>SXGQ01613423.1_pt1 | contig 10376 bp, 10 predicted proteins | sample 3178371 | NCBI WGS metagenome assembly SXGQ01 (sample SAMN11356859, study PRJNA531348) | freshwater metagenome | isolation source: freshwater sample F1-20 | place: China: Fuxian Lake, Yuxi | collected 2017-12-25 | reverse complement strand
TATCAGCATATGAAAATGTATCCTCTAGGTAATATTGTTTGCCTTCCATCTCTCGATTAAGCCATTTAAGGCTTAACCTAATCTTTTTCATTTGCTTTTCAAAAACATCAGGATTCTGTTGAGAGGCCGGCCTTCTTTTTTCCAACATAATTGCAACTGCTGCATCGCATAATCCATCAGCTATAGCTTCCCATCTTTTTAGTAATATTTTTTTATCAAAATCACTAGGTATTAAATAAAGCGGGCCACTCTTATGGTCCACATATTCAGCTATCACCGGCGAATCAAAAATTGATATATTGTTGACCACTAATGTAGGCACTTTAGCTAAAGGATTGTATTCGTGAATAGTGCAATTTTTATTAGTAAGTACCACCTTCTCTAAAGTCACTGCAACTTTTTTCTCGTCAATTAAAATTCTTATTTTTCTAGCATAAGGGCTGTTGTTTGAATAAAAAAGCTTCATTTTTCTCTCAATTAAAAAAACTAAATTTATTATAATTTGATAAGCTTCTACATTATGCAAAGATCAAAAATAAATAAGAAAACTTTGATTGAAGCCATTCGAAAAAATATTAAAACGGCGCTCCAAGAAGATATAGCCAATATTGATTTATCGGCCCAACTTATCGAAGCAAAATCGTTTGCAGTGGCTTACGTTATATCTAAAGAGTCAGCCATCATTTCTGGCATTCCTTGGTTTAACTCTACCTTCTTGATGCTAGACCCAAAAATCAAAATAAAGTGGCTTGTTAAAGAAGGTGAAATTGTAAAAAAAAATCAAAGGCTTTGTGAGATTTACGGAAGAGCAAGACCGATTCTCACTGGAGAAAGGGTAGCGCTTAATTTCTTACAAACTCTATCTGCTACATCAACGATTACACAGCAATATGTCAAAGCTATTTCAAACACTGATGCAAAAATCTTTGATACACGCAAAACAATCCCGGGGTTAAGAATTGCACAAAAATATGCTGTCACGATCGGGGGCGGCAATAATCAGCGCATTGGACTTTATGATCAAATACTTATCAAAGAAAACCATATTAAATCCTCTAAAAAAATAGATAATTTACTTCCCCTCGCCCTGAAACATGCCAAAAATAAAGATATTCAAATTGAAGTTGAAAATCTTGATCAATTAAAAAAATTTCTTGAGCTGGGCTTTAAAAATATATTGTTAGATAACTTTAATATTAAAAATCTTAATAAAGCTGTACTTATTAATAAAAAAAGAGCGGTTCTTGAGGCGTCAGGAAATATTACGCTAAAAAATGTTAAAAAAATTGCACTCACGGGTGTAAATAGAATCTCCCTAGGCTCACTCACAAAAAATATCAAAGCAATTGATTTATCTATGAAAATTGAGACTTTTAAAAGTCTCTAAACTTGACCAAATAGGCTTAAAGCGTTAAGGTTGAGGGTTTATAGCTATCTCATTAATTACAATCAATAAATCTATGAACTCTAATCACATTTCTGGAGCAGAAATTGTTATTCGATGCCTTCACGAGGAAAAAGTCAAATTCGTCTTTGGTTATCCTGGTGGCGCTGTCCTTAATATTTATGATGCTGTTTTTCAGCAAAATAAATTTAAGCATGTCCTAGTTCGTCATGAACAAGCAGCCGTTCATGCGGCTGATGCATACTCAAGATCTACTGGAAAAGTTGGCGTCGCTCTTGTAACTTCAGGCCCAGGAGCTACCAATGCTGTGACAGGTATTGCTACAGCCTATATGGACTCCATTCCTATGGTGATTATTAGCGGTCAAGTTCCAACTTACGCTATTGGGCAAGACGCCTTTCAGGAATGTGACACGGTAGGTATCACTCGGCCATGTGTAAAACACAATTTCTTAGTTAAAGATATTAAAGACATTGCATCTACAATGAAAAAAGCTTTTTATGTTGCATCGAGCGGAAGGCCTGGTCCTGTTTTGGTTGATATCCCAAAAGACATCACAGCCGAAAAATATGAGTTTAACTACCCTAAATCAGTTCATTTAAGATCTTATAACCCTATTATTAAGGGACATAGCGGCCAAATCAAAAAAGCATTGTCACTTCTTTTAAGTGCAAAAAAACCAATGATCTACTCAGGTGGTGGCGTTGTATTGGGTGATGCCTCTTCACAATTAACTAAATTTGTTCGTACCATTGGAGCTCCTATAACAAGCACGCTTATGGGCTTGGGTGGCTTTCCAGCAAGTGATAAGCAATTTCTAGGTATGTTAGGTATGCATGGCACCTATGAAGCGAATATGGCTATGCAAGAATGTGATGTATTGTTGGCTGTTGGCGCTCGTTTCGACGACAGAGTGATTGGTAATCCGGAGCATTTTTTATCCAAACCAAAAACAATCATTCATATCGACATAGATCCATCATCCATCTCTAAAAGAGTGAAGATTGATATACCTATCGTAGGCGATGTCATTTCAGTTCTTACCGAACTTAATGATCTTTTATCTAAAGAAAAAATAAAACAAAATACATCTCTTAAGCATTGGTTTAAAGAAATTGACCAATGGAGATCTTTGAATTGCCTAAGTTTTAAAAATGACAAAAAACTCATTAAGCCTCAATTTGTTATTCAAACCCTTCATCAGGTCACAAAAGGCGATGCCTTTATCACTTCTGATGTAGGTCAACATCAAATGTGGGCAGCGCAATACTATCCATTTGATAAACCTAGAAGATGGATTAATTCTGGTGGACTTGGAACCATGGGAGTTGGGTTACCTTATGCGATGGGCGCTCAATTAGCTCATCCTGATGCTCAGGTTGCTTGTGTTACCGGTGAAGCTTCTATACAAATGTGTATTCAAGAGCTATCTACATGCAAACAATTTCATTTGCCTATCAAGATTATTAATCTTAATAATCGATACATGGGAATGGTAAGGCAGTGGCAAGAATTTTTTTATGGCAATCGCTACGCAGAATCCTATATGGAAGCATTGCCTGATTTTGTAAAATTAGCCGAAGCTTATGGCCATGTTGGAATGAAAATCGAAAAACCAAGTGATGTGGAACCAGCTCTCAAAGAAGCTTTTAGCAGCAAACTAAAAGAGCGCTTGGTCTTTATGGACTTTATTACAGATCAAAAAGAAAATGTATTTCCAATGATTCCTAATGGAAAAGGCTTGTCAGAAATGATTACAGCTGAGGATCTATAAATGAGACATATTATTTCTCTTTTAATGGAAAATGAATCTGGTGCTTTATCCAGAGTTTCAGGGTTATTCTCTGCGAGGGGTTACAACATTGAATCTTTGACTGTTGCACCTACCGAAGATGCAACGCTCTCAAGAATGACGATTGTGACTTCTGGTTCAGATGAAATTATTGAACAAATCATTAAACAACTTAATAAATTAATTGATGTTGTAAAAGTATTAGATTTAAATGATGGCAAATTTATTGAGCGGGAACTAATGATAGTTAAAGTTAAAGCAAATGCTCAGTATCGGGATGAGATGCAAAGAATGTGTGATATTTTCCGAGGCCGAATTATCGATGTTTCTGACAGCTCATTTACTATTGAGATAACAGGATCATCTAGCAAATTAGATGCTTATATTGAAAGCATTGATAAAGCTGCTATTTTAGAAACAGTGAGAACTGGTGCGTCAGGAATTGGACGCGGTGATAGAATTTTAAAAGTATAAATTAAAACTGAAAGGTTATTATGAAGGTTTACTACGATAAAGATGCTGATTTAAATTTAATTAAAAAATTGAATGTTGTTATTGTTGGTTACGGCTCACAGGGCCACGCTCACGCAGCCAATCTTAAAGAATCAGGCGTCAATGTCACTGTTGCTCTTAGAAAAGGTGGCGCATCATGGGATAAAGCCAAAAGTGCAGGACATAACGTTTTAGAAATTAATGAGGCTGTCAAAAATGCTGATGTCGTAATGCTTTTAATACCCGATGAAACAATGCCTCAGATTTTCCATCAAGAAGTTGCGCCATTCCTGAAAAAAAATGCTGTATTAGCTTTCGCCCACGGATTTAATATTCACTACAACCAAATTATTCCAAGGGATGATCTGGATGTCATTATGATTGCACCAAAAGGTCCTGGTCACACAGTGCGCTCAGAATATCTTAAAGGTGGTGGCGTGCCTTCATTAATTGCTATCTATCAAAATAAATCTGGCAAAGCAAAAGAAATTGCACTTTCATATGCAGCTGCAAATGGCGGTACTAAAGGGGGCGTGATTGAAACAGATTTCCGTGAGGAAACTGAAACTGATTTATTTGGAGAACAAGCTGTTTTATGTGGTGGCGCAGTTGAGCTTGTCAAAGCAGGTTTTGAAACATTGACTGAAGCAGGCTACGCTCCAGAAATGGCTTATTTTGAATGCTTGCATGAGCTGAAACTTATTGTAGATTTAATGTACGAAGGTGGTATTGCTAATATGAACTACTCTATCTCAAATAACGCTGAATTCGGAGAGTACGTAACTGGACCCAAAGTTATCGGCAATGAAGCAAAGTTAGCTATGAAAGAAGCTTTAAAAAATATTCAAAATGGAGAATATGCGAAGCGTTTTATCCTTGAAGGAAAAACAAACTATCCAGAAATGACAGCAAGACGAAGACTCAACGCTGAACATCCTATCGAAAAAGTTGGCTCGCAACTTAGATCAATGATGCCTTGGATCGCAAAGAATAAGCTCGTTGATCAAAGTAAAAACTAGCTCCATGGCAAAAAAAGCTTACCCAATCATAGCAAAAGAAGGCTGGCCATTTCTAATAGCATCTATTGTCATATCAGCTTTTGTATTTAATCTATGTGCTTTGTGGTCAATACCTCTTTGGGTAATCTCTTTATTTATTCTGCAATTTTTTAGAGATCCCAAAAGAAGTACGCCCTCTAAAAAAAATATGGTGGTATCAGCAGCTGACGGCAAAGTAATTGTGATTGAAAAATGTAAAGACGATTATCTTAATAGACGCGCAATTAAAGTAAGTGTCTTTATGAATGTCTTTAATGTGCACTCAAATAAAAGCCCGATCAAATCAATTATTATGAATAAATGGTATTTTCCTGGAAAATTTTTAAATGCAGCTCTGTCAAAAGCTTCTTTGGAAAACGAAAGATGCGCACTTCACTTAAAAACAAAAGAAGGTTTTGATATTACTTGCGTTCAAATTGCAGGGTTAATTGCTAGAAGAATTCTATGCTACGCAAATAAAGGCGATGCATTAGAAGTCGGAGAAAGGTATGGCTTTATAAGATTTGGTTCACGTGTTGACTTGTATTTACCTATCAATTCAAAGATAAAAGTTACTTTGGGCGACAAAGTTTTTAATGGTGAAACAATTATTGCTGAATTAAAAAAATAGACTAATTATCTATAAACAATCGAAGTTCGTTTAAAGCAAGCCTATAAACATCTCTTTTAAATTCAATCACCTCATTAAGAGGCAGCCAGTAATCATGCCAGCGCCATGCGTCAAACTCAGGCTTCTTAGTGTTTCTTAAAAAGATATCGGTATCTTGCCCCTTCATTCGTAAGAGATACCATATTTGTTTTTGGCCTTTGTAAACACCTCTAAAATCTCTCCGAAGCCATTGAGAAGGCACTTCATATTTTAACCAGTCCTTTGTACGGCCAAGTATTTCTACATGATGTGGTTTTAACCCAACCTCCTCCATTAGCTCTCTATACATAGCCTCTTCTGGTGCCTCGCCTTTTTGAATACCGCCTTGAGGGAATTGCCATGCATGCTCTTGTGTCCGTTTAGCCCAAAAAACCTGATTCTCGGCATTGCAGATGACAATACCAACATTTGGCCGATAACCATCTTTATCAATCATAAAGGCACCCTAAGTATTTCTTTAATTTTTTCATAGATTTAGTTTAAATAAAAGCAAGAATTAAAGCTAGAATCTATTACGAAAAAAATTAAATTATGAATTTTAAAAAACTTATTTCACTCGCTCTATATTTATTACTTTGTGCTTGCTCAAGCACACCTATTGCTTACATAACCAATCAAGGCTCTGATACCGTAAGCATTGTTAATTTAAAAGAAAAAAAAGTCATTCAAGAAATTTCAGTAGGCAAAGGGCCTGTCGGAATTGCTATTTCTCTAAAAAAATCCTATGCATTTATTACAAACTCAAATGATGCCTCTGTAAATGTTTTAGATCTTCAACACAATCGTATTATTAAAACAATAAAGATTGGCGGAACACCAGTAGGAATTACCAAGTCAACCAATGAAGACTTCATCTATGTGAGCGATTGGTTTAATAGTGAAATTCTTATAATCGAAACAAAATCTTTAACAGTTATTAAAAAAATAGCGGTTGGCAAATCTCCATCTGGCTTGATATGTGACGCTGAGGGTAAATATCTTTTTATTTCTAATCGTGATGAGAATACTGTCGAAATATATAACCAATTTGACTTGAATCTCGTTAAGAAAATTAAGGTAGGCAATCATCCTTACGGCCTCTTCTTAAGCAAAAACTTACTTTTTGTTGTTAATGTTTTAGATGACTCAATATCTATCGTGAATACCCAATCATTCGCTACAGAAACTATTAAAGTTGGAGATCACCCTTATGGGGTTGTATCTGATACAAGAAACCAATTTGCATTTGTTACAAACACTCAAGATGACGATGTAAGTGTTATTGATCTTAAGATGAAAAAAGAAATTAAAAAAATCAAAGTAGGTGGAAATCCTGAAGGTATTGATATTGATGAAAGAGATAATATATTAGTCACTTCAAATTGGAGAAGTGACTCTATTTCGATCATTGACTTGGCTAAACATGAATATCTCTATGAAATTAAAACTGGGAAGCAAAGTCGATCTTTTGGTCAATTTATCAAAATTGACTAATGTAATATATAAAAACAATTTATAATTATCCAGTTTACTAAACACCAAAAGGCTCTATTCAAATGAAAAAAATTATTATTGGCTTTTTCCTTTTATTTCTATCAATTAATGTATTTGCTCATGGTCCATCGCCCCAGAAAGTTGAAAAATCAATCAAAATTAATGCGTCGCCTGATAAAGTCTGGGCAATCATTAAAGATTTTGGTAATTTTCAAAAATGGCAACCTCTTGTAACTGATAGCAAAGTAGAAAAAAAAGGTGAGGACACCCTGAGAACGCTTACACTAAAATCTGGTGGTAAGGTCGTTGAGAAACTCAAAGGTATCGATGAAGAGGCTATGAAGTTAAAATATGAAATCTTAGAAGGCGCAGTCCCTGTGGCAGACTATAACTCATTTATTGTTGTAGCAAAGGGTTCTGGCCCTAATGAATCTTCTGTAACATGGGTAGGACGTTTTTATAGGGTTTACAAACTCAATCCACCAATTCCACCTGGTCAAGATGATGAGACAGCAATTAAAGCTGTGACTGAAATGTATGATTCAGGACTTCCGGCACTTAAGAAATTAGCTGAAACGAAATAAAATAACTTACGTATAAAAAAGCAGAATTTAATTCTGCTTTTTTTATTTATGACACACATTATTATTGACTCTATTGAATCGCCCATAGGCTCAGTCATATTTCTTCATGGTCTAGGGGCTGATGGATTTGATTTCAAAGCTATCTTCGAAAGATCGCAGTTCAGTAAAATTCGATTTATCCTGCCCCATGCCCCTTATCAGCCAGTGTCGATCAACCAAGGTTTAGAAATGAGGGCTTGGTATGATTTGAATGATCTATCTTTGGAAAAAGATGAAGATGAATTGGGGATGCAAAAATCAAGTTTAATCATTAAAAAGTTGATTGAAGAGCAAATTTCCCTGGGCATCCCTTCCGAAAAAATTATTATTGGAGGCTTTTCTCAAGGGGCTGTAATGAGTTTTTACTTAGGATTAAAATACGATAAAAAATTAGGTGGTATTGTGGCCTTGTCAGGCTACCTTCCTTTAAAAGACAAGCTTATATCATCTATAAAAGATGATTTAATTAAGATACCAATCTTTATGGCTCATGGCCTATATGATAATGTTATAGATATACAAATTGCCGACCGCTCATTTGAAAAGCTAATAGCAAGGTTTAATTCTGCGAACTTTGAAAAATACCCTATGGGCCATGAGGTATGTGAAAAAGAAATCGATGACTTATCAACTTTCTTCAACCAAACATTCAAATAAAGATAATTTTTATGAATAAAAATTCACTCGAAGTAAATCTTAAAGAGCTTGAGTCTATTGTGTCAAAAATGGAACAAGGCGATATGGCACTTGAAGATTCGATCAAATCTTATGAAAAGGGCATGCTTCTTCTTAAATCATGCCAAGACTCCCTAAAAGAAATCGAGCAAAAAGTTTTGGTGCTTTCTGCAGAAAACACTCTCGAAAAATTCAAGCCTACTAATGAGTAACTTTCATGAATGGCTTTCTCAGAAACAAGCATTTGTTGAATCTTTGCTTGAAAAAAACTTGCCTCAAACTAGCGATGAAACTCATTTAAATGAAGCAATAAAATATAGCGTTCTAAACGGCGGAAAAAGAATGCGTTCATTACTTATACTTGCGATCGCTGAAATTGTTGAAGTGCCGCCAAATGCAATTGAAAAAATTATATGCGCTGTAGAATTCATACATGCATACTCTTTAGTGCATGATGATATGCCTTGCATGGATAACGACGATTTGAGAAGAGGAAAATTGTCTTGCCATAAAAAGTTTAGCGAAAGCACCGCCCTTCTGGTTGGAGACTCGTTGCAGTCAATTGCTTTTTCTCTTCTATCTTCACCATCGCTTCAGATTAAACCTGAAAATCAGTTAAAAATTATTCACACACTCTCTAATGCTATTGGTATTGAAGGTATGGCAAAAGGCCAGGCTTTAGATATTAATAATACCAACAAAAAAATCTCATTGGATGAACTTAAAATCATGCATCAATTTAAAACTGGCGCTCTGATTAATGGCGCATGCCTGATGGCAGTGCTAGCTTCCAATAATTATGATAAAAATACGCTAGATATAATAGATACTTATTCAAAATCAATTGGCCTTATCTTTCAAATTAAAGATGATATTCTTGATAAAGAGGCAAGCCAAGAATCTCTAGGTAAAACACCTGGCAAGGATGAAAAAGATAATAAAGCTACTTTTTTATCTTTATTAGGCATTTCTAAATCAAAAGAATTAGCCGCTAAATATTATGAAGAAGCTTTAAAGGCAATTAAGCCTTTTGGTGATAAGGCATATTATTTGTCTAGTATGGCTGAATTAATAATGACACGATCACACTGACATGAATCTCCTTGATAAAATTAATTCACCAAAAGATTTAAAAAAACTCACACGCATCGAGCTTGTTACATTATGTGATGAGATAAGAAGCTTTATTATTGAAAGCGTTTCAAAAACAGGTGGTCATCTTTCATCAAATCTAGGTGTTATTGAACTTACTGTTGCACTCCATTATATTTTTGATTGTCCTCAAGATAAATTTATATGGGATGTTGGGCATCAAACTTACCCCCATAAAATTCTGACTGGTAGAAAAAAGAAAATGGGATCTTTAAGAGCTTTGGATGGAATTTCAGGCTTCCCAAAAATATCAGAAAGTGATTATGATATTTTTGGGACTGGGCACTCAAGCACTTCAATTTCAGCTGCTTTAGGCATGGCCGAAGCTCTTAAAAAGAAAAATTTAGATCACAAAGCAATTGCAATTATTGGGGATGGCGCCATGACTGCCGGCATGGCTTTTGAAGGCCTTAATAATGCTGGCGACTCAAAAAATAATATCTTAGTTATTTTAAACGACAATGATATGTCAATTTCTAAAAACGTAGGTGCGCTTAATAACTATCTAGCAAAGCTCATGTCAGGCAATCTTTATGGAAGTATTAAACGTTCGAGTAAGGCAGTTTTGTCAGCTATCCCTCCTATGCTTGAATTTGCAAAGCGTGCTGAAGAACATGTGAAAGGTATGGTAATTCCAGGTACTTTATTTGAGGAGTTTGGGTTTAACTATATTGGCCCTATTGATGGTCACGATCTTAACGCACTGGTTGATACCCTAAATAATCTTAAGGCACTTCAAGGGCCACAGCTCCTTCATGTGGCAACCCAAAAAGGATTTGGTTATGAGCCTGCAGAGACTGATCCCAATAAATTTCATGGTGTAGGTCAATTCAGCTTGAGTGATGGCGCTCAGCCATTAAAAATAAAAAAGGCTACTTATACAGATGTCTTCGGGGATTGGGTTGTTGACATGGCTATGATTGATAAAAAGCTATGTGCTATTACCCCCGCTATGTTAGATGGATCTGGTCTAAATAAATTTTCTGAAAAATTTCCTGATCGTTTTTTTGATGTAGGCATTGCAGAACAACATGCAATAACTTTTGCGGCTGGGCTT
>SXGQ01274230.1_pt1 | contig 10376 bp, 11 predicted proteins | sample 3178371 | NCBI WGS metagenome assembly SXGQ01 (sample SAMN11356859, study PRJNA531348) | freshwater metagenome | isolation source: freshwater sample F1-20 | place: China: Fuxian Lake, Yuxi | collected 2017-12-25 | reverse complement strand
TCAGCCTTTTTACCATTGGCCTTAGAGCAATGTCCAATTTCTACTCTCAATCTATGGAGATACTCCTCAGACGAATATTTAGAATAAAAAAGTTAAAAGTTACGTGTTGATAAAATTTGTAGGGGTGTAAGCCCTTGAGGGAGGGGGTAAGAACAAAATCAATAAATTAAAAGGTACCTAGTACCTTTTTTTATTTCGAGCTCCGAAGTTTCTGCAATATATATTCCGAGCAAAAAAAGAAAACGGGCACGACGCTACTGATAACAATGATAACCAAAGGTTCAAAACTAGTATTATTAGTGAATTTTTTTAAGCCTATAAGATAAAAAATACTTATAAAAAACAAGGCGACGGCAAACATAAATTTTTCATCGAGATCAATAAAACCAAATTTTTTACGCTCATCAAATTTTTTATCTTTTTTCTGCAAAATTTCTAGATCATGGGCTTGAGAAAATTTACGCATATCAGCATAAATCATGCTCAATTCTTTGCGTTTTTCTTTTAATTTCATTACCGAATGGCGAAGGTGAATAAAAAAGAATGTCGTCAACACCACCCAAATTATTAAAAACAAAAACGCTAATTCATTTTCTTGAAATTTCGATTGTTCAAAACCCACCCAAAAAATGCCAAAATAACATACCAATAATTGCCAAGATTTATTTCTATTTATCTCGATTTGCTTGGCTGTGTAGGCGAAAATCGCGGTTAAAATTGAGGCTTTGCCTTGTTCTTGTTTTTCATTCATAATTATTTAAAAAAAATTAATTTACTAAATAATTATTGATTTAAGGCGTTAACAAAACAAGATTTTAGTAGAAAATATTAGTGTTTATAAAATTTAGTTTCATTCTCATCATCGTCATTATTTTTTTCACTTTAAATGAATAAGATTTTATCTTTATTTCCATCTAACAAATATTTTTCATCAATATAAATTTTGAAAATACCGGCATAAGTTTGTCACCTTAATTATTGACGCTTACCTACTTACATCACTATTTTTATAATAGTTTTAAGCATTACCACGAAGAAGGTTGGGGTCGACTCCAGCAGTGGAGGTAGCGGTGGGGGCTCTAGGAGCGGAGGTAGCGGTGGTGGCTCTAGGAGTGGAGGTATCGGAATTTGAATCAGATGAATTTCCTCCTCCATTCAAATCCCACACTCCTGCTCCTACTTCTTTTTCACTATTGGATTGTGATGAATTCACCACAGATTCATATGTTGGAGGATATGAAGATGAAGGAAGAGAATAATGTCCTGGCAATATAATAACAACATCTGTTTGCGTTGAATCACTCAAAGCATTATAATTAGTTATTGGCACTGGATTCATTAGCATATTTTTTTTCAAGGGGTTTAAATCCGATCCAAATATGATTTGGTTTGGCTCACCGCCATCTTTATTATCTTTAAAAATCAAATTATCCAGCAATACCGAAACCCTATTAAAAAATTGCAAAGCTGGATTTGTTTCAGCTTTTACATCTAAATCTGGAACTGATTTGAATAATTTTTCATCTTCCAACAACTTTTTACATTTTTCATATCTTTGCTTAAGTGATTTACTTAAAGTTTTTTGATGGTGATTTAATGTTTTTAAATCACCAAAAATAAATTTCGAAAGAAAATCAGGCGAATCAAATAAGAATTTATTATTTCCAGCAATTTCAATAAATTTCGATTCTATTCTAGATTTTTCTGTCTTTATAAGTTCTTTAAGCGTTTGTTTTTTTTCAGTATCAATTTTTCCAAAAAACTGATTTTGTTTTCCCTCATCAAGCTCCACAAAAACTTTGGCAATTTCTGGCGTAATTTGACCTGAATAATTATTAGCATCTAAAATTGCTCCCGTTATTTCTTTATAACCTTTGCATGCTTTCGCTAAACCTATTTCATATATTGCAAAAAGTTGAATTTGATCTTGATAGGTTTCTGAATCAATATTTCCAAATGCAACTTGCGATAATTCTTCTATTTTACCTTTAAATTTTTCTGGTTTCGATTCTTTCCATTTTAAAGCCTCTTTATTCGTAAATAAAAATGTATCTTTCCCAAAATCATCGCTCATCATTTTTAGAATAGCATCATGCGAATTAGAATCATTAAAAATTTTTCTATATTGATGACCAAGATTGAAATATTTTTTGCAAAATTTTTTAATATCATTTTCATCATGGGTAATTTGACCAATTCCTATTTGCGTTAAAAGTTTATTTATACTTGGATTGTCTGAATCTAAATGTTCTCGGTTCGCATCTATCCCTAATTGAATAATTTTGATTTTAAGCAAAGTAATTTTGGATACATCTTTTTTTTGATCAACTGTAATTATATGTGATAAATTTTCCCCTTGAAAAGATGGAAATTTTGAAAACATATTATATTCAGTATTTTCAGTTTTTGCTAATTCTCTCGGATCAAATTCCCACGATAAACTAAAATCGTTTTTTGCTCCTTGTGCTCCTTGTGCTTTTTTTACTTCTTTAACCACAATTTGATGTTCTTTATTTTTTTTAGAAAAAAAAGATGTTATTTCTTTTTCAATTTTCTCAAAACCTTTTTTCAAATCTATAATTGTTGATTTAAGATTTTCAATTTGTTTTTTCAATTCGTTGTTTTCTTCGGTTAGGGCTTTGGCTTGGGCTAGGGCTTGGGCTGCGACGGCTTGATCTCGTTGGACTTGGGCGGCGGCTAGATTTTTTTCTAGTTGTAGGAGTGTGTCGTCGGTTCGTTCTCTGGTTTTTTGACTTTGCTTTCTTTTATCTAGTTCAAGCCCTCCTGTCCAATCAAGGGAAATATCTTCTTTTTTTTGTTGGAGTTGGGTGTTTTGGTTGACTAGGGCGGCTCGTTCTCGTTCGGCGTCGGCTTGGGCGTTGGCGACTCCGACTCTTTTTTCGCCGGCTTGGGCCTCTTCTAGTTGTCGTCGGAGGCCTGCGACTTGTGCAGCGGCGGCTTGGGCCTCTTCTAGTTGTCGTCGGAGGGCTTGGGCTTCTTTTTGGGCATTGATTCGATCTTGCTGGTTTTCTTTAGTCAATGCATATTGTTTATGAAGTGCACTTTCAGCTAGTATTCGCTGTCCGTTTTCAGTCTTAAAGGCTTCATCTAAAGTCGCATAGCTTACTCTATAATCTCCTAATTCTATAGTAACTCTTTGTAGTTCTTTTTGTAATTCTAAAATACGTTGATTGTTTTCAACATAAACAACTTGTGGAAGTGTAATAGGAGCTGAAGTTGAATTAAGATATTGTGTCTCATGACCTGGAAGATTCAAAGGTTGCATAGCGCCTTGAACTGAGGCGTAAGCGTAAGCTTGAGGTTGAGCTTGAGCTGGAGCAGTCCAAACGATTGGAGTTGGAGCTTGAGCTGAAGCATTCCAAGCGGCTGGAGTTGGATAAGCCCAAGGAGCTGGAGGATAAGTTTGAGCTGGAGCAGGCCAAGCGGCTGGAGCTGGAGTAACCCAAGGAGCTGGAGGACCATAAACTGGAGCTGGAGCGTAAGTTGGAGCTTGATTTCTAGTTGAAATAATAGGGGTATAATCACTAAAAGTCACAGAAGATTGCTGGAGGAGATTCGTATAGCTTGGACCAATAATTGGTTCAGTTCTTACTTCCAAACCTTCAAGATCAAATGTCCAAGGCGATGACAAAGGATTATGATCAACAGTACGCTTTTGCATTTAATCCAAAAATTTAATTTGTTTGTAAAAAATTCTTACTCTATATTTTATCAAATATTAATTGAAAATTCCAAAAAAATCAACTGTTTATTGTTCTAAATTAATTAAATTTAATTTATTTAACAAAATAAAATTATTTAATGGTAAAAATGGTGGTGCCGTTGGATTTATCTTCAATCGCAACCCCTAATTCACTAAGCTTCAAACGAATTTCGTCAGCTTTAATAAAATTCTTTTCCGCCTTATATTTTTGACGCAAAGCAATTTGATTTTCAATAAAATTTATATCAATTTTGCCATTATTTTTTAATACAATATTTTCTTGATTAAAATTTTCAACAATTAAATCAGATTTGTTTAATTTATTTTTAATAAATTTCTTGTCAAAAATCCCTAAGAATTTTAAATTTTCAACAAATTCAATTAATTTTTGTGAGTCTTTGTTGTTTTTCAATGATTTTAATTGTAAATGCAAAAAAGCTAAAACTTTAGAGAAATTTAAATCATCGGCGAGAAAATCTAAAATTTCAGGCGACGGTTTATTTGATTGATTTTTTGGAATTTTATCAACATATTCTTCATCAAAAATTTCATGAAATTTTTCGAGAGTTTTTTGCGAATCTTGCAAAACTTTTTGATTAAAATCGAAAGGTTTACGATAATGGCTTGAAAGCAACATCAGCCTAATTGTAGAGCCATTAACTCCCGCCTTAATTAAATCATTAACGGTGATAAAATTCTTTAAAGATTTACTCATTTTTTCGCCATCAACGGTTAAAAAACCATTATGGATCCAATAGGATGCGTAATTAGAGCCACGATGCGCCGAGCAACTTTGGGCAATTTCATTTTCATGATGCGGAAATTGTAAATCTGCCCCGCCTCCGTGAATATCAAAATTTTCGCCGAGAAATTTGAAACTCATCGCCGAGCATTCAATATGCCAACCCGGACGCCCCTCGCCCCAAGGACTTTGAAAAACCGAAGAAATATCGTCATTTTGCGAAGCGGGTTTCCATAATACGAAATCCAAAGGATTTTTTTTGTAATCGGCGATTTCAACTCGTGCACCCGAAATTAATTCATCGATTTTGCGATTGGATAATTTGCCATAATTTTTACAAGAAGAAACATCGAATAAAACATGTCCGGCTTCAATGTAAGCGTTATTATTGTCGAGAAGTTTTTGAATAATTTGGATAATTTCAGGAATATTTTCGGTAACTTTTGGTTCAAATGTAGGCTTTAGAACATTGAGAGCATTGATATCGTCGTAAAAATATTGTAAAATTTTTTGCGTTAATTCTTGAATCGAAATATTTTGCTCTTTTGCCGATTGATTAATTTTATCATCAACATCGGTGATGTTGCGAACATAAATTACTTGATCGAAAATTTGTAAAAAAAAACGATAAAATAAATCGTAAACCACGATTGAACGAGCATTACCAAGGTGCGGACGATCATAAACCGTTGGACCGCAAACATACATTTTTAAAATATTTTTTTCCAAAGTTTTTAATTCTTGAAGTTTATTACTTAAACTATCAAAAATTTTTATAGATTTTTTGGGTTCAAAACTCATTTAATTGGGATAAAGTTCTTTAATAATTCGGTTGCGTAAGTAATTTTTATTTTTAACGCCGGTATATTTAGCGATGACCTCGCCATTCTTACTAATCAAGACGGTAAAAGGAATATGTCCCGAATATTTTATATTTTTCTTAAGCAAAAATTCAATAAAACCATCTTTAAAAATTAAATAGCGCGGTTGAAAATAAACATCGCCAAATTTACTCAAATAATCATTTAGTTTTTGCGGTTCGAGATTGCGATCAATCGCTAATGCCATCACTTTCAAATCGGTATTTTGAAATTCTCGCGAAATTTCATTAAAAACTTGAAAATTTTTGGTACAAACTCCGCACCAAGTGGTATAAATATAAAGCAAAACTGGTTTATCATCAAAGCTCTCAAACTCAACGGCGACTTGAGCGGTCGTCATGCCAACCGGTTCTTTTTCATTGAATTTTATATTTGCCGATTGCGGAATTTTGACATCGTAATTGGCAATATTTTCCACGAAATATTTCCATAAAACTAAACCCGCTAAAAGACCGATTATAATTGATAAGAACAACATTTTTTTTGAATCTTTTTTGTTATTTTGGCGATAGTGGTTTATATCGATAATTTTATTCATTTTAATTTTTTTTAAATATTCAATTCAACTATTCAAAATATTACTACAATTTTAAAAAGAAATTTTTATAATTTTTTAAGCTATTTCTTTTGTTCATGCAAGTTTTTTTTACAAAATGATTATAAAAATTAAAAATCTAGAAATTGATTGTAATATTGGAATTTATGAATGGGAAAAAACATTCAATCGTCGATTAATTATCAATGTTGAAATTCATACTTTAAATGAAAAATCATGCGTTAGTGATGACATTAAAGACACTCTCGATTATGACATTATTTATAAAAATATTAAACAAATTATCGCGACAAAAAAATATGAATTGATTGAATCTTTAGCGCATGATATTTTAGAAATGATATGCTCGCAAGACTTGATTTCATTTGCTCGAGTCGAGATTGATAAAACAAAACTTTACGAAGATATTTATTCTTGTGCCATAATTCTTGAGAAAAAATTAAATTAAATTTAACGATGAAAGAAGTTGATATTCATGCCATTTTAAAAAATTTTAACAATCATTTTCGTTTGCAAAAAATATTAACATTTTTTTGTTATTTTTTAATTTTTTTATCATTAAGTTTTTATTTTTCTAATTTTTTTAAAAAGAAGCAAACCGTTCGAATCGTTAGTCAATTAAACGATAAACAAAAAACTTTTAACGTCGAAAAAATCATGATTAATCCAAAAATTACCATTAAACATGATGATGGCAAGCTATACAATATCAACGCTAAAAAGGCTTCTCATTCCAATGATAATCAAGTTATTTTATATGAAGTTTTTGCCAATTCGGAAATTGGCAAAATTAGTGCCGGCGAATTAAAAATCGAAGATGAAGGCAATCATTTAATTTTTAGTAAAAATCCCGTTTTAATTCTTAATAAATAAATTTATGAATAAATTTGGCAATATTTTTAGCTTCACAACTTTTGGAGAAAGTCATGGCGAAGCAATTGGCTGTGTCGTTGATGGCTGTCCATCTTTAATTGATTTGCATGAAAGTGATATTCAAAAATATCTCGATAAACGCAAACCGGGGCAATCAAAATTTACCACTCAACGTCAAGAAAGCGATGAAGTAAAAATTTTATCCGGAGTGTTTGAAGGCAAGACCACAGGGACTCCAATCGCTTTATTAATTCACAATCAAGATCAAAAATCGCAAGATTATGGCGACATCAAAGATAAATTTCGCCCATCTCACGCCGATTATACTTATTTCAAAAAATATGGCATTCGCGATTATCGCGGTGGAGGTCGTTCTTCGGCACGCGAAACCGCAATGCGTGTAGGTGCGGGGGCAATTGCTCGTAAAGTTATCGAGAAAAATAACATCGAAATTTTTGGTTATATTTCGCAAATTGGCGAGAAAAAAATCGATCAAAATTCAATTGATTTTAATGAAATTAATAACAATGAATTATTTTGTCCCGACAAAAAAGCGCTTGGCGAATTTAGCGATTATTTACTCGATATTCGCAAAAAAGGCGACTCAGTTGGAGCCATAATTGAAATCGTGGCGCGCAATGTGCCAGTTGGCTTGGGAGAGCCGATTTATGACAAACTCGATGCGCGTCTCGCCAGCGCCATGATGTCAATCAACGCTGTCAAAGGTGTCGAAATTGGTTTTGGCATGTCGAGTGCAGGGCTTAGAGGTTCCCAAGTCGCCGATGAAATGTTCAACGAAAATGGCAAAATTAATTTCTCTTCCAACAATTCGGGCGGAGTAATTGGCGGGATTTCTTCGGGTCAAGATTTAGTTGTGCGCTTTGCAGTGAAGCCGACCAGCTCGATTTTAATTCCACGCAAAACTATCGATATTAATGGCAATAATTGCGAAATTATCACCAAAGGTCGCCATGATCCTTGCGTTGGTATTCGCGCAGTTCCAGTGGGAGAAGCCATGATGGCATTGGTTTTAGCAGATTTCATTTTAATTAATCAAGCCAGAAAAATATCATAAATTAAATTTAAAATAACGCATTGATTAAATTGATTTAGGTAATTTTAAAAATTTATTTGAGTTTGAGAAAAATATTTTTAAGCTCGAGAGAAATTTTATTAAATAAATAAATTTATGAAAAAATATTTCGCTGTTTTAACTTTAATTTTTTGCATTTTATCGAAGGTTTCAATCGCTCAAGATTCAACAGCAACAACAATTTCCAATAATCAAAAAAATTCTCGCTTTGAAGAAAAACTTCGTCAAAATAAAGAAAAAAGACAAAAAAGATTAGATGAAATTCAGCAAAGATCGCAAAAAAGACGCGAAGAAGCTAAAGAAAAAATGGAAGAGAAAAGAAGCAATAGACAAGAAGAAAGAAGAGTTGAGAGAAAAGAAAGAAGAGAAGAAAGAAGAGTTGATCAAAGAGTAAATGAAGATCAAAGAGAAAGTTCGAGAATGGAAAATCGCGTTGCAAAAATGCCCGAAATAAATCAAAATCAAACTGAAACTAGACCGTCGCAACCTAGAGAAATCGGTAACGGCAATCGAAGATAACTTTATTTTAACAATGAAATTACCAATTTTTTTTAACATTTTTTTATTAATTTCATTATCAATAAAAACCGCTTGGGCACAAGAAATTTCTTCATCAAATTCAAAAAATTATGAAGCACAAACTGTAAAAAAAGATAATGAAATTGAAATCCGTTTAATTCCTAAAAATCCACCACCAAAAGTTGAAAAAACTCCAACAAAAATTCAAGATTCAGTTGATGAAGAAGACGATTCTGCCTTAGAAAATGAAGCAACCAAAGATTCGGAAATGGTTTATGAAAAAAGCGTTGAAGATAATAAGCCCGCCCTGCAGGAAGCCGATAATTCTCAAACAAAAAATGCTAATTCGGCCCGAGAAGAGTCATTAAAATTATGGCGTGAAGAGCAAAGAAAATTACGTGAAGAGCGGATTGAAGCACGCAAGGAAGAGGCGCGAAGAAAATATCAAGCACAAAGAGAAAGAAGCGTTATCAAAGAAGTGGAAAATTTAAATCAAAAATTAAAAGTGGATAAATCTTCAAAAAATATTATGCCAAATTATTATGGCGGATCAACGGCGCCAACTACTTCACAAAATCAAAATTCGGGTATAATTGCAAATGACGCCCAGATTGCGAATTCGCAAAACTCAAATTCAAACACCGCATCAACTTCAAGCAATGGCAACATAAATCCAAGCACGCCACCCGCTAATATTCCAACTCAAAATAGTAGATAAAAATAAATAAAAAAGTTGATATCATTAATTAATTCTTCAAAATATTACATAAAAAATATCAAAAATTATGAATGAATCTTTAGAAAAATATAAATTACTAGAACTTAAAAATATTAATTTATCCATCGATGGCAATAAAATTTTAGAAAATATTTCTTTGTCTTTGGAAAAGGGTAAAATTAAAACTTTAATCGGAATTAATGGTGGTGGAAAAACCACTCTAGCCCGCATTATTATTGGTGCCATAAAGGCTTCGAATGGTGAAATTATTAAACAAAAAAATATTAAAATTGGGCATATGCCACAAAAAATTCAAGTCGATAAAACCATTCCGATGACCGTAATTGATTTTATAAAATTAGTAAATGATAAAAACTTAGATAACAATTTGCAATCTTGGTGTCATAGATTAAAAATCGATAATATTTTGAATAAACAAATTCACGAAATCTCGGGCGGGCAGTTGCAAAAAATATTATTTTTACAAGCGATTTGCGGAAATAATGATCTGTTAATTTTAGATGAACCTACTCAATTTATGGATATTTCGGCGGTAAATGAATTTTATAAAATACTCGAAGAGATAAGAGCGACAAGCAATTGCGGTATATTATTAATTTCGCATGATTTGCATTTGGTGATGCAAAAAACCGACATGGTTTATTGTTTAAATCGCCATCTTTGTTGCCAAGGCAAACCCGAAGATATTAACAAACATCCCGAATATTTGGCGCTTCTCGATAATTCATTAGGGTTTAAAAATGGCTCGGAGATTGCTTTTTACTCGCATCACCACGATCATATTCACAAAATTTAACAAAAAAAATAATTTTATTTTATGTCAAAAAATGAAGATAAAACTACAAATAAAAAAATGAGAATTGAAAATCTTCTTAATCCACTAAATTCACCATCTAACCCTCAAAATATTGGCGTTGAACTGGATCAAGCTTTAGAAAAAATTCAAGAAATTCCTTTTGATAAAGCGTTTTTAGATGAGTTTTTAGAATCAGTTTCAAATACCCCAACCGCATCCCCAACCGCAAATCCAACTTCTTCACCAAAAAATTTTTTAAATTCACCTCTTAATTTAAGCAATTCTTCTTTAAGTTCGACCTCGAATTTTTCGCGCTCCCCTTTATCGCGAAATTCTAGCAATGCTTCAAATTTAAGTTTTAATTCCAGATCGCAATCTTAATTAAATTTGTGGCGTAATTATTAAAAAATAGTCGCTTAATTTATATTTTTATCCCCCATTTTTTCGATAAAT
>SXGQ01265698.1_pt1 | contig 10377 bp, 6 predicted proteins | sample 3178371 | NCBI WGS metagenome assembly SXGQ01 (sample SAMN11356859, study PRJNA531348) | freshwater metagenome | isolation source: freshwater sample F1-20 | place: China: Fuxian Lake, Yuxi | collected 2017-12-25 | reverse complement strand
CGTATTCCCGGAGGTCGGCTCAATGATCAAACCTCCAGGCTTCAGCGTTCCATCACGCTCGGCGGTTTCAATCATCGCCTTGCCGATGCGATCTTTCACGCTGAAGAGGGGATTGAAGAACTCCGCCTTCACCAGAATCTCGGCGTCGAGACCTTCGGTAATGTGATTGAGGCGAACAAGTGGGGTGTTGCCAACGGTGGCAACCATGTTTGGAACGAGGGCCATGGTGTGATGGGGTTTGATATTGTGGATCGGAGTTGAAGGAGGTTGAACTGATGTTCTCAAATTTGGAAATCGGAAGTTCCGGAGTCAAGGTGAAGTCCGCATTCATACTTCTGGCCATCAAAGCGGGTCGACTCCGCATCGTCGCCGTCAGATGGCCGCGTGCTGTGCCAGTCACCCATGGTCACATATCCCTTCTCGGCAAGTGGATGCGGAGGCAGGTCATGCTGACGAAAATAGAGTTCCACCTGCATATCCGCCCAATCAAGGATCGGATAGGCCTTGAGTGTCCTCTTCTGCTGCTCGACAAACGCACGGTCCGCCCGGGTCGATGATTGGGAACGTCGAAGTCCGCTGATCCAAACGTCTGCTCCGGTCTCCTTCAACGCGCGGTTCATCGGCTCGACTTTGGTGATGAGGCCATACTTGTCCGCCCCCTCCTTGCCCTGCTCCCATAGATTTCCCCACAAAGCCTGCATTCGGGCCGCCGACACCGAAGGCTGATAGATTCGAAAATCCAATCCGTCAAATTTCGACATCAGTTTGTCAGCATATCGATACGTCTCGGGAAACAAAAAACCGGTATCGATGAAAACGACCGGAATCTCGGGCGCGTGGGAATGAATCAAATGAAGCATCACCGCAGCCTGTATGCCAAAGCTGGTGGTCGCAACCAAACGACCACCGAGCCGCTCATGCAACCATTTCAACCGCTCTCCGGCCCGCAAGGGTGTTAGCGCGGCTGATAGTCCGACCGCGTCGAGTTCGCCCATCGGCTGCACGGGAGAATTGATTTCAATGGCTTGCATGTTCAATGATCTCAACCGGCGGAAAGAGCTTCTGGTTTGATATGATGATGGAAATCTTTGCCATTGATGGTGGCAACCACGTAACCGGTCCGAATGCAAAAATCACCAAATCGCTCTCCTTCGTTTCGTTCCTTCGCATAATGGCGAATGATCGGAGCCAATAACCCCTTGATATTCGTGGCCGGAACATTCTCGCGATACAACTTGGAAAGCCTTTGACCTGCAAAACCACCGCCAAGATAGACATTGTAGGCAGCAGGTCCGCGGCCGACAAATCCAATCTCGGCAATGAAGGGCCTGGCGCAACCGTTTGGGCACCCGGTCATGCGGACTGTGATCGCATCGTGCCGCAACCCGCTCTCTTCGATCACCTCCTCCAACTCGGTGAGTAGATCCGGAAGATAGCGTTCGGCCTCCGCAAGCGACAAGGCACAAGTAGGCAATGCGACACAGGCCAGCGAGTTCAATCGCAAGGCGCTCTTCAAGTGACTGTCCTTGATGCCAAATTCCTCCAGCAAACGCTCGATCTCCGGACGCTTCGCCGGAGAAACATTCGCGATCATCAGATTCTGGTTCGCTGTCAGACGGAAATCGCCGTCGTGGATCTTTGCGATCTCACGCAATCCCGTCCGTAGCCGATAGTTCGGTGTGTCAAGAACTCGCCCACCTTGAATGAAAAGAGTAAGATGAAAGTTTCCGTTCTTGTCCTCAACCCACCCATATCGGTCACCGTTATCTTCGAAAACAAACGGCCTGACTGGCCCCAATTCATATCCCAAATACTCGTTGAGCTTCGCAAGAATCCAGTCCGGCCCATGATCGTCCACCGTATACTTGAATCTCGAGTGTTTACGATCCGTGCGATCGCCGAAATCACGCTGAACCAATACGACCTTCTCCGCCACATCCACCACCTGCTCAGGCGAGCAAAAACCGATCACATCCGCAATCCGTGGGTATGTCGCTTCATTGCCATGAGTTGAACCCATCCCCCCACCGACTGCAACGTTGAAACCTGCCAGTTTCCCATCCTCAACAATCGCAATGAACGAAAGACAGTTCGCGTAGATATCCACGTCGTTAGACGGCGGAACCGCCACCGTGATCTTGAACTTCCTCGGCAAATAGGTTTTGCCGTAAATCGGCTCAACCTCCTCCTCGCTGCTTTCCACTTTCTCACCATCAAGCCAGATCTCATGGTAGGCTCGGGTCTGCGGTGTCAAATGATTCGAAATATCCTGCGAAACCTTCAACACTGCGGCATGAACCTCTGACAGATGGGGATTCGGATTGCACATCACATTCCGGTTCACATCCCCGCATGCGGCAATGGTATCCATCGCGGTCCGGTTGATCTCCGCAATGGTGCGCTTAAGGTTGCTCTTGATGATGCCGTGGAACTGGAACGCCTGACGCGTGGTCAGCTTGATCGTTCCATTCGCGAATTGCGTCGCCATCCGGTCCGTCTCCAACCACTGGTGCGGCGTCGCCACCCCACCCGGCACGCGGATGCGGATCATGAACGAGTAGGCCTTCTCAAGACGGTGCTTGCGCCGGTTCGCGCGCAAATCCCGGTCATCCTGCTGATAGGTTCCGTGGAATTTCAGCAACTGCTGGTCATCTTCGGACATGGATCCGGTGGACAGGTCGGACAATCCCTCCGCGATGGTCCCGCGCAGATAATTGCTGCGAGTCTTAATGTATTCGTTGGCGGAAAGTTTCTTTTCTTCAGACATGGGGAAATGGGTAATTGATGAATCGGCAATCGCACTTCAATAGACGTCGCGCTGGTAACGTTTCGATTTTTTTAACTCCTCGACATAAGCCTCGGCTTCCTCACGGGACTTCGCACCGTGATTCTGGACAATCCCGATGAGTGCCTCATGCACATCCGCAGCCATCCTAGAGGCATCACCGCAAACATAGAAATGCGCGCCATCCTCAAGCCATGCATAGAGATCCGCACCCCGGCTGACCATCCTGTCCTGCACATAAACCTTCTCCGGCTGATCCCGCGAAAACGCCAGATCCAACCGCGTCAACGCACCGCTCTTCAAATGATCCTGCCATTCAAGCTGATAGAGGAAGTCATAGGTGTATCGCTGGTCTCCGAAAAACAACCAGTTCTTGCCGGATGAACCCAACGCTGCGCGATGCTCAACAAACGCACGGAACGGCGCAACCCCAGTCCCCGGTCCCACCATGATGATCGGCGTAGCACCATCCGCCGGCAGTCGGAAATTCTTGTTCGGCTGCACGAAAACGGAAACCAAATCCCCGGATTTCACCCGATCTGCCAGGTAAGTCGAACAAACACCCTTCCGCTGCTTGCCATGCGTCTGATAACGCACTGCCGCCACCGTCAGATGCACTTCGTCCACATGCGCCAGTGGACTCGAGGCGATCGAATAGAGCCGCGGAGGCAGCTTCCGGAAAAGATCCGCCAGCGCCTGCGCTCCCAAACCGTTCGGCGCGAAATCCTCGATCGCATCCACGATCTCTCGGCCATCGTTGTAAGCCTTCAATTCATCCTTCGCTCCTTCCGCCAGCAAATCCCGCAATCTCACCGAATCCACAGCCTCCGCCAATTTCGTCAACACATTCCGGGAAACCGCCGTGATATCAAAATCCTCCCTCAAGGCATCCGCCAGCAACTTTCGACCCACATTCTTCACTTCGACTTCCTCGGTGCCTTTCAACTTCGCCGCCGCCAAAACCGCAGCAACCACATCCGGCGCATTCAACGGCAACACCGCCAACGCATCCCCCGGCTCATACTGAAGCCCCGAACCCGCCAGCGAAAACTCAAGATGCAGCGTCTCCTTCGCAGACCCCTCGCCATTCAAGATCAGCGTTTCTAACAACTCCGAAGGAAACGGGTTCTTCTTCCCATACTCAACCCCCGAAACCACAGAGCCCCCGGCCACCGCACCTTCAACGATCGCCACACCCGCAGGAGCGAACGCATTCAACGCTCCCTCCAGCCACGACGCATATCCATCTTCGTAATCGACATCGCAATCCTGCCTCGGCGAAATCCGCGACCCGCCCAGCGACTCAAGCCGCGCGTCCACATCCTTCCCTGTCTGGCAAAACTTTTCATATGAAGTATCCCCCAGCGCACAGACCGAAAAACGCACCCCCGCCAGCGAAACATCCGCCGTCATCAACTCCTTGTAAAAGGCCGTCGCCGTCTCCGGTGGCTCACCGTCACCCCAGGTCGACACGATCACCAACAAATTCGGCACCTTCCCCAAATCCCCCACCGCTAGATCCGACATGTTCTTCATTGCCGCCTGAAATCCCCGCTTCTTCGCCTCCTTCACCGATCGGTCCGCCAAAATTTCGGAATTCCCCGACTCCGTCCCATAAAGCACCAACAACTTGCCGCCAGCCGCCGCCACCGGAACCGCACCAACTGCAGCCCCAGGCCCGCCCGCAAGAAATCCACTCAGCCAAGCGCGCTGCACAGAATTGAGACCAGCCAACTGGATTTCCAGCGCACGGCGCTGCTCAGGATGAAAGGGTGCGTGATCAGGAAACATAATCCTTATTAAATTACCTCTAATTATGAGGTTTCGCCCAAAACTGGTCTCTCTTCCCACGTCGGGCAACCCTTTTTTGCTCACAAGAAGAAAAAGATGAAAATCCTCAAAGAAATTTCAAAACCGCCCGTTCACCCAGCCAGCCAGCGAAATTGGATTTTCCGCTGGCCACCTCCCTTCAAACCGCTACCCTCACCCGCAACCTAGACCTCCATGAGCCTCCACGCACAACTCAGCCCAGAAGCCCTCGCCCGTTTGCACGCACAGCGACGCAATTCGACGATCTCATCATTGGTCATCGCCTTCCTCGTCATCGTGCTGATCGGACTGATCTTCGGCTTCGTCCTCTTGCCCAATCTCATCAAGGAAACCCCCACGATTGTCACCTATCAGGCCAGCCTGACCGAGGACAACAAGATCGAGGAAAAGAAGATGAACAACCAAGTTCAGCGCAAACCCTCCGCTCCCTCCTCCTCGATGGCAAAAGTCATTGCATCCAACACCGCTTCCCCAACCGCCGTTCCCGTCCCGGAAGTGGATGTCCCCGAGCCTTCCACCGACTTTGGTGACGGCGACGACTTCGGTGACGGCTGGGGCTCCGGCGGTGACGGCGGCGGCGGTGGCGGATTCGCCAACATCCCTGCCGAAATGCGCAAACGCTGCTCACCCGAAGACCGCATGGCTCGCCTCCTCGAAACCGGTGGCGTCAAGGAATGCGAAGACGCCGTGGTCAAAGCCCTCGACTGGCTCAAATCCACCCAAAACCCCGACGGCTCGTGGACCAACCAAAACCAAACCGCGATGACCGGCCTCGCCCTCCTCGCCTACCTTGGCCACTGCGAAACTCCTCTCTCCGAGAAATACGGTGACACCGTGCTCAAGGCCATGACCTACCTCGTCAACATCGGCCTCAAAAACAACGGCAAACTCACCACCAACGCCGCAGACAAACACTGGCCCTACGAGCACTCCATCGCCACCTATGCGATCGCCGAATCCGCTACCTTCTGCAAACAACTCAAGATCAACGTCCCCAACCTGATGGAAGTCACCCAGCAGGCCGGCCAGTTCATCATCGACAACCAACACAAATCCGGCGGCTGGGATTATTCGTATGCCGAAGACGGCGACCGTGGCGGCGACCTCTCCATCGCCGCTTGGCACATGCAAGCCTTGAAGGCCTGCAAACACACCGGCCTCGACTTCCGCAACCTCCAGCGCTGCGCAAACCGCGGCGTTGCCTACATCGTCGGCCTCCAGAACTCCAACGGCGGCTTCGGCTACGCCAACAAGAACGGCCCTGCCGGCGACACCGGCTACTTCACCCTCACCGGTGCCGGCATGCTAAGCCTTCAAATGTGGGGCAAAGGCGCACAATCCACCGTCCGTAACGGCGCGAAGTATCTCGAAAAGAACAGCAAGTTCGACTACAACACCGAGTTCGCCGACCTCTACGGCCACTACTACGAAGCCCAAGCCATGATGAATCGCGGGGGCGAGCAGTGGAAATGGTACAACAACCTGTTCCGCGACCAACTCCTCAAAAACCAAAATCCCGATGGCTCATGGAAAAGCCCAGGCGGCGGCAAACCTCTCCGCGCCGTCGGTGGTTCCTTCGCCGGTGGTTCCCCCATGGCAGTCCACTACCGCACCTGCCTCAACACCCTCATGCTCGAAGTCTACTACCGCTTCCTGCCCGGCACCGGCTCCGCCAAATAATCCGGATTCCATCCCAACTTCACAAAACCGCAGGCCATCACCGGCCTGCGGTTTTTTCTTTTCCAATTCCTCACACCAATCCCCTAACAGCCCGTCCTTTTCCTTGCCCGCTCCTCATCGACCCACCACGCTCCGCCCCGTGCCCGAGGAAGTCGAAACCCATCCCATGGACGATTTGATGCGAGCGCTGGAAACCAGTGACGCATCCGCTTTGCTCACGGCCGCGGAGGAAATCCACTACGCCGACCTCGCCGCACTCTACGAAAACCTCGACGACGCCGAACGCGACTTCTTCCTCAAAACCATCGGCCCCGAACTCGCCACCGACGTGGTCGCCGAACTCCCCTACCCGCTCATCGAGGAAGCCCTCAACCACTTCAAACCCGCCCAGCTCCGGGTCCTGTTAGGAAACCTCTCCGACGACGACCGCGTTGACGTCTTCCAGGTCGTCAGCGAGGACACCCAACGGCGCTTCTTCGCCCTCCTCGGACCTCGAGACAAACAACTCACCAAAAGCCTCCTCAAATACGACGAAGACACCGCCGGCGGCCGCATGACCACCCAAGTCGGCCGCATCACCGCAGACATGACGGTCAAGCAGGCCATCACCGTCCTCCGCCGCGACCGCGAAGACACCGAAACCCTCGCCCGCATCTTCGTCGTCGACGAACAAGGCCGCCTCGTCGGCAAAGTCCGCCTCCGCGACCTCGCCTTCAACACCTGGGACACCCCCATCCGCGACATCATGGAGGAAGCCGGCGAAACCATCCTCGCCAGCGCCGACCAAGAGGAGGCCGCCCGCACCCTCTCCAAATACGACCTCATCGTCCTCCCTGTCGTCGATGAGTTTCACCACCTGTTAGGCGTCCTCACCTACGATGACGCACTCGAAATTCTCCAGGAGGAATCCACCGAAGACATCGAGAAACTCGCCGCCATCAGCGGTGAACAATCGGAGGTCTCCTATCTGAACACCTCCGCCAGCCAGCACTACCAACGCCGCGTCGCCTGGCTCGTCGGCCTCGGCTTCGTCTCCATCGCCTCCGGATACGTCATGTATCGCTTCAGCGGCGTCCTCGAAAAAGCCTTCGTCCTTTCGCTCTTCCTCCCCCTCGTCGTCGCCGCTGGCGGAAACTCCGGCGGTCAAGCCGCCACCATGGTCATCCGCGCCATGGCCCTCGGCGAAATCACCGCCGGCAGCGCCATGAAAGTCGCCTGGAAGGAAGCTCGAACCGGCTTGTTTCTCGGCCTCTCCCTCGGCCTATCCATCGCCGCATTCATCGCCTTCATCCTCCCCCACCTCCACACCGCCGCCATCATCGGTGCCGACTTCCCCCGCCTCGCCATCGCAGTCGCCTGCGCCATCACCCTACAAGTCCTCTCCGCCACCATCCTCGGTGCCATGCTCCCCATCGCCGCTCGCGCGATCAAACTCGACCCCGCCGTCGTCTCCGCACCCTCCCTCGCATCCACCGTCGATGTCTCAGGAATGCTGATCTACTTCACCACCGCCGGTGCCATCCTGCATCTTTGACGCAGCACGCCAGTGCTCCAAACGTTCACGGATCCGCTTCTCCAACCCCTGCTCGCCCGGCTGATAGTAAACCCGCCCCTCAGGCAAATACGCCTGCGGCACATACGCCCCCTCGAAATCGTGCGAATACAAATACCGCAACGCAGCCTCACTCTCCCCCGAGGCCGCCGCTAACTTCTTCCGCGTTCGCGTTCGCAAATGAGCCGGCACCGCCAGCGTCCGCCCATTCTCCACATCCGCCATCGCACGCCCCAACGCCGCATACGCCGTGTTCGATTTCGGTGCCGTCGCCAAATAAACCGTCGCATGCGCCAACGGAATCCGCCCCTCCGGCATACCCACAAACTCCAACGCGTGATGCGCATCCAACGCCACCCGCAACGCCCCCGAATCCGCCAATCCAATATCCTCGGACGCCGCAATCACCAACCGCCGCGACACAAATCGCGGATCCTCCCCCGCATGCAACATCTTCGCCAACCAATACAACGCCGCATCCGGATCCGACCCGCGGATCGACTTGATGAACGCCGACGCCGTATCGTAATGCGCGTCCCCATCCGCATCATACACCACCGCCTTCCGCTGGATCGACTCCTCCGCCACCGAAAGTGTTAGATGAACCGCGCCCTCCTCATCCGGCGTGGTTGTTAGAACTGCCAGCTCCAGCGCTGTTAGTCCTTTGCGCACATCCCCATCCGACTTCTCCGCAAGATGCAGCAACGCCGCCGGCTCCGCCACCACCTTCATCCCGCCGAACCCACGCTCTTCATCCGCAAGCGCCCGCTCCAACACCCCCACCAGATCCGCCACCGGCACCGGTTCCAACTGGAAAATCTGCGACCGCGAAACCAACGGCGAGTTCACATGAAAATACGGATTATGCGTCGTCGCCCCGATGAACCTCACCACCCCGCGCTCGATGTGCGGCAGCAACACATCCTGCTGTGCCTTGTTGAAACGGTGGATCTCATCAATGAACAACACCGTCGTCTGCCCCCTCAACTCACGCCACGTCCGCGCCTGATCGATCTTCGCCCGGATCTCCGCCACATTCGACTCCACACCGTTCAGCGACTCAAACCGCGACCCCGTCAACCGCGCGCACACCCCCGCCAGCGTCGTCTTCCCCGTCCCCGGCGGCCCATAAAAAATCAACGACGTGAACCGGTCCGACTCGATCGCCCGCCTCAACAACTTCCCCTCCGCCAGAATATGCTGCTGCCCCGCAATCTCATCCAAGGTCCGCGGCCTCATCCGCGCCGCCAACGGCTCCTGCGGATTCGGCTTGTCCGCCATCGCTGCGGGTGTGGTGAAAAGATCAGGCACGGCAACCGCCACCGTCTCACCCCCACCCCCTCTTTTCAATCCCCATTCCCCATCCCTCTCCGCCTCCACCTCTCCACTCTATTCTCTTGAAAACCCCGCCGATCACTGGTTTCTCGGGGCCGCATGTCCGAACGCAAGACCCTCGACGAACGCCAGCAGATGACCGACCTGGAGCGCCTCCGCCACTCCTGCGCCCACGTCATGGCCACCGCCATCCTGCGCCTCTGGCCGGACGCCCAGTTCGCCTACGGCCCACCCATCGAAACCGGATTCTATTACGACTTCGACATGAAGCACCGCATCACCCCCGACGACTTCGAAAAAATCGAGGCCGAGATGCGCAAAATCGCCAAGGAAAACCAAAAGTTCGAATACAAGGCCATCTCCCGCGACGAAGCCAAAGCCATGGCCGAATCCGGACGCCTCGGCGGCCTCACCGATCGCCCCGGAAACCCCTCACGCTTCAAGCTCGACCTCATCGACAAAATCCCCGAAGGCGAACAAATCTCCTGCTTCCAAAACGGCGACTTCATCGACCTCTGCGCCGGCCCGCACGTCGGCTACACCTCGAAGTGCAAAAACGTCAAACTCATGTCCGTCTCCTCGTCCTTCTACCTCGGCGATGAGAAAAAAGGCCAGCTCCAGCGCCTTTACGGAACCGCATTCGAATCCAAAGAACTGTTGGAAGAACACCTCAACCGCCTTGAGGAAGCCAAAAAACGCGACCACCGCCGCCTCGGCAAGGAACTCGGACTCTTCCACATCGATGAAATGGTCGGCCAAGGCCTCATCCTCTGGAAACCCAAAGGTGCCCTCGTCCGCCGCGCCCTCCAGGAATTCATCACCGCCGAACTCGACAAACAGGGCTACTCCCAGGTCTTCACCCCGCACATCGGCAAGCTCGATCTCTACCGCACCTCCGGCCACTTCCCCTACTATCAGGAAAGCCAATACCCCGCCATCGCCGAACGCGATGTCCTCGAAAAACTCGCCGACGAGGATGCCACCTGCGCCACCCTCATCAACGGTCTATCGGATGGAACCTACGAAGGTTACCTCCTCAAGCCGATGAACTGCCCCCACCACATCAAGATCTTCGCCAGCGATCACCACTCCTACCGCGACCTCCCCGTTAGACTCGCCGAGTTCGGCACCGTCTACCGCTGGGAACAATCCGGCGAACTCGGCGGAATGACCCGCGTCCGCGGCTTCACCCAGG
>SXGQ01159906.1_pt1 | contig 10377 bp, 10 predicted proteins | sample 3178371 | NCBI WGS metagenome assembly SXGQ01 (sample SAMN11356859, study PRJNA531348) | freshwater metagenome | isolation source: freshwater sample F1-20 | place: China: Fuxian Lake, Yuxi | collected 2017-12-25 | reverse complement strand
GTCTCGGACCACAGGTCGGCCCGGCCGCCCCAGCGGTCGACGAAGCCCACATGGCCTCCATGTTCCGGGACCTCGAGGTGGACCCATGGACTGCGGGAGGCCGCCTCCGAGGGGAAGCAGCCCGGGGACAGGAACGGGTCGTCCGCCGCGTTGAGCACCAGGACCGGCACCCGGATGGACGCCAGGAACGCGTTGGCCGAGCACCGCCGCCAGTAGTCCTCGGCGTCGGCGAACCCATGCATCGGGGCCGTGAAGGTGTCGTCGATCTGCCGGAAGGTGCGCTGGCGTTCCGGGTCGACCGCCGGGATCACCGCCGGGAAGCGTTGGCGCTTGAGCGACCACTTGCGGAGGATGTCGCGCTGGAAGCGGGCCATGTAGGGCCGCACCCGCGGCGCCTCCATGGCTGCGGAGGCCCCGGCCAGGTCGCACGGGGTGGACAGGGCCACGCCTGCCACCACCGGCACCGCCGAGGGACGGCCTTCACCGAGGTACTTGAGGGTCATGTTGCCCCCGAGGCTGAACCCCACCACGGCCAGCGCCCGGAACCGGCCCGACCGGCCCGCATGGTCCACCACCGCCGCGAGGTCCTCGGAGGCGCCGCTGTGGTAGAACCGGGGCAGGCGGTTCAGCTCGCCGGAGCAGCCGCGGAAGTTCCAGGCCAGCACCGACCACCCGCGCCGCGCCGCGGCCCGGGCCATCCCGGCCACGTAGGGGCGCCGGGAATGCCCTTCCAGGCCGTGGGAGACGACCAGCAACCGGTCCGAGGCCGAGTCGAGCCAGTCGAGGTCGAGGAAATCCCCGTCGGGCAGCTCCAGGCGCTCGCGGGTCCACCGCAGCCCGCCCACGGGCCGGAGGATCGCCGGCAGCACGGTCTGCCCATGGGCGTTCCGGAGGCCCGGCAGGGGGCGGAAGGTCGATCGGGCCACCAATGGCATGGGCCGCAGATTCGGGCCTGGGGCCCTGAAAATGCACCCGCAAAATCGGGCCCGGGCCCGGGGACCATCCGGTGCCGGGATGCCTCCCGGCCCGAAACCAGCCGGAAAATGAGGTTTGCAAGTCGGTCGCCTCAGGCTACAACCAAAGGCTCGCGGTCGGCGGCCGTCCCCTTGGGGCACGGTCCCGCGTGGGGTGGAAACCGTTCCCCGCCGCCAGCGGAACAACCAGAGTTTATGTCGCAGCACAACAGCCTCCGCGCCTCCGGCACCACCGGGGCCAAACGTAATGTCCTCAAGCGCTTCGAGCGCGTCGCCGTTCTCAAGGGCCGTTCCCAGTGGAAGGAAGGCGATCGCGTGACCGGTCTGCGCAAGACTCGTCCGCCCGAGTGATCGTGCGGCCTGCCCGGCCGGAGAGCCCCTGCGTCTTCAACGCAGGCTCCGATGGGTCGGGCTGAAGTACAGAATCACGGACTCAAACTCCAATGACGCCGGTTGTGGGTGATTCAGTTTAACCCGCAATCGGCGTCGCGATTTTCCCCCATCCCATGTCCACTGTCCGACTTCAGAAGTTTCTTGCCGATGCCGGTGTCGCCTCGCGGCGCGCCTCCGAAAAGTTGATTATCCGCGGGGTGGTGACGATCAACGGGCGCGTGGTGACCGAGTTGGGGTCCAAGGTAGACCCGCTCCACGACGCGGTCTCGGTGGAGGGGGCGCCAGTGCGGACCCGCAAGAAGCTCTACATCGCGCTGAACAAGCCGCCCGGCTTCATTTGTACCCGAATCGATCCGGAAACGCGCCGTGTCGTCTCCCATCTTCTGCCGGCCGAGTGGTCCAATCTATTCACTGTGGGGCGGTTGGACCGAGATAGTCAGGGGCTCATCTTCCTCACCAATGACGGTGATTTCTCGCTGAAACTGACCCACCCGCGGTATGGGGTGCGTAAAAAGTATGTGGCGGTCGTCGAGGGGCGATTGGAATCTTCACAGCTGACCCGTTTCACTCAGGGCGTTGAAGACGAGGGTGAGATGCTGAAGGTTGAACGCATTCGGTTGGTCGATGCCAACAACTCCCACAGCGTTGTGGAGTTGGAGTTGGCTCAAGGCAAGAATAGAGAAATTCGCCGTCTCTTCGAGGTCTTGGGGCACACGGTCGTTGAGCTGCGACGGACTCAGATCGGACCTATCAAACTGGGAGAATTACCGCTGGGCAAGTGGCGCGCATTGACGCCGACCGAAATCCGGTCATTGCTTTCGAACGCATGAATTGTTCGTCCGTTTCGGTCCTTTCGTCCCTCAATCTTCGTCCTCGATTCCTTCTCCTCGCAGCGCTGACCTGCGCGATCCCTGCGTTGGCGGACACGGTTGTGATCCGGGGCGACCGGGTTAACGTCCGGTCCCAACCCTCCTTGGATGGCGAAGTGCTCGTCTGGATGAAGCGAGGAGAAACGGTAGAAACCCAAGGGAGCAGCAAAGACGGTTTCATTCGCATCGCATTGCCCTCCAAGGTTGCCGTCTGGGTCTATGGGCCACTGGTGGATCGGGCTTCACACCAAATCAAAGCTCCCGAGGCCCGGTTGCGGGTGGGTCCCGGCCGCAATTACGGTGAGTTGGGCGTGCTCAAGAAAGGGGCGGCCCTCACCGAGATCCGTGAATCGGATGGCTGGCTTCAGGTAGAACCGCCCGCGGGCCTCTCGGCCTACGTCGGCGCCCAGTTCATCGAAGTTTCAGGCGCTCCGGCGGCCCAGCTCGCGGCGGTCAAGACCGGTGGGATCCTCCCGGCAGAGGGTGATCCGGTTTCTGGTGATCCGGTTTCGCTGGCCGTTCCTAATCCGATCCGATCGAAGTCCTCCGCACTCGCTGTGGCTCCCGTGCCGTCATTGCCGACACCGCCGCCCTCGCTGGCCATTCCGTCAGCTCCGGCTCCGGTTTCAGTGGCCGTGGCGGTCAATCCGATTTTGCCTAGCCCTACGGCATCTCAGGCAACCTCCGGAGAACGGGCTGGTGACGTCGCTCAGTCGTCGATCCAATATTCTCCTGAAAAGGTTCGCATCGTGACCCGGGTGGGCAAGGTGGTCCGGAGCCTGGAGCCCCAATCGCCGTCCTATTACCAACTGCGCAGCCCGCAGGCAGGTGAGGGGATGCTGGGTTTCTTGGTGGGTCAGGACCCTAAGACTCCCATTGCGGGGTTTCGCGGTAAGACGGTTCAAGTGGTCGCCGAGGAATACGTGGATCCCCGCAATCGAACCCAGGTGCTCTTGCGCGTGCAATCCATCGAAGAAGTTTCAGCCCGTTGAGCGGCCTCAACCCTGCTCTGGTCTGATCGCGGCCTCGGTCTGATCGCGGTCTAACAAATTCCCATGAACAATCTCATCGACGGTCGAGCCATCGCTGCCGACATCCACCAGGAGACATTGGTTCGCGTCTCTGCTCTCAAGCATCAGGGCATCCAGCCGGGGTTGGCTTTTGTTCGAGTCGGAGAAGACCCGGCCTCCCAAGTGTATGTGGGCATGAAGGAGAAGAAGGCGCGGGAATTGGGAGTTCTCTCCCACACCACAGTGCTTCCCGAGACGACGACCCAGGCCGAATTGCTGGTGCTCATCGCCCGCCTCAATGCCGATCCGCACTGCCACGGTATTTTGGTTCAGGCTCCGCTCCCACGGCATATTGATGCGGCCCTCATCTACACGGCGGTCTCGCCTGAAAAAGATGTGGACGGCTTTCATCCCATCAACGTGGGGCGACTCATGCTGGGCGACGCGGGTGGGTTCCTTCCCTGCACGCCTGCCGGCGTTCACGAATTGCTGGTGCGCAGCCGCGTACCGCTGAACGGCGCCGAGGTGGTGGTCCTGGGGCGTGGCAACATCGTAGGCAAGCCAATGGCGGCTATCCTGGTTCAGAAGTCGTCTCGGGCCAATTGCACGGTCACGCTGTGCCACAGTGCTACGCGCGACCTCGCTGCACACTGTCGCCGGGCCGATGTGATCATCGCTGCAATGGGGGTTCCGGAGTTCCTCCGAGCCGACATGGTTCGCGAAGGGGCTGTGGTCATCGACGTGGGGGTTAATCGCCTCAGCGATCCCTCCAGCAAGAGCGGAACACGCCTTGTTGGCGACGTTGCTTTTGGTGAAGTGCAACCCAAATGCCTTTGGATTACGCCCAATCCAGGCGGGGTCGGTCCGATGACCATCGCGATGCTCTTGGCCAACACCGCCACAGCGGCCGAAAGACAGTCTGGTTTTTTTCTGAAAAATCCGTTGACGCTCGCTTGAGGCCCTGACAGAACTTCCCCACACACGGAACAAATCAAACCACAATGAACACCAAATCGCTCCTCCTGGCCGCCTTCGTCGCGGCTGTCGGTGCAGTCTCTGGCTCCGCCCAGGTGACCAGCCAGAACATCGTTGGATATGTCCGACTGAGCCTCGCCAAGGGTTACAACCTGATCGGCAATCAGTTGAACAACGGCAACAACGCCATCGGCACTGTGCTGAACGTTCCGGATGGCACTGCTGTCTACAAGTTCACCGGCGGCAAGTACGTCGCCAACGCGTTCGTTGACGGCGCTTGGGACGCTCCGGCCATGACCTTGGCTCCGGGTGAAGGCTTCTTCATCAACGTTCCGGCCGCCACCACGATCACCTTGATCGGTGAAGTGAGCTTGGCCAACAGCAAGGCTTTGGCCGCTGGTTACAACCTCCTGTCTGTCCCCGTGCCTCTGGCCGGTGGTCTGGCTGACGCCGCTGCTGGTGGTTTGACCGCCGCCGAGGGTGATGTTGTTTATCAGTGGACCGGTTCCGGCTTCGCCGCCAAGGAATATGTCGATGGCGCCTGGGCTCCTTCCGCTCCGACCGTCAAGGTTGGCGAGGGCTTCTTCCTCAAGGGCACTGCTCGCACCTACGCTCGGAACTTCTCTGTCAACTAATCATTTTTAACAGAATATACCATGAATAAGTTCGCTTACCTCGTTGTCGCCTCGGCGCTGGCTGTTTCGGCCTTCGGTCAAGGACAGATCAACCTCAACAACCGCGGCTTGGCTTTGGTCAATGACGCGTCTGGCAAGCCCCTGACGGGCACCAGCTTCGTTGCTCAGGTCTGGTACGGTGCTTCCGCTAGCACCTTGACCAGCTCCTTCGCTCCGTCCCCGTTCCGCGCTTCCACCACTACCTACCCTGGTACCTGGAATCCGGCCGCCGCCGGCGGTCCGGGCGCGATCGCGACCCTCACCGGTTTCGCTCCGGGCAGCACCGTGACCATGCAGGTTGCTGTGTGGGATTCCTCTATCGCTGGTGTCGGTGCCGCTCAGGCTCTCTCCAAGACTGCCGGAACCGGTCTCTCCGAGACCTTCACCTATGCCATCCCGGCTGATCCTTTGGCGATCCCCGGCGGCATGGAAGGCCTGAAGAGCTTCAACCTGGCAGCTGGCGGCGGCACTCCTGTCGTTCCTGAGCCCACCACGATCGCTCTCGGCGCCCTCGGTGCCGCAGCGCTCCTCTTGCGCCGTCGCAAGTAATTTTTAGATTGTTTATTCAAACCCACCTTGGGCAACCAAGGTGGGTTTTTTGTTTTAGAGTGCCCAGCCGTATTCACTCTTCTAACGGGGCCGGCTCCAACAGCATCGGAACCGTAAGGTTGGTCTGTTTCCTCTGGGGGAGCGGTGGCTAATTTCTGCGCCGACAAGGCCTGTGCCTCGCGCCGGTGGTCAACACTCTTGCCGAGACAGGATGGCCTGACGCGCCGCGCCGTAGGCCCCGGCCAACTCGCTCAAGGCGGCTGGCAGAAGGCGCACGCGGGCTCCCCTCGGACGCCACTCATGCCCCTCCAGGATTTCTGAAAGTCGGTCAAACAGGTCAGGCCCCGCCTGGGCGATTCCGCCTCCTAGAATAACCGCTTCGGGATCCAATACGTTGATGAGTGAGTTGATGCCCACCGCCAATCCCCGCACCGATTCTTGCCAGAGAGCAACCGCCTTGGGATCGCCCGCTCGGGCGTGTTGAACCAAGGTTTCGGTGGAGGTGTAGCACCCGTGGCTTCGCTCGGTCAGGGTTTTGTTGCCGATAGCCATTTCCAGAGATCCGGGTGTTCCGACGTCGTCGTTTTGGGCTCGAGAATCGAGGGTGATATGTCCCAAGTGCCCGGCGCGCCCCAAGTTCCCACGGAGCAGGCGCCCGTCGACGATGGCCGCCCCACCGACCCCGGTTCCCAAGGTGAGCATGAACACGTTTTCCAACCCTTGGGCTGCTCCCATCCAAGCCTCTCCTAGAAGAGCAGCATGAGCGTCGTTGAGCACGGGAACCGGCGTTGGAACGGTGAGAAATTGCTGCCAATCTAACCCTTCTAATCCTTCCAGACGTCCGGGCATGTGGAGGATGCACCGGCCATCCCGGGCCGCCAGTCCAGGTGCCGAAAGCCCCACCGCCGCGGGTTCACCTCGACGGAGGCGCAGGGACTCCACTCGATCGCGTATCCGGTCGGCCCATTCCATCGCCCGATCTTCAAAGGGCATGGACTCGTGCTCGAGTGTCTGGCCGCCGGCGTTCACGACCACCGACTTGATGCGGGATCCACCGAGGTCGATGCCCAAGAAATAGGGCTCGGTTTCCGAGGTTGAAGTCATGGAGCCAGGGGTGCTGAACCCGATTGGGGTGAGAGTCCTTGCGGTGGGGATGCGTCAGAAACCGACCACCCTCCGTCCACGGCAATGACCTGACCCGTGACGAATCGACTTCCCTCGGAGAGGAGCCAAATCACCGCCGCATCGAGGTCATTCGGACGCCCCATGCGACCGCCGTCCAGAGGTTGCTTGCGGGTGATGAACTCTTGGATGACGGGGTTGGATTGGGCCCGCAGGGACATAGGGGTTGCGGTGAGTCCCGGAGCCAGAAGGTTCACACGGATATTGTGCGGGGCATAGGCGGCCGCCGTGGCCTGAGTCAGGCCCACCAGAGCAGACTTGGCAGTCGCGTAAGCTGCGGTGCCAAACAAGTTGGGGGAAGGGGAACTCGCCAACACGGATCCGCAGTTCAGGATACACCCCGGTTGATTTTCGCGAAGGAACCAGCGGATCGCAGCGCCGTTGGAGAGGAAGGCTGTCGTCAGGTTTAGCTCCAAGGTTTGTTGCCAACCTTCCAAAGGAATGGTGTGCAAGGGTCCATCGCCCCAGGCTCGTCCACTGCCTCCAGCGACGTGGTACAGGGCGTGAAACTGGCCGTACCGCTGCGCACAACGTTCGATGGCATGATCGGCCACCCCGGTTTCCCGGGCGTCGGCCAGAATCACTTCCAGCCGATCTTGCGCACCCTCGATTTGTGGAACCTCTGGAGTGGGATCAAGCCCCACCACGACCAACTGGGCGCCCTCGCGCAGACAGGCTTGCGCCGCGGACCAACCGAGGCCTTGGGTCCCCCCGATGATCACCAAACAGCGCCCGCTCAGCGCCCCCTGGGGCACTGGGTTAGTCCCGGTAGCGTCGTGTGAGGTCGCCATAGGCGTCGATACGTCGGTCGCGCAGGAAGGGCCAGTGCGTCCGAGTGACGTCCACCTTGGCCAGGTCCACGGACACCAGCAGATTTTCAGGCTGATCCACCGAGGCCTTGCCTAGCAATTGGCCGCTGGTGCCCGCGACAAAGCTTTGCCCCCAAAATTCGAGCCCGTCGCCGCCGATGGGGCGTTCCAAACCAATTCGGTTCACGGCGGCCACGTAGCAACCGTTGGCCACTGCATGAGAACGTTGGATGGTCTCCCAGGCGCCGTGCTGATGGACGCCGTATTCGGCCTTTTCTGAAGGGTGCCAACCGATGGCGGTGGGATAGAAGAGAATCTCGGCCCCGCTCATCGCCGTGAGTCGAGCCGCCTCGGGGTACCATTGGTCCCAGCAAATGAGCACGCCGATGCGGCCGAAGCGGGTGTCCCAGGTTCGGAATCCGGTGTCCCCTGGAGTGAAATAGAATTTTTCGTAGAAGAGGGGGTCGTCCGGGATGTGCATCTTCCGGTAGATGCCCAGCAAGGACCCGTCCGCATCGATGATTACGGCGGTATTGTGGTAGAGGCCTTCGGCGCGCTTTTCGAAGAGCGATGCGATCACCACCACCCCGTGCTCCTGGGCGAGACGTTGGAACGCCCGCGTGCTCGGACCTGGAATGGGCTCTGCGAGGTCGAAATATCGGTGCTCTTCTGACTGGCAGAAATATTGCGATCGGACCAACTCCTGAGTGCAAAGGATGTTGGCTCCGTCCTTGGCGGCTTGCGCGCCCGCCTCCAGGCACAACCTCAGATTCTCCTCGGGATCGGGCCCGCAGGCATGTTGCAAAAGACCGAGGGTCACCGATCGGGTCTTTGGACGTGGGTTCATGGTGGCGTTTTGGTTCAACTTCCGGGCAAGGGTGCTATGAGCTCAATCTTTCGCATCGCCCAAAGAGGATCCCGATGGTGTTGGGGGAGTGGTGCAAGTCAAGGACCCCGCGTGAGGAAACCGCTAACAGGGCCATCGGAAGGGGTGAAATAGATAAAAACCATGCTTTCATTGGGTTTTCTCTTGCGACGGCGTGTGACGCGTTGCTAAATCCGCAGCGAAGTCACTTCGGATCAATCACACATCCCAACTCTTAAGCTCAATATTTATGGCCAAAGTTGTTAAAGCCCTCACCAAGTCTCAGATCACCGCCGTCCTTGCCGAGAAGGCCGAGATCAGCAAGAAGCAAGCGTTGGCGGTTCTTGAGGCACTCGCTGAGCTCGCCTACAAGAACGCCAAGAACACCTTCACCTTCCCCGGCGTAGGCAAGCTGGTGTTGGTGAACCGCAAGGCCCGTGTCGGCCGCAATCCAGCCACCGGCGCTGAGATCAAGATCCCCGCCAAGAAGGTCGTTAAGTTCCGCGTGGCTAAGGCCGCCAAGGACGCGATCCTCGGCACGAAGTAATCGAAAGATTCCTCGGTCATTCTGTTCAAGGCGCCCAGTACCGGGCGCCTTTTTGTTTCTTGGGGGCAACGGATTTGCCGCTGAGATCGAGGACTCGGGCTGCGTGCTGCCTTGTGGGGTGAGCGTTTTGATGTCAGCTCCATTACGGAAGCCGAAGAAATGTTACGTGTTTCAGTTTGAATCGACTTTGCCTTTCCTGCGCCTTTTCCAAACTATGTCACACCCTATGGATGACGCCCCCGTTTCCTCGAAACTCTTCGTCACCCGGAGATTGCCATGGATCTTGGCGGTAGCGGCTTTTGTCGTCTTCCTGCTCACACGCAATGCCTGGATCGGAGTTAACAGCCTGCGGCCCGTTTACGAGGCGGCGGGTTGGGGCTTTGACAATGCGTTCTCCCAACCTCTCAACCAGATCTTTGGATTCGTGGTGTCCTCGCTGACGGGCACCGGGTTTCCCGCTCAGGCCAATATCCTCACGGCAGCCATGGCCGCAGCAGTGGTCTATTTGCTGGCCCGCTGCGTGGCGTTACTTCCCCATGATCGCCGCCACGAGGAGCGCATCCGTGAGTTCTCAGACATTGCATTGCTGACCATTCCCTTGGCCTGGGTGCCGCCCGTTCTGGCGGTGGGTCTCTTGGCCTTCCAGTTGACGTTCTGGCAGCATGCCACGGCCTTTACTGGGGAGATGATAGATCTTTTGATCTTCGCAGCAGCGATACGAAACCTGCTGGAATATCGACTCGATCGAAAGGAATCCCGCCTCTGGATTGTCGCCGCCCTCATGGGGGTCGGTATCGCCAACAGCCATGCATTCATCGGGTTTGCACCGATGTTCTTAGTGGCGATCGTTTGGATTCGTGGATGGGAGTTTTTCCACTTGGGTTTTCTGTCTCGGATGTTCCTGGCAGGGTTGGTGGGTCTTTCCTTGCTGATCTGGATTCCGTTGTCGGCGCGCATGACCGGACGATTTGACGAAAGCTTCTGGAGCCTTTTTCGGACGGGCCTGGAGCTCAAGGCCAGCCACCTGCTGATGTTTCCGCGGGGCCGCTTTCTGTTTCTGTTTCTGTTGATGATCGCGCCGTTGGTGGGAGTCGGCATCCGCTGGCCTTCCCGGATGGGTGCCGGTTTGGACACCTTGGCCGCGATGGTCGCCTGGCAGGTGTTGGTTCTCGCTTGGTTCGGTCTTTGCATCGCTGTCGCGTTTGATTTGAAGTTCAGCCCCCGTCAGTTGGGCTATGGGGTTCCTCTGCTGACCTTCTCCTTCTGTGCTTCCCTCGTGGTGGGCTATTTTGCGGGGTATTATCTTCTGATCTGGACCGGGCGAGCGGATTCTCGACACGCCTATTCGATCACGCCTTTGTCCTCGGGCTTGTCGCGTTTGGCCGGCGTCTTGGTGGTTTCGTTGACGCTTCTGGTTCCTGTGGCCTTGGTTGCCAAAAACTGGAAGATCATCTTGGCCGACAATGGTTCCAGTCTTCGGGATTACTCGCGCACCATGCTCGCTCCGCTCCACCGGGCTCCGGGGTTGGT
>SXGQ01523661.1_pt1 | contig 10378 bp, 4 predicted proteins | sample 3178371 | NCBI WGS metagenome assembly SXGQ01 (sample SAMN11356859, study PRJNA531348) | freshwater metagenome | isolation source: freshwater sample F1-20 | place: China: Fuxian Lake, Yuxi | collected 2017-12-25 | reverse complement strand
TACGAACTAGCTTCGAAGCTTGGAGGAAAGCCTGAAGAAACTAATCCCCTACAGCGTCTATTTACCTGTGGAGTATCACGACAAGATCAAGGAGCTGTCCAAACAGCGCAAAGCATCATCTATGGTGCGGGACGCTATTTGCATGATCGTTGATGGTGACGATACTTTTAAGTCAGGATATAACAAGGCGCTCAAAGACTGCATCAAAGAGATAGATGCCTGCAAAGAGATCGAGCATATTGCCGTTCGCGGTAAGTACTTGGCCGATGTGCTGGCCGATCAAATCAAAGAACTGGAGATGTGATGGACGAAGTATCAGACAAAGAGATTGCCCAGATCAATGCCTTGGCAGACAAGCTTCTGGCCGTTGTCATGAACGCTGAGATGGAAACTCCTGAGATTGCTGTTACAGCTCTTGGCCATGTCGCAAGCATGATCGCCCTTGAGCTGAAGCTTCCAGAAGAAGCATTCTTGTTCTGCATGGGACACTCTTATCAGACAGTTGTTCAGTTAGACAAAGATACAGAGGTTCACTGATGGAGCACGACAATAATCTTCGTGATCTAGCGTCTATGTTTGCATTGGCTGGGCTCATCATCCGCAACAGGGAAGGTGATAACCTAGCTCAATCAGCTCATGAGATAGCCGACCAATGGATGGAAGCCCGCAACAAAGAACCCGAAGAAGGTTTGGCTGCAATCAAAAAAGGGAAGCGCAATGTCAGAAAACATGAGGATCTACGGTAAACGCTACTGTGCTACTTGTGAGCACTCCAAACCACTTGACCACGGCAAACTAGTAGATCCAAAGGGAAACCGCTGGGTGTGCTTCGACTGTAAACCACCAAATGTATCGAAACGAAAAACTACTAAAAGCCGCAAGACTACTGCCGTGCCAACACTGCGGAGCGAATGACGGGACTGTCGTGGCCGCGCACAGCAACCAGCTTCGTGACGGCAAAGGCAAAGGGATCAAGGCACACGATTACCGTATCGCCTCCCTATGCTACCGCTGTCACATGGAGCTAGACCAAGGCTCTAAGATGGATAAAGCCCAGAGAGTTGAGATGTGGGAGGAGGCACATCGCAAAACTCTGGGCTTATTCTTTGAGCAGGGGATTATTGGGCCCGTCTAACCTCTTCGTTGTAAGCCTTCATCAGGGCATCACGCTTTTCTTTCTTAAACTTGATGTCCTTCTCAGGAGCTTCCTTCTTATTCAAGGCTCGGATCTCCCTGTTGATCTTGGCCACCTCATTCTCAACATAGTTAGCGCGGTTAATAAGCCTTGCTGTCGCTTCCTTGTTTTCCTTGCGGTAGTCATTCACATCACCCTTACGCTCTTTGATGCGCTTGATGGCACCCTCATGCTCAGCCATGGCCTTGACGTTCTTGTAGAACTTATCAGCCACAGCTGAAGGAGAGTCAAGCTCACCATACAGCTTGCCACCAATAGGCACCGAGTAAGCTGGGATCTCTTCGCCCTCAATCTTTCTGCTGATGTAGCGAGCAACCTTTGTGATCTCACGGCCAACACCACCGGCATACTCGCGAGCGATGTAGTCCAGCTGGTCAGCTGTGGGGCTAACCACACCAATGCCGTCCTCACCGCCACCAGTGATGTAGTTAATGCCGTAAGCCAGAGCTTTACTCAGCTTAGTGGCCGTATCTCGGCTGCGCTCCCAACCTGGGGTCGGTGTAGTTTCGCGGCTCTCGCGTGAGATTGGACGGCCAAACGCATCTTTGTTTGTTGCAAGCACGTTGACAATTGGATCTGCCACTGTAGGTGCAAAGAAGTTAGCAGGGCTACCAGCTCCCAATGGGTTAAACATATCAATGACTTGAGCCATGACGTTTGTCATTGTTGTGGTCAGTGCACGGCGGCCTTTCATAGCGCCAGCATTAATCAGGACATACTCAGTCACCTCACGGCCAATGTTGGGGAACAAGTTCCAGCCCAAAGGCATCGGAATGATGATGTAGGACTTGTTACCAGTTGGGATGATGATGTTCTTAGACTTGAGGAAGTCTGGTGGCTCATCTCCATCAAAGCCAGCGGCCATCAATGCGATTGCTTGGAATGTACCAATCAACATACCGCCAGCAATGATCTTCTTACCCACGCCGGTCATGGAGATCTTGCCGTTCTTCTCGTCATACATGACTTCCATCATTCGAGCTGTACCTTGGACGCGAGCATTAAAGAACGCATACAGGGCATTGGCATTTGCTGTGGCTTGACCTTTTCTGTTGAAGTTAACAGTCAAGTTCTTAGCCAGTGCGGCCGCTCTCTGAGATGTCATGCCAGCATCTAAGCCAGCCTTATAGGCCGACAGACGAACAGCATTCTCCATGGTGTCGTTATAGTCAGACAGCCAATCCAGTACAGCATCTGCCGCTTGGCGCACGTTGCCGTGATCAAGTCTGGCCAACTCACGCTGAACTAAAGTGGTTTTATTTTTAGCCCGGCTGAACTGCTCGCTGTAGCCAGTGATGCCACCCACAGCTCTAAACTCTCGCCACAGATCAATCCACTCTTGCTGTTTGGGGTTTGCCGTAATACCAAAAAGTGAAGGCTTCATCCCGCGCAGATCGGTAAAGATTGCCCGCATGGCCGGCATCGAGCCTGCCAACACTTTCATCTTTTGGTCTTTGAGCTCTGTACTAGACAGGTTGATCGAGCCGCCAACAACGTCACGCGCAAAGTTCCATGCACCGAATACAGGGTTGTACTGGGTGTTCATGGCCGCAATTAGGCGTGTCACTTCAGCAACAAGACCCATTGCATAGCTCAGCTGATTGGCATCCATGTTCTTCAACGCTTCAGACATACGCAAAGCGCTTGGATTACCAGCGTTAAAGAACACATAGCGGTCTTTGCCGTTGATACGCACAGGGAAGACGTTAGGCGAGTTACGCAAAGCTGGGTTAACTCTGTAACGAATTAAGCCTGTAGTCTCATCAAGCATCGCGGTGCTAGGCTCTGCAAAGATGGCGTTAGCTTGCTCAATGGTCAGGCCAAAGCCTTCCATCTCTTCTTTAAGCTTCTTCTTATTGCGGATAGCGTCAGGGTTAACAACCTTCCAGAAGTTTGGATTGGGGTTCTGGATGGCCAAAGCGTACAGAGCACGGCCAATCTTGGCCTTCTCACCACGGATGATGGCCGCTTCACGCTGGAGAGCCACGTTGTTAACAATGTCAACCACTGTCTTATATGAGCCAGCTGCCAACTTGCTGAATGACCCACGCACTCCAAAGCCTTGGCCAAGGCCGGAGCTCGGGTTAACGTAGTCCAGCTCATCTGGGTCACGCTTCAAAGGAACGTAGTTTGGAAGCTTCTCGCGCCATGCCGCAATAGTCTCAGGCGTCTCAAGGCCGTAGCTCACCAACAGATCTTGAGTGCCCTCAACCCATCCATCAATGGTCTTGGCCAGCTCTTCAAACTGCTTTTTCTTCTCTGGGTGCTTGTTCAGATCATCAAAGAATTCTTTGATCTCGTCATCAAACATCCCGGAGCCGCCTTCTGGAATGCCGGGGTTACGCTCAGCAATTAGTTTGTTACGCACACCAGCATGACGGGCATGGAGGTAGGCTTCAAACTCACCCATGGAAACGCCCATCTCATCCATCTTCTTAATGAATGGACGCATTTCCTCTTTGATAAAGTCCTCAGTCTTCGTGGACTTAGAGCTGTGGTACAGATCTTCCTGCAAAGATGGATCGTGCTCATCTTTCAATGAGTCAATCTGGTCTTCAATCTGCTTGACCACCATACGCATATCGGTGTGCTTATCAACCACGCGATATTTAAAGTCTCTCAGCGTAGACTCAGGAGCCGCTTCCCATGTGGCCAAAGCGCCGGGGCCGCCCTTGTAATTCTTAACCATGTTCCGCAAAGGCATGGTCATGTGGCTAACATAGTTTGCCAGCACACCATAACGAATACGCTGGCCTTTAGCGTTCATGATTTCATTGAACACTCTGTGAACAACGCGCTTGTTGTCAAAGCCAAAGATGTACTTCAGGCCTTCAAACAAACGCCTTGCCATCAGGACAAACTTATCCCAGCCAGTGCCCAGCTTGCGAGCCATCAAAGGCTCAGCGTTAACCGCCCAGTACTCTGATGGGTTGACATACTGGTAGTAGTCCATGCTCGGCATTGCCTTGATCATGGCGTCATAAGCTTCCTGACTTGGGGATGCGTGGAAGTTTAAGAGTGCATCAAAGAATGCCTTACCTTCTTTGGTCTTCTCAGCCTTGATGGCCGCGCTGACGTTCTTTCTCCAGTCATCAACCAAGGCAGTAATTGCCTCAAGAGACATCATCTGCTCAAGTGAGTGGACGATCTCATGGCGAATTGTTTCTGGGTTTGAGGTTCCTGTCGGGCCCTTATACAAACGCACAATACGGGGCAACGCAAAGAACTCGCCAGCAGCAATACTGTTTTGAGGTTGCTTTGTGACTGAGAAACGCAAGCCTTCCAAAACCTCTGGGAACTTTTTGTACAGGCGGTCAATGACGTCATACACATCGTCTTCAATAACGCCGGCATCCCACGCTTTGGTAGCATCAGTAAAGAAGTTACCAGCTGTTATGCGCTGTGGCTTAGTTCCCTTGATGGCGTTCTTCAGATCTTTGGCAATCTCATCAATCTCATTGACCATCTGTTGCTCAGTCAGGCCAGCCTGACCTTTGGCAAACTTATCAGTAATGAAAGCTCGCTTCTGGCGCAGTCTTGCGTACTCTTCAATCATTGCATCACGGTCTGTGTATGCGTTGACGGCAACCTCAAGGCCTGGATTGAACAGATAGTTCTCTTTTGAGCCGTAAGTAACGTTCTTACCCAGCACCATGTTGCCAATCTGGATTACTTCTTCAGCGGCCACCACGGGTTGTGTGGTGTTCTTGTCGTAGAAGTATGAGTGGCGTGTTGGGTCTACACCGATCTGCACCCACTGAGGATCATTGAAAGCCGCTTGTGCCTCTTCAAATGCCTTCTCAGCGGTAGTCTCAACGTACTTACCTTCGATAGTCTGCAAAGCATCCTTGGCCGCACCGCCTGCGATCTTCAGGGCGCTACGCTCGTTTCCAAGGCCGAATGTGACATCACGCACCTTGGCCACGTTGGAGTAGCCAATAACCTTACCTGGGCCCGATTTGGTGCCTTTGCTGTGGATGCTGACAACGTACACACCCTTGCGGTTGAACGCAGGGATGTCCAGACGCAAGCCAACCTCAACACCGGACATGATCTCAGGGTCAACCTTTTCACGCTTGACCTTGTCCAAAGCATCATAGACTTGCTCTTCTGTTGCCGGCTCTAGTGGTTTGGCTAGAGGTTTGATTGGTTTGTAGAAGTTAACAAGCTGGTCGTACTCTTCCTTAGTCATGGCGCCAGACTCAACCAGCTGGGCGGCCATGGTCAACTCAGGAGAACGTCCGGGTGGAAGCTTGGTCACGCTGGCCAAAGGAGCGACAAACGGCTCTTTAGGCGCAAGCATTTCACGCGCTTTGTCTTTGTTGTTGAACGCAATCAAAGGCTCTTGACGCTCTTGCATCAGGTATTTAATAGCCTTGTCTGACTTCATCTCATCATAGACAGTCGCATTCATCAGCGAGCCAGTCTTGTAGAAGTCGCCTGTGAACTCTGTTAAACCCCTGTCTAGGAAGTAAGTACCGCCTTGACGCTTGGAGCTCGATGTCGTGTAAGTGAAACGGCCGTTGCCATCGTTACGAATCTTCAGAGCGCCATCGGTTGTGGAGATCATCGCGCCACGACCAAACTCCCTAAAGAACTGGTCAATCTCAGCCATGCTCTTGAATCTGACTGGAGCGTTCTTCTGCTCTTTCTCAAAGTCAAAGGTGCGTGGCATCAAGATACCTTGGCCAGTCGTGCCATCATCCTTGGTGTAGGTGATGATCTGACCCATGTTGTTAACTTCAGAGAAGCCAGCCAAGATGTTGCCAGTCACCATCCAGCGCTTTTCGCGGCGTACAGTAGCTCCCTTGTCAAACAAGTCAAGCATAGGCATCCACTCACCCTGCAATGTGTCTGGATTGAGCCAGTTAACATCGCTCTTCTGAGAGATCTCGTACACAGCACCAATCTGGGAGAAGCTCAAAGAGATAGACTTTGCATCGCCATCAGCCAACGCAATAGTCATCTTCCAGTCAGAGCCGGCCACGGGGTTCTTAGTCTTGCCTTTGTTCTGCAAGTCAGTCACCACGCCATTGAACAATGCACCCTTCTTGTTCTTCACTTGAATAGGTGTGCCAACTGGGTAGTTGTCTAGGATTGTCTTGACCTGTAAGTACTGGCTGTTAAGTTGGTTGCGGATTGTCTCAACTTTGGCATTGTCTGCTCCAGCAGCTATAGCATCAGCAACCTTCTCAGTCCCGTATGCCTTGTACTTGTCAAAGATCTTCTCAAACAAGTCCTTAGACAGCCTGGAAGCAGTCAGGCCGGCTTTATCTAGGCGCTCTTTGATCTGCTCTTGGACTTCCTGTTTAGAGTAGGGTTTGACCTTGCGCTTAACGTCCACGCGCTCCATGAACGCTGGCTGTGCAAACACAGATGGATCGTCCTTGGCCTCAGTAATAGGCTTGGAGCTCAGTGTAATGGCGTCTAAGTCTTCAGCTTTGGCTTCCAACTTGTTAGTGCCCATGCTGTCTTCACGCTCAATCAGATCGTTATAGCGGTCAACAACATCCTTGTACACCTCTTCCTGCACTTTGATTGGCAGGATTGGAATGTAGCCAGACACCTTGCGGATGTCTTCTTCATCAGCTTCGGAAGGATCTTCCATGATCTCAATGACGGCCTTGCCACCCAGCTGTTCGTAGATCTCTGGGTTATCACGCAAGTACTCTTGAATTATTTGACCGCCGTAGTCATTCATGAAGTCAACAGCGCCTTCAGCTGTCACCGCAGACTTACGGGAAGCTGTGGTGTTAGCGTTCAGGGATGCCATTTTCTTAAGCAAGTTGGCGGCAGGACGCATCTCAGCAGGGATGTCAGCCATCATCTGTGAGTACGCAGGCGGAATCACCTGACCTGTACGATGTACACGGCCGAGCATCTGCATATGGGTGTCAATGTTCTTCTCAGCCTGAACAATGATCATATGACGCTTACGCTTGTCTTTGAATGTTGACTTAGCGTGTAAGGACAGGCCAGTAGATCCGGCTTGGTTTAAGATCAAGACATCTATATCACCAGCGTTAAAACCTTTAACGGCTTTAATACGGTCCTTTGTCTTGGAGCTTCTGGAGGCCAGCAAAGGCTTACCAGTTGAGTAGTTCAGGGTTACTGTACGGCCAGTGATCTCATCGGTCTTATAGCCGGCTTGACGCAACGCATTGTGCATATAGTCAATTGGAGAGATCGGAGCAGAACCAAACCCAGCGTTATCAATGAACTCACGGATAGAGTTGTACTGGCTAACCAAGTCAGGACCGAGGTCTTCGTCAGTCAGGCGGTACTCTTCCACTGATCCATCAGGCTTCTTGATTTTGATAACCCGTTGCTTTTCCAAGTAACGAACATACAAATCACTGAACGTAAGGTTCATTGGGTCGCCAACATTGATGCCCATCTCGTCAGCGTAGCTTTGGAGGAATGAGCCCATGGTATTGGACACAGTCATCACAACCTTCTCGCCAGCCTTCAGGCGCTCAATCGCGTGGTTAACAGAGTCTTGAGTCTTCAAAGACAAGAGCATCTGATCAATCAAGTTGTGCATGATTGAGCCAAAGTTTGCGCTCTGGATCTGAGTCTTCTCGCCAGCTCCTTTGACTACGCCACCCTTGCGGTCAAAGTCCTTCTGCATATCCTTGACCACGACCTCTTTAGCCCGTGAGAACTTCAGGATTTCACGCATGGACTCAGCCATGTTTTCGGCTGTTTGCTTGTCCACTTTGGTCAACTGTGTATCGTATGACACGCCGGCAAAGGTACGCTCGCGGCGAATGTACTGGCCAGCTTTGGTCAAAAGGTTGGCCACAATCTGCTGCATAGGAATGCCGCCAGACTTAATGGCTTCTGCCAGATCAGCAATACTCTTAACGGCCAGCTTCATATCTGTACTTGAGTACAGGTCCATCACATCGGGACGCTTGGCGTATGTGGCCGATGAGAAGAAAGTACCGCCGGCATTTTTTACCAAGTTGCGGATAAAGCCTGCGCGTCCTTGGACTTCCTGCTGGTCTTCACCACTCTTACGAGAACCGCCAGATCCACCAGCGTTATGGCTCTCGTCAAAGATCATGTAGTTACCAGTACCGAAGTGCCTGATAAATCTCTGACGCTCAACTTCCTTACCCTTCTTACTCTGCATTTGATGGTAAGTTGTGAAGATGACCTTGTAGTGGCCAAGATCGTTTTTATCAATCATGTCTTTCATCAACTTAGCCACTTTGGCAACGTCAGATGCTGGCGCGCGCAGGGTCAACTCAGTGGTAACAGTCTCACCTCTAACAGTACGAGACAGCTCATAAGGAACTTTCTCGTTGACGTTAGTCATCAAGATCTTGGGTTTGGCTGTATCGAGTCCCAACTCTTTGGTCATGCCAATATCATCCAAGTCGCGGATCATGTCGGTAAAGAGGTTTGGACGCTCAGTCACAAAGATAGGTGTCTTGCCGTTGAGCAATGCGTACTTGATCATGGCCGCAACAACACGGCCTTTACCAATACCAGTCTGGTCACCAATGATAAAACCTTTGCCAGTTTCAGCATTACGAATAGACATGGCCAAAGCATCGACCTGTTCAGCTGAGAAGCTTTCAACCAGATCGTTAACGTCCATCTCTAATGCCCCAGCCACATACTCGTCAATATTACCAACTTCATCCTTGATCTTGTCAAGTGACTCTTTGATTGACTGATACATAGCGCGTGGAGCCAATGTCCCCACAGCGTTAGCTTTAGACTCTGGCTCGTATGTAGCTTGGCCAGAAGTCTCTTGCTCTTGGTCTTTGCGTTTCTCTAGACTAGATCCGAGACGCTCACCTGAGACGAGGCCAACTCCACCCACTCCGCTAGGCTGACGCTCTGTAGCGCCTCCTTGGCCGGCTGGCTTTCCTCCCTCACCCTTGCCGGAAACTGGTTTTTCCGCTGGGCCACGTTTAGATTCGTCAGTAGGTCCAGGTTTCCCGTCACCAGTGACTCCCCCACTTGGTTCGCGTTGTCCACCTCCGGTAGTCCCAGCTTCCGGCACGCTTGGTTTGCCGCCTCCAGAGGGTCTTCCTCCTTCAGTGCCAGCCACATCACTCGGTCTGCCAGCGCGTTCACCCAGTCCCGGCGCAGTAGGTCGCCCTTGGGCACCTTTACCGCTGTCAACTCCGGCGGCGCTACCATCTCCTGTGGATACCATGCGATCATTTAGTTTCTCCTTCAATTGTTCATAAGATGTGATTAACTGAGGCAGATCTGCTGCCGGTAAATCACGCTTAGATTTTCCTACGCCATCAATGACGATGACATCCACAGGGTAGGTTGTGCCCTGTTTGTTATACATATTGCCGCCAGCTGTGAAGTGGTCAACAACGTTGTATTTGTTGTAGAGGTTGTAGTAGAACTCGCGCTTAGCCTTACCGCGATAGCCCTCACGGCGGCCTTCCTCTGTGGTTGCCTGTACACCACCAAGGATCAGAACAGCTTTGCCGTCATCCTTCATACCCTCAAGGGAGTGCATAGCGATGGCGTGATCAATGTCGCTGATCTGGCCAGCCTTACCAAAAGGCGGGTTCTCAATCACAACGTCAAAGTCAGCACCCTTCACATTAGAGTCAAGCGCGTTCTCGTTACCAATCTCAGAGCCTTCCAAAATGCGTGAAAGCATCTCAAATCGGTCTGCGTTTAACTCGTTAGCAATGATGTTGTCTTCTGTAGCGCCAATCAACAACATACCGTTACCAGCTGTAGGCTCGTAAACGACTGTGTTATTGTCAATACCAGCCAACTCAGAGGCGATGAAAGCCAATGGTGCAGGGGTAGAGTAGGCTTGCTCGGCTACGCTTGTAGAACTGCGGCTACTGAGGTTTGGCTGGCGGTCATAAAGGTCAACCAGCTGGTCATAGATCTCAGCGCTTGTTAAGTCATCCTGACGGCCTGTATCAACGATACTGCGAGCGGCCATCACTACACCGGCTTCAATAGCCTCATCAGCCATTTTGGACTCACGGGTGCCCGGCTTGATCTCTTGGCCAGTCATCTCGGCAATCATCTTACGAGCTTGCGTGATGTCGCGGAAGTCACCATTGTTAAGGAAGAAATCAGAGATGTTCTGAGCAACCTCAAACCTGTCGGAGGCTCTGTTAATGTCCATGCCACCAGCTTCTTCTGGGGCTTCCTCTACAGCTTCCTCTGCTACAGCTTCTT
>SXGQ01877930.1_pt1 | contig 10379 bp, 12 predicted proteins | sample 3178371 | NCBI WGS metagenome assembly SXGQ01 (sample SAMN11356859, study PRJNA531348) | freshwater metagenome | isolation source: freshwater sample F1-20 | place: China: Fuxian Lake, Yuxi | collected 2017-12-25 | reverse complement strand
GGTATCGGTGGTGGTGATGTTTATTTGGCCACATTGCTCGGATTAATGCTTGGCTTTTCATCATTCGGTGCTGTGATGAGTGCCACATTCACTGGGTTTTTTCTCGGCGCGTTGTTTGCAATTGTGTTGCTGTTAAAGGGTTATGGAACGAAACACCGATTTGCATTCGGCCCGTTTCTGATCATTGGAGCAATTTGGGCCTTGACGACCTAACCAGTGACGCTGGTAAGGTACGAATTCCTCCGAATACGGAGTTACATGCGCGGTGTCACATCGGACCTCGCCATTAGAAGATAGAAACCAGTTGGGTTTCGACCATTAAAGGCTTGAGCGTCTCAGCTTCGGCTTTGCAGACATAGCGCTCGCCTAAACGTGGTGAGCACCGATTGACAGGACATCCGTAATGAACCCCGAAACCCCCTTGACCTTTGCTGACCTTGGCGCGCCCATGGACTTGGTTGAATACCTCGCTGAAGACGGCATCACCGTGCCAAGCGCTGTTCAAGCACTTACTTTCCCAGATGCGATCGCTGGCAAAGACCTTGTTGCGGCGGCACCTACTGGCTCTGGTAAGACGCTTGCGTTTGGCTTGCCACTCATTGCGCGAATGACGCCTGGTCGCCCGCATCATCCTTCTGCACTCGTGCTTTCTCCCACACGTGAGCTCGCCGAGCAGATTCACCAGGTGCTTAAGGGTGCAGCGCGCATTCGTGGCATGTTCTCCGCAGCTGTTTATGGTGGCGTGCGCCAAAACATGCAAGTGAACAATCTGAAGCGCGGCGTTGACGTGCTCGTTGCTTGCCCAGGTCGCCTTGAGGATCTAATAGACCAAGGCTTCGTAAATCTTGATGAAGTTGGCATCGTTGTGGTTGATGAAGCTGACCGCATGTCAGACATGGGATTTCTTCCCACTGTTAAGCGCATTCTTGACCAGTGCAATAAAGATCGACAGACAATGCTGTTCTCTGCAACTCTCGACGGCGCTGCTGCATCACTTGCAAAGTCACACATGAAATCACCTGTGAAGAAGCAGGTGGAGGCGACTGATGAGGATCTCAGCCGACTAACGCACTACTTCTGGAACGCAAATACTGACAACCGGACTGACCTAACAGCTGAGATCATTCGTCGTGCGGGTCGTACGATTGTGTTCAGTCGTACCAAGTTCGGCGCTGATCGTCTCGCAGCAAAGCTAACGAACGACGGGGTTCCGGTAGCAGCAATTCATGGTGGTCGCAGTCAGCAACAGCGTGATCGCGCACTGGCAGATTTTCATGAAGGAAAGACTTGGGCACTTATTGCAACTGATGTTGCCGCACGTGGAATCCATGTAGACGGTGTTACATGTGTTGTGCACTTTGATCTTCCAGATAGCCCAACCGAATACCAACATCGCTCGGGCCGTACGGCACGTGCAGGTGCTAGTGGAGTTGTGGTCTCATTGGTCGTTGGTAACCAGCGCAAACATGCAAGGAACGTCCAGAAGGCCTTCGATCTTCCGGTCGAGAACACACAGCCAGAGATTGAGTTATTGCCACAGGGTGAGCATCCCGAGGTGAAGGTTGTGCGCCGCGAGCGCAGTGAGCGTGGTGACCGCGGTGGTCGTACGGACCGTGGTCCGCGCGGACCGCGTCGTGATGACCGTGGCCCACGCAGTGATCGTGGTGAAAGGCCTTATCGTCCGCGTCGCGATGATGATCGTCCGGCTCGTCCTCGCCGTGATGATGATCGTGCACCACATTCACGTCGTTTTGAGGATGATCGCGGTCCGCGTCGCTTTGAGGATTCCGATCGTCCAGCGCGCCCGCGTCGTGACGATGACCGTCGCCCACGCCGTGAAGACAGTCGCGATGACCGCCCACCGCGTGGACGCACAGCGACGGGTCGTCCGACAAAGGTTGACAGGTACGGTCGTGCAGCTGGACCAGCAACATCATCCGGAGCTAAGCGTGGTGGCCCATCACGTAGTTCTGGTGGTCGGCCAGGTGGAAAAGGTGGCTACAAGCCTGGTGGTCGTTCAGCAGGCGCACCCGCATCAAAAAGTGCGCGTCGCCCAAGCAACTGATTAAGCACAGCTCAACATCGTTGGATTGCCGTCGGCTTTTCAACGGTGAGTTTGTGTCCCGCCTCGAGTTTTAGTTTCCACCCACCCTCGTGGGCAGCGTGATGATGCCTCGAGCAAAGAGGCACGAGATTGCTCATGTCTGTGGAACCACCTGATTCCCAATAATCAATATGGTGTGGTACACAATGCTCGATCTTGACTTGACACTCATTAATCGCACATGTTGAGTGCATTGCGTAGAGTGCTTTGCGTTGTGCAGGACTCGCCAAGCGCTTAGCCCTGCCCACATCAAGCACTTCTCCAGCACCATTCATGACAATCGGGATTATCCCCGCATCACAAGCCATCCGACGCACAGTTTCAACTGGAAGGTCCAGACCATAGCCACCGCGCACTGTTGATGTTGCGCTCACTCCATGCCGCAACGTATCCCAATCAATAACTACAAGGACTTCAGCACGTGATGTGGTGAATCCATCCTGCGAGTGCATGTAAGCACTCGTCCCGCTGCCATTGCCACAGACTAAGTCGAGTAAGGCAATAGCACGCAGGTGGTCATTGCGTTGGATGCCCGGTGCTGGGCTGACGTCAATACCGGCATGGAACATCGCTTCTATTTGCCTATTGAGACGGCCAAGTAGTGCAATACCCCGCTCAGGATCAAAACGCCCTCGTAGCAGAATCATTCCGTCATCATCGGTCCATGTGCGAAGTTCCGTCGCCCGTCGTTGACGCTCAAGTTGGGACAAGCCAGCGTCGTGTTGGAGAAGTTTGACCACACCACGGACATGTGAGGAAAAATCATCGACAGATAAGACTGATGCCTCAGCAACTAAATCATCCACTCTTTCAATGAATGAATCCTTTGATTCCTCACCGACATTGCGCAGCCCTCGTGCCACCGCATCAATATGACCACCGAAGATCGCACCCACTGCCAGCGCATTGTGTAGGGCGGGTAGTTCTGCACATAATCCGGCACGGGTTTCAATGCGTCCTGCCTCGCGCGCACTTCGCCCACCACTAGATACAAACTCGTCAGCAATTTCCGCATCACCCGCCCCAAGTGATCTGAGTCGCTCCGCAGCGTCAAGCTCCATTGCTTCAATCGCAGCTCGGGCACCCGCTAGGTCGGAAATGCGGGTTCGAAGTTCTGCTACCTCGAGCTCGTGAGTAGGTGACGTACACACAAGGTCCAAAACGGCGCGCACTCGCACAACAGCATCAGACATCTTCACCAACAGCCTCCCCACACAAACTCGGGATTCAAGAGGAAGCAATTCGCAATCTACCGACTGGGTGCAACAATGTATCCCTGACCACTTCACTTACCAACCCGTGACCGAAAGGCAATAATGATCGTCCACCTCGTTGACGGAACCTATGAGCTCTACCGCCAGCACTTTGGGTCGGCGGCACGCCACAGTTCTGCCAGTGACACGGCCGCTTCAGTAGGGGTTTTAAGTTCCACAATTGCGCTGCTCGAATCCGGCGCCACTCATATTGCGGTGGCAACCGATCATGTGATTGAAAGCTTCCGCAACGATCTCTGGGACGGCTACAAGACCAGCGACGGCATGGAAGACGAAATCCTTTCGCAGATCACAGTTATCGAAAAAGTGTTGGAAAAACTCGGAGTTACCGTGTGGCCGATGGTGAAGTATGAAGCCGACGATGCATTAGCCAGTGGCGCTCGCGTTGCAGGGGAAAATCGTTCTGTGCGCCAAGTGCTGATGCTCACACCCGATAAAGACCTAGGTCAATGTGTGCAAGGTAAGCGCATCGTGCAACTGGATCGCCGCAACGACACAATCATTGATGAAGACGCTGTGCGCACAAAGTTTGGAGTTGGTCCCGAGTCGATTGCGGACTGGCTGGGTCTCGTTGGCGATACTGCAGATGGCTTTCCCGGACTGAGCGGGTGGGGAGCGAAGAGTGCATCAACTGTGCTTGCCAAGTTCAAACACATTGAAGAAATTCCCGATGATTATTCAGCTTGGAATGTCACCGTGCGGGGTGCTGAGAAACTCGCAAACACCTTGAGAGAGCAACGTGATCTCGCCAATCTGTTTAAGAAGATTGCAACAACAGTCGACACCGTCAAGGTTGGTGAAGTTGATGACTGGGAGTGGCAAGGCCCACTCAAAGGTTTTGAAAAAGCATTTGACGAGATCGGCGCGAGTCGTCTGATTGATCGAGTTGATCAGATCGCTTCACGCCGTTTGAGGTGATGGCCAGGATTACTGCGGCACACGAGTGTTTCCGCTGAAGGCTGCTGTCTTCCGACCCTGACCTGGTTCACGGGCACCCGTTGCACAGGTCCCAACCACCACCTCAAACGACGCGGCGTTCGGCATTTGCCGAAGAGACTCAAAGTTACTGCCTGGGCTAAAGTTTTCCCACTTCGCATCCGCTTGCGGTTGCTGGAGGAGTGCGAGAGCGGCCGAATCGGCACGCTTGGAAAGCGTGTGAAGTGAAAGCTTCCGTGGGTTCGAATCCCACCTCCTCCGCCATGGGATCTAATCCCGCTCCAAGAGAGCCCGCCGAATTGGTGGACGCTATGCGTGCCGCCCTGGAACAAGCACGTGATGCGCTGAATCACGACGACGTTCCAATTGGTGCAGTTGTACTTCATGAGGGCAAAGTAATCGCCGCCCGACACAATGAGCGCGAGAACTATCAAGACCCAACCGCACATGCAGAAGTGCTTGCGTTGCGCGATGCGGCTGAGCATCTAGGCCGGTGGCGACTAGATGATTGCACTCTTGTGGTCACACTTGAACCATGTGTTATGTGTGCTGGAGCATTGGTGAATTCACGAATTAGCCATCTCGTATTCGGTGCCGCCGATCCAAAAGGTGGAGCAACTGGTTCTCTGTACAACGTGAGTACCGATCCGCGTTTGAATCACAACTTCACGGTCACTCATGGTGTTCTTGCAACAGAATGTGCACAGTTGCTAACTGATTTCTTCGCTAAACACCGCTAACCACTTAGCCTTTTCGGTTCTGCGCTTGTGTTCGCTAGCCTTGTCAACGGAAGGCTGCCAGAGCGGACGAATGGGACGGTCTCGAAAACCGTTGAGGCACTTGCTGTCTCCGTGGGTTCAAATCCCACGCCTTCCGCCACTGGTGACGATTTACCAACTAACGCGTTTGTAATTCCATCTGCGTAGTTTGCAATTCTCAAAATTAAGGGTTGTCAAATATCTCAAAATTTGCTTTACTGCAATTGTTAGCAACAAAACCCTGTCGGTGGAATTGATTGGGGATGGAAGGACACAACCGTGGCGGAACGGTTCTCTGTAGCTTCCTCAGTTGGTCAGCCGGGTCATGTCGATCGTGATGGCAATGACCTGGCTGACCGCTTGAGGTCAGCAATTGGCAAAAGAAAATTGCCCGAATTGGTGATGGGACTCGCCCTTGTTGCATGTGGCTTGCTTGGAGTGATGTGGCTTAGTGGCAGTACCGCTTCGGGCACGGAAGTAGTTGTTGCAAGTAACAACATCGAACAGGGACACATTCTTGGCAGTTCCGATCTGACCACACTGCGTGTTCCGAATGAAATTGCCTCAATGTTCTACTCAGTTACAGAAGCAGAGGCACTAATTGGCATGCGCGCTCCCGCCGCCATCGAGTCTGGAAAGCCCATGTTGCGCATGAGCACCCTCGGGGGCGAACCCCTTGGTATGGGAGAGATGCTTACCGCGGTACCGGTTCGAGTTGGTGCATACCCACCCGAGCTTTCACCAGGTGCCACAGTGCTTGTGGTTGTCGTACCTGATCCAACAACAACAAACGGTGCAACGCCGTATGTCTTTGGCAAATCAGTGAACGTTTGGGCCATGGAGAGTTCGATTGATGATCCTTCGTTAACAATTGCAACTCTTCGTGGAGATCGCGATCTGTTCCTCGCAACATCTGGAGCTTTAGAAATACGCCTCGCCTTAGTTGGACCCGTGACCCAAGGAGAACGGGAGTGAGGACTGCGCTTCAACCACGGGATCGTGAATTAATCACCGAACTCGCAATGCGGGTGACGACCGCTCTAACACAGGAAAGAATGAAGTCACTTGGCTCGACACTTACAAGAGTCAATGATCACGAAGTGGCGGTCTCAATATTGAGTGCAGAGATACTTCGATTGCGTGCGAATGCCGCAATTGGTGGATCGGGCTCGTCACTTTCGGACACCGAGCTGACGGAGTTAGCACTCGAACAAGTATTCGGGCTCGGACGCCTACAGCCATATCTCAATGATGAGACGATCTCAGACATTCATGTTCGTGGATGCGCCCCAGTTTGGGTGAAAAGACGAGATGGATCCCGAGAGATGGTTGATCCAATTGTCGATAGCGATCAGGAACTAGTTGAACTCATTCGGCATATCGCCACGAGACACACGCCTTATGAACGGCGATTTGATAGCGCCAATCCGGAATTAAATCTGCAGTTAAATGACGGTTCACGTCTTTTCGCCACAATGGAAGTAGCACAACGACCAAGCTTGGTTATCCGGCGGCATGGATTTGATATTTCTTCTTTGGATCAACTACTCGAATTGAGTTTCATGTCATCGTCTGTAGCCGCGTTTTTGTCGGCAGCAGTATTGGCACGACGCAACATCGTCGTTACTGGTGGCACAGGCTCTGGCAAAACCACTCTGTTACGTGCGTTACTAAATGAAATTCCTGCGAATGAACGACTCGTCACCATTGAAGATGCCTACGAACTCGGCATTGACCGCTTTGAAGATCTTCACCCGGACTACGACGCCCTCCAATCGCGGCCACCCAATACTGAAGGTGTTGGCGAAATTGATCTTGTACGGCTGACTCGCATGGCACTTCGAATGGACCCCGATCGAGTGATTGTGGGCGAAGTTCGAGGCGCCGAAGCATTTCCAATGCTGCTTGCGATGAGTCAAGGAAATAACGGCAGTATGTGCACAATCCACGCTGACAGTGCTCGAAGTGTCATCCCGAAACTTGCCGCCTATATTGCGCTTGCCGATACCGGTCTACCTGCAGCGACTATCAACATGTTGATCTCAAGCAGTCTCCACTTGGTGGTGCATGTCGAAAATACTGAATGGGGTCGACGTCTCACATCAGTCCATGAAATTGTCGATGTTGCTGATTCGTACGTGGTCACCAACTCGCTCTTCAAGCTTGACGACGTAGGAAATCTGATAGTCGACTATCCAATGCGCCACGAGACTCTGGAATTGTTGATTCGCTTTGGCTTTGACCCTCGTCATGTAGGTGCACAGAGGGTATGACATGAGACCGATTGCACTGTTGCTATGTGGGTTATCGGTCGGAGTTGGGCTCTTGTTTGTTGTATCAAATTTGCGACAGCTACCAACTTCATCAATAGTCAGGCCGATTCGTCGTGCTACAAATGGGTCAACTACTCAGACACTGTGGCTTTTTGGCGTCGGCGTGGGAATCCTCGGTTTTGTAGTAACTGGGTGGATTGCAGTGGCTTTTGCTTGCCTACTGGGGGTGCGATACTTGCCTTCCACGTTGGTCCACCAGAAAAATCGTCGAACAGTGGAAGCCAAGACGGTTGCGTTAGCAACGTGGTTGGAGCAGCTTCGTGACACCGTTGCCGTCTCGTCTGGCCTTGAGCAGGCATTAGTAGCAACTTCGGCAGTAGGGCCAGAAGCGATAGCTCCCGAACTGCAACGTTTGAGCGCCCGACTCGCATACCAAGATCCGGTGCTGTCGTTGAGGCTGTTCGCTGACGAGTTGGACACTTCTTTGGGAGATTTTCTAGTTAGCGCACTCACAATGGCAATACGCCATCAGGCAAGAGATCTGAGCGGTCTCTTAACGCAACTTGCCGAGTCTGCACATGAGCAACATCGAGCATCTGTTCGTATATGGGTCGGGCGAGCACGTACAAGAAGTTCAGTGCGAATCATTGTGTCTGCCGTAGTCATTTTTGTCCTTGGATTACTGGTGTTGAATTACCAGTACTTACAGCCCTACAGCACAGGCGAAGGCCAAGTCGTGCTTGTTGGAGTTGTTTGCATTTTTTCTTTTGCATTTGTTCAGCTGCAGAGACTTGCCGATTCGGATCATGAACACCGTTTTGTATCTTCAACCATGCAGGTGAGCTCATGATTGCGCAGCTGCGCTCAAGCAAGGCAGATCTGGAGATTTGTGGCAGCACCAAACAGCAACTTGCCAGGCAGCAGGTGCTATGGATTAGTGGAACGTTTACATCGTCAATCTTTCTCATACTGGGTCTCTACTCAGTCGGAATCCCATTGGGAGGCATTGGTAGTTTCATTGTGCTGGCAACAGCAGTGGGCTTAGGCATTTCCGTTCCGTTGCGTCTCGTTCGCACACGGGCCACAAAGCGACGAATGGAGTTCGGAATCTCCTTCTCCGCCTTCCTTGGATTGGTAAATGTGATGTTGGCCGGTGGGGCAGGAATTGAGACGGCATTGGTGGCAGCGAGCCGCGCAGGGGATGACTGGGTGTTTCATGAACTGGAACGCGTGCTGGCCAGTGCTCGGAGTACCCGACAATCACCATGGCTACTGTTGAGTGAGTTAGGCACACGCCTTGATGTTCCCGAAGCAATTGAAGTTTCTGCGAGTCTTCAACTCGCAGGCGAGCAAGGGTCCCGAATTCGGGCGTCTCTTGCAACTAAGGCCTCAACAATTCAGATGAGGCAACTTGCGCTGGCCGAGGCCAGCGCACAATCGGCCACTGAGCAAATGGGAGTCCCGACGGTACTCCTATTTGTGGGCTTCATCATCCTGCTCGGTTATCCGGCCCTGAGTGCAGTGGTTGGGACTTGGTAGGCATTCGAACACCCAGATTGGAGAGTTATGAAAAATCATATTGAGTATTACTGGATTCGCTTCACAGCTTCACGTGAGCGAGATCGTGAACGCGGCGAGGTCAGCGCGACAACGGTGGTGATGGCAGCGGCACTCATTGCACTCGCAATTGCAGTCGGAGCAGTGATTACAACCCGTGTGCGAAATAAGGCCAACACAATAAATCTTGGATGAAACGCAATCTGTCTGAAAAGGGTGAGACGGTAACCCAGACCGTATTGGCCGTGCCCGTATTGTTGGCAATTTTGCTGTTGGCATTACAAGTCACCGTTAACTATCACGCAGGAAACGTCGCCAACACCTCGGCCGTTCAGGCAGCACGTGCTGTTGCAGCAGTTGGCGCAACATCTGAGCGTGCCGGTCAAGTAGCGCAATCAGTAGTGGAGCATCTTGACGCACAACTCGGAGGCACTGTGGTGGTGGAGGAACGTGATGGACAGGTGATTGTGAAAGTGAACATACGCACACCACAGATCTTCCCTGGCCTTGGTGGGTCGGTTACCCGCGAAGTCGAAATCCCAAGGGAACGATTCATCTCGGAATTGGAGCGACTCAGTGGCCTCAGATGATTCTGGTAGTTCGACTGTGGAGTTGGTCCTAATCACGCCAGTCTTGGTTGGGCTACTTCTCTTTTTGATCTTCACGGCACAGGGATCTCATTTGGCCTCCAGTGTCAAACACGCCGCAGACTCCGGTGCCCGTGCGGGATCAATGGTCAGTTTGAGTCGTGCACCGGCCGAAGCGAGACAGGTTGCATTGCTTGATCTGGCAGCTGCGGAACCCGACTGTTCACAGATTGATGTGCATTCGCGTATTGAGACACTCGGCCGCACCCGCACCATCAGGGTCAAAGTCAGTTGTGAAGTGTCCAATCGTGATTACTTGGGATTATCGATAATGCAAAGAACCGTCGTGGCTGAGTCAACCGAGGTCTTTGATGTCTACCGTGCGGACTGAACGCGGAAGTGTTGTGGCTTTTGTGGTGGTCATTGCAATGATCTTTGTGTTTTGTGCCGGCCTGGTTGTGGATGGTGCACGTATGGTCGGTGCAAAGTCACAAGCAATTGATCATGCTGGAAATGCCGCACGTCTTGGGGCACAGGAATTTCTGAGCATTCGCAGTGGTACTAGTGAACTTCATCGAAGTCGAGCAGCCGCGGCCGCCAAGCGCTATTTAAGTCGATATGGCGTGACGGGTGTTGTGAAATGTGACGGTCAATCAGTCACGGTCACAGTCGAATCAAGAGTCCAGATGACCATCCTTGCATCACTTGGAATTCGCACAAAGAAAATTACTGCAACGCAGACTGCAAGCCCGGTGGATGGACAATGATCAAGGCAGTTGTGCGCTTGGTACTCGTGGCTGGTGCATCGGCACTGGCCACGTGGGTTGTGCTCAACTTCAGAAACAGTGGTGTCTCCATTGGCCTTCCTTATTCAGTCGATGAATCTGTTC
>SXGQ01552252.1_pt1 | contig 10379 bp, 7 predicted proteins | sample 3178371 | NCBI WGS metagenome assembly SXGQ01 (sample SAMN11356859, study PRJNA531348) | freshwater metagenome | isolation source: freshwater sample F1-20 | place: China: Fuxian Lake, Yuxi | collected 2017-12-25 | reverse complement strand
TTCTTCCACTGGCTCACCTGCACCGGGTGCACCTCGTACCGCGACGCGATCGCGTGCACCGGCTCGATGCCCTTGAGCGCCTCAAGACCTACCTTGGCTTTCAGATCGGGACTGTGCTGACGTCGTTTCTTGGACATAGGGCTCGTGTTTCGGACTCTGGGTTAACGATCCGACCTGTCCAACTTTCGGGGACCACTTCAGGGGTCCGACTCCGTTTCCACCCGGCACCCTCCCCTTAAACCCCTCCCGGATCCGATCCCCCTGAAAATCCAGTTTCCTTCCAGTAGGTAGCCGAGGTTCGGATACGCGATCAGCTTCCAGCGGTCGTCGCGCACCGCGCGCTGGACCTGGATGTAGGGCAGGAACACGGTGTCACGGATCTTCTCTTTCCTGCCCTCCCAGACCGGCCGCAGGCTCTCACCCGCCAGGGCGGCGGGCGGAGATACGCCGCGCACATCGCAGAGCGTCGGGAAGATGTCGTAGAGATAGGTGAACGCCTGGCTGGACTTCCCGCGCGGGATGCCCGGACCGGAGAAAACCAGCGGCGTGTGCATGCTGTGCTCGAAGACGCTCTGTTTGCCGAGCAGGCCGTGGCTGCCCATGGCGAGGCCGTTGTCGGCGGCGTAGACGATCACGGTGTTGTCGGCCTGCCCCGACTCGCGCAGCGCGGCGAGGATGCGACCGATCTGATCGTCCATATGCGTCATCATGCCGTAGTACTCGGCCAGCTGATCGCTGATGACCTTCTCGGTGCGCGGCCAGGCGGCGAGGTTCTCGTCCCGGCCGCCGCTCATGGCACCGTTGTCGAAGGGGAGCTGCGGCTGGAAGTTCTTCGGCAGCGGCGGGCGGTTTTTGTAATAATATTCCCGATACTTATCGGGCGGCTGCCGGGGATCGTGGGGCGAGGTGAACGCGACGTAGGCGAAGAACGGCTTCCGGCGGTCGTGGCTCTTGAGAAAGTCGATCGCGGCGTCGGCGAACATCTCGCTCGAAAATTTCTCCGCGAAACGCTGCTCGCTCAGCGTGCCGTCCGGCTGGCGGTCGCGGATTGGCACCTTGGTGTGATCCGACATGCCGCCGAACATGATCGACCGTCCGCGCTGGAAGGCCCGGAGCCAGGACGGCTGGCCGTTGTGCCACTTGCCGGTGCCGAAGGTCGCGTAGCCATTTTCGCCGAACAGCTCCGGCATCAGCTTCTCGCCGTTGAGCGTGGCGGTATCGATGTGGAACCAGGTCTTGCCGCTCATCAGCATCGCGCGGCTGGGCACGCAGACCGCGCCGCTGTTGCCGCCGAAGACATAGTTGCGGCGGAAGCTGAAGCCGCTCGTGACCAGGCTGTCGATGTGCGGTGTCCGGATGTGCGGATTACCGTGGGCGCCGATGGTGTCGGCCCGTTGGTCGTCGGCGAAGAGGAAGAGGATGTTGGGCCGAGGGCGGTCCGCCGCCAACCCGATCGCGCCGAGCAGGACGAAGAGTGCGATGACGCCGATAAACCCCTCCCGCATCCGATCCCCCTGAAAATCCAGTTTCCTTCCAGTTGCGGCGCGATCACGAAAAAAATTCTCGCGTCGCCCGAGGGTCCGGCACACTTTCCCACGATGCGACCAGCCTCACCCCGGGCTTTGTGGCGTTTGATCCTGCTGGCATTTCTGGCTGGCGAAACGGCGGCGGCGGAGCCGTTGCGCGTCGTCCTCACCGGCCAGGCGCTGATCAAGCATGACCTGCGCGAAGCGGCGGCGGAGAAATTCGCCGCGACGCGCGCGTTGCTCGCGGCGGGCGCGGCCGATGTGGTGTTCACCAATCTCGAGGTCGCGATCGACAATGGGCGTGGCAAGCCCACGCGCACCAACCAGTTTTTCCACGCCACTAAGCCCGCGGTGCTCGACGCGTTGCAGGGCTGGGGCTTCAATCTGCTCGCGCTCTCGAACAACCACGCGTTCGACCTCGGGCCGGAGGGCGTCCTCGGCACGATCGACGCGGTGAAGGCGCGCGGTTTCGTGCACGCGGGCACCGGCGCGACGCTCGCCGCCGCCTCGGCGCCGGCGATTCTCACGACGAAGCGAGGGCGCGTGGCGCTGGTCTCGTTTGGCTCCGGCAAGCTCGGCGAGGGTGCCGCCGCAACGGCCACGCGCGCGGGCCTCAACGAGGTGCGTCTCGACGAGAAATCACGCGAGATCGTGCGCGAGGATGCGGAGCGGGTCTTCGCCGCGCTGCGCGCCGCCGCCGCCGCGGCCGAGGTCGTGATCGCCTACCAGCATGATCACTACTGGGAGCCCGACAATCGCGTGACGCCGGCGTGGAAGCGGCCGTTTGCGAAGGCGTGCATCGACGCGGGCGCGACGGTCTTCATCTCGCACGGCGCGCCGCTGCTGCACGGCATCGAGCTGCACCGCGGCCGGCCGATTTTTTACGACCTGGGTGGGCTCGTCTTTCACACCGTCACCGCGCCCGGCTACTATTTGCCGGAAGTGTGGGAGGGCGCGATCGCGCGCGCGGAATTTTCTGGCGGCCGCGTGACCGCGCTCACGCTGCACCCGATCGCGCTCAATGAAAAGGGCGCCGGCGAGCCACCCGATCCGGGCTTCTATCGGACCCGCGGCGCACCCGCACCCGCGACGGGTGCGCAGGCCCGCGCGATTCTCGAGCGCGTCGCGCGGCTCTCCGCGGCCTTCGGCACGAAGCTTGCCGTCGAGGGCGATGCCGCCCGGCTCATTCTCCCCTGAAAACCCACCCCATGAAAATGCCACCCCGCCTGAGCCTTGCTTGTGCGCTCCTCGCCTCGGCTGCCGCGCTGCGGGGCCAGTCTGTTCCGCCGCCGCCCGCTGCGAGTGAACCTGCGCTGAAAATGGAGGCTGTCTCTGTCACCGGCTCGTTCCTAAAGCGCGTCGAGCAGGAAAAGGCGCTGCCGCTTACCATCCTATCATCGGAGGACGTGAAGCTCCGCGCGGTCTCGACGCCCGCGGAGCTCTTCGCGTTTCTGCCCGAAGCCGGCCGCATCCCCGTCAGCGAAAGCGGCAACGGCGGCGCCGGCATCCGCGGCGATGTCTCGACTGTGAGCCTGCGCGCGCTCGGCTCCGGCAACACGCTCATCCTCCTCAACGGCCGCCGGCTCGCCCCGCATCCCGTCACCGGCTCCGAGGGCGGGGCGCCATTTCTATCCGTCAACACGAACGTCATCCCGACCGCCGCCGTCGCCGGCCTCGAGATTCTCCGCGACGGCGCTTCGGCCATCTACGGCACGGATGCTTCGGCCGGTGTCATCAACACGTTGCTCCGCCGCAACGTCACCGGCACCGAGCTGAGCCTGCGCTACGGCGACACGCAGCACGGCGGCGCGCGCGAGATGCGCGGCACGCTGACGACCGGCACGCCCCTCGCGAAAGGCGCGGGCAGCGTCGTGCTGATCTACGATTGGTTCGATCGCTCGGCTCTCATGAACACCGACCGCGCGTTTTCGCGCCGCGCCGATCAGCGGCGACGCGCGCCCGCGCCGTGGAACGGCACGACGACGGACACCGCGGTGGATTTCCGCAGCGCGCACGGTTTCTTCGGCCGCTTCCAGCGCGGCACGATCGGGGCGGACGGCGCGTTCGCCGGCGCGCGGCCGGCGACGGGCTTCGACGCCGCGGAGATCGCGGCCAACGGCACGTTCTATTTCATCCCCACCGCGCCCGGCGCGCCCACACGCACGTGGCAAGCGGCGCAGCCCGACCAGTCGTTGGCCTCGCCGGTCTACGAGCATTTCTACGACATCAACCGCTACCAGATGCTGCTGCCGGAATCGAAGCGCCAGAACCTCTACCTCTCCGGCGACTACAAGCTCTCCTCCCGCGTGCAGCTCTTCAGCGACATCACGCTCTACCGTGCGAAATCCCGCAATCAGCGCGAGGGCACGCGCGTGGACAATTTCGTGGACAACAACGTCCTCGTCTCGCGCGACAATCCCTACAACCCCTTCGGCTCGCGCTTCTACTCGCCAACCGGCGCGCCCAACGCCGACGGCACCGCGCGCCTCACCGGTGCGCCGAGCGACGTGCTCATCGGGCGCCAGACGCTGCAGGACGTCGCGCCGCGCGTGATCAACGTCGACTCCAACGCCCGCCGCGCCGTGCTCGGCGCCCGCGGCGATCTCGCGAGTGCGTGGCGTTGGGAGAGCGCGTTTCTTTACTCGGCGGCCCGCACGGAGGACCACGAGGACAATTCGGTGAAGGAAAATCAATTTCGCGACGCTGTCGCGCGGACCGATGCCACGGCCTACAATCCCTTCAACACCACGTTCGCGATCGTCAACGGCCAGGTCCGCCCGACCGGCAACGTCGTCGCCAACCCACAGGCGATCATCGATCGGTTTCTCGGCACGTTTGTGCACGAGGGTGAGACGACGCTCGGCAGTTGGGACGTGCGCGTGAACGGCGAACTCTTCCCGCTGCCCGGCGGCCCGCTCGCGATCGCCGCGGGCGGCGAGCTGCGGCGCGAGACCTTTCTCGACTACCGCGATCCGGAGTCGGGCCGGCTCTCGGCGGCGGACGTCCAGCGGCTCGGCTATCGCGCCTCGCTCGTCGGCGACAACAACTACCTCCAGCAGAGCCCGACCGACAACGCCGACGCGAACCGCGACGTGCAGGCCGCGTTTGTCGAGCTGTCGCTGCCGCTGTTCGGCCCGCGCAACGCGATGCCCGGCGCCCGCTCGCTCGATGTTTCGTTCGCCGCGCGTTTTGAAAACTACAGCGACTTCGGCTCGACGACGAAACCCAAGGTCGGCCTCGCGTGGCGTCCCGCGACGCCGCTGATGGTGCGCGCTTCGTTCAACAAGGGCTTCCGCGCGCCCAACCTCGCGTCGCTCTTTTCCGGCAACGTCACGCGCGCGTTCCAAAGCGCCGTGGACAACTACCGTTTCCCCGTCACCGCACAGATCGACGACGGCACCGGCGGCCGCCGCCGTGGCATCCGCGCGGGCAATCGCAACCTCACACCCGAGAACGCCGAGACGCGCACCGCCGGCCTCGTGCTCGACGTGCCCGGCGTGAAGGGCCTCTCCGTCAGCGCCGATTGGTGGAAGATCGAGCAAACCGACTCGATTGCGCTCGTCGCCGGCACGCTGTCGCTCATCGACGACGCCGCGCGACTCCTCGCCGAGAACAACCGCCAGATCGCCGCCGGCCGCACGCCCGCGCAGATCGATCTCTCGACGGCGGGCAACGCCTACGTCGTGCGCAACGCCATCACGCAGGCCGACCGCGATGCGTTCGCCGCCTACAACGCCACGCGCCCCGCCGCGCAGCAGCGCGCCCCCATCGGCACGCTCCGCGTGATCAACGAGCCCTACATCAACGCCTCCGGTCGCGAGCTGCACGGCATCGACCTCTCCGTCGACTACCGCCTGCCGCGACTCGAGGCCGGACAATTCCACGTCAACCTCGCCGCGAGCTGGCTCGGGAAATACGATTTCGCGCAGGATGCCGCCACGCCCGTGCAGAACCAGCGCTGGCTCGACGGCCGCGCGAAGTGGAAGGGCAACGCCTCCGTCCAGTGGCGCCGCGATCTGTGGAGTGGCGGGCTCTTCGGCTCCTACCTCGGCAGCTACCGCGACGGCGGCCTCCGCACCACCGCGATCACGGCGAGCTACATTTCGAGCGGCGGCTACTACATCGTGCGCGACAACTTCACGCTCAACGCCCACCTCGCGCGCCGTTTCAAGGACGGCATCCTGCGCGACACGACGGTGCGCCTCGGAATCAACAACGTCTTCGACCGCGAGCCTCCCTTCGCTGCCGACAACGTTGGCACCGCCCTCGGCAGCTACGATCCGCGCGGGCGGGCGTTCTACGCCGAAGTCACGCGGAAGTTCTGACGAGCAGCTCCCATCCGGCCCGGGAAGATTTTCCTCGTCCTGCGCTGTGCGCTCGGCGACACGAGGCCCGCCTGCCGCAAGACGTCGACCGCTCATCCCGGCCACAATTCGACGTCTCGCAGCAGCACCGTTTGCGCCCTGAGATTGGCGCGACGGAAGCATTTACCTACACCAACCAGCCATGAAAACGCATCGCCCTCTCGCCGTCTTCGCCGTGTTTGCCACGGCGCTATAGCTCACCGTCCCCGCGTTCCTGTTGGCGCAGGCCGCGCCCGCGCCGTCCGCCACCGCGGCCGCCAAGAAAGATTCCCATGTCGAGGTGGTGAAACTCGAAGCCTTCTCCGTCACCGGCACCAACATCAAGCGCCTCGATCAGGAAAAGTTCTCCCCGTCACCGTCTTCAACCTCGACCAGATCGAGGCGCGCAACGCCCTCACGCCGGTCGAGATGCTCACCGCCCTTCCGCAGGTGACCAATCTCCCGCTCAACGAATCCCAGAACGGCGGCGCCAATTCCCGCGGCGACAACGCCAACGTCAACCTCCGCGGCATCGGCGCCGGCAACACCCTCGTCCTCCTCAACGGCCGCCGCCTCGCCCCGCACCCCGTCACCTCCAACGACGCCGGCGTCCCCGCTTTCTACACCAATAAACCCCTCCCGCATCCGATCCCCCTGAAAATCCAGTTTCCTTCCAGTAGTGACGAAAATGCGCGGGAGGCTCATGCGTGCGTTTCCTCGGGTCTTTGGCGAGCGCCCCTTCCGTTGGTCCCTCGCGCGGGGTCCGTGAAGAGAGCGCGGGTCAGTGGCCGACGGGGGCCAGGGGCAGGATGATGTGGGACGGGTAGCGAGCGCTGTGATGAAGGGTGTTGTCGGCGGAGATCATGCGGCGGCTCCGGCCGAGGGGCTCGCCCGTGTTGGGGTTTACGTCGAAGCGGGGGAAGTTCGAACTCGAGATGTCGACACGGATCCGGTGGCCCTTCTTGAAGACGTTCGCGGTGGGGAAGGGATCGATCGTGTACTCGTAGACCTTGCCGGGCTCGAGCAGAACCTGGTGATCGCGGGTGGCGCGGTAGCGGCCGCGGACGATGGCGTCGGTGATGTTCAGGTCGAAGCCCGTGGGGAAGCCCTTGCCCGGGGGATAGACATCGACGAGCTTGGCCGTGAAATCGGTGTCGACCGCCGACGAGGCGGCAAAGAGCTTCACGGTGATCGGACCGATGACCGTCATGTCCTCCGCCAGAGGCTCCGTCTCGAAGACGACGATGTCGGCTCGCGACTTGAGCGGCAGGTAGGGCGGCTTCGAAGGCGGGAATCGAGGATCCTCGCGCTGGTTGTAGCCGCCATCCTTGAGACGAGCGGAGGCGCCGCCGCCGATGGTGGGCACCGGGTTCTTCGGGTCGAAGGTGTAGGTGGTGGACGAAGCCTCCATCGCGGGCTTCGACGTGCTGAGTGTCCCGTCCTCGTGGAAGTAGTAGGGCACCATCCGCGTGCCCGCGAGCGGCCACTCGCGGCCGTCCCGCCAGTACCCACCGTGGAACAGGCGTCCGTCCTTGTCTTTGTGTCCGTCGCCCGTTCCCATGACGAACAGCCGCAGGGGGGCGTCTTTCTCAACCCCCGTCTTCACGCCCTTCAGGTGGAAGTCGAACCAGCGGAGGTGCCACGCGGTGCGGAAATCGGCGATCGCCCCTGCAGGCCCGAACGAGACGTCGCCTGCGTAGGCCCGGGCATTGCCGCTGTGGGTCCATGGACCCACCACCACACGCTGCGGGGATTTCTTGCGCTTCCCGAGTTCGACGAAGTTTGTCAGGGTTCCCGCGAGGAACATGTCGTACCAGCCGCCCACGTGCATCATGGGAACGTCGGCGGTTTGGTCGTAGCGCTCCTCCCAGTTCAGCAGGGGTGTCTTCCAGTAGTCGTCGTAGTCGGCGTGCTCGAACCAGTACATGTACCACTTCTCGAAACTCTCGGGCTCGAGGGCCAGCGGGTTCTGCCCGCGGCGAAACGGTTGCACCCCGTACCAGTCCTCGACCTGTTCCTTGTCGAGCATGGCTTTGACTTCGGGGCTTTTAGCGTCGCGCTCCATCTGGCTCCACGCCCAGGTGAGCTGGCGGCCGAGCTCGTAAGTGCCGCGATAGCGAACCCCGTGATCCCAGGCATTCGGCATGCCTCCCATGTTGATAACCGACGTCTTGAGGGCGGGTGGGCGCAGCTGGGCGGCGCCCGCCTGCATGTGCGCTGCGTACGACGTGCCGAAGGTGCCGACGACGCCGTTCGACCAGGGCTGCTTCGCCAGCCACTCGATCGTGTCGTACCCGTCCGGCGCGCCGACGGGCTGGAGCTTCGAATACGCTCCTTCCGACCTGTAGCGTCCGCGGATGTTCTGCGCGGCCACCACGTACCCGTGCGCGGCGAGGTACTTCGATTGCGCGGCCAGCGTTGCGAGGTCATAGGGCGTCCGCACCAGAAGAACGGGGAGGCGGTCGGCGACGCGGACGCCGTTGGGGGTCGGGTGATAGATGTCGGTGAAGAGCTTCGTGCCGTCCCGTGTCGGGATCATCACGCCGGAGTCCACCGCGACTTCGTCGACGGTTCCAGGGGCGGGTGCCGAGGTCGAAGGGGCGGTCTGCGCCTCCGCCTGAGGGGACAGGCTGCAGAGCGCGGCTATCGACAGGCCGCGCAGGATCCGACGGGTGGCGTTCGTGGTTGCGCTCATGCTGATACGTTCCTTTGATTCCCCAAGGGAGGCAGGCGGTAGCCCGAGGAGAGGCTTGTACCGTGTGCGGTCACTATGCGCGGAGGTCCGGTGCAATGTCCATCCGTCAAACGACGCACCGCCATTCACCCTTGGAACCCCGCCACCCGCACGGGCGTCGACGGGTTCGTCCCTCGAGTACTGCCCTCGGAGACCGAGCGCGATTGATGCTGGAATCCACGCCGAATCGGGGCCTGCTCAGGCCTGGTCAGGAGAACCAGGCGGAAAGGCGAGTGGCGTGTGCGGGACGCGGCCCCGTGGCTCCCTTTCTGGGGCGGGCGCCGCGAGTCAGTTCGGCAGGACCTCGCGGGTCAGGTTTCGATGGCCGGACTCTGTCACCACCACGTTGTCCTCCACCCGGATGCCGCCGAAAGGCATCAGCGCGTCGATCACATCCCAGTCGAAGGCGGCGCGCGAGGCTCCCTCGCGATGGGGCTCGAGCAGCATGCCGACGAAGTAGATCCCGGGCTCGATGGTGAAGACGTGGTTGACCTCCATCACCCGGGTGTTCCGCAGGTAAGGATGGGCCTCGGGGGGAGGCAGGACACCGCCTTCTCGAGATTTCTGGTGGCCGCCGATGTCGTGAACCTGAATGCCGAGGTGATGGCCCACGCCATGCGGGAAGAACCCCGAGGTGTAGCGTTTTTCGATGGCTTCGTCGAGGGTGCACCTCAAAACACCATGGTCAATGAGAGCCTGACCGATCTCGCGATGGGCGGCCAGGTGGATCGCGACGTAGCTGTCCGAGGCCTTGACCATCGCGCACAACCGAAGCTGAAGCGCGTTGACCGCCGATGCGAGCCCCTCGAACCGCGGATCCATGCCCTCGGCCACGGCGGTGCGGGTGATGTCGCCAAGTCCGAGGTAGAGTCGCTGCCCAAGACAGAGGCAGTGCTGTTGCGCCTGACCAAGCTGGACAAGGCGGCGATCACCGCCGCCGCCTCCTCACTTCACCTTACCGTCACCGAGTTTCTGACCAAGTCCGCGTTGATCGTTGCGAGCAAAGTGAGCAAGTGATTGCTGCTGTCTTGCTCCGTGACTTCTGACTGAACCAAAAATTGAGTCAAAAAAGCAGTCGTGATGCTTCCAGCCAACAGGCTGATTTTTAGTGCCAAAAGTGGATATATACCAAGATAGACAAAAAGAGGTAGTGATTTAGCGTGGCTGAACACGAAACGGTCTTGGCGGCGGTGGAGTAGGCACCTTGCGGCGGGATTAGCGGGCGTGTGTGTGATTGACCCTGAGGGCTGTCCCCGCCTACCTGTCCGAGGCGCTCGCAACTGGCCAAGGCTTCTGTGGCTGGCGATGCGAGCGAAGCGGTAAGATGCCACGGTGCGGTTTCCTCGCACTGGGGCTCTGTTTCATAGGTTTTTTGGCACTTTCTTCGGTTTATTCGGTAGAGAAATGGTAGAAAAATGCATTTTCAGGAAAGACAATAAATTTCATAAGTCGCTGATAAACAATAGATTGTCCCCGTAGCTCAACAGGATAGAGCAGCGGTTTCCTAAACCGCCTATCCCGGTTCAAGTCCGGGCGGGGGCACCAGCGCCGCGGCCGCGTCAGAGCCGCTTCACCGCGTAGCTCATCGCCTCCGCGATGCGGTCGAACTGCTCGTCCGTGTGCATCGCCGAGACCGCCGTGCGGATCAGGTCCTTACCCGCCGGGACCGCGGGCGCGATCGACATCACGGTAAACACCCCCTTCTCAAGCAGCGCCTTCCAGAACGGGTACACGCGCTCCTTCGAACCCAGCACGATTGGGACAGCCGGGGTCTCG
>SXGQ01288605.1_pt1 | contig 10379 bp, 5 predicted proteins | sample 3178371 | NCBI WGS metagenome assembly SXGQ01 (sample SAMN11356859, study PRJNA531348) | freshwater metagenome | isolation source: freshwater sample F1-20 | place: China: Fuxian Lake, Yuxi | collected 2017-12-25 | reverse complement strand
ACGATTCAGTGCCCGTCTTTGCCGCGGGCCTTCTGCACGAGCGTGAACAGCACCACCAGCACCCCGCCACAGGCCACACCCAGCAGGGCATCGAGCACCGGCTTCGTCACGACCGCCAGCGGCCCGGTCGCGTGCGCCCACCCCTCGATCAACAGCTCGGCGGCGTGCCATCCGTGGGCGATGATGCCGCCACCGACCGTGAACATCGCCGCGGTGCCAAGCACGGACAACGCCTTCATGAGCAGCGGCGCCGTCTTGAGCAGCACACCGCCGATCGCCTGACCGCGACGGTGCAGGGCGAGCCCCGCGTCGTCGATTTTCACGATGCCGGCTACCAAACCGTACACGAACACCGTGGCCGCCACACTGACCAGGCTGAGCGAGAGCACCTGCTGCGAGATGGGCGAGGTGCTCATCGTTCCCAGGGCAATCACGATGATTTCCGCCGACAACACGAAGTCGGTACGGATCGCGCCCTTGATCTTGTCCTGCTCGACAGCGAGGAGTTGCTCCTCGGTGAGTTCCGGCTGCGTCACGACGGGACTGTGCGCTTCGGGCTCGTTGGCATGCAGCGCCTTGTGCACCAGCTTCTCGACGCCTTCGAAGCAGAGGAACAGACCGCCGACCATCATGAGCGGCATGACCGCCCATGGCGCGAACGCACTGATGAGCAGCGCCACCGGTACGAGGATCACCTTGTTCCACAGGGACCCCTTGGCCACGGCCCACACCACGGGCAGTTCGCGTTCCACGCGGACGCCACTCGCCTGCTCCGCATTGAGCGCCAGGTCGTCTCCCATGACACCGCTGGTCTTCGTGGCCGCGACCTTCGTGATCGTGGCCACGTCGTCCATCATGGACGAGATATCGTCGAGCAGCGCGAGCAGACTGGCGGGCATTGACCGGGAAGTCGGGGAGAAGCCGTGAAGAGAACGCGACGGTCAGCGCTGGATGGCACCCAGCAGCCGTTCGACGAAGCCGTTGAGGCTCTGTCCGTTGTCCATCCACCGCACCACGGCCACCACGTCGTTCACCGGATCCACGTAGATATAGTTGTTGCCCGCGCCGACGTGCACGAAGGCCTGCGGCGGCGCCGAGGCCACGTACTTGCGGTCGGTGTTCACGAACCAGTTCATGTAGCCGTAGGTGGGCTCGACCTTCGTGGGCGTGAGCGCCTGCGTCACCCACGCCTCGCTGAGCAGCTGCTGGCCGCCCCAATTGCCCCGCCGCAGCGTGAGCAACCCGAAGCGCGCCATGTCCCAGGCGTTGATCACCATGCCGCCGCCCCAGTGACCGCCGCCGCTCACGCTCTGCACTTCGCGGCCATCGAGCACGATCCAGGAGTTGTCGTAGCCGTACCAGCGCCACGTGTTCGAGGCGCCGATGGGGTCCATGATGCGCTCCTTCAGCACCTCCGGAAGCGGGCGGCGCCACACCTGCAACGCAGCCAACGCCAGCACGTTCACGCGCGTGTCGTTGTACTCGTACGCACTGCCGGGTGTCTTGCGGGCGCGCGTGGTCCACGTGCTGGCGTCCTGCGCCGGGCGGTCTGCCCATTCAGGCTTGCCCCACAGCGTGCCTTCCCAGTCGCTCACCTGCCGCAGGAGATCGTCCCACGTGATCGTGCGATTGTGGGGCGTATCGAAGGGCATGAGCAGCTTGTCGGTGCCGGGCCAGTCACGCGAGAACGCCGTGCCGTTCGGTCGAGCCCGCACGATCGGCGGCACGTACACCGCCACCGTGTCGCGCACGTTGCGGATGCGACCATCGTCCACCGCGAGCCCCACCACGGTGCTGAGGAAGCTCTTGGTGACGCTGTTGGTGATCTCGTTGGCCGTGGGATTGCCCCACGTGGCCACCACGTAGCCCCGCCGTACGATCACGCCGGTGGCGCTGCCACGCGGCGGCAGCGGCCCGATGGCGTCGCCCAGCGGCTCACGCCCGAACGTCTGCAGGTGATTGAGTTCGAGATCACGCGGGGACTTGCTCTCCTTGCTCATCGCGAACGCCACGGCGTCGGCCAGCTTCACCGAATCCACCCCCACCGCCGACGGTGACCGGCGCTCCCACGCCCCGGCGGGAGGCACGTACGGCGCCGCGGCGGGCTTCGCCTTCTGCGCCTGGGCAGAGGGCGCAAGCATGTGGAGCGCGAGCGGGAACAGCGCCAGCGTGAGCGGCGCCAGCGTGGGCGGCGCCAGCCGGGCACGCGCACCGATTACAAACTGAATCATGCGATCGGCCCCTTGCCCTTGGTCTTGCTGATCACGCCCGGCACGTTGTTGGCCTTCAGCAGCGCATTGAACGCCGGCACGTCCACGGTCTCGATCGCCTCGACCTCGGCACGAATGCCCTGCCAGATCTTCTCGAGTTCGGCGAGGCGCTCCTTCACCGGCTGCGTAAGCGCCGTGTTGCCCTCCACTTGGCCCAGCAGGAAGCCGTACTGGCCGTTGATGCCGTTGGCGTAGTTGATGATGTCCTGTCCGTTGGCCGCCTTGGTCGTGAGGCGCGGATCCATCTTGTCCAGCTTGCCGCCGAGGGCTCGTCCGGCCTTGGCGATGGTATCGGCGGCGCTCGTTTCCTTCGCGCGCGACACGTAGCCCTGCACCTGCGCCTTCACATCGCGCAGACGCAACACCGACTCGTGGATCTCGTTGATGCGCGACGAGAGCAGATTGGCCACCGAATCACGCTCGGCAATCACGCTGAGCGGCGCATCGATGCGCGGATCCTGCTTCACCACGAGCGGCTGCCTCATGACGGTGGTCCCCACGGTGAGCCGCACCGAGTAGGCGCCCGGTGACACGCGCGCGCCACCGTCGCCCGGCGCGCCGAAGAGCAGCACGTTGCCCACACGCGTGGGCATGGCGCGACGCAGATTCCAGGTGATGCTGTTGAGCCCCGGCTTCACCGTGAGGCGGTTGAGCGAATCCCGCGTGGCGAAGGAGCGTACCACGCTCCCCTTCGCGTCGAGGAACTCGAGCGACACGGGATTGGCGCTGTCGGGCGCGGTGGCGATGCGGAAGTACACCGTGGCCCCGTTGGGCGGATTCTTGCCGGCATTCGCCGGCGCACCGAAGCCGCCGCCGCTCCCGGCGAACAGCATGGCCTCACGCGGCGCGTACAGATGGGCCTTGGCCTGTTCGAGCGAATCAGCGCGCTGACGGAGCACCGACAGATCGTCGAGAATCCAGAAGGCGCGACCCTCGGTGGCCGCGATGAGATCGCCGTGCTTCACCTGCAGATCAGTGACCGGCACCACCGGGAAGTTGCCGCGGAACGGCAGCCACTGCGCGCCCGCGTTGTACGAGACGTACACCCCCGTTTCGGTACCGGCGTACAGGAGTCCCTTGCGCACGGGGTCCTCCCGCACGACACGCACCGGCTCGCCGTCGCGCAGGCCGGTCACGATGCGCGTGAACGTGGCGCCGTAGTCCTTCGAGACGAAGATGTGCGGCGTGTTGTCGCCCACGCGGTCCTTGCGGAACGATACGTAGATCGTGCCCGCGTCGTGCGGCGACACGGCGATCTCGTTCACGAGGCCGTCACCCCACGCGGCGGGCGTGATGTTCGTCCAAGTCCTGCCGCCGTCGCGGGTGCGCTGAATGAGCCCGTCGTCAGTGCCGACATACAAGGTACCGGCATTGTGGGACGACTCCTCGATCACGACGATGGTGGCATAGACCTCACCGCCGGCGCCTTCGTTGGTGATGGGACCGCCACCCCATCCCTGCCGGGCCTTGTCATTGCGCGTGAGATCACCGGAGATGGGCATCCAGTTCTGACCGCGGTTCGTCGTCTTGAACAGCACGTTGCCGCCGTGGTACACCACCTTGTCGTCGTGCTGCGAGACTTCGATGGGCGCCGTCCAGTTGAAGCGGTACTTCGTCTTGTCCGTGGGTTCGGTGAGGTTCATCTCCGGCCACGGCATGATGGTACGCGTGAGCCCCGTCTGCGCATCCTGCTCGTTGATGAGCCCCTGATAGCAGCCGCCGTACACGTACCGCGGATGCGTCGCGCTCACCCCCATGTTGGCGCTTTCACACCCCGGACCCTCGGTCCAGTCGCGGATACCGATCGCGCCACCGTCACTGCGCGACTTGATGATCACGCTCGAATTGTCCTGCTGACCGCCGTACAGCTTGTACGGGAAGTCGTCGTCGACTGCCACATGATAGAACTGGGACGTGGGCTGGTTGTCCTGCGTGCTCCAGCTCTTGCCGCCGTTCAGCGAGACGCTCGCGCCGCCGTCGTTGGCGTTGATCACGTAGCGGTTGTCGCGCGGATTGACCCACACTCCGTGATTATCGCCGTGCGTCGCCGGCACCACGGCGAACGTTCGACCGCCGTCGGTGCTGCGCAGCAGCGGCGCGTTGCTCACCCACACCGCATCGGCGTTCTGCGGGTCGGCGGTGATGTTCATGTAGTACCAGGAGCGCGTCTGGATGAGACGGTCACCGGTCATCAGGCGCCACGACTTGCCCGCGTCGTCGCTGCGATAGAGGCCGCCATTCTCCGCCTCCACGATGGCGTACACCCGATCGGGGTTGGCCGGAGACACCGAGACGCCGACCTTGCCCATCAGTGTGGGGAGCCCCTCGCTCAGGCGCATCCAGCTCTCGCCGCCCTCGGTGCTCTTCCAGATACCGCTGCCGCCCCCCCCCGAGCGCACCATCCAGGGCATGCGCTGGTGATCCCAGAAGGCCGCGTACAGAATGCGCGGGTTGGTGGCATCCATGCTGAGGTCGGCGGCGCCACTCGTGGCGTTCTCGCCCTTCAGCAGCTGCGTCCATGTCTTGCCGCCATCGGTGCTGCGGTAGATGCCGCGATCGCTCGTGCCCTTCCACCGGTCACCCTGCACCGCCACGTACACCACGTCGGGATTGTGGGGGTGCACGCGCACCGCCGAAATCTGCCGGGAGGTGGTGAGCCCGATCTTCGTCCACGTGCGCCCTTGGTCGGTGCTCCGGTACATGCCGTCGCCGTAGGTACTCGACTGGCCGCGGATCGCGTGTTCACCCGAGCCCACGTAGATCACGTTTTCGTCGCTTGGCGCGACGGCAATGGCGCCGATGGAGCCGCTCGTGAAGTAGCCGTCGGAGATGTTGCGCCAGCTGTTGCCGGCATCGTCGGTACGCCACACCCCGCCGCCGGTGTATCCGGCGAAGTAGGTCATGGGGTTCGACGGCAGCCCCGCCACCGCCACCGAGCGCCCACCGCGCCATGGTCCCACGTTGCGCCACGACAGCGCCGTGAACGTGGTGGAATCGAACGTCGACAATGCGGACACGGGGGCCGGCTTGGCCGCCTGACGCACCTGCGCCGCGAGTGTGAACGGCAGCGTCATGGCCAACGCGGCGGAGGCACCGCGGGCGACGAGGGGGGAACAGCGACGGCGGGCCATCGGGTCGGGCTCCTGAGGGGGCGGGAGGGGCGGCTTTCGCCGACCGGTGAGGACACCGCGCATGCGGCGCGGCACAAATCGCCTCAAAGCTAGCCTCCGACCGAGGGCTCTGCTCCGGTGCCGGGCACCCGAATCGGTATCCCGAACCGGTATCCGGAACCAGTATCCCGTTCGGGGGCGACCGATGGTGTCGGGGCCTTCCGTTCCGGTCCTTTTCTCGCGCCTTCCCGTTGCTCCGGGCTGCCAACGCCACCGCTCTGCGGCTCGGCCAGGCCGTACTTGGCTGCCGCGGGGTGGCCGTGGCGATCAGCACCCCTGTCCCGTTCCACTTCCACACCACGCGCGTCCACGGGTGATGCGCGGTGTGGTCCCGGTCGGAGTTCGCCCTGAACGTGCTGCTGCTTGCACCCATCGGCGCCGCGTTTGAGCGCACGCGTCCGCGCAGGACGTTCATCAGCCGGCAGCGCATCGTCGCGCCCACGGTAACCTCAACCGAGGTCCGCGTCCGCCTCGATTTCCACGAGATACTCGTCACCGATGAGCGACGCCTGCACCATGGTGTTGGCCGGCAGGATGTGACCGAAGCGCTCGCCGTGCGCCCGGGCCACGGCTTCCCAGTCGCGATTCACGTTGCTCACAAACACCCGCGTGCGCACGACGTCTTCGAGACGACCGCCGAGCGACTGCAACGCCCCTGCGATCTTGTCGATGCAGAAGTGGGTCTGGGCGGCCGCGTCGTCACCACCGATGGCGTGGCTGCCATGCGTGGCGGTGGTCCCTGATACATGAATGCGGTTGCCCTTGCGCACGGCACGACTGTACCCGGCCATCGGCTCCCATACCGTACCACTCAGTGCCAGCGTGCGATCGTCGTGACCGGGGCGCGTGGTGAACGGCGCGGGGAAGCTCGAGAGATGATGCGACAGATCACCGCTCGCCGTGAGAAACGGCGGCGTGCGATACTCGTCGCCGCAGTCGCCGGGGATGGGATCGAGCCCAGCCTGCGCCGCCGCGAGCAGCGCGCGATCGTCGTCGTCAAGGGCGAAGGCGAACAGCTTCGCGGTGTCCGTGACATGCTGCGATTGCCCGAGTCGCGCACCCACGATCACACCCGCCACACCCGGCTGCTCGAGAACCCAGCGACTCGCTACGAGCGCGATCGAGACCCCGTGCTTCACCGCCACCGTGTGCGCCGCGCGCAGCACCCCCTGGAACGTCTCCCATCCGCCTGCAGTGCGGATGAACCGGCCGTACTTCATCTGCGACCACGTCTCGAGGGCATCCCACTGTGGTTCCGGCGCGCCGAGCCAACGCTCACTCAGAAAGCCCCCGAGCACCGTGCCATAGCAGAGGATGCCCACGCCGTGCTGCGACGCGTATGGCGCGAGCTTCCGCGTGAATCGCGTATCGATCAGGCTGCCGCTCACCTGATTGCTGACGATGCGGATACCGGACGCGATCGCCACCCGCAGATGCGCAGTGTCGAAATTCGTGAGGCCGATGGCACCGATGCGGCCGGCATCGCGTTCGGCTTCGAGCAACCATAGCGCGTCGAGCCACCGCGGGTCCGCGAACGTCCATGCGTGGAACTGCAGCAGATCGATGCGGTCGGTCTGCAGTCGCGCGCACGCCCGATCGACGGCGGCGCGCACGTCGCCCGCGGTCACGGGGCCGGGCTCGGGCACCCACTTGGTGAGGCACTGTACCTGTGATGCATCGTAGCCGCCCTCCCGGCGGAACGTCCCCGCCACGACCTCCGCCGAACCGTAATGGTCGGCCATGTCGAACGTCGTAAGACCGGCGTCCACGTACGGTCGCATCGCGCGCGCCGCCACCGCCGGATCGAGGGGACGACCATCCCGCTCCATGTCTGCGATCTGCCAGAGCCCCGTGAGCGCGCGCGCGATGGTCAGTCCGGGAGCGAGCGAAATGCGTTCGATCATGAGGCAATTGAATGCGGAGGAGTGGGCAAACGCGCGGCTACTCAGCCGGCAGCACGGAAGTTATCGCGCGCAGATCACCGCCGCGGGCAGCGAGCGCGCGGGTCTCCCGCAGATAGATCACGGTGCCGATCGCCATGACCACGAGCCAAACGAGCGTCGAACGGGCGTACCATCCGGGTACAGTTGCCGTGAGATCGCGCCAGCTGTGTACGGCAAGCAACGCGCCGAGGCCGAGCAGGGCGGCGACCGCCACCGCGACCTGCCCCCACCGCACCCGCAACACGCGCACGTCCCGCGCGAGCGCCGGATTGTGTGCCGGCAGCCGCAGCACCGCGCACGCCATGATGATGAAGTTCACCAGCATCGCGGTGACGAGGATGTCGACGCCGAGAAAGAAGTCTCCGGCGAAATGCCCGCCGAGAATGCCGAGCGTGGAAAGCGCCGCCGACGCGAACAGCGCCGTACGCGGCGTCCCGTGCACGGGGTCGACCGACGCCATGGCGCGCGGGAAGACGCCGTCTTCCGCCCACGCGAAGCACAGTCGTGAGACGCCCAGCAGCATGCCTGGCAGATCCTTGATGAGGGCCAGCGCCGCACCGGACATCATGAGCACGCCCACGGCCGGCGAAACGAGCGGCGTGAGCAATCCCGGCGCCGTGACGTCACCGGTCGCGCTGGCCGCTGCCACATACTGCCACGGGACGGCCCGGTACACCGCACCGGTAAATGCGAAGTAGAAGAGCCCCACCGTACCGATGGCGAGCCCGATGGCCAGCGGCAGCGTGCGCGACGGATCCTTTGCTTCACCGCCCGCCTGTGCGATCACGTCGAAGCCGATGAAGCTGGAGAAGAGGACCGCAGCTGCCGGCGGTACCACGCACCAGAAATCGCCGGAGACACCGGCCAGCATTGCCTGCTCGCCCCGGGCGCCGATCAGCGCACGATACTCGTCGGCACCGTGCGAAAAGCCCGTGATCACGACCAGGCCACTGCAGAGGAACACGAGTGCCACCAGCGGCACCAGTGTGCGGGTCACCGCACGGACGCCCCGGAGGTTCACCAGTACGAACGCCCATAGGAAGCCCAGCGCCAACGCGAGGCGGACATTGCGGTCGTCGAGCGTGCGGGCGAGGGCCATCCATTGCGCGGCCCGCGCCGTGTCCCGCAAAAAGGGCGGAATGACATAGCTCACCACCCCGATGGCGATGCACAACCCGAACCATTGCGAGAACGAGGCGAGGAACCCCGTGTACGGGCCGATCGCCCGACTGGCATACACGTACGAGCCGCCGGCGCGGGGCATGGCGCTGCCGAGCATGGCGTAGCAGAGCGCCGCGAGGACGGCGGGGATCGCCGCCATCAGATAGGCCGGGAGCACGTACTCGCCGATGCCGGGCACCGATCGCTGCAGGGCGAACGGCACGATATTGATGCCGGCTCCTACCATGGAGCCGATACCGGCGGCGGCCAGGCCGACCAGTCCGAGCTCGCGCCGGAGACGCGGCGTGCCTGCGGCCGCTGGTTCCGGCGTACTCATGCGAGGGGAATCCGTACGACCATAAATCGTCGGCAGTAGTCAGGTGGTGGTATCACACGTCGCGGCAGAGCAGGAAACTATCTCCCGTGTCGCCCAAGCGTGTTCCTCCGTCCCACTTCCGCAGCGGCGCGGGAGCTGGCGCACACCCCGATCCGCGCGCAGCTTCGGGGCATGCCCTTCAAATTCCTGCTCCTCGCCCTGCCCTTGGTGGCGTTTCAGCCACCGCCCGATCGATACGCTGATCTGCGCGCCCTGTTCGACCGGTGGCGCAGCTTCGAAGACGCGCCCCGGGTCAACGGCGCTCCTGACTACACGCCGGCGACCAATGCGCGACGGCTCGGCGAGCTGCGGTCGCTGCAACAGCAGCTCACCGCCATCGACACGACCGGCTGGAGCATCGCGCAGCAGGTGGACTGGCACCTCGTCCGCGCTGAGATGAATGGCATGCTGTACCACCTCACGGTGCTGCAGCCCTTCTCCCGCGACCCGGCGTACTACGCGTCGGTGCGCACCGAGGAGAGCGATACGCCGGCCGAGGAGGGGCCCACGATTCACGGCGCCATCCGCCTGTGGCAGTACGGCATCTGGCCCCGCACGGCGCTCGACACGGTGCGGGCGCTTACGCCCGACGAACGCACACGGCTCACCACCGCGCTGCGGTCGATTCCCCCCCTGCTCGTGCAGGCGCGTGTCAATCTGGCGGCCGCGAACGCGAAGGATCTGTGGATCGGCGGTATCCGGGCGTTCGAGGAACAACACGAGGCGCTCGGCACGCTGGCCGCGCGCGTGACGCAGCGACATCCGACGGATGTGGCGCTCGCGAAGGCGATCGCCGATGCCGGGCAGGCCACGACGGAGTTCGCGGAATGGCTGCGCGCCGAATCCCCCAAGCGCACCGGCCCGTCTGGAATCGGCAAGGCCCAGTACACGTGGTATCTGCGCAACGTGCTCCTCATGCCGCTCACGTGGGAGGAAGAGGTTACGATCACGCGCCGGGAACTCGCACGTGCGCACGCCTCGCTGCGCTTCGAAGAGGCACGGAATGCCGCGCTGCCCCCGATGCGGGTATCGGCCAATGCCGCAGAGTTCGCGGCGCTGCAGGATACGATGTTGCCCAAGTACCTTGGCTTTTGGCGTGACAAGCAGCTCATCACCATGAAGCCGTGGATGGAGCGCGCGCTGCGTGAGCGCTTCATGGGCTTCTCGCCGGAATCCACGCGCAACTTCTTTGCGCAAGCCACCCATCGCGACCCACGCACGCTGTGGGCGCACCTCTGGCACTGGTGGGACAACATGCGCATCCGCGTGGAACCGCACGCCAATCCCATCCGGCGGGAACCGCTGCGCTACAACGTGTGGATGAGCCGCGCCGAGGGGATGGCGACGGTGATGGAAGAGTGGACCATGCACGCCGGCCTGTACGACGACAGTCCGCGCTCACGCGAGATTGTGTGGGCCATGCTCGCAGCGCGCGCAGCCCGCGGTCTGGGCAATCTGT
>SXGQ01900847.1_pt1 | contig 10382 bp, 6 predicted proteins | sample 3178371 | NCBI WGS metagenome assembly SXGQ01 (sample SAMN11356859, study PRJNA531348) | freshwater metagenome | isolation source: freshwater sample F1-20 | place: China: Fuxian Lake, Yuxi | collected 2017-12-25 | reverse complement strand
GTCGAGCGCATCTCCCATGTGGTGTTCATGGGTATGGGTGAACCGCTCGCGAATCTCGGCGCGGTGTCGGACGCCATCCGAGTCCTCCATGCCGAGTGGGGTTTCGGGATCAGTGCCCGCCGCATCACGGTCTCGACGGTCGGGCTTCCGACGGCGATTCGCCGCTTCTGCGACTTTGAACTTCCAGTCACGCTTGCGCTGAGCCTGCATGCACCGAATGACGAGATCCGCCGGAACATCATCCCCTGGGCTGATTTCAGCACGATCGACGAGCTCCTCGATGCCTGCGACGAGTGGTTTCACAGAACGGGACGGGAAATCACGCTCGAATACATCCTGCTTGGCGGAGTCAACGACCGCGAGGAGCACGCTGCGGAGTTGGCTGAGCATGCACGGCGCATCCACGCGAATGTGAACCTGATTCGCTACAACGAAGTTCGGGGGATGCCCTTCCAGCGCCCCAACTCCGACAGCGTTCTTCGCTTCCAAGAGATCCTCCGCGAGCGCGGCGTGAACACGCACATCCGTGCCAGCCGTGGACGGGACATTGCGGCTGCCTGCGGGCAGCTGAGGCATGAGCACGCGGCGGCTACTCGGCAGTGACTGGCCGAACGATCGCACCGCTCTCCATCGCCAGTTGACGGACATCAGCATCCGTCATCGCACGCAGCGTGCCAGCCATCGCTCCATCGTGCATGCGACGCGCCCATGCGATCCATGTCGCGCTCCGTTCGGGCTCGCCAGCCGCCCGAGTCAGCAGGTCGGTCATCGTGTCGCGAAGCGCACGGTACTGCAGAGTGCCGCGCACTTGCAGCGGCACGAAAGGCCTCGTGAAACGCAGGATTCGGTCGGGCCAATCGCTCGATCGGAACTCCACCACCCAGCGGTGCTCGCGGAGACGCAACTCCAGTCGGTGCAGGTAGCGACGGCGAATCTCGTCGCCGCGCGCGAGCCGCACGCCGAGCGTCTCTCGGATGCGGTGGCTTTCGTCCACACTGGTCGTGAGCGTCCCGATGTACCAAAGGTCCCTGATCAGGAACGCCTCCGCGAGCGGCAGGATCGCAAGTCGCGGCAATTCAAGGGTCGGGTCGGCGCGGCACAGGTCCGTGATGGTCTCCGCGTAGCGAAGCGCATAGTCGAGCCCGCCCCACATCTCGCATCGACGCATCGCGACGGCAAAGTCCTGCAGCGCTTCATGTCCGTGGCGAGTCGAAAGGAGCCCCGACAACTGCTGCAGCGCTGCACCCACGCGCCTTCGCATGCGCCGAGCATGCGTCCGCTCGCGGCGACTGCCGATCTGTCGCGCAGCAGTCGCCACACGCACAAGCCGAAGCAATGCGCGCTGCCCCGATCGGTCCGCATCGTCCACGGCCGCGCGAGATGTCGATGCTGTCGAGCCATCCCCCGCCCTCTGCAATCCAACCGCAATTCGACGACCCAGTTGAACCCCCTCGCGGACCGCCGCAACACCCAACCCTTCGACATGCGCGATGCCCTGCTCGAATGCTTCGACCGAGAGCGGGATCCAACCGCGCTGAAACGCGATCCCAAGTGCGATCACATCGACAGGCCGATCCGTGAGAAAGGTCGCGCGCGCCGCTTCGGCGAGGTCGATCAGGTCGGTGCGGCTGCTGTTGCATGTTGCTTCCACCACGGATGCAAGCTGCTTCGCCGTCCGACGGACCTGATCGGAAATCTGGTCATCAAGCGTTCCGCTGTTGGCCACGATTGCAGTGCGCGGCGGATCTGCAACCCGCAGCCGCAGGTCAGTGGCCAGCGCGCGAATGGTCTCGAGCGGATCGACGCCAATCACCAGGTCCGCCTCTCCGTACGGAATCTGCGTGGTGAAACGCTGTTCATGTGCTCGCGCCGACGGCTCGGTCGATTCAGGAGCGCTCGTCTCCCGCTGGGTGAACACCACCTGCGCCCAGGCGCTCCTGCCTGGACCAAGCGGTGTGCTGCGGTGCGTCCACGAAACATCGAAGCCCATGTGCCGCCCGGCCGCCGCAAGCAGCGCACCGACGACTCCTGGTGCATCGCCGCGATACCCACTGAGGTGCGCACGCCACAACCCTTGATCACCGTGGATCGGTTGTGGCACGGGCAGGCGGTCTCCCGTGCGAAGCGCATCGAGCCCAGGAGGTGGACGGGTGCGGATGATCTCCACTTGCTCCAGCAGCGGCTCGAGCCGAAAGAAAACGCCGCGCGCGCCTGGCACGAGCGACCGAGTGACGAGCGGCTCCTGACGAAGCGGATCACTCCCGCGCAGCGATCCCCGCGCGATTTGTGCAGCCAATCCAGGATCGCGGAGATCGCAGGCATGATCGCCCGGCAAGATGAATCGCTGGAAGCGCAAGAACCCGTCGCGGTCCACCTCACGCGCCGTCCGCTCGAGCGCCGCCACATCGCGCCGCGGAGGCGGTCCGTCACGCGCGATCACCAGCGTGAGTGCATCCTGACCCGCGGCCGTCACAAGCGCATCACGCAGCGTTTCACTGTCGTTCACATCGAGCGTCACGACGCGCAGCCGCTGCTCACCCTCCGCACCCACGGCTGCGCGAGCCAATCGTTCGACATCACTCCGCTCCGAGCCTCCAAAGTCCATGACCACAAAGACGCGGCGCATGCGATCCACCGATGCCTGCCGCAGGGCAAGAACGCCGTCGCGAAGGAAACGCTGCACCTGCCAATGCTCCACGACACAGGCACGAGCACCCGCACGGACACCTTGCCGACCACTGACGAGAGCGAAGGCATCATCACCCTCCTGCGTTCGCTCGGCCAACTTGACATCCGCGTCATGAATCGCCGAGCGCAGCAGCCGTTCTGCCGACTCGACGCCGATGTCCTCGCCGCGCCTGCGGACCTCCAAGGCTGCCAACGAAGCGGGAATCCGTGCGAGCCTGTCTTCCAGTTGAAGTCCAGGGCGCATCTCGTGCAGCAGTCGAATCACGCGGCGCGTCAGAAGGCTCGTGACCAGGGCGTCGTTGACGCCAAGCGGCTCGACATCCCCAGCCGCAGGCGGGAGGCGGCTCCACCACACGCGCGCGGAATCGCCTCCGGATGCTCGGAGCGCCTCGGCGGCAGCCACAATTCTCGGCGCCACGGAACCAGGGCGCGCCTCCAGGACCACCACATGATGGCAGCGCTCGAGAATTCGTCCCACCGCCGCGTCATCAAGCGGCTCTGGCACACCAATCCCAAGCACGGGAACGCGCCCCGTCATGCCAAGTTCGTCAAGCATGTGTCGCACCGACACAATGGCAGGACCGATGGCGATGAATCCGTACTGTTCGCGTTCACCTGGACTCGGCAAGTGCTCGACGCTGTTCAGTTCCAGCACGCGGATGATCCGAAGTGGATCCGCCGATTCCCCCGTTCGGGCGAGGCGGCGACGGCGCAGCCAGGCATCGTGATCGACCCGCGCGACGCGGCGGTTCGGCAGGGCGTGCAGCGTTGCCCCCGAGCGAAGCACGGAGATGTGCGCCACCAGGACCGCGGGTCGGCGCGTCGCACGGGTCAGGCGGAGCGCCACATCGCAGCCACTCCGAAGCCCATCCACATGAGCCGCCTCGATGGCAGTGAGTCCCGCACGACGACACACGCGCCGCGGACAGGTCGTTGGCACCGCAATGGGATGGTCCTCAAGCACGAGCACGATGCCTCCGCCCTCGCTGAGGGGCAGTCGTCCGATCTCCTCCATCTGACCGACCAGTCCGTCCAGTTCATCATTGGGAATGAGCACCACACTCCGTCGCCCGCGCGCCGACTCCTGCGCAGCAAGTTCGAGTGCGCGCGAACCACTCACGACACTGGTGACATCGAGCGCATTGCGCTCAAGGACCGCCATGGAGCCTGCATCTGCAGCCGCGGCGATGACCGCCTCGAAGGGCGGACACCGCACCACAATGAGCCGATGGACATCCAACTCTGCCTCAAGGAGTCCTTTGAGGAGTGCCTGCGCAGCGGAAAAGAGCGCCGCACCATCCACGAGATCGAGTGGCGAACGAGAACTGTCTGCGAGGACCTGCGCGGCCGCCTCGCGTGAAGCTCGCGCGTCTTCCACCGCATCCATGGTGCGCGATGGTAATCCACCGCGCAGCGATCAGGCTTCCCGCAACAGGCGGTCCACCACCCACGCAATTGCATCTGCATCGTTGCTTGGTGCAGTTTCGTTGGCGTACACGGCGACATCAGGCATGGCATTTGCCACGGCGAACGAAAGTCGCGAGTTCCGAAGCATGCCGATGTCATTCAGTCCATCGCCGACGGTCGCGACCATTCCCTCGTCGATGCCCAGCATCGTGCAGAGCCGCTGCACCATCGTCCACTTGTCGACCGCCGCGTCGAAGATCTCCAGCAGGTGCGTGTCTGCGCCGGCCTTCCCCGCAGAGACGAGCGCAGGCCAATGCTTGATGGACAATCGTTCGGGCACCTCTCGAAGCAGCGCAGCGGTGACCTCGCCCAACTCCGACTTGTGCGCCACCGTGCCGACGCGCAGGACATGCGCAAGCTGCGTGTGCCGCTCATCCGCATCGGCCGCGAGCACTGCCAGCGAGCGCGTTGACACAGGATGGATATCGAACCACCAGCGGCTTGCTGCATCCAGTTCACGGTCCCCCACGAGCAGATAGTCGTAACCGCTCAACGAAGCATCCTTCAGGAGGTGTGCGAGATGCCCATGCATCAGGAGGCTCTCGGTGCAGTGGTGAACCAGGTCATGCGAAATGGTGATGCGGTCCTCGCAGCGACCCGATGCGATGTCATGCAGCGCGGCTCCCCCAGCCGTGATGATTCGCCCCTCACCGAGGATGGTCTGCGCGATCGATCGGCACTCGAGCCATGATCGTCCAGTGGCGAATACCACTTCGATCCCTGCATCACGCGCACGAGCGATGGCGTGCCGATTGCGCTCCGAGGCGCGACCCTCGCTGTCGAGCAGTGTGCCGTCGAGGTCGCTCACCAGCATTCGCATGGGCATTTGATTGCAAAAATGCTACACTTCGAAGCCTCATGGATCGCAAACGGCTTGCCAATGTGCAACAGTCCGACCTCACCGAGAGTCGGATCAATGACGACTTCCTGTACTGGCTGAAGAACAGCGGTCCGAATTGGCTGCTCGCGGTGCTCGTGGTGCTTTGCCTCGCGATGGGGTGGAACTGGTGGAAGAACAAGCAAGGTCAGGCCCGCGATGCCGCCTGGAGCGAACTTTCCGATGCGGACATTCCCGCCTCCCTCCGCGATGTCGCGGCGAAGCATGGCGATGTCGATGGAGTCGCATCGCTCGCGCTGCTCTCCGCGGCAGACCGCTACCTGCAGAGCGTGGTCAGCGGGCAACGCTTCGACCGTGAGGCCAGCGCGGCCGATGCTGCGGTGACGCCTGAACTGCGCAGGGAATGGCTGCTGGAGGCGCGAACGCTCTACAGCGAAGTGCTGGCGCGCGCCGAGGCATCGAACGATGCGAATGCGGTCTCGTTCGAAGTTGCTGCGCTGTTTGGGCTCGCAGCGGTTGCCGAGTCGCGCGGCGAGGTTGATACGGCGAAGTCGTCGCTCGAGCGGATCGATTCCAAGACATCGGAGAGCCATCCGTGGATCTCCAAGCAAGCGAAGGCACGCATCGCCACAATCGCCCTCGTGTCGTCGCCCTATCAGATTCCCGATGCGCCGATGCCGCAGGGAATGCTGCCGGATGGAACGCGATTCAACTTGCCGACGGGTGCATCGGTCACCGATCAGGAGGCGATGCGCGCGCTCATCGGCGGCCTTCAGGGTGCCGCGTCAACGCCAGCCTCAGACCAGCCGATCGCGCCGACACCAGCCGGTCAGCCAGATTCATCGGCCCCAGCGCCATCTGCTCCAGCGCCATCGAGCCCCGCGGGATCGAGTGGCGATGCCCCAAAGCCCTGAGATGCCGTGAACGGATCCGAGGACCCGCCGAAGGGGGACGCGGACGAGCGCGCAGACATTTCCGATGCCCTGCCGCTCATGACCGCTGCGGGCACGGTCGACCGCGATGCGCTGCTTGCGGTGTACGAGCGCTCCGCAGCGAGCGACGACGATCAGCCGATCCGAGTCACATTTTGCATCAATCACCACCTCTCCAAGCGTCTCGACCGTTACCTCGTTGACCGCGTTCCGTTCCTCAGCCGCACGGCATTGCAGCGGCTCATCGACGAAGAGGCCGTGACGGTCAACGGGCGGATTCCAAAGGCGAGTACCCGACTGCAGCACGGCGATGTCGTGGTGGCTGCACTTCCGCCGCCGCCGAGCAACGAGATCGCACCCGAGGAGATCCCGCTCGACATCCTCTTCGAGGATGATGAACTGATCGTCATCAACAAGCAGCCTGGCCTGATCGTGCATCCAGCGCGCAGCCACAAGTCAGGCACGCTCATCAACGGACTTGCCTGGCACTTCCTGCACCGCTCGAGTGGGAAGTTGTCGGAGGTCGGGCGCGACATGGCACGGCCAGGTGTCGTGCACCGTCTCGACAAGCACACGAGCGGTGTGATGGTTGCCGCCAAGACCGAAACAGCGCATTGGCGGCTCGGGAAGCAGTTTGAGAAGCGCACGACGCAGAAGCGTTACATCGCGCTTGTCGAAGGGCACCCTGATCCACTGGCCGATCTCCTCGACCTTCCTCTCGGCAAGCACCCATCGATCCGCGAGCGGTATGCGGTGCGGTTCGACGACAGTGGCAAGCCTTCACAGACCTACTACAGGACGCTCGAACTCTTCGAGGGCTTCGCACTCGTCGAGCTGGAACTTCGCACGGGACGCACGCACCAGATTCGCGTTCACATGTCACACATTGGGCATCCCTTGGCGGGCGACGACATGTACGGCGGAACGCACCTGCGCGAGTGTGATGTTGGAGGCACCACGGATGCTCCTCTGTTGACGCGACAAGGTCTGCATGCAGCCATGCTCGGCTTCCGCCATCCCATCACCAACGATCCGATGCTCTTCGAGGCGCCGCTGCGAAGCGACCTCAAGCGCACGGTGGACTTGCTGCGGACCCACCGATTCATCCGCGCAGTGGATGGAGGCGGCAACAAGGTTTCGGTTCCGCGTGACGGTGACGGCGCGGCGCCCTGAGCCGCTCGCTCGGTGCATGTCCTGTCAAAGCCGCTCTTCGCCGCTCGTGCGCCGCATCAGTTCCTGCAGCGCATGCTGCGGTGTTTCGCCTCCAAACAGCACCGCGTGCACGGCCGATGCAATCGGCACTTCGACACCAAGACGCCGCGCGAGTTCCACGACAGCGCGGCATGTATCGACCCCCTCCACCACCGCGTGCATGGATCGAAGGGCGGACGCGAAGTCCTCCCCGCGCCCGAGGCGTTCACCCAGTGTCCGATTGCGCCCATCCGTGCTGAAGCAAGTCGTGGCAAGGTCTCCCACGCCCGCAACACCAAAGAATGTCTCGCGGCTGCCGCCGAGGGCCATGCCCAGTCGCGCCATCTCTGCCGTCCCGCGCGCGAGCAGCGTGGCCTTCGCGTTGATGCCGAGTTGCATCCCATCGACCATGCCTGCGGCGAGTGCGATCACATTCTTCAGCGCGCCTGCTGCTTCCACACCCACTTGGTCCGACGACAGGTAGACCCGCCAAGCGGAGGTCGCCATGGCATGCTGGACCTCCCTCGCGGCGACCGCTTCGCCTGCCACCACCATCGCCGTCGGCAACCCCAGTGCAACCTCGCTTGCCACGGAGGGGCCAGAGAGCGTGACGACCACGCCGCCAACACCGAGTTCGCGCAGCACTTCACTTGGGCGCTTCAGCGACTGCACCTCGAACCCCTTGGCAAGGCTGACGACTGTGGCATCGCGTGGGCACGCTGCGCGCAGAACCGTCCACACATTTCGCGCGTACTGGGATGGGATTGCCGTGATGACGATTCGGGCGCCGCTCATGGCGGCCTGCGCGTCCGTCGTGATGACAACCGAATCAGGAATCACCAACCCTTCCACCCGCGTGCTCCGTCGATTTCGCAGCAGCCCCTGTACCTCCTCATCGTTCCGCCCCCAGAGATGCACTGAATGCCCAGCCCGAGCGCAATGACTCGCGACAACGCTGCCGAACTGTCCACACCCAATGACGGCGACCGCAACCGACATGGACGCACCCTACCACGCCAAGGGCGCGCAGTGGGTGCTACCCTTTCGCCGCGAGCGACCCATGCGGTCTCGCGGTACGACATGAGCGACAGAGGAACAACACAGTGACCACCATGGAGGCACGAGGTCAGGTGGCTGAACGCACCACCGATGAAGATTCTTCGCAGGGTGGTGCACGCCTTGAGCGCAGGCTCTTCGTGGCGCTCTGCGGCGGCGTTCTCCTGCTCGTGGCCGCCGTTGGGCAATCGTTCCTCGGCATCGAACCCGCCGTGGCACAGATCCCTGCCGTTCTCGGCGCGATCATCCTGACCATCCCGATGGCCACGGGCGCGGTCCGAGAGTTGCGCGCGGGCCGCCCGTCGAGCGATTCGCTGGCCACGCTCGCGGTGCTCGCGGCGATGGCAAACCAGTTGTATCTCGCAGCAGGATTCCTTGCGTTCTTCCTGTGGCTGTCGGAACTCATCCTCTCGCGCACGGCGTGGGGCGCGCAGCGAGCGATCCGTGAACTGCTCGAACTCACGCCGGATGTCGCTCGAATCGTCGACGCCAGCGGCGCGGAACGGGAGGTGCGGCGCAGCGCGCTGTCGGTCGGACAACTGGTGCGCGTGCGTCCCGGCGAAAACCTGCCCGCCGATGGGCGCATCGTGCGAGGAACGACGAGCATCAACCAAGCATCACTGACGGGCGAAGCCGTCCCCATCGAGGCGCAGCCGGGCAGCGAGGTGTATGCGGGAACCACGAACCTCACGGGGCAGATCGACATCGAAGTGACCGCGGTCGCTGGCGAAACGACCATCGGCAAGGTGGAGTCGCTCATCCGCGAGGCGGAGAATTCCCGCAGTGATCGGCAAGAAATGATCGAGCGCCTTGCGGCCTACTACGTGCCCGTCGTGCTGATGGTCGCCGGACTCGTGTGGTTCTTCACCACGAAAAGCGCATCGGCGGAAGTGCGCAGCCAAGCGGCGGTCCGCGCCATCACCGTCCTTGTCGTGACATGCCCAGGCGCCTTGCTCATCTCGCATCCGACCGCGATGGTGGCTGCGTTCGCGGCCGCGGCTCGGCTCGGCATCATGATCAAGCAGACGCGCACGCTCGAAGAGGCTGCGCGGATTGATACGGTGGTGATGGACAAGACCGGCACCCTCACGACTGGCCGCTTCTCGGTCAGCCGCCTGGCACCAGCCGAGGGCACCGAAGGAGCCGCACTCCTGCAAGCTGCTGCAGACTGCGAGCAGTCGAGCAATCATCCGCTCGCACGGAGCATCCTCGAAACAGCTCAGCGTGCGCGCATCGTTCCGTCCGCAATCGAGTCGTACGAGGAGATCCACGGTCGCGGCGTGCTTGCGCGCACGAATGGCGGCGCCGTGCTGCATGCGGGGCGTTCCCAGTGGATTGCCGAACTGAATCCAGGCGCGATGGAGCAGATCAAGCAGGTGGAGCAGCGAATCGAAGGCATGTCGAGCGTGCATGTCATGCAGGACGGGCGCTACCTCGGTGCCGTGGGACTCGAGGACAAGCTTCGGCAGCATGCATCCGAAGCGGTCACGCGCCTGCGCCAACTTGGCGTGCGGCGAGTCTGCATCTTCACGGGAGATCGACTTGGGGTTGCGCAGCGCGTCGGCGAAGCGGTTGGCGTCGACACGATCGAGGCCGAGTGCCTGCCCGAGGAAAAGCACGAGGAGCTGAAGTACCTGATTCGCAGGGGAAACCGCGTGCTCGTCGTGGGTGACGGCATCAACGACGGACCGATCCTCGCGAGCGCCGATGTGGGGGTTGCGATGGGGCTCTCAGGATCGGACATCGCCACCAACAGCGCAGGCGTGGCACTGATGAACGAGGACCTTCGTCATATACCGTTCCTCGTCGAACTCGCATCGAAGGCCAAAGGCATCATCGCGGCGAACATCGGGATCAGCCTCCTGCTCGCGACCATCGGACTCGCGCTCGCGGCCACTGGGCAAATCGATATCTGGGTGACCCCCTTCTATCAAGCCGCCGCCTACATCTTCGTGATCGCCAACAGCCTTCGGCTCGTGCGATTTGGCGAGGAGTACGCCGATGCCGAAGAGATTCGGCGCGCAGCGCAGACTTCGCTTGCCCCCAAGCCAATCCGCGCGGCGCAGCAGCCCGCGTGATCAGCTGGATCAGCGCGATCAGGCGATCGTCACCGCAGGATCGAGGTAGACATCCTGGATCGCGTTCAACAGGCGCACGCCCTCAGCCATGGGACGCTGGAACGCCTTGCGACCAGAGATCAGACCCGTACC
>SXGQ01827128.1_pt1 | contig 10384 bp, 10 predicted proteins | sample 3178371 | NCBI WGS metagenome assembly SXGQ01 (sample SAMN11356859, study PRJNA531348) | freshwater metagenome | isolation source: freshwater sample F1-20 | place: China: Fuxian Lake, Yuxi | collected 2017-12-25 | reverse complement strand
CTATTGTTAGGTCCCTTTGCAGAAAGCAATCCCTTGACTTGCTCAAGCAAAACCACCTTGGGTCTTAAGGCTTCGGCAAACCTGATTATTTCAAAGAGTAACGGTCCGCGTTCATCTTTCAGACCAAGTTGTTTTCCAGCGAGTGAAAACGATTGGCAAGGCGGACCACCGAAAAGCAAATCTAACTTTTTTAGGTTTAACGAATACTCCTCACCCAATGTAGTTGGATTGAGTTTCCGTATATCAGAATTGATAACAACGGTTTCCGTTTTATTTTTCAACACTGCATTGCGCAAAGTCGAACAGCAATGCTGATCAACCTCAACTTCTGCCAGAACTTTGAATCCAGCAGCACGAATTCCTATATCCATTCCTCCAGCACCAGAAAATAAGGAAATTGAATTGTTTTCGCTCACAGTTTAGATGTTTCCAATTTTAGCATGAGGGATTATGGTGTTTTTGCCCTTTTAACGTAAGTCAAACCGAACTAACCGATCAGTAAATCTCCGCAATAAAATTCTCAATACGATTTCAGGCCGCAACACGGATTTCAAATGGACCTCCTGCGCTCTTCGTCCTTTCTGCCCCGAGTCGGCGAGCCTCCATCAGTTCCTCAAGGCTTGGAACATGAAGTTCTGCCCGTCTGGCGTATGCACGATGGACTGCCTTGCTGCCGTGACCTAGCGCCGCTTGCGCGAACCGCTCAGGCATGCCTGCGATTGCGGCCCTTTCTGCCCACGCATATCTAAAACTATGGATGGTGACGCCTTCAATCCCAAGCCCTTGACACCGCTGCTTGAACTCCGTTGCCCTGTCGCTCTCTCTGATTTTGGCAAGGTACGGAAAGAGAGGACCACTAGAGGGCAGGGTCCGCAAGATTTCCGCGCACTCTGAACCGAAACCTTGATGGCAGACTGCCTTGGTTTTCTTCCGGATGAACGTGACGGTCCGACGCTCCCAATCAATGTTTTCAGCCCGAAGGAGAGCCATGTCTGAATTGCTGCCGCCAAGGAACCAGCAGAGCTGGTAGTAGGCTCGCCGCTCAAGATTGCCCTCCCGCTGAATGATCGCCTCGTATTGGTCGGCGGCGATTGCGACCTTCGGACTGTAGACAACCTTGGGCCAGTAGGACTTCGTCAGAATCGGCTTGTGAAGCCACCCCAGCTCCAGCGCAAAGTTGTGGAATTGACGGAGGAAGACGTTGGTAGCGACGCCACCGTTGCGGATCGCCTCAAAGATCTCGGTGGCTTTGGTCTCTCCTACAGGGCGGTCCAGCAGGGGAATCAGGGCCTTGTCCTTGGCGGCGTTCTCGATGCGTTTCTGCGTGGCCTTGTTGCGCTTTTGGCATCCAACACACTCCTCGATGACCTTGCGCCAAGTGTGGCTGGCAGCCTCAGGATCCCCTTCACGCAGGTAGGCTCTCCCCACCTCAGCAGCCATCGCGGGGAGGGTTCGCCCCATGAGCCTAGCGTCCAGAATGCGCTGGGCCTGCTGGGGATCCTTGGTCTTGAGGCTGGTGTGCTTGGGTTTTCCTTGGGTTTCGTCCACAAGGTAGAAGTAGCCTGAGGCTTGGCGGCGGTAGATGCGGTAGGCGTTTGGAATGACGTTCATGATGTCGGTCCAAAGGCTAAAGTAGCCCGCCTCGCTCTCCTTACCCCTGAGTAGGTGGTGACTGAAGGAAGGTGGCGGAAGGTGATTCCGCATCGTCTCCAGTGGCAATTTCCGTGGCATTGCCACAGGCAACGCTCTGAAAACCGCTGATTTCCTGAGGAAAACCGCAGATAATTTTGGAGGCGAGGGTCGGAATCGAACACACACCACACATCGCCATAAGGGGTTCCCTTTTGGGATTCTCGGGACACCAGATCGATGGCTTGTTCGACGAGACGGTCCGTATTTAGTCCTGTGCCAACCGCAACCACCTCGGCCCGGTGACGGTCGACTGGAAAGGATTCGAAGTAGTAACGGGAGCTTTTCTCATCCTCGCAGACGATGAGAACCCTACGTCGGGGAAGAACCTCCTGACGTCGCCGAGCCGCACCGCGCTGCCAAGGTTTGTTACCGGCCATGATGGATGGCCTCCTCTAAATCCCCCAAGCGAGGAACACCCCCGAACTGTCCCAACAGGTACTCCTTCGAGAATTTAGCTTCCTTCCGGACGCCTTTGAACTCATCGAGGCAATAGAGTCGCGAGGCTCCGAAAGGGTCCTTCTCCACGAACCAGACTTGGTCTCTCCGCGTCCGCCTGGATTCCAGCAACCCTTCATCGTGGGTCGCGTAGATCAGTTGGGCGTTCTTGGTATTGGCAGCGCTATTGAAAAGACCCACCAGGGCCTTGGTGAGCAATGGGTGCAACCGCGCCTCAAGTTCATCCACAAAGAGCACGGAACCCTCACGCAAGGTGTGAAGAAAGGGACCCGCCATCGCGACCAGTTTCTGGGTTCCTGCTGATTCCTCTGACTGGAAGTCGAACTCCACGGTGTCAGTGGCATTGCCAGTCGAGTCGAATCGACGGTGGAGGGTTCGGATGGAGTATGCCCCCTGACTGGCTGATTGGAGAAACAACTCCCTCAGTCCATCGGGAATCCCCTTCGGAAGGCTGGCTGCAAATTGGTCCGGACTGACTTCCATTCGCTTCAGAGACTCGATTCCAACATCGGCCTGACGAATGAGGTTCAATATAAGCGGCGCATACTCGGAGTTGGACATCAGGTTGACCGTGAATTCCAAGGTCGCCTGGTCGGAAATTCCCGAGATGCCGTTGAAGCGCAGCATCCAACCCATGATTTTCCCTGCGGTCTCGCCATTGAACTGGGCGACAACAGAGAGAAAGAGCGCGTTCGGGCGGGTAAACTTCTCAAACGAACGTCCCTCGCGAAAGGCATCTCCGACCTCAATCTGGCTACCCTCGCGGGTAAACAGGGTGGTTTCACGGATGGAATCGCCCTGACTGAACAGCCACTCCGAAGTGACAGCCTCGGTTGTTGCCTCGAACCCGTAGCGGTAACGGATACCATCAATGACGAAAACAACTTCGAAGTGGCTCGGAGCTCGCTCGGTTTCGGTGTGCAACCGAAAGGGAATCACAGGGATTCGATCACCCAGTTGCGTATCCTTTGAGGAATTCTTGAGGAACTCCCGGAAGGTACTCATGGCCAGCAACAGGTTCGACTTCCCTCCCGCATTGGCTCCGTAGACAGCCACCGTACGGGCGAGGCGCCGGTCCCCGACGCTCGCAACATGGGTCTCCTCCAACCAATCGTCTGAAGACGCCTCCATCGACAGGGTGACCCGGTCTTTGAAGGAGCGAAAATTGGCGACCGAAAATTCCAGAAACATGATGTCAGCCGAATGGCTAGAGCCAATTTGGTCCATCAGAGCGCTGTGAGAAATTGTTTTTTGTAATTTTGTTTCAGATTCCGATTTCTTGGTCGTTGCAATCAGTCCGAAACAGATGTCCACGCTGGGAAAAGCGTCGGACCATGCAAGGTCACACCTTCTCCAAGTTTGTGATTTCTTGTTTTTTTGAAATCAAAATCACTCTCTAGACATCATCGTTGGCGGGGGCTTCAACCAAGGCCTTGGGTTCAAGTTCCAAGGCATCGATGGTCGGAATCTGTCCACCGATGATGCCCTGCATGTCGCCGTAGAGACCGACTGTGTTCTTGATGACCCTCTCAATCTGCTTCTCGCGCTCCTTCCAGTTCTTCTCCATGGCCCGTCGCTCTCGTTGGAGTTGGTCTTGAAGGCTGGTAAACGCCTCTACGATTCCCTCCACCCTGCCCTTGAACTCATTCCCGGCGAGGTAGGCGTACAGCATCTCCATCTTGACCGATTTGCCAGTGGATGCCTGTCGTTCGCGTTCCAGTTGGAGGAGCTGTTGCCGCAAGGCCGCGGCCAGCGGGAGTGCCGAGAGGGGGTCGCTGACCCAAACTCCATCGACTTGCCCAAAACGGGCTATGCCGTCAGGCAAGGCAACAGTCACAAGAATTGCGAGACTGGCCCGGGTCTCGGCCATGTCGTCCTTGAGCTTTGAAATCCATCCAGGACTCCATGCCTTGGTGTTCTTGGTTTCCCAGATGATGGAACCGCAGTCGGCCCCGACGGGATTTCGGACCATCTGAACCAAATCGGCTCCCCTGATTCCCTTGGGCACTGGCTGGATGTCGTCGAGGTGAAACATCCGACGCAGTCGTTCCTCGAAATCCAATTCAAGAACCTCCCCTTGAGTCTCCATGGAACCTTGGTCCGCCTTTCGCTTCATGTCATCGAGAGCGGATTTGAGGTCTTGGATGAGTTTGTCTTTTTCGAGGTCCTTCAGCCGGTGAGATTCTTGGGTCCGAGCCTCGGCATCTTCACGGATCTTGGCCCTTTCTTCGGACAAGGTCCTCTGGACCTTGAGGTCCGCATCAAGGACAGCGGCTTCAAGCTCCCTCTGTCTTTTCCTCAGCCCAAGTTCGAGCTCCCTGAATTCTCGAAGGTTTTGGTCCTTCTGGCTGACCGCCTCAGAGAGGTCTTTCAATCGGGCCTCCAGTGCCTGCTCCGCATCGGCCTTGGCCTTGGCTTCGATGTCTCGAACTTTGGTCTGAGTGCGCCGAACCACTTCGGCCTCCAAATCCAGCTTGGCCTTGGACAGTTCCTCTTCTCGTTTTCGAGCCTCTTCCTGCTGCTGATGCAGTTGGGCCTCTCGTTGGGTGATGTCGGCCTGGAGTTCGAGGCGAAGTCGGTCGCGCAATTCCAGGGTCAGTGCATCCGACAATTCAAAGGAGGTGGAACATCGAGGACATCGGACTGAATTCATTGGTTATCCCTGAGAAAGGCGCTCCAGCGCATAGTCATCCAAGAGGTTTTGGCGGGCGGCGTCGGCTAGGCTGCCGCCCTTGGACAGAAGTTCCCGATACATCCGGTCAGCCTGGGAAAGGGCTTCAGCCTCGGCAGCATTACGGTCCTCTTTCGGAAGAGCCGCCCAGAACTGGTCGATGGTACGCCGACGCTCACGCTCTGCCGCTGCCTCACGTTCCTTCCGCTTGGCCTCCTGCTGTTGAAGGATCTGCTGCCGTTTCTTCCGGGCCTCCTCCTTGGCCTGCTTCTGTTCTGGTGTGATGAAGCTGCGCGGGAGCGGAATGTCGGTGCGGATGGCCGTGATGAGGAACCCTGGAGGATTGTCGGAAACCTTTTTGCTCTTGGTTTTGGTGAGGTGTTCGGTGAGTTGGATTTTGCTCTCGATGTAGTCCGCTGGATATTTTCCGGCCAATTCCACCGCCGTTTCCAAGCGGACACCCGCATCGACAAGCTTCTGGATGACGGCGGTGGTGTCCCCTAGATCGGTTTCAGGAATGGACTGTGACGGCTTGGCCTCAGCAGCGGCCTTGGTTAAGGCAACAGGGGCGAGGTCTGCCTTCTCGAAGTGTACGTGCCAGACTCCGGCCCGTTCTTTGCGGAAGCGTTGTTCCTTGGGGAGAGGCTTGAGGAACTGCTTTGCCACGAGCTCATCGATGGCAGTCAGGAGCTTCCTCTTGAGGTCGGCCACTGGAGAATTCCGGGAGAGACCGATGTGCTCGTAGGCTAGGTTCTTCAGTTCAAAGGACAGGTTCCGTGCCTTATAGAAGCGCTTGTCGAGGAAACGGTAGAGTCGACGACTGATGGAACTCTCGAGTTCGAGAACGAAGTCGTAGTCCAGGGACTTGATGTTGCCACTGGTGAAGCTCCGGTAGACGGCGTCATTCCAGACGAAGAATGAACTGGCGAACTCGAAGCTCCCCTGCCCCGGGTCTGGCTTGGGGCGACTGCGTTCGTTCTCTTGCGAGTAGATCTTGATCCGCTCGAGGATGTGGAACTTCTCATCCACCCACTGGTTGGTTTCGCGGTCTCTCCAAGCATTCTGATAGTAGAGCGTCACCCCAATCCACCGGTTGAGCGCTTGGTCAATCCGGTCGTAGCTCTGACCATTGACGGGCCATCGGAGGAGCTTGATCAGTTGGTACCGACTGAAGAACACCTTGCGGTCCTTGAACTGCTGAAGCTTGGTCAACTGGAGGAGTCCCAAGAGGACTTCATCGTCGGTCGACGTCGGCAATCCGTGAGCATCGGACCCGGTAATGGTGAGTTTTCGAGGGATCCAGTCGTTCTTGGACTTGTCGAAGATCCGGTCTTCAAAGTGGAGGGTTTTGACCGTGGGATCGATGCGCTCTGCGATGGTTCCGAGAGGAAACTCAGCGAAATTGAGTTCGTCACGGCCCTCGGAGAATTTCTCCGGCAGGGCTGGAATGGCTCGCATTTCGGGGCGCTCGTCGAACTGATCCATGGTTTCTCCTAGTCCCTCACCACCCACCAGAGGACAACAACATCAGCCCTTCCTGAGGACTGCGAGAGTCCCCTGCCCTGTTGTTGTTTACAGGTTTTAGAACAACAAAGTTTCATAGTTGTCCTCCAGAATCCCCTTTGTTTTCAGGCCTTTGCTCATCGTTGGTGTGACTCATCACTCTGCAAAATGTGGCCCGTACGTCTGGAGTAGCCCCACAAAACATGGCCCGTTGGTCTGTAAAATATGGCTCATGCTTCTGTAGTCTCCCGTCAAAATGTGGTTCAAGAATCAGGACCTGGGACCCGATGAAAATGTGGTTCAGCCATCGGTATGCGCCGATTACGTCACGGGGTTTGGATGTTGTCAACGGTCGGAATGATTCTGACCTGCGGTAGGTCAAGGAAAAAATCCAATCCCTCACCCGGCCCTGTGTCCCCTCCGAAGTCTCCGATCGCTGAAAATATGGCTCAATAGTCGATGCATCCCCTTCTCCGAACGGAGTTTGGTCGCCTGAGAGCGGACTCCCCGTCCTGGCGGAGGGTGGTCGACCTGGTGACTCCCATGGATTCCCGAGCATTTCTCTGTGTTGGATGAAAATGTGGCTCATCCATCAAGAAACGCTGTTTGAAAACGTGACTCGTTAATCGGTGGCCTCGTCGCACTCCAAGAGAGCGGCCAGGACCTGATTGAGGACTCTATTCCTCGGTTCCCTGTCAAAAATATGACTCGTTAGTCTGGTAACACTGTTTGAAAACATGGCTCGTTAGTCGGCAAATGAATCCAGCGTGGAGTGTTGGGCGGGCGGCAGTGTCAAAAATGTGACTCGTTACTCGTCATCTCGGTGGCTTTTCTCGGTGTGGATGTCCTCTTGGAATGGGTTTCGGAACCCTCAGTGGTGGAGTCACATCCGCTCCAGGGGCGGTTTTGCGGCACAACTCCGAAATGTGGCTCGTGGATCACCAAACGCGGTTTGAAAATGTGACTCGTTAGTCGTCCCCTGCCCTACTGGTTCAGGATAATCTGGGATTACAGGAAAACATGAAATCAGGAATTCAAACCAGTTCCTGGGGTTGTAGGAAACAAACTCTGCCTTCGGTCTGGGTGCTTTGAAGCTTTGAAGAAACTAAGAAAACGAGAAAACAGGAAAACAAAACATCAGGAAATCATGAAAACAGAAAGGTTGAGGGGGTGCGATTTCATGAAAACAAGATTTCGGAAAACCAAGAAATCAGGGTTTCTGGAAAACAAGTAATCATGAAGAAAACAGGAAAACAAGGTGGCGTGAAATCAGGAAACCAAGAAAACAAAATGGGTTTCTTTGATTGCAGGATAGCAAGATAGTCTGAAACCACGGTTTCCTGAAATCAAAATATCTTGCCATCAAGAAAACAACCAAGTATGTAATCCTCCATGATTGTAGCGGTGGCAAACCAGAAGGGGGGCGTTGGAAAGTCGACGGTCGCCGTCCATTTGGCGGTCTGGCTGGCGGAGAAGGGGAGCAAGGTCGCCCTGGTCGATTCCGATGTCCAAGGCTCTTCGTCCCTCTGGCTGAAGGAAGCTGCTCCGGCGGTGGCGCTTTATCGGCTTCAGACTCCGGACGATGTGCTCGAGCAGTTACCGAAGCTGCGGTCTGAGTTTGACCATGTCGTCGTGGATGGACCGGCGGGGCTTTCCGAAGTCACCCGGGCCGTGCTCTTCGTCACGGACCTGACCCTTCTTCCATGCGGACCCTCCGTTCTGGATCTCCGGGCAGCCAATGATGCCATCCGGGTGCTGAAACAGGTTCAATCCATCCGTCAAGGCCCCCCAAAGGCCGTCTTGGTTCCGAACAAGGTGCAAGTCGCATACCGGCTTTCCCAGGAAATGCTCGAGGCCGCCCAGACTTTGGGTATTCCAGCAGCAGCCCCTCTGAAATTGCGTCAGGCCTATGCCGATGCAGCAGGGCAGGGGAGTGTGGTGTGGCGGATGAAGACCAAGAGTGCCTCAGATGCCGCTTCTGAGATTCAAAGCCTTTTCGAGGAGGTACTGAAGAATGAAGACTGAACGTCGTTCCATGACTGCAGCCCTTCAGTCGGCTGCGGACCTGCCGCCGGAGGCGATTGCCCTCATCAAGGCGGGAACACCCAAACCTCTGTCGGTAACTGCTCCGGCCGTTTCGGAGGCACCCGAACCTCCACCCCCGGCAACGATGCCGTCGGTTGCCGAGCCGAGTGTGGAAACACTGGGTGAGGTTGAACCAGTTGAGTTTGCACCCCTGCAGCGGAGACCTCGTGGTCGGCCTAAGGGGTCTGTGAGCCGTCCCGTGGAGACGCTCGGTCGTTTGGTGGGTACCAGCTACCGGCTTCCAGAGGACTTGGTTTTTCGGGTTATGAAGGCGTCGGCTGAGCGCAAAATCAGGAAAATCCAACCCTGGTCTCAGCAGGACATCGTGGCTGAGGCACTGAACGCTTGGCTTCAATCCGCGGGGTATTGACCGACGGCGGCATTTCGGGCTCTGGAGGGTGAAAAAGAGGGTCCGTTTTGAGGCACGACCCACAGAGCCTTGTTGAATTACCTTCGTTTGGAACCTTGGGCCTCGCTGTCGACGGTGGCTTGCGACTCCTTGGTTTCCGAGTCCTGGGACGGAGCCTGTTGGGCGCAGATCCAGGAGTGAGCTTCATCGGCGACCTTGGCCAGGAGGAGCAGGTCGTCGCGTCCGAAGGATTCGGTGGACTTCCAGTTCGCCCCGTCTCGGTACAGGCGGCTGAAGGTGACGTTGTGGCGGGCGCCCGCCTCGGTGTCGTTTTTCCAGATGGTGGCCTTGATGGACCCCATGCGGACCTCGTTGGGAGGGTTGTTCTTGGTAGCCATGGTATGTGTCGCAAAATGCAGGTGAACCCCACCTGCAGGGCGTCCCCACCAACGCGGGAGACAGCGGGTTTCAAACCTCTTGAAACCATCCCTGTGGTTTTACCATGGCTGGCGGCGCTAAACAAAGGGGGCAGGGGAGGCCGAGTAGGGCTGGACCAAAACATTCACTCAACATCCGGTCATTACTCTTGAATGTTAAAATTAGGTTTGCCTATGAAGGAGTGACCTCTTTAACGGGTGAAACATGAATGCTGGAGAAGCTTGGAAGCGGGGAATAATTGCGGGATACCAATCTATTAAGCCAGGACACACTCCCCCAGTACCCCCCCTATCCCGCCCACCCGGCGACGGTTAGTGATGTCGCCGAGTACTACTATAGGCTCGGCTTCCAAAAAGGCGTCGAGATGGCTACTAGGAAATAGGTTTCCAGCGAATGTTTCGCTGAAACTCGGCCACCGAGTGTTTCTTCAATGAGGTTCTGACAGTGAGTGATTAGTCAGTATGAGATTTAGCGGGCTTTTGGGAATCGGGCCGTGTGTGGATCGGACGTCCCCACTTGGTGCCTTGTACTGAGCGTTGGGGGAGGGTGAGCAAAACTGGGACTATGGCCTGCGGCCCAAGACCGCTCGGCGTGCTCGCATCGTGATTGATTCCGCTAAGAGGCCGCACCTTGCGAGAATGAGACCACGATTCAGGTGGTCGGTCGGATGCCACCCATTTTTTGTAGAGCAAATCGAAAGCTCTTAGGTGAAGCGACACCAATCCGGCCCAGCCGCGAAGGTCATCGACGCCGTGGTGAAAGAGGTCTTGATTTGGACGTTGTACATCCGGCCTCGGAATACCACTCACTGGCCCATGATGCCTTGGGCCTTCGGAGACTGTGGTAGAGCCGGAAAGGGCCGAAGCGAAGCGCCCCTCGGTCGCGGCCCTATCCGTGCGGAGTGGGGCCCTGGCTCCGGGGGGCCTTGTTGGTTCAGGAGCCTTCTGGAAGCAGGACGGTCGTCGCACTTTGGTCTGGCTCGGTGAGGATGTTGAACTTGGTTTCCTGGGTGGTGGTGTGTGTGGAGAGGATCTGGAATCTCTGGTGGGCTGGGTGGTGGTGCTGTTGATGAGTGGAAGCTACTTTGTGCGATGAGAGGTTTTGATGTTGGGTGGAAATCCTTGTTGCGGTTTGCGTACCTTTTCCCTACAAAGGTCGTAACTTCCCCATGAGCCTTTAACTAGGCGTCT
>SXGQ01314025.1_pt1 | contig 10384 bp, 20 predicted proteins | sample 3178371 | NCBI WGS metagenome assembly SXGQ01 (sample SAMN11356859, study PRJNA531348) | freshwater metagenome | isolation source: freshwater sample F1-20 | place: China: Fuxian Lake, Yuxi | collected 2017-12-25 | reverse complement strand
GGACAAATATTTTGGGCATGACTATCAGGATTGAAGAAATCACACCCATACCATCTGAAAACGGATTCGTCATCCATACTTGGCCCCAAATAAAATACAACTCGATTCAAATCCTCATCTTCTTCGTCTCTATCTTGAAAATACTCCACAGGATGATTCCAACTCATCTCTTGAATTGGAAACATTTTATTTAAATAATCGACAATTACTTCTTCCAATCTTGATTCTTTAATCAGATATTTCATGAAAGTTTTTTTAGAATAATATTATTCTGTGTTATTCTTTTGTTTGTTTTAACTCCCGATTTTTTACTCTTCATCGGTTTGAAGGTTTTTTTGCTCCTTGCCATTTTTAGTTGGTTTTAGATTTATCAAATTCTTTATCTCTGAAGTGATTAAAATTGAAATCCATTAGGTGTTTTTCAGGGTCATAGTTGTTGGAATAATAATGTAATATTTGACCCATATAATTTTTAAGTTCTCTTCCGAGTTTTCCTCTCAACCTTTCCTCCACAAATTGTTTTGTTATACCTTGTTCACCATTGAGATAATCAATCATTTTATTACTGGTCAAATTCTTGACACCATATACGTCAACATCAACAATACCTCTGTCACCTTCTCTTCTCAAATTTTTTATTTTGAACATGACTTTTGTTTGACCATATACCGCCCCAGGTGTGTATGTTGTAAGTCCTCTTTTTCTTTGACTAATTTCTTCAGCGGCTTTTTTCTCAAATCTTTCTAATTTTTTTTTGATGAATTTATCGTGAGTCATTCCTTTCATCAATTCTTTCATTTCATCGGGGGTAGCCCAATATACGTTTGATTTCAACTTATCACTATATCTAAAAGGGGCTGCGTTTGACATCTGTCTTCCTGTAGACGAGGAATATCTCGTAGCAACCTCATACCAAATACCTTCTTTGAATATGTAGATTGGGTACCAACCATAAGATAAAACTATATACATCTTTTTACCTTTCGAGTCTATTAACCAAAATCCACTTAAGTTTGAGCCTTTGAAGGGCATTTTTGTTGAGGTGTATTTGTCGGCCGCTGTGTTGGAAATGGTTTTACCTGGTAAATCCTGAGGGTCTATAAATTCTGATTTTGAAATTTCTTCATACTTCCCATCTTTTCTATAATTTGCTCTGAAAAGCTCCGTGTAATAAATCCAACTACTTTCAGGTAATCCTAAATACGGTATAAGTTTTTTGATGTAATCTTTGATTTCGGCTACGGTTTTTAATTTACCCTTTTGTTTTTCTTGATTCAGTTTTTTCAATAAAATTACTTCAACAGAATTCAGGGCGGGTTCATCCTGTTCTAATAATCTAAGTTGTATTTCTGATATGATATATTTCATCGCCCTTTACACTAAATATTTTATATTAAATTCTTTCATATTTTTTTATGTAAACCTCAACAACGATAGGCACTCCATAAACTTTCATGTCAATACCAAATACTTTTTCCATATAATCCCAAATCTCACTTCTCAATCCATTTGTATCAATTGAGTTGGAAAAATATAACTTGAGTACAATTTTTTTTCCTCTATATTGTTCATTACCGTAAAACATTTCCTTCACATCTACGTCAACCTTCTCCAAATATTTTTGATAAATTTTTTGATAAAATTTCATCAAAAATGGAACCAACTCATTTACATAATCAAATCTTCTTTCAATTTCACGTATTCTATCCTCCCTCTCTCCTTCGGGTGGTGTACTATACTCCAACAAAATTTTCCTAATTAAGTCCCTCATGATTATAAATACAAAAAACCCCTCATTTAGAGGGGTTCTTGATTAAATTCTTTTGTGTCTTGGACCTCGATGTGGTAGTGGTCTGTTCATTTGACAGTTTCCACAACAAGATTGTTGATTAAAACGGGCCGCTCTAAATCTTTGGGCCTGTCTTATTTGTTGCATTCTTTTGTACTGCTCTTCAGACATAGTAATAATGACTTTACCGTCTTTCTTTTCAATCTGAGGTCTTTCCATATGAAATCTTTGTTGATGGTCTACAAAGTCTCTAAATTGATTAGGAAGGGGTCTTTGTTGACCCATTGGTGGTTGAGCTGCGATAGCGAAGCCAATAAAAGCTACGAGTAAAAAAAGGATAATTTTTTTCATATGTTTTATTTTTTTTATTAGACGTAAATTAAATCCATAAGTTTAACTCCGAGAGTTTTCCTAAAATCTCCAAAGGTGTCGATATACTGGGCGAGTTCTTTGAATTTGTGTTGAATGACACTGTAATGTATACCATGTACTGGTTGAGATTTGTCTCTGTAATTCATTGCTTTGGGTATTGGTCTGTCTGTAAATACTTCAACAACGTAATCTGTTAAGTCATCATTGTCCCCTCTTCGAACAAAAACTCTAAAATCAAATGGTTCAGTCTCAAAGTTTTCTACTAACCATCTGTTTCCAACTGTGTTGTATAAAGAAGTGAGGGCAACTGAAAGTTGTTTTAGGTTCATACCAATAAATAGAATGAAATTATTCGTTTTCCGATTTCTCGAGATTCAAATCATAGTAGAAGGAATTTGTATCTTCAGTAACCCATCTGTCGGCTTGGTTTTCAACTGATAACATTTCGTTATCTACCTTGAATTGCTTCAAATCCTCAGGAAGTTTTTTTGTTACCCAGTTAGAGTCTTTCCAAAATATTCGGTTATTAGGTTGACATAGGAGATATCCGTCATCCCCTTCGAATATGTGTCCACATTTGTAATCCGATGCTTCATCACTATAAGGGTTCGAATACCAATCAACAGTGAATATATAAGTACCCCATACCTTTGACCCATCTCTAAGAACAATTTGAGCCCTATGGAATGCCAAGAAATCGTATTCTATCACCGACACATTATGGGAGAAACAATCCCAAAGTTGTTTGTAGTTAAATGGGATATCTTTCGTGGGTGGTTTGGTGAATATCTCAGATATCGGAACTCTACTTCTAACCATACCATCATCGGTCATAACGTGAAATGTTAATATCAATCCGGGTAAAGATTGAATTGCGAAAACATAAACATTAATGAAGTTGTTTGTATCTTCAGGATTTTTTGTAAAATGTGATTTTCTAACAAGTGCCTTAAAACTCGGAATGTTTGAATTTAATACCATAAATAAAATATATCAATAAAATTTCTATAAATAAAGTTATCCTCTTGAAACTTTGAACTTATCTGCATTGAATCCCATCTTTTTCAATATCTGACTGGCTTTGTCAACGATTTCTGATTTTTTCTCCCAACTTGGCCCGTACTTAAAAATCAATTTGAGATTAAGTTTTGGTCCTTCTTCAAATTCCAAATTCATTCTTTGAATTGTATTATTTGAAATCTCTCTAATCTTCTTTTTGATTTCTTTGTTGATTACATTTTTTATAAGCTCATCTTTTCCTTTCAAAACAATATTTGGACGTTTAACTTCTACACCACCATATTGTGATGAGGTTATTTCCATACCTAAATAATTTTGGATAAAATCCTCAAAATTTTTGTTCAGTTTGTGTTTGTAAAATTTCTGTTCGTCGTCACTTTTAAGAGAGGATATTAAATCAATTTCGTAGTTTGTTTCAATTTGATAAGGTCTGTTTTCTTCCATATTAACATTTACATAAGTTGGATAATTTTGGGAGGATATAAACCTTTCAATCGCTTTACCGAATCTTTCCAAGAAACGACCCTCTTCTCTTAAGGACGGATACTTGATTAAACCCTTTTGGAGGATGTCTTTTCCAATATTTGGCATAGACCATCTATCAATAACATAATCTTCATCAACATCTTCCTCCGGCATTAGTTTATGAGCAAGTAAAAACCTAGCACTATATTTTTTCAAAAGGTAGGACAGTGGATATTTCGAAACATCGATGTTTTGTGTTGTAGAAAGCCAATTCGAAAAAACTCTATTGAACGCATCAATGTAATCAAATTCATCATAACCATACGTGTCTTCATCTTGTTCTAATACAAGACTGACGAGTCTACGGATATGACTTTCATTAAGTGAAATAGTTTTTTCCATTTTTTTATAAATATAAAAAAACCCTCATTGTGGAGGGTTTTTAAAATTACAATTATTTTTTTTTTAGTACATCTTACCTGTTTTCTTTGCTTTTTCGATGAGACATTCTCCAATGGCTGCAATTTTTCCCATCGCAGTGAATGGGTCTTGACCAACCGCGTTAGCAAGTTCCTGTGCACATTTTACACCTTTCATTACATCAGTTGGGAGTTTCTTGGACATAACCACTTCCATTGCAATTGCCGAACATGTCGGAACCTTTGTTATATCGCGGAGATTCACGTGCTCCATCATACATTCCTTTATAAATGTAGTTGGGTCAGGTGCTGTTTGTTCTTTTATAACTCTATTGATTAACTTTACTAAATCTGCTTCGGTTAATCTTACTATTTTTTTTGCCATGATTAGTTTTTTTTATAAATATTCCTATTATTATTAAAGGTTATCAGAAAAATATTTTTGTGCTAATTTCCTCGTTTTTGATTCAAAATAATTATCGACCTTTCTATCTTCTCCAAGATAACCTAAGAGACCTTCTCTAACACCTTTGACTTCATTCCCTTCAGAATATTTAGGCCCTTCAATTCCTTTTACATAACAATGATACTGAGAATATTCTATTTTATCCTTTCTTGAAACTAAAACATGACAACACACAAATTCTCCCCAAGTTTTTTTAGTAAATCCCGTCGAATTAACTTCGATGGTTACCTCAAGTCCCAATCTGTTGATAAATTTTTCTAATGCAGGATATTCCATAAAAATAAATACTTGAAAACTCAGAGTGAGTGTGTGGTGTAATCTTTACTAATGTGACTATAAATAAATGGAACCCTTCCAAAATATCCATTAACATCATCAATTATTCGGGTAGAAAACTCTGAGGTTGTTTTTTTATCCATTCCTTTTTTGAAAAAAATATTCACAACAACCCTGTCAAACATTTTATTATAATCAACACCATAGAAGTCTACGTATTCATTTTTAAAGTGATTGTTTAAAAAATTATGTATTAGATTGAGTAATCTTTTTTCCTGTATTTTGAACTTCATAATCCATAAATACCAAAAAAAAATAAACCCCACCTTTTGAGTGGGGTTTGTACTAATCATAGGACTCGACAGATGGGAGTCCTGAATATTCACATTTGAGCTCTTCTCGTTTCTTTTGTAACTCTTTTTTTATCTCATCAGGAAAATATACTCCATCAGATTCCATGTCCGCAATTGTCCTCTGAACGGTCTTATACATCATTATTTTCTGATTTGCTTCCTCATCGGATTTTACGGGTGTGTCAAACAGTTTACCAATAAATTTAATCATGTTGGCTCTCGGTCCTGATTCGGTGGAGGCCGACAATTCTTTCTGAGGTTTACTCATTTCTTTAAAAGTAAGCCCAAGAAATACAACAAAAAGTGTAGACACTATACTCGAGAGTATAATAATATCCAAATTTTCCATTTTTATTTTCTTTTACTATTAATAAAATTCATTAAACCTAAAATCGTGGGTGGCCAAAGACCAATGAAGATTGCCTTCAAAGGGTCACCATGGGAAAGATAAATGTATTCACTAAAGAAAATACAAATAACACACATTAACAAAATCAAAATTTCACTTACTGAAAAGTTTTTCATTTTTTACTATTTTTTAGGGAATTATTGATATCCTCAACTGTTATAAAAAACAAATATACAACAATTAAGTAAATAAAAAATTTTGTGAGACCAATACCAATCATAAATTATTCTTTATCTTTTAAAGCGTCAACTAATACCCAAGCCATGAATAAAAATGCGATTGGGAAGTTTAATGATATATAAAACGATACAGAAAGTCCAATACCCAAGATTAATTTTATATATCGAAGGGCATCTTTGATAATTCGTTTGGACCAAAATTTAAAATAAGAATTACTCATAATTAATTTCTTTTGGAAAAAGTAAGTGAAGTTGTGCTTGCGTCAATATTAAGAGTGTCTCGATTTCTCAAAACCAATAACTTAAAATAACCTGTAGAATCATTTCTAACTTTTACATAATATTTGTCGGATGGTTTACTACTGTACCAAATATACTCCCATCGTTTATCATACAAGTAATAACTTGCATGGTTGATTGTGTCAGTATAAGTTTTACCATCGGCCTTCATGTAATCAACAATTAATCGAGGAGAACCAAATTCTACCCTGTATCTATATTGGTAATCTCCAACTACAATTTTTTTACAAGAAATCATAAAAAGTGTAATGATAAGAAAATATTTCATTATACAAAAATAAAGAAAATTATTTGAAATCAAAAATCTAAAAAGTTAAATTAGTTTCGTTTTTCTTCACACTTCCATCGACATCAAACATAATCATTTTTCCGTCAGCCATTTGAATTAGAACGATTGGATATTCTTTATCCTTCTTATCAACAATTACTTTTTCTTTAAGTTTGAGAGCTTGTTTTTCTTCATCACTTATGGTGGACAAATCTATAACTTTTCCTGTGATGTTTACAGTTTCGTCAGACGAATCTTTTTCCTCCTCTTCAGTAACGAGGCTCATCATCTCTTTGATTCTATGTATGTTTTCTTGGAGGTTCATTTGAAATAAATATCACGGTGTCATGATGTCCATATATTTCTCAAGATATTCTTCAGCTCTTTCCAAAAAGTAAGTTATAGTTTCCTCTTTGCCAAGAAAAGAAAAAATTGTATCACTGAAATCTGCAATGAAACCACTAGTATTTTCCAATTTTTTTCCATTAGGATTTCTGAAACAAACATTGAAACTCATAAATCTCTTATCATTTCTCCTTAATATGAATGCCACACAAAGAATTCTTACATTTTTTACCATATACCCTTTCGAAGGAACCATTTGATAGGTCACATCAAAAGATTTCATGAATTTTTCTACAAACTCTTTATTTTCGTTCATATGGTAAAATTCCGTCTACAATTTTATTTCCCCCTGGTCCGAATACAACAAATCCGAATTGATAATTATTTTTAATTCCGAAATATGGTAGGTATTTTTCGAAATGTTTATTCAGTAAATAATGTGGGTCCAACCCTCTTGAGTACATATTCTCGTTATTCATCTCGGGGTCATTCACAAAAATTTTATAAATCAAACCAAAACCGAGGTCATACACGTCAATTTTCTCAATCATCGGATAAATTTTTTTGAATTTATCACTACTTGCAAATGCGGAAAGTTCAGGTGAATATTTCTTCTCAAAGTTATCATCAACTAATGATTCAGTTATACTTTCTGAAACATCTTCGAAATCATATTCGATTCTAGCGGAGTTCGAATGTATGGGCAACCCAACAAAATCTTCAATGTATTGGGCAAGAAGATGTTTTTCTATGTGAGGGAAATTACCTTCCAAATCTTTAATTATAAATTTGGGCCATATTTCGTAATAATTTATATCTCCCGTCAAACCCTTTTTCTTTTCAATCCCAAGGATTTTTGTTTTTACAATCCACGGGTCACTTTTATATCTCTCTCCAACACTCTTAATAAAACTCTCTATTCTTTCGTCCTCCACCTTTCCTTCATTAATACTAACACAGTTTTTTCTGAAATGTTCTGCAAGTTCAGGTTGTAAATGAACACTGACATACTCTTCAACTACTCCAATAAAATCAAGTGGGACATCAGTATCATGGAGTTCAGAAGTAATATCTCTCAAGAGTTCTCTTACAAACTCATCTTGATTATTGGCGTGTCTACAAGGTTTTTTATAAACAGGAGACTCCTGTATAAATTTTTCGAAATCCTCCAATCTCCTTCTGAATTTCAGGTAATCATATTGGTCCTCTGTAATTATGATTTTCATTTTAAGGTATTCTAAATGTGTTTATAATCAGGACCACTTTTGAATTTCCAACTTTTACCGTTTGGTGCTTTGAACCAAGTAATAACTTTATTTCTTATGCGTTTTTCAACATCATCAAGACCGGCCATCCTGAAAAGATTTTTTATTTCAGTGTCAATCTCCATTTGTATCTTCTCATCCAACTTTTTAGTCGTTATCAGTCTTACATCATACTCTGTTAGTTGTGTTAGATTATATGAATCGATATCATATAATTTCAAAAAAGGATATTTTGGTAAAATAACTCTTTCAACCAGTCTTCTAATGATTTCCTCGACCTTCATACTAATAAATAGAATCTGAAATAAAAAACCCCCTTAGGTTTGGAAGGGGGTTTATTTTTTTTTTGTTTAATTACCCTTATACCTCTCACGAAAATATAATTTTGCATTGTGGTACTCAGAGATGTCTTTTCCAGTATTGTTTCCACCTACACCATCGTTTTCTCCGTCCCTATAACCTTCGTTATAAGAATCAATATGTTGGTTCTCCTCCATTTGTTTAGCATCTTGGATAATATGAGAGGGAATACCTCTACAAGGTGCTTGCAATTGTTCGATTAACCAATCGACAGCTGTTTGGGGTTTCATATTAATCAATCTCCTTTTCGAACTCGATTGAGTCGCTACCACCAACGAAGTCTTGATTGTGGTCATACTCCTCATAATCTCCGCCATCAACCATTTCCTGAGCATCTTCCAAAGATTCTGCCTCTACATCAATTGTAAATGTTTCAATGTAGGTTCTTTCCCCTTTGAATCTATAAGTTTTCATAAATAAATTTTAGTGAAACAAAATTAAGAAAAAAATTAGAAAAACAAAACTGAGTTAGGATTTAGAATTATAATAATGTAGAATCTCATCGAAATATTGATTCATCACGATGTCTCTAACAAGAGGTTTCATCGATTCCCAAGTAGAATAATAGTCCTCAGTGTTTTCTATATTTTCCATAAAGGCCGAAGTATAGTCTCTTGAAGCTGAAAATATAACTCTCTCCAAAAACTCCTCGAAATTACCAAAGGCCTTCGGATTTAACCATTCGAATGTCGAAGTAATATACTTGGGAAGTTCTTCAGGAATATTTCTTCTCAATCGAAGATTTACAAGTTGTTTTTCTGTAATGATAATTTTCATTACTAATAAATAGTCCGACCCATTTATCTGAGATGATTTAATCTTCTTCCAAATCTTCTTTATCATGTCTTGATAAATCAAAACTGCCAACGTGTTCGACTGGAAATTTATTATCAAGAAGCTCGATAAATAATTTTATTAATATTTTTTTTGTTAACTCTGGTGATAATGGAATGTAGGATATAATCTTTTCAACATGGTTTGAAGAAATAGCTAACTCGTTGTACATACGGTCGTAGGTAAAAACCGCTTCTCCGTCTCTATCCCAAACTATAACTTTACGTTGAGGGGCATCACCATGCAATTTCCACCAATTCCATTTCCAAGAATCATCAATCCTATTTCTTATTTCAAATGGTCCTAAAATACCTTTAATAAGTTCTACAGCACGTTCAGGAGCAATAGTATATTTCATCAACAATAAATATCACAACCACATTATCTGAGATGGTCGGTGAACTAAGATTAAAGTGGTCAAATTCGACCACTTATTATTTTTTTGAATGAATACCTTTAGCACCACCCATTGCGGAACGGATTAGATGGAAACGATATATTTCTTTGTATTCCTCCATCAAGATTTCATCTTCTTTAGTTAAAGGTCGACTTGTCGGAATATTCCGAGTTTCAATTCGGATTAGTTCCACAGAATATGAATTGTTTTCATACATACCCACAAAAATAATAAGAAGAAATAATAAAACAAAATTAGACGACCCAATTGTCTGAGATGGTTTCTAAAACTGATTACGGTTTAATCAATTCTGTGTCCACAAATTGTTCTTGCCAAGATTTTATGTGTCCTTCACCTATAAAATAAATTCCACAAACGAGATTGTTTTTGATATATTCCCTTCTCAATTTGGTTGCGTTTTCTGCCATGTTGGTCAATAGATTTTTACCTTGTTCGAACCCAAAGTTATCCGTTTTTGAATCAAAATTTCCCCACATAATATCAAATCCCGTTTGAATAAATTTCCTTATATTTTCAGGAGTTGGTTCACTTAGAAGTAATACCTTCATGTTTTCTGTATTCGGAGTTTCTAATATTTGTTTTATGAACCATTTTTTGTCATTTTCATCAAAAGACAAACTACCATCCCAAAATAATTTTGACCCATCACCTAACATTATTAAATCGTGAATTGAATTTATTCTTTTACCATTATTCTTTAATATAGAAATTTGGTCCAATAAAATTTTATCTTGATTAATTCCATCAAGTTTTACTTTGGTTTTTTCGTCGACAGCATTCCCATTAGAAAAAAAAGTATACATAAAATTCCTTTTGTCGGGTCTCTCATTATCAATCTTTGGTTCG
>SXGQ01263258.1_pt1 | contig 10384 bp, 6 predicted proteins | sample 3178371 | NCBI WGS metagenome assembly SXGQ01 (sample SAMN11356859, study PRJNA531348) | freshwater metagenome | isolation source: freshwater sample F1-20 | place: China: Fuxian Lake, Yuxi | collected 2017-12-25 | reverse complement strand
GACATGCTGCGCCGCGCCATGGGCAAGAAGGACGCCGACGCGATGGCCAAGGAGCGCGTCAAGTTCGTCGAGGGTGCGCACCGGGCCAACCAGATCGACGAGCGCAAGGCCAACGAGATCTTCGACCTGCTCAACAAGTTCGCGAGCTACGGTTTCAACAAGTCCCACTCCGCCGCCTACGCCGTCATCAGTTACCAGACGGCGTTCCTGAAGGCCAACCACCCGGTCGAGTTCATGGCGGCCGTGCTCACCGCCGAACTTGGCAACGCGGAGAAGGGTTCGCACTTCGTGGCCGAGGCCGAGGCCATGGGCCTCACCGTGCTCGGGCCCGACATCAACGAGTCCCGCGAGACGTTCACCCCGGTGGGCGACAAGATCCGTTTCGGTCTCGCCGGCGTGAAGGGCGTCGGCGAACTCGCCGCCCAGCAGATCATCGCCGAGCGCGACCGCGGCGGGCCGTTCACGGATTTCGCCGACCTCGTGCGCCGCATCGACGGCCGCGCGATCAACAAGCGCGTCCTCGAGCATCTCGTGAAGACCGGCGCCTTCGACTACACCGGCGAGCCACGCAAGACGATGTTCGACGGCATCGACGCCGCCCTTGCCGGTGCCGCCGCGCAGGCCCGGGACCGCGCCGCCGGCCAGCACAGCTTTCTCGACATGCTCGCGGAGCCGGCGCCCGACGAGGGCAAGGGCCGCAAACCGCGCGCCCGCTCCGCTGGCGCGAACCCCGCGGACGAGAAAGCCGCCGTGCCCGTGAAGGCCGAGTCCGCGCCCGCGTCCGATTTCACCCCCGCCGAGAAGCTCGCCTTCGAGAAGGAGCTGCTCGGGTTCTACGTCTCGGGCCACCCGATGAACACCTACCTCGGGCTCGCCGACGCGATCGACACGCACGCGGTGGAGGACCTGCTCGCGCAGCCCGACCGCACCGAGTTCCGCCTGTGCGGCATCGCCGGCAACCTCGCGAAGAAGCTCTCGAAGAAGGACAACCGACCGTGGATGGCGTTCACGCTCGCGACGCGCCGGGCATCGCTCGCGCTGAACATGTTCGCGGACGCCTTCGCGGCCCACGGGGCCGTGCTGGCCGAGAACGCCCTCGTGCTCGTGCAGGGCAACATCATCGTCAACCAGGAGGGCGCGCGCATCAACGTGAAGGAGTGCTACCCGCTCGACGCGCAGGTCGCCTCCCTAGTGCGCAAGGTCATCTGGCTGCTCCGGCCGGATCACCCCGGCCTGCCGGCGTTCCTGCACGACCTACGCGCCACGCTGAACCGCGAAACCGGCGACGCGCGCGTCGAGTTCGCCTTCGCGTTCGAAGACCGGGTCTCGCCGGTCGCCGAGGCCAGCACCGCCCTCACCTGGAAGGTGAACGCGGCCGCGTTCCAGCGCCTCCGCGCGCATCCCGGCGTCGCCGGCACGATCGTCGAGACGCGCCGACTGGAATTACGCGACGACCGGCGCTGGCGGAAACGCGGCTGATTTCATGCTCGAGCAAGCCACCCTCAACCAGGCCGCGCAGGTGCTCGCGGGCCTCCGCCCCGACGAACGCGCCGACACCGCCCTCCGCGCCTATTTCGCCGCGCGGCGCTACCTGCGTCCGGGCGCCCGCCGCGCGCTCAGCCGCGCCGTTTTCGCCTACTTCCGCTGGCTGCGCTGGCTCGAGGATCGCGCCGCGCCGCAGGCGCGCATCGCCCAGGCGGTGGAGCTGCAGGAACGCTTCGAGGCCAATCCCGGGGCCATTAAGTCCCAGGCGCTCGTCGCCCGCGCCGTGCCCGACTGGATCCGCGAAGAAGTGGAGGTTTCACCCGAGCACGCCCGCCAGTTGCAGCGGGAGCCCGCGCTGTGGCTCCGCGCCCGCCCCGGCACCGGCGCCCAGCTCGCCTCGCAGCTCGGGGACTGCGTGCCGTCCGCCCTCGCGCCGGACGCGCTCCGCTACGCGGGCCGCGAGGATCTTTTCCGCACCGCCGCATTCCACCAGGGAGCGTTCGAGATCCAGGACCTCGCCTCCCAATTGGTGGGCCTCGCCTGCGCGCCGCGCCCGGGGGAGACGTGGTGGGACGCCTGCGCCGGCGAAGGCGGCAAGACGTTGCACCTCTGCGACCTGATGGGCAACAAGGGCGTCGTCTGGGCCACCGACCGGCACGAGCGCCGCCTCGCGGTCCTCCGCCGCCGCGCCGCCCGCGCGCAGTTGTTCAATCTGCGCGCCGCCCTCTGGGACGGATCCGCGCGCCCGCCGACCGGCACGCGCTTCGACGGCATCCTCGTCGACGCCCCGTGCAGCGGCGTCGGCACGTGGCAGCGCAACCCGCAGGCCCGCTGGACCACCTCGCCCGACGACGTGCGCGAACTGGCGGCCACCCAGCTGGCCCTGCTCAACCAGGTCGCGGGGTCGCTCCGCCCCGGCGGGCGTCTGGTGTACGCCGTCTGCACCCTCACGCGCAGCGAAACCACCGGCGTCGCCGCGGCGTTTTCCGCCGCCCACCCGGAGCTGCATCCCGAGCCGGTCGGGACGCCGGTCGCGGGCGGCGCGGCGCCGTCCCCCGCCGCGAGCACCGGACTCACGCTCTGGCCGCACGAGGTCGAGGCCAACGGGATGTTCATCGCCGCGTGGAAACGCGACCGATAGACGGCGACGTCGTCCGCGCCGACTTCAACGACCTGCTCGCCGTCGTCCATTACACGAAGGCGGCGCACGAGCTCGGGCTCTGGGCGTCGGAGGAGGCGCTCATCCGGCGCTTCTTCACCGATCCCGCGGCGCCGATCCTCGAGGCGGGCTGCGGCGCCGGGCGCGTCACCCTCGGGCTGTGGCGCCTCGGCTACCGGCACCTCACCGCGTTCGATTTCGCCGAGGAACTGGTCGACCAGGCGGTGAGCCTCGCCGCGGAACGCGAGGCGGAGGGTATCACGTTTCTCCACGACGACGCCACGGCCCCCACCCGGGTGACCGCGCCGACCGGAGGCTTCGGCGGCGCGCTCTTCCTGTTCAACGGGCTCATGCAGATTCCCGGCCGGGCCAACCGCCGGCGGGCTCTGCGCGCGTTACACCTCCTCTGCCGGCCGGGCGCTCCCTTGCTGTTCACCACGCACGACCGCGACCGCTCGCCGAGCGAGCGCGCCCTCTGGCGTCTCGAGGCGGCGCGCTGGGAGCGGGGCGAGCAGGATCCGCGACTGGTGGAGTTCGGCGACCGCTACTTCAGCGACGACACCGGACGCACATTCATGCATCTGCCCGACCGGGCCGAGATCCTCGCGGATCTCGCCGCCACCGGCTGGCACCACGCGTTCGACGCGCTGCGCCAGGAGGTCGCCCGGGAGTCCCGCGCCGTGCGGGACTTCTCCGACGAGTGCCGCTTCTGGGCCGCCTACCGGGACGACGTGCCCGCCGCCTAGCGCCACTCGTGCCGCGGGTAACGGCGCGACAACTCGGCCTTCACTTTCGGGTACATCTCGCGCCAGAACGCCGAAAGGTCGTCCGTCACCTGGATCGGCCGCTGATTCGGCGCCAGCACCTCGATCCTCACCGGCACGCGGCCGTGCCCCACCGCGAAGCGGCCCTCGATGCCGTAAAGCTCCTGGATTCGGGCGCTCAGCACCGGCGGCCCCTCCTTGGGATAGGTGAGGCGCGACCGGCGTCCGTTACCCATGACCAGCCTTTCCGGCAGGTAATCATCGAGCACCGCGAACTGTTCAGCGGTGAGCCACTCGCGCAGCACCGGCATCACCGGCTTATCCTTGATCCCCCGGTACCCCGCCTCCCCGTAGCAGACCTGCTCCACCAGGGTCGCGCGGTCCACCTCGGTGATCGGCGTGACTTCGAGCTCGGGGAACCACTCGGCCAGACGGTTGACCCGGGTGATCCACTGTTCAACCGCCTCGTCCCAGGCCTCCAGCTTCATGCGCCCGGCGAGCACCTCGCGGGCCAGCAGCCGCGCGGCCGCGTCGGGCGGCACATCGTCCCCGCCGGCCTTGGCCTCCAGCACAAGGTCGCGGAACCGCCGCTCACGGCGCGCGATCACCCGCCGCGCCTGCTCGTCGTAGGCCACGCCTTTCGTCTCGACCAGATCGTGCGGAAAAAGCTCTCCCAGCCAGGACTCCTCGATCGCCGTTGCCAGCGAAAGCAACACCGTCACCTCGCCGCCGCGGCCGCCGATCTCGCTGATCTCCGCCGCCACGAGAAGCGGCGCCTTCGCCACCGCGCTCTCGCGCGCCAGCAGTCCGCGCCGGCGGTGGACGAGTTCACACCGCAACGTCCCGGCGTCGAGACGCCGCGCCACCTGGTCCGAGAAGCCCGCCAGCACGCACTTGCGCACGTCATCATCGCGGTACGGCCGGTCCGAGGCGTCCAGCCCCTCTCCTTCCGCGATCTCGAGGAATTGCGCGAAAAGCGGCCCCACCTGCCGCGCCGACTGCGCGTGGAGGCCGAGACCCCGGCACGCCTCCACATCGAAACGCTCCTTCTCCGCGTGGCGCCACGCCCGCATGAGGAGGAAGAAGTCGCTCGCCTGCTCCTCGCCTAGGACCTCCTCGCGCCGCTCTTCCGTCCGCCGATCCACGCCGCGCAGCAGGAAACTCCGCCCCTGCGTCAGCGCCGCCATCAGCGCCACCGGGCGCACGCACCCGCGCTCCTGCGCCGCCAAGAGCATCCGCGCGTAACGGGGATGCACCGGGAAGCGCAGCATCCGCCGGCCCGTCTCCGTGATGCGGCCGCCGCGTGCCGGCGAACCTTCGGAGGTCTCGCCGGCCGACTCGAGCGCGCCGAGGTCCGTCAGCAGCTCCTCCGCCCGCACCAAGGCCCGCGGCTCCGGCGCTTCCAGCCACGGGAAAGCCGCGACGTCGTCCACGCCCGCCGCCTTCAGCGTGAGGACCACCTCCGCGAGATCCAGCCGCCGTACCTCGGGCAACTCCTGCGCGGGGCGTCGCGCGTGCTCGGATTCGGTCCATAACCGCACCGCGACGCCGGGCGCCGTGCGACCCGCGCGACCGGCGCGCTGGTCCGCGCTCGCGGCGGAGATTTTCTCCACGAGCAGGGTGTTGATGCCGCGGTGCGGATCGAACCGCGCCACGCGCGCGAGCCCCGAGTCGACCACCGCTGTCACCCCGTCGATCGTGAGCGAGGTCTCAGCGACGTTGGTGGAGACGATGATTTTTCGTTCCGCACAGCGCGCCACCGCGCGGTCCTGCTGCTCGACCGGCAGTTCCCCGTGCAACGGCAGGAGCGCGAAGCCGCGCAGAGCACGGCTGGCGTCGAGCGCCTGCAGGGTGCGCGAGATCTCGTAGGCGCCAGGCATGAAAACCAGCAGGTCGCCGTCGGTGCGAACGGCGATCCGCTCGCATTCGCGCGCGGCCGTATCCCAGACCGGCTCCCGTTCGAAATCCACCGCGCGCAGCAGGTACTCGACCCGCACCGGAAAGCTCCGCCCCTGCGAAACAAGTGTCGCTGCCGGCGCCAAGTAGGACTCCAGTCGCGCGGTCTCGAGGGTTGCCGACATGACCACAATCCGCAGATCCGGCCGTGTGGTTTTCTGAATCTGCAATGCCCGCGCCAGCGAGATGTCGCCGTGCAGGTGACGCTCGTGGAACTCGTCGAAGACGACCGCCGCCACGCCGGGCAGACGCGGGTCGAACGACATCTGCCGGAGCAGGATGCCCTCCGTCACGAAGCGGATCCTCGTCCGCTCACTCACCCGTGACTCGAGCCGGATCTGGTAACCAACGCCCTCGCCCAACCGCGTGCCGGCCTCCTCCGCGACACGGCGCGCCAGCATGCGCGCGGCGAGCCGCCGCGGCTGCAGCACCACAACCTCGCCCTTCACTCCCAGCAGACCGTGCCGCAGCAGCATCTGCGGGATCTGCGTCGATTTGCCCGACCCGGTTGGGGCCTGCACGATCACCCGGCCGTGCTCCCGCAGGGCCGCCACAAGCGCACCTTCGAGCTCGTACACGGGAAGTTCGCGGGGGGACGGCATGGCGCGCTGGAGGAAAGCGGGATTGAACCGGGCGCGAAGCCAAAAGCGGCGGCCATGGTGAACAACCGGTGGAGGACATTGTTCCCAAGTTGTTCACCGCTTCCCGAGGTGAACAACTTGCGCGGAACCTAGCCTTCCTTTTCCCGCCCGGCACCGCACCTTCTTTCTTGTTCCTTGATAGAACAGCCGAGGCGCAGCGGCCTGAAAAACGTCGCTGAAGGCGCGGCTGGGATAATCCCGGGCGACCGGGCAATGGTGGGTGGCAGCTGGTGCCCCCCTCCCCTCAGGACGGCGAAAGCCGCCAGGAGGCACATATCACCAGTTCCTCTGGCCGGAGTCGTGTCCGGTCAGTTCTCACACGAATCAGGAACTGTGCGGCGAGGCGCGATTAGAAACCGTGCTCAGCCGAGTCAGGCCCGCGGGGAGTTTCGACCCGCGCGCCGACGCAGTTACCCCAGAGGGTATCGGTTGTTACTGCGCTGACCAGAACGCAGCCTTGGTTTCCGGCGGGTCCACCCCGCCAAAAGGCCCGGTCCTTTGTGGACAGGGCGCGCAAGGGAATCAGGGCGGCGCGGAGAAAACGGACCTGGCAAAGTCCGCGAAATCTCCTCACTGGGGCGGTCCCGTAAAGCGAGATCACCCCGCTGCAAAAGCGAAAGGCAACCTTAGAGGTAAGAGGTCAGACCCGTAACGCGGGGCCAACGGCCGGTCAAAAACCGGTGCCGTCCCCGTGGCAACGGTGGTGACGCGAGAGCATGAAGTTTGCAGGCGTGTCAGCACCACGTCCGGCGCGAACCTTCCGGCAGGAAGGCTCCGAACTGGGCGAAGAGGCCTCACTCGAAGATTCCGACCGGCAACGGTCGGGACGGTCCCGCCATGAGACCGAGACATCCGCATGCCGCGGAGAGTGGCGTCGGGAAGCACACCGCCCGCGAAAGCGAGAGCGCCAAAGCGTGTGCCGTTGGGGAAGAGCGCGTGGCGAACGCCCACTCCCGCAATTAGCCCCGGAGGTGTCATAACCTCCGGGGCTTTTTGTTTCCCAGGCCCGGCGAACGGAGGGCTTGAGGCCCACGCGCGTAGTCGCGAGGCTGGCCGCGATGAAACCCATGCCCCGCCTCATCCTGCTGGCGCTGTGCGCCGCTGCCCTGCTGCCGGCCGCCGAAAAGGCCGCCGCCCCGAAGGCCGTCCCCTACGCCCAGATCCTTGGTCCCATCCGGCTTTTCGAGGGCGAAGCGCCCGGCGCCCTCGATCAGCGCCCGCAGGACATCCCCACCCTCACCCCCTTTCCCGCCGACCCCGCCCGCAAGACCAGCGCCTCGATGCTGATCTTTCCCGGTGGCGGCTACGGCGGCCTCGCCGAACACGAGGGCACGGGCTACGCGGAGTGGTTCGCCGCCCGCGGCATCACGGCCTACGTGCTCAAGTACCGTCTGGGTTCGGCCGGCTACCGCCACCCGGTGATGCTCAACGACGCCGCCCGCGCGCTGCGGATGGTGCGCGCCTTCGCGAAACGCGACGGTCTCGATCCGGCGAAGGTCGGCGTCATCGGCTCCTCCGCCGGCGGCCACCTGGCTTCGACGCTGGTCACCCATTTCACCCCGGGCAAACCGGACGCCGCGGACCGCTTCGAACGCGAGAGCTCGCGGCCCGACCTCGGCATCCTGTGCTACCCGGTGATCTCGCTGCTCGAGTTCGCCCATGCCGGCTCCCGGCGTAATCTGCTCGGCGATAATCCCGACCCGGAACTGGTGCGAAAGCTATCGAGCGAACTGCAGGTCACCAAAGAGACCCCGCCCTGCTTCATCTGGCATACCGTCGAGGACAAAGGCGTACCGGTGGAGAACGCGCTGCTTTTCGCCTCGGCGCTGCGCCGGAACGGCGTGCCCTTTTCCCTCCACGTGTACGAGAAGGGCGCCCACGGGCTGGGCTTCGGCCGGCCGGAAAAGCCCGCCCCTCCCTGGGGATCGCAACTGGAGCACTGGCTCAGGGAGCGCGGCTTCACACCCTGACGAAACGTCCAGGTTTAAAACCCATGAGCTTGGATTTTTTTATACAATCGAGGACCCATTAGGGACCTATTCGTGATGAGGATTTCACCTCATGACGAAGTTGGGGCCCTCAATGTCTTTCAACCTGCTGCTCCGCTGCTCCCGCCTCTCCTCTCTGCTCACCGCGATCTTCGCGGCGAATCCGCTGCCGGCGGCCAATGCGACCTCGATGCAGGTCAACGCCTTCGGGCACCTCGATCTGACCACCAGCCGCGCGGAAAACGAGGTCAACTCCTCGTTTTCGGTCGGTGAGCACAGCCTGTTCGTCAACTCCTCGCTGAACGAGCGCTTCTCGTACGTCGGGGAGTTCGCCGTCCGCTTCAACACGGCGGGTTCGAACTACTCCGCCAGCATCGAGCGCTCCCTGGTGAAGTACGCGTATTCGAACAACCACTCCGTGCTCTTCGGCAAGTTGCACACGCCGGTGAATTACTGGAACGATTCCTATCACCATGGCCGACTCTTCTTCCCGGTCATCGACCGTCCCACCGCCTTCAGCTACCTGATCCCCCTGCACACCCTCGGGCTGCAGCTGCAGGGGCAGAACATCGGTCCCCGGAAATGGGGCTATGACTTCATGTTCGGGAACGGCATCGACTCCACCGACGCGCTGCAGGAGGGCCACTCCCCCGCCGCGATGCTCGCGATCCACGCGAAGCCCGTCGAGGGGATGCGGATCGGCGCCTCGTATTTCTACGACCGGCTCGAGACCAACACTCCCGGAGCCCACGCCGGCCACGGCATCGCGCCCGGCTTCCAGCGTGCCAACGCCTACAAGGGCCCGGTCAACTTCCATCTCGCCTGCGTATTCGTCGCGTAGTTCGGCCAGGAACACGAGTTCCTCAACGAGTTCGTCTACAACGCCGCGCAGACCGACCTCACCGGCACGGCGGAAAACTACGCGAACTTCACCTACGCCGGATGGCGCCTGCGGGACCACTGGAGGCCTACGGTCTCGTGGACTATTTCCGCACCGCCGACAAGGACGTGCACACCTACCCCTTCCAGCGGATGAAATTCGCGCTCGGGGTCCGCCACGAGTTCAACCACCTGCTCAACGTCAAGGTGCAGCTCGAGCACACCACCGAGCACCATGCTCACCTGCACATGGGCAAGATCAGCTACTGGCACGTGGATCGCGTGCCGGGACTGCGCGTCCAGGTCGCCTACGGCTTCTGAACCCGGCCATGCTGCCCCGACTCCTGCTCCTGCTGCTGCTCCTGCCCTTCGCGGGCGCGGGCGCGGCCGCCGCCAGCCCGGAGGCGGCCGGCGGATTTATCCTGATCGGGAACCGGACCGGCCTCGAGCCCCCCGACGAGGCCGAGGTGCGCTCGATTTTCCGGGGCGACCAGGCCATCTGGCCAACCCGCGAAACCGTGCTGGTGGTGCTGCCCTCGGCGCGCGCCGAGTTCGGCGAGCGCTTCGCGCAGCGGATCCTGCAGCAGAACCGCACCGGGATGCAGCGCCACTGGCTGACGCTCGTGTTCCAGGGCCGCGCCCGCAGTCCCGTCTTCCTCGACAGCTCCTCCGCCATCATCGATTTCGTGCGCCGGACTCCGGGTGCCGTCGCCATGGTGCCCGCCTCCGAGCCGGGCATACCCCGCGATCTGGTGATCAGCCAGCGCCGATGAACCTCGGGCGGATCTTCCGGGGCGTCGCGTTCCGCATCTGGCTGCCGTTCGCGGTGGCGCTTTCCATCTCGATCCTCGCCCTCGGCATCTACTATCCGCGCGTCCAGGAAAACCTTTCCCGGCGCGTCACCGAGCAGAAGTTCGACGAGCTCGCGCGCGCCACCGCCCTGAGCGTCGAGCTGTCGATCGACCGGGACGCCTTCGCCTCGCTCGCCAAGTCCATCGAGGTCACCACCACGGCGAACAGCTTCGCTTTCGTCGCGATCGTGCAGCGGCTGGGCGACGGGACCGAGCAGGTCTTCGCCGTGAATCCCCCGGAAACCCCGGCGCCGGTCGTGCTGCGGCGCGACGGCAAGGGGCTGCTCTACACCTCGGCCCCGTTCACCACACCCGACCTGCGGGGCAGCGTGATCCTCGCCGCGTCCGAGAAAAAACTGTCGGACGACATCCGCACGCTCAACCTGCCCGTGTACCGCACGCTCGGCGTCATCCTCGTGCTTTCGCTGTTCGTGGTCGCCCTGCTGGCGCGCGCCCTTTCGCAGCCGATCCAGACGCTGACCGGTTTCGCCAGCCAGCTGCGGACCGGGCACTACTCGGTCGCGACGCCCTCCCAGCCTTACGCCACCGAGCTCAAGGAGCTGCAGGACATCCTGGTGGAGCTGCGCGACTCGCTTTCCGCCGCGCGGCGGAGCAACGACGAGATCAACCGCAAGCTGGTCGTCGCCCGCGACGCCGCGCG
>SXGQ01087233.1_pt1 | contig 10384 bp, 10 predicted proteins | sample 3178371 | NCBI WGS metagenome assembly SXGQ01 (sample SAMN11356859, study PRJNA531348) | freshwater metagenome | isolation source: freshwater sample F1-20 | place: China: Fuxian Lake, Yuxi | collected 2017-12-25 | reverse complement strand
ACTGAACCTTGGCCAAGTATGTTGCGTGGAATTTGGGGAGATCCTGAAAGATTCAAAGAAACTTATTGGTCAAGATTTCCTGGAAAATATTTTGCAGGAGATGGTGCCAAACTAGATAACGATGGTTGTTTGTGGTTACTTGGTCGAGTTGATGATGTGATGAATGTTTCAGGACATCGAATCTCAACAACAGAAGTTGAAAGTGCTCTAGTTTCTAATGCAATGGTTGCTGAAGCTGCCGTGGTTGGGGCAAATGATGAATTAACAGGACAAGCAATAGTTGCCTTTGTAATTCTTCGCCAAGGCTCTTTGGAAGGACCAGAAACTGTTAAAGAATTAAGAAATCATGTGGCAAAAGAAATCGGTGCCATTGCCAAGCCTAAGAAAATTCTCATTGTTGCAGAATTGCCAAAAACACGTTCTGGAAAAATCATGAGAAGACTTCTTCGAGATGTAGCAGAAAATCGCTCGCTGGGAGATGTAACAACTTTGGCTGATCCAACCGTGATGAATTTAATCGGACAAGGCCTATCGACAAGTTCAGATAACGATTAGTAGATTTCGGTGCTATTTATATTTGTAATTATAATGTTTGTTAAATTATCCAAATACCTAATGGAGAAAATCGAGAAAATCGAGAAAAACTTGGAAACTCACATGGATTACACTTTCTCATTACTTTTAAAGTATACTTAAACAGTTCCTCTAAAAGAAGAATTGAGTGAAGATTGTTAAACAACAAAAGAACAGTATTTGTAACTGGCGGAGCAGGTTATGTGGGCTCAAAACTGATTCCTAGTCTTATGGAAAACGGTTTTCGGGTCAAGGTTTATGACACCTTCTGGTATGGAAAAAATATTTTTGACAAATACAAGAATAATTCTAATCTTCAATTAATTGAAGGAGATATTCGGAATTATGAAAGTGTTAAAGTTGCTTTAAAAGACTGTACAGATGTGATTCATTTAGCATGTATTTCAAATGATCCTAGCTATGACTTAAATCCCACGTTAGGGGAAGAGGTTAATTTTACAGCTTTCTCTCCTCTGGTAGACATGTCAATAAATGAGGGAGTCCAAAGATTTATTTATGCTTCGTCTTCATCTGTTTACGGAGTTAAAGAAGAGGAACAGGTCACCGAAAGGCTTTCATTAAATCCCCTTACAGACTATTCAAAATTTAAAGCAAAATGTGAGCCTATACTTCTTGAAAAATCTTCAAACAACTTTGTAACAACTGTTGTTCGCCCGGCTACTGTTTGTGGTTATGCACCTAGACAACGACTTGACTTGTCAGTAAATATCTTGACGAATCATGCAGTTAATGAAAAGTTAATTAGGATTTTTGGTGGAGATCAATTCAGGCCAAATCTTCATATAGATGACATGTGTAGGGCGTATGTGAGTTTGTTGTCACAACCCGAAGATTTAATAAATGGGGAAATTTTTAACATCGGTGCAGAGAATATGTCCATTAGAGATATCTCTAGAATAGTGGCTGAAGAAGTGGGTGAACCTTTAGAGATTAGAATCGAGAACACCCCTGATAATAGAAGTTACCGGGTATCGTCAGATTATATCAAAGAGAAAATTGGTTTTGAACCATTTTTTAAAGTTAGAGATGCGGTTCGTGATCTTATAACCGCGTTCCGTGAAGGACTCCTACCAAATTCATTAAGTGATAAGAAATACTTTAATTTACAGAGAATGCAACAAGTTATAACTGAAAAAAATGTCTAAGAAAAAGAATATTACTAAAATTGGAATTGACTTAGATAATACAATAGTTAATTATGATGAGTCATATATTCAAATTTCAAAATCACTTAAATTAGAAGTTTCAAGCCCTAATCGAGAAACAATTAAGGATTTTTTTCAAAATTCGTCTAAAGGTGACTATTCTTGGCAAGAATTTCAATCAATCTTGTACACGAGCGGCCTGGAGTATGCACAAGTTGCTAATGGATTATTTGAATTTCTGAATTTGTGCAACGCTAAAAAAATAGAAATTTACATTATTAGTCATAAAACCAATACAACACCTGAAGAATTTGGGGGGGCAGATTTAAGAATTCCTGCAATTAATTGGCTGGATACGCACAAGATAACACCTTTAAAAATTCGTCCGGAAAATATTTTCTTTTGTGAAACTCAATTAGCAAAAATTGAAACGATTAATCAGCTTGAAGTCGACATGTTTATTGACGACTTAGAAGAAGTCATCAATCACGCAAAAATTAATAAAAATGTAGAGGGTATTCTTTACTCCAAAGGCCCCAAGTTAAATTCGATAAATAGTTTCCATGATTTGACTGAAAGACTAAGCAACTAATGAACATCGACGTTGATAAAATTATAGAACTTACTAACAAATCAAATTTAATTAAATATGGCGGAAATAGTAAAATACATAAAGTTAAATTTGAATCACGATATTTCTGTGTCAAAGATTACTCTCAAAGAGCTGATTCTAATTATAGGATGCAGAAGGAGTTTAATTCGCTAACTAAACTCTCTGAGCACAAGTCTTCTATTTTTGCCCTGCCATTCGGTTACTCAGAAAAATCTTCAAGAGCAGTTTACGAGTGGCTAAATGGAACAACTCCAAAAATGGATTCAGAGTGTATTAATTATATGTTTTTAATCATTAAGAAGTTAAATTCGATAGCCCAATCATCACAAAATAGCGATTTTGAGAAAGCCACTGACTTTATATTTAAAAAAATAGATGTTGCAGAACAGTTGCAAGAAAGATTCTCAAGAGTTTCATTATCAAATCTAAAGATTCCCGCAAATATTTACAGAGATTTGGAAAACGCGCTTAATTTTGTTAGTTCAAAATGTGAATTAAGGGGGGAGCCGCTTATTACGTTAAGCGTATCTGATTTAGGGTCACACAATTTACTTTGGGATAAAGAATTAAGCGAATTACATTGTGTTGATTTAGAGTTTTTTGGTTGGGACGATGCGCACAAATTGTGCATGGATACCTTGCTTCACCCAAAAAATGAATGGAATTTAGAGCTGGGCTTCCAATTTGTTTCTAAATTTAAATTGATACATCAATTAGATATTAACAGACTTCTAGATTTTTGGAATTTACTTAATTTGAAGTGGGGACTTATCGTTTTATCAAAATACCTGAGAGAGCAAGATTTCCGAATTCAGAATAATGAACAAATTAGTACATTGGAACTCGCACATCGATATATTTTACGATCAGTTAAGAAGATTTCTACCATAGAGGATATAATTGAACAATCGTCGATCAAGTAAAAGTCCAACTAGGTTTTGGGGCACAAAATAACTGAAAAACTTGACAGCCGGAGTAAGTACTTAAGAAATTTATGTATTGACGCACTTGAAGGTGGTCAACGCGGGCATATAGGTTCCACAATGTCATTAATTGAAATATTTAGAGTGCTTTATGATGATATTTTATTTATTGATAAAAGTTTTCCAGTTAATCCTCTTCGAGATAGAGTTATATTAAGCAAAGGTCACGGCTGTATTGCCCAATATGTGCTATTAGCAGACAAAGGGTTTATATCTAAAGAAATATTAAAAACTTTTTGTAAATTTGATTCAATTTTGGGAGGACACCCCGAGCGTGGACATGTACCAGGTGTTGAAGCTTCGACGGGCTCCTTAGGACATGGAATGGCAATGGGTGTAGGGATGGCAGTTGCCAGTAAAATTAATAAAATTGACAATAGAGTCTTTGTTGTTGTAGGAGATGGAGAAATAAATGAAGGATCTATTTGGGAATCTGCACTCGCTGCGTCCCAACACAAACTAGATAATTTCACTCTAATAGTTGATTATAATAAAGTGCAATCCTTTGGCTTTACAAAGGATATTTTAGATCTTGAACCACTAGTAGATAAGTTTAAGTCTTTTGGATTTACTACACATGAAGTTGATGGACATAACGTATCTGATTTAAAAGAAATTCTGTCCCTCAAAAATCAAACTGAAAAGCCCAAAGCAATAATTGCTCACACGATTAAAGGTAAGGGTATAGCTTTTGCGGAGAATCAGCCAAGCTGGCATCACAAATCAAACTTGAAAAGTGAAGATATCAAAAATTTAAGAGATGCGGTCAAAAATGCGTAAGGCAGCTTTAAAAACTATTGAATCTTTGCTCGATAGCAACGAAAAAGTTGTTTTTATTGGTTCAGACTTAGGTCAAGGCACACTTGCCGAGGCAAAAGTTCGTCATCCAAATCGAGTGTTTATGGAAGGAATTTCAGAGCAGCATCTAATTGGATTTGCGGCTGGGCTGGCTTTAGATGGTTTTATTCCTTTTGTTCATACCATCGGCACATTCCTAACTAGACGCGCTTTAGAACAGATAATTGTGGATGTCGCAATCCAAAATTTGCCCGTCAAATTAATTGCATCGGGGGGAGGAATGGTTTATGCACCTTTAGGTCCAACACATCAATCAATTGATGATTTCGCTTTGATGAGATCTATTCCAAATATGGTGATTGCTGCGCCTGCTGACCCACTCGAAATGAAAAATGTTATAAACCAAATTTTGGAAATACCTTTACCTGCATATATAAGATTGGGTAAAGGCGGTGAAGAAAATATCACTTCTAATCTAGCTCATTTAGCTTTTGGGAAAATCAGGGAGCTAAATCATGGACCTAAAATTGCTATTATCACAACGGGTGTGCTCTTACATGAATGCTTAATGGCATTGGAAATTTTGCAATCCCAAAATATAAATCCGGGAGTATTCCATATTCCTTACCTCTCCCCAATTGACGAAGAGTCTGTCTTAAATATTTCATCAAGATTCGAAATGGTCGTGGTGGTCGAAGAGCACTTACCTAATGGTGGACTCTTTTCAGCTGTCTTAGAAATTAACGCGAGAAATCGCGTCAATTCGAATACGTTTCAATTAAGTCTTCCTAATTCGTATGCTACTAATTATGGCACTCAAAAAGAGCATTGGTTAAAGTCTGGACTTGACGGGGCTTCGATTGCTAATTTCTTAATATCGATGAATTCTACTAAATAGGAGAAAAATGGGAAAGAAATTAAATATAGTAACACCTCTTCACCAATCTACAAAGCGAGATTATCTTGCGAGAATGATTGACAACAAAGTTGAAGCGATGTTGGTTGCAAAAAAATATGAAGAGCAATACTGGGATGGGGATAGGCGTTACGGTTACGGTGGTTATAAATATATTCCAGGTAGATGGAAACCGGTTGCCGAAGCCTTAATTTCTGAATACAAACTAAGTAATGAATCTTTAATTCTAGATGTTGGATGTGGCAAGGGTTTTTTACTTTACGAGATTCAATTATTGCTACCTGAAATCAAAATTACTGGATTTGATGTTTCTGATCATGGACTTAAATCTAGGCATCAAGACTTCAAGGGAAAGTTATTCAAACACAGAGCGCAGGATCCATACCCATTTCTTGACAAAGAATTTGATTTAGTAATCTCGATAACTACTTTGCATAATTTAAGACTTCCTGAGCTTGAAGTTGCCCTTAAAGAAATTGAGCGTGTTGGTAAAAAAGCATATGTGATGCTCGAAAGTTATAGAAATGAATTAGAAATGTTCAATCTTGAATGCTGGGCATTGACGGCCGAATCACTACTTGATGAAAAGGAGTGGATATGGCTATATGAACACTTTGGATATACTGGGGATTATGAGTTTATCTACTTTGAATGATTGTTAAAATGACAACTTTCAATGCAGCAATTTTAGAAAAAAGTAACACAGACCTGATTGTTGATCAAATAGAATTTAATGAAAATCTTAAAGCTGGCCAAGTGCTAGTTAAAGTTTTTTATAGTGGTATTTGTGGAGCACAGATTAATGAAATCCAAGCGGTCAAAGGCCCTGATAAGTTCCTTCCCCACCTTTTAGGTCATGAGGGCTATGGTGAAATTGTTGCTATAGGCGAATTGGTAAAGAGTGTTTCTGTTGGCGATAAAGTTGTTTTACATTGGATGCCTGGTGCTGGAATTCAATCAGATCCAGCAAAATATGTTTGGAAAGATAAAGTCTTAAACGCAGGTTGGGTAACAACTTTAAGTGAATTTACAGTAATTTCAGAAAACCGTTGCACAAAAATTACAACAACTATTAGCCCGATCCATATACCGCTACTTGGATGCGCAGCAACGACGGCGGCAGGGGTATTAAGTAACGATGCAAATATAAAATTAGGAGATTCTGTTGTAGTTTTAGGCACAGGTGGAGTTGGATTATTAACAATAGAAGCAGCAAGAGCTTCAGGGGCCTTTCCTATAATTGGTGTGGATCGTTTTGAAAATAGATTATTGGAAGCAGTAAAATTCGGAGCAACTTCAGTAGTAAATGTGGCCACTCTCGATATTTTTAAAGAAATAAATTTAAAACTTCATGGTGAATCTCCTGACATTGTAGTAGAAACCACTGGAAATAGAGAAATGATTGAATTGGCCTATAAATTAGTTTCAAAGAGAGGTAAAGTAATTTTGGTTGGAGTTCCTAATCATAATGAATTAGCAAGCATTGATACTTTACCTTTACATTTTGAATCAGCAATAACTGGTTCTAAAGGTGGGCAAACTAAACCAGAAGTCGACATTCAAAAACTAGCAAACCTAGCTGAGCAAGGAATTTACAAGTTTGACAAACTTCCAGTAACAATGTTTTCACTTGGTGAAATTAATAAAGCTATTTCTCACTTAAAAGAAGGACTACCTGGACGCGTCGTGATTGATATGACCAAATGAGTTATTCACTCAAAATACTAGACAAGATTTCAAAGCAAACATCTGACGGAGTTTTTCATGCAAATACTTGGGGCTTGAACTGGGGAAGCGATTTAATTGATGAACTAAAAATTGCAGCATTAAAGAATTCCAGAAATCGATCTCGACTTTGTTTACATCCCAGTAAAAATGATTTGCACCAAGAAATGTTAATAGTGATGAGTAAGTCTGCAATAGAAAAACCTCAACGCAGAACAATCGGCTTTGACACAAAAATTGTTATTGAAGGGGAAGCAAATCTTCATTATTTTAATGATGAGGGAAATCTTTTGAGAATAATTGAATTAGGACAAAATAAATCTCGTTACGTTCACACTTGCACAAGTGAATATCACGCATTAGAAATAGCTTCAGATTGGTTTGTTTTTTTAGAAATATTAAGGGGTCCCTTTTCGGCGACAGCTACAAAATTTGCTGATTTTCCTTTTCATTTACCATCAGAAAATCCTTAATCATGGGCATTATTAATGCAGTGACAAGGTGTAGGCTGTGTCAATCTTCCTCACTTGAAGTCTTATGGGAACTTGCTCCATCTCCCTATGGTGATCTTTTTTGTGAAAAAAAATCCGATGCTAAGAATTTACCAAAAATTGACTTAACGCTTCAAATGTGTGGTACATGTAAATTTGTTCAATTAGGACAAGTGGTAGATATCGATAAAATATACAAGAATTATATTTATAATTCCTCAAATACCCAAAATCTGCCAAGTTTCTATAATCGATTGAGTAGTTCGTTAATAAGTTCGTTAGGTCTAAAACTTACTGACCTCATAATCGACGTAGGAAGTAACGATGGTTCAGCTTTACTGCCTTATTTGAACAAAGGTTTCAAAGTGTTAGGCATAGAGCCTTCTAAGTTTCCATCTGAAAAAGCTCTTTCTTTGGGAATCCCAACAATTGTTTCCTATTTGGATGACATTTCAGTGTCTACTTGCATTTCACAATTTGGTCAAGCAAAACTTGTTATGGCTAACTATGTTTCGGCTAATGTGCCTAATCCTGTTATTTTTTTTAAAAATTTAAAAGACCTTATAACTGAAGATGGCACTATTTCAATTGTTACAGGATATCATCCTGATCAATTTTCAATTAATATGTTTGAATACATCAATCATGATCATCTGTCTTATTTCACCGTCAGCTCTGCAGTAAATCTTGCAAATCAAGTAGGTTTAAAACTTGTATCAGCCGAAAGAATAGAACATAAAGGAGGCTCAATACATTTATTGTTCAAGCATGTAGAAAATGACTCCTTAGTAACTGAATCTATTAGCCAGTTATTACAGCGAGAAAGTTGGATGCAGATTGAAAATCCCGCTTTTTATCAATTATTTAAAAATCGTATCGAAAAGGCAAGTCTTGATACACAAAAAAATCTGCCCAAATCGGCGCTTATTGGCATTGGAGCTTCAATAAGCACTACTCATTTATTGCATCAGTTCGAGATTGGTGACAGGTTTATAATGCTTTTGGATGAAGATAAAAATAAAATTGGTACGTTCTCCCCAGGGTTTGGAATTCCTGTACAACCGTTGCATAATTTACTAGAAGATAATTTAAATACAGTTGTTATATTATCTTGGCAACATACTGATATTCTTATAAAGAAAATGTTAAAAATTACTTCTGGAGTTAAAATCTATATTCCTTTACCAAATTCAGAATATTATAAAATTAGAGATTAAATTTATTTTGTAAAATAAATTTCTTCCATTCCTTAAGAATGTATTCAGAGGGTGGCAAAATTGATACATAACAATTTTTCTGTACAAATGTATTATTTTCGATAAGGTTAATTTCATTTTCAGCGTTAACTCCAAGTAATATTAGACACTCTTCACTTACTATTGACTCAGCCTCCTGTAAAGAAATTATTTTTGTATTAGAATAAGGCATAGTTTTATTCTGTTTTGTAGGTAAGTCATCAATAGCAAGAGTTAATGTTTCAGAAAGTCCCAAAAAGTTCACGCAAACTGAAGATCTTGCTCCCACTCCGTACAAAATAATTTTTTTGTCCTTAGCTAGTAATCGAATAGCATTATTTATCGTATTCTTAAAACTTTCAAAATCCTCAGACCACTTTTCCCATTTTAGTATTTCATTTTTAATCGATTTAGAATCTACATTAAAACTGGTTGTATTTTTTCTTGCTATAATCGATAGACATTCACCTGAGAATAGAGAATTCCATTCCTCTACAAGCTCAAATCCTATTTTATTTAAATATATACTTAGAGTTAAAGGGGTGAAATAATTTACGTGTTCTTCCCAAAGAGCATAATCAAAGTTCGATAAATTTTGGGTAGCATTAGGAACTTCAATTATTAAATACCCACCTGGTTTTAGTAGTGAGTTAAGGGCTAATCCAAAATCTTGTAAGTCAGAGATATGTTCCAGCACTTGCCGAGATGTAACTACATCAAATAATCCATCTTTGGTTAAAATTTGGGAAGTTTCTTGATTGAGATAATTTTTTGACACTTTGTGCCCCTTGGCAATAGCCGTATTATAACAATTATTTGTAGGTTCTACACCTGATATGTTTAAATAATTCTCCTTTATAAGTTCATCGAGAAAACTACCATCGTTGCAACCAATATCAATTATTTTTGCATCGGATTTAACATAGGTTTTCAAACGGCTTAACAAGTATTTTACATGAGGATTCGGTTTATGGTTGCTTGGTGTCGAATAATCAGTGTAGAAATCAATGGGGTCAATTGGTTTTACTAATTGTGCTAGCCCACAATTTTGGCAAATGCCTAGTATGAAATTATATTTCTTGAAGCTCTTGCTATTAATTTCTAGTTTATTTACAATTGGAAAAGTACCGAAATTTCGTAATGTTTTTACATCAGATTTACAAGAGTTACACAAATTCATTTATAGCCTTTCTGATTCAAAATTCATTAATTTAAAATCAATTTCCTAAATACAGCAGACCCACAAATTATAGCACAATCATCCAAAAATTTCATTCCATTAAATATACAATTACTTATTTTCATGATTTCAAATCGTAATATAACTTTTATTTTTTGAAGAAATTTTTGCAAAATCCATTGTTCGACTATTAATTATAATTTCGTTTGGCTTTATGGGAAAATTCTCTTTGTGCAATAAAGTGCTGGCAACATGCATGTAGAACTGTTGCCAATCGCCAAATTCACCAGGCATTTGTTTTATTCCTGAACCATCTATATCTTTGAATGTAGCAACACTTCTTGACTTACGACGTTTTTTTGTTTTTGAATTAGATGTTAGTGCGCTTCGTAATTCGATTTCCTGTGTATCATAATCATTAATGTATAATTCCCCCTTCGAGCCTTTAACTCTAAATCTTGGACTAGCCCTTTTTTTGAAATGACTTGCGGCTATGATGCTTTTTACGCCGCTTCTATGTAACATTTCTATTCTTATTTCATCATCCGTATTTGCATTTGGTCTAATTATTTTAATTTCAGCTAAGAGTTTATCTATTGGGCCTAGTAATTGAATCATTTGATCTATTAAATGAGGGCCTAGGTCCAAAAGTATTCCCCCTAAGTCGTCTATATTGGCAGAATTTCTCCACGTATTCTTGGCTT
>SXGQ01356905.1_pt1 | contig 10385 bp, 6 predicted proteins | sample 3178371 | NCBI WGS metagenome assembly SXGQ01 (sample SAMN11356859, study PRJNA531348) | freshwater metagenome | isolation source: freshwater sample F1-20 | place: China: Fuxian Lake, Yuxi | collected 2017-12-25 | reverse complement strand
TCATAGCAACCACCCTTTCTATTCGTTGTTAGTCGCAAGCCACAGTTCTATCCAGGGGTAGATAGGCTGGCTCTTGCTACCAGTCTTATACACCGCACGGGGCTGGTTGGTCCGTGTCGGGAATCTAGTATGTTCCGCCTAGTTGTTTAGTCAAAGATACGCCTCTTGCAGCGCCACTAGTGCCACCAAAACGACCTTCTTCTTTTTGCTGTAGGTTTAAAATCTTTCGTTGTTCAGATGCTAGATTTTTAAGCAATGCACCTTCTGCTACTTGTTGGTCAACTATAGATTGTTGGTCTTTTTCAAGACTTGATAAGAAATCTAATCTTGGTTTCATTCCAGCATAAGCAGCATAACCTTTTTCTGCTTGCTCTTCTGTAATTCCTAAACCAACTAATTCTTCTGCTGTAGCCACATTAGTTACTAATCCTTGACGAACAGCAGCAGCGCCTACCTGTGCAGCACGAATTTTAGTTTCAAGTTTAGGTAAAGTTTCTTTAGGATTAAGAAAATAAGATACAAGGTCTTTATCTGTAATCATAGGATAAAGTTCTTTCATAGTGGCTTTTGTTACAGCATCTTCCTGAGAAGCCAAAACAGCCAATTGAACACGACCTTTAATCTCATCAGGTGATTTAGTGCCACCTATAAATTCAGCATACTTTGCTCGTCTAGCATCTCTAGTATTACCTACTGCTTCTTCTACACCATAAGATGTAAATATCTGGTCATAGGCATTTTCTAAATCTAAATAAGTAGCCTCATCATAAACATTTAAACCAGCATCTAAACGTAGTTTATTGCCAGCAAAACGCTTAAGATACTCAGGTGTTTCCCTTAATTTAAGAACTACTTCTTCTGGAGAACTACCTGTAAGAATAAGATTTTTGACTGAATCTACAAGACTACCTAATCCATATTTATCAAATTCTTTTTTAAGAATAGCAAAAGCAGACTCACGCTTTGCTTGAGTTTCTGCTGCAACCTGTGCTTTATTAAATGCTAATAATGCATCCGTGGCTGCACTATTAGTACTGCCAGTAGGACTGTCACTTGTAGTAATTTCAGGAGATGGAAAGTCTTGAAAAGATTTATCATCATAATAAATTCTTAAAACCCTACTTGGTCCTTTGCCAAGAAATTCTCTACGAACTTCTTTTTTTCCTCCGCCAACAACTGGATTTGCAGTTGTTGCAGTTGTTGTAGTAGTTACAACATTTGTGCCTTGGATTATTTGCCAAGAACCATTAACTCCGCCTACCCATTTAATCGTATCACCACGAGCAATATTGGCTGGATTTAAAGTTGGTTTTGGAGTAGCGGCTTGAACTGCCTCAATAGCATTAGATGCTTGAGTTGTAGCACTTCCACCTTGGGCTTTAGCAACCGCTTTAGCAGCATCAACAATAGCAGTTTTATCACCAGTGTTAACCGCTTGCTCTAAAGCAATAGTAGGTATCTCTACATTTTTTGCTTGGACTTGCGCTTTAGATTCTGCAACGCTTTTTTGTAAGGCTGCTAATGGGTCAGCATCTGCAGCAACAGGTTTTGCTGTTGCTATTTGTTGCCTATAAAGTCTAGCCCTACGGATATCTTCATCTTCAGCCATTTTTACCCCGTAAACCCAAAGTCTTTAAGGATTTTATATGTATTTGCATAAACATCCTCTCTTGCTGCTTCAGTAAATTCCCAGCGCTTATCAGTGCGGAGACGTTTCTTCCAGTCAAACAAATTCAATTGCCCATCCTGACTAATAGCACTGCGTAGTAAAGGGTCATTAAGTTGTATTTCTTCTGGACTAATCTCTAATGTAGATGCCATTAATGTTTTATATGGCTGATAGATTTCTTTTAAAGTTAATCCTCGCTTAACTAAATCTCCAGTAATTTTACCTTCTGTGGCTGCTACATTGTCCCTAATAAGGTCTTTAAATACCTGAACAGATTCACCACGGTCTAGTCTTTGAAGCCAGTCAGATAAAGAAGACTTATAATCTCTTTCTAAATCAAGTCCCATATCGCTAGCATATTCCCGTAAAATTGCTATGTTATCTGCAGCCTCACCAGCAGGTGCGCCAACGCCAAAAGTAATCTTTCGGTTTAAAAATCTATCTATAAAACTTGTATTACGTTCATTTGCGCTTTTATAGATTTCCTCTGCCCAAGAAAACAATTGGTCTGGCGTATATTTAATACCTTTTTCAGTAAGAGTTTGTTCTAACTCTGCCTCAAAAGAATCTAGTCCTCTAAAGTATTCGCTATCTCCAGCGACTTTTCTTACTTTTTCTTTATACTCTGGGTCTTTGCGGTCAATACCTTTAGTTAAATCTTCATAAATGCGTTTATAAAATCCACGCTTTTGAAGTGCTTCAGCATTGCTTTTAAACCATTTAGTAAGAGTTACCTCATTATAAAAACGTTGAGGTGTAAATTTACCTTCATAAGCATCTACTAATAATTTTTGAAGTTCAGGGTCAGTAGCAAAAATATCATCAATATCGCCATACTGTTCTTCTACAAGACGAAAAATTTCTTCAATAGTTTTTTTAGCAACACCATCTAATGCGCCGCCATCATCTACAAGTATTCCACTTTCGGATATTCTTGCCACTACTTAACTCCTATCGCTTGCTTAAAAGCATCATAGTAACTTAGAATTCTTGTTGCTTTTGCTTCATCTCTTTGAGATAGTTTTTCAATTAAAAATTGCTGTTCGTTAATACCAGTCTTTGTTTTTGTAGCAATAGTTTTGCCTTCAGCATCTGTTGTTGTGCTAACAAGTGCTGGATTTTTTCTTTGTTTTTTCTGAACTAATGGAACTAACTTAGCATATTCTTCATCAGACGCGCCTCTGCCCATAAGACTTGTAACAACATCATTAATTACAGCCCTTGCATCGGTATCGCTAAACTCTGTAATTTGCGATACAGTTCTAGTACCAGCAAGACTTTTAGCGCTACCTTTTTTTAATCCTAACCAATCATCAAAAGTAGAAAACTCTTTAATCTGCTTAGCCTTATAGGCTTCTACTTGGTCTACTGTATATTGTCCCGCAGCAGCATCAAGGGCTTCCAACATAGCATCTGTAGGAACATTTTTATTAGTAGTTAAATAACCAGCCTGATAAAGACGGTCTACAATTGCCTGACGGTTACCATACTTTTTGTATAAATCCGCTAAATGTTTATCTCTAGCAGCATCTGTTTTATCAAATGTAAACTCAGGTCCTACTTTACCTGCTCTAGCATCATCTGGACTAAGAGATACTTTACCTCTACCATCTACATAAAGATAAGATTGATAGGTAACTGGGTCACCTTTAGGGTCTTTAGGATTTGGTACAGTAAAATTTACTACTGGACCACTAGGGCCCATAGTAATAGTAGCGGTTTGAACCGCATTATCTACTGCTACTTGGTCATCAGTTTTACCTACATACTTAGGACCTGCTCCGCCTTGTCCAGGACCTTTTTCTTCATAAGTCTTTGTTCCGCTAGACCAATCATTATAAGAAACTTGATTAGGTTTTAAATCGCCTCGTTTTACAACTCGCCACTTTTTAGTTTCTTTGTCATAAACAAGTTGATAATTTCCAGGACCTAGTTTGCTAAGCGCTTCATTATCTTTTTTACTAGGTGCTGGGATATTTACAACTGCCATTATGGAACCGCCTTATAGGAGTCACGAGAGTAGTATGAAAGTAAAGACCTAAATACTGCACGAGATGCTTCACGAACAGCAAAATCGCCAGAACCTAAATCAGATAAAATACGCTCTACATTTTGACGGTATTCACGCTTTAAAGTAGAAGCATTATATAACGCTCTTACATCTGGGCTTTCAGAAAAAGCCAAGAAATCATCCACTGCTTGCAAAGCAGTTCGCATACGCATTCTTGAGGCTTCATCTATTGGAGCATTAACATCGTTTATCATCTCACGAATTGTTGCCATCATAGATTGCTCAGTAGCAATTTCATTACCGCCACCAGTAATAGCCTCTAATAGCAATGGGTTAGAATCAATTAAGCCAGCCCGTGCTGCAGTAGCAGCATCAATAATAAATCTACGTTCTGAAATACTGCCTTCGCTGGCTAGTTTTTCCCGCTCCCAAGAAGCAATATCGTAATAACGCTGCTTATCTTCTGCTACCTGCACATCATCAAAATACTTTTCTAAGTCTTTGTCTTTAACCAAATCATTAGCCTGTAGCCAGTTATAGGCTGCTGCATTAAAGTCACCAGTACGCGGAGCAAATATATAGGCTGCTTCTCCATAAGTTTTAATTAACTTACGATTTTCTAAAGCCCAATTCTTCATCTCATCTGTAGATTTAATAAGAACTTTAGTTTGATTCTCATTACGAGATACAGTATAAACAATTTTTCCAGGGTTTTGAGCAGTAAACATACTCAATGCCATCTCAAATGGGTCTTGAACATCATCACCATACTTCTTCTGTATGGCTTCTAAAATATCAAAAAACTCTGGACGTAATCCATTGATACCTACATCTAATAGATAGTCTGGAATCCCTTGGCTTTCTTGAGTAGAAGGAGCAACTGGCGAAACCAAACCTAAAACGGCACGCATAAACAAAACATTGTGTGCACTAATTCTTACATTCTTTAGATAGTCTGCTTTTTCTTGATTAGAAGCATTAGGATTTAAATAAATACCATTGGCTGCATTGTATGCAATTGCTTGCATAGCAGCAGTAACTTCTTGTCTATCTTTTTCGTTAGGGTCTATCATTGTATAAAGTTTTGCTAAAGTGCTTGGAACTATAGCCCTACGAACTGTAATGTTGTCGCCAATTGAGCCTAATGCAAAGTTGTCAAGATTCTCTGCAGTTTTTTGTGCTATTGGGTTATCAAAATTTCCTAAAAAGTTTTTAATTCCTATGACACTAAGGGCTGCAATAGGACCGCTAAATTGTGGAACGCCTGCTTCTGGAGCAAAAGAAGGGTTAGCCAACTCTAGTTTGAAAGTAAAATCATTAAACAATGGTTGTTTGTATAGTGAATCTGACTGTCCTGTTAAAACTCTAAGAGTAGTATCTGTTGCCTTAAAGATAACATTATCCATAGGCATCATTACATATTTCTTACCATCAGCATCTTCATATACATCACCACTTGCATTAAGCCCAACGTGGGCCAAACGCATACGATAAAGCATCTGTGGCGTAACATCTTTTAAACGATATACACGGCGGTAAAAATCTTCAGTAGCCCTATAAAAACGACCAACTGTGCGAACCGATAAAGCAAAGTTGCTTCGGATTGAAGGGTTATCAGCATACTTAAGAACTTGGTCTACTGCCTCATTCATTCCTATTTCAGCAAAACGCTTTTGTCCTAAAAGTTTTGCTCTTCGTTCAAGTATAGCAACTGCTTCAGGATTTTTATATTTATCTGGAAAAGCAGTTTTTTGTTTAGCAATATATTGGCTAACCCATTCACGCTCTAAGCCAGAATATGCTTTACGATACTTTAAATAAGTAACTGAAACAATAGGTTGGCGGAGAATGGAAGTTAATTGCCTGTCCATCATCTCCATTAGATTATTACCTACAGCGCGAAATGCTGAAGGAAAATCAGTAAACTCTTGAAAATCAATACGAGTATTAATAAAACCATCTAAAGGAAAACCCTTAGTCAAATCATCAAATTCATCTATATTGACAGATGCTGCAGCCTTTTGCCACAGGCTAGTCTCTACTTCAAGCGTAGGAGTAATTGGACCTTTAAGGGTTCTACGTTCCTCTACCTTCATCAAAAGATTATCGTGCTTGTCCCTAATAGCATTAAATAAACCTTCATTATAGCGGCTAAAATCAGAAGTACCGTGAAAAGTATTACGCATATCAATTAGCATACCTTCAGCGTAAATACGGACTATCTCTTCATCAGGTAATCCTTGCTGACGATAAGTAACAGTATCGCCAAAGTATGATAAAAACTTTTGTACAGATGGCTCTGCGCCTTTTTTAATTCTGTATGCGTCTCCAACAAACTCTATACCAACACTCTTCATAATTTGCCCAACACCTCTTTTTAAATCATCAGGTGTTTTAAGGGCACGATTTGCAAAAAATACAGTAGCAGGTGCAACTCTAAAACCATCAACTAGTTCTAAAGCACCGTGCTGGCGTGGCACTGCAAAACGAATAAACCAGTTATCAAAATGAGCAATAGTTAAATATAACGGGTCTATCTTTCTTAATTCATCAATTTCTATTTTTTTATAGTCGCCATACTCTAAAGTATCTTTTTTACCAAGTCTACCTGCCTCACGTAATCTTTCAGAAACTACATTTAGGGCACGAGTTAACTCGGATATATTTATTTGACCTGTTGTAAAAGGTTCATCTAATTTACCACTGATAGTTTTAGCAGCAACAGAAGATGCCATTGCTCCTAAAGTATCTGGATGGTGAATCATTAACTCTGTCCACCAGGCTTTTTCTTCGTCACTTAAACCTTTAAGAAAAACAGCAGCACGTTCGGCTACTTGTTTATTTAGTGCAACGTGTGCTATTTCAGAAGGGGCTATAGCCAAGTCATTGGATAGTTTATTGAGTTCATTTAACTCACCAACTAAATTATCTAACATAGCATTACGCTCTGCTAAAGAAATTTCACTGACAGGAACTTTTCTGCCAAATAATTTACGGAATTTATCTGTAATTAAAGGAGTAGCATCGGTAGAACCTGTGTAAGCAGTAGTGCTTCGGCCAAACTTTCTTCCTGTTCCTCTAGCAAACTTTAATATATCTTTAGCGGGTGCAGATATTGCATACATAAAGCCTTCGTCAATTGCTGAACGAATACCTAAACGTGGAAAAAGAGTAAATATAGACCAAAAATCTACAAAATTACGGGCTAAACGATTTTGAGTAGCCCCGCCTACTGCATAAATAAGACTTTGTTTAGACTTTACTTGGTATGCAACCGCAGCAATTTCTTCATAAGGCAAAGGCGCAATAGCGCTGGCTAATTGTGACGGCTGAATAGCACCAGAACGAAGTAATTCTGACTGTCCATTTTGAACACGCACAGTATGTGGGCTAAGTAATTTAGCAATATCGTCAGAAATAGCAGTTCTTGTAGTAGTTGTAAAGCCAGCACGTTCATTTAATGTCTTACTCAAAATTTCTTGCATAAAATCATTACCCATAGGATTACCGTGCAATCCAGAACGCATCATAATAGCGCCATAAAGATTACGGATAATAACAACTTGTTCGTCTTCGCTAGATTTTAAAAATTTTTGAGTTGTAAACTCTGCTAAATCCCTACTTAAAACTTGTCTTGCCATATTGCGGAAAGTATCTGCTGTTTTGATAGCATTCTCGCCAACCAAAATAAATTGTCCACCTGGGTTACGAGCGCCAAGTCTTCCTAAACCTAATAAAAATCTACGGAATTTAGAAACATCTTTTTCAATATCTAAAAGTTCATTAATTGCTGGATTAACAGCCTTGTCTACTTCTTTTCCAGTCTTATTTAAAACATTAAATACTTCTTCGCCCTTAGCATTTAACTCATCCGTTGTCTTACGAATAGATAAAGCAGAACCTGTAGTTGCATTAAATACATCATCTAATATTTTATTAAAACCATAGGTTAGACGGCGTTGATTACGGGCTGTGGCTACACCATTACGCTTGAAAGAAATACCATCAAGACGCCCAGACAAAAGCAACATTGTATTCTCAGCATCAGAAAATATTTCTTGTGCTCTTTCGGCATTAAACATTTTATTACGAACAAAAAAGTCAATTGCTTCATCATTGTTATAACCTGTATAACGGCGACCAATGTATTTGCGAATTACCGCTCTTTGGGCATCATCGGTGGCATCAGCCAAACGCTTTATATCTCTGCCTAGTTGCTCATCCCATAGTTTACGAACACCGTCATCTTGAAATACGCGAGCCACTGCTGCACTAGAAGAATCTCCAGCGTTCATCATCTTAGTAGCCATATCTGCTAGTTGGCTGCCACGAGTAATAGCCTTAGATGTTCCACCAGTAATCCAAGTTAATGGGTCAATAATAATTTGATACATAAAATCAATAGCACCAGAAACATTCTTGGTTGTGCCATCAATATAATCACCAGCAGGACCACCATTTTTAGGCGGTTTAGTATCAAACATACGGGCAATATCTCTACCAGGAGATACTTGAGCGTATTTAGTAGCATCCATTACTTGCTTAAAACTATCAGGGTCATTAAATGCTTCAGTTACTGCATTAACAATACCTGGAGTTAAACTTCCATAGGCTTCTAGTATTTCACCTGGACGTCTACCTTGTAATAATTGTCTAGCAACAAATACTTTTTCTTTTCCAAAATTATCTATAGTTTCTGCTAGTGCACCATTGTCATAAATATCCCTGCCATCCCAAGCATCAGACCAAACCTTTGCATCAAAAATTTCTTCGCCTTGAGCAATTTGGCGAGTAACCAAATAAGGTGTATTTAATACACGATTATATGCACCAGCAACTTTAAATAATGAAATAAGAGGGCTGGCTAATACTTTGCCAGTAAACTTAAGTGCACCAACTGCTCTATCAGAAAAAGTTGGTGGTTCTTTCATATATTCAGAATTACTATAAAAAAACTTAAGAGTTTCTTGAACGTCTGGGTCTAATGCATCATATCTTTTGCGGGCTTCTTCAACCGATAAACGACTTAGTTCACGATTTTTCTTTATTGCCCAACTCATCTGCTCAATCTGATTACCTTCCCCAGGGGTCAGGTTTGCTCTTAAAGCAGCCGAATATAAATTAGGATTAACCTCTGCCACAACTGGTGCGACATAGCGCATTAGGACATACCGCCATCTAATTTAGCACGCATAATTAACTCTACTTCTCCAGAGTCATCAAACTGAACTAACTTTTGTAGCGTAGCCATTAAACTTGGTTTAGTTACAGGCAAGTCCATAGAAAATGCAGCAGAGCCAATACCAGGACCACGGTCAATACCAGCAGTACCAGGTTCTTCAGGGCGCCCAGTTGGCGCATCTAAATCAATAGGCATCTGACGGACCATTCCGCCAGTTGGACTACCTTGCATTTTTGCCTTAGTTTGATTTTCGTAGACTTCTTTGCTTGTAGTTTGTCCATCACGCATACCTGGAATATAACGAGCAGGTTGTGTTGCTCTACCGCTTTGTCCATTACCGCCAGTTGCTGAAATATTAGATGGGCTATTCTGTGGTGCTGATGGTCTATAACCGCCTCTTGCCATTAGTCTTCATCCTCTTCATCTAAATATTTCTTTAATTCTTCTTCAGTAGGTGCTTTGTATGCTACCCAACTTGGGTAAGAAGATTTTTCCATTACAAAACTTAATGCTAACTCGCTGCTAAATCCTGCTTTAAGTAAAGACTTATAATATTCATTAAGCCAAATGCAATACATTTCTAACTCTGTGTATTGTTCATTTTCTACAGTGCGTGGCTTACGGCTTCGTGGTTGTGATTTCTTCTTACGTTGTGCCATAACTACCTCCGCATTACAGTTCTTGCGCTAGCACTTCCTTTTCCACTAGCACTAAGGCTAGATAATAAACTCTGTAAAGCCCCACCTTCAGGAGCGCCTCCTGCTGGCGCTGCGGGAGCAGGGGACGGTTGCTCAACCATAGAAGTAGCCCCAGCAGGAGGTAATTCTTCTGGCTCAAAGATGTTTTCTATAGCATCTTCAAGAGCCTGTCCCTTTTGACGAGACTTAATAACACCAGCAATTTTACGAATAATATCTGTAGGGTCTCCGCCTTGGACTGCCATCTGCGGTATAGCAAGTGTGTATTGTTGTAATGAAGCCATCAATGCACTGCGTAAATCTTCTACTTCAATTTTTTCTTGTTCTTGTGTTACGTTAATACCAAATGGTAATTCACGCTGTGCTAAATCTTTAGAGATAAGTTTACCGCCTAAAGCCTGTAACATAAAGATAAGACCTTGTGCTGGGTTAAGACCAGCAAGCATTCCATAACGAACATCTGCTGTGTAATCGCTTTTAATATCTTTGCTAGGGGTATACTCAATAGCATAAGGAGAACCAGCATCTACACCACGAATAGTCTTTTCGTAATTAAAAAACTTCTCATCAATTTCAAAACAGACAGAAATAACATCTTTAAGTGCTGAAGCAAAAATAGCCTGAGCAGACTTGACCTGTGTGTCAAAGCCTCCCATAAGTGCCTGCACACCTTGTCCCGTGATAATGCTGGCATCAATGTTTCCAGTACGTCCCTCTGGATAACGTGTTCCCGTTCTTAGTTCTTGCTGTAGTAAAGCCTGTTCAGTAAATGCTCCAGGTGGAATATTTAAATCAACACGGCGAACACCAGCAGGGTTAGCGGTG
>SXGQ01465683.1_pt1 | contig 10388 bp, 10 predicted proteins | sample 3178371 | NCBI WGS metagenome assembly SXGQ01 (sample SAMN11356859, study PRJNA531348) | freshwater metagenome | isolation source: freshwater sample F1-20 | place: China: Fuxian Lake, Yuxi | collected 2017-12-25 | reverse complement strand
GTCGGAGCGAAGATGGTGATCGCCTTCCCATCACGGACCACTTCGAGCAGGTTGGCATTGCGAAGCGCCGTGAGGAACAGTTCAAACGACCCTTCCTGCTCAAGCTTGTCAACCAGATTCACCGCCGGGGCAGGGACCAGTGGAACAAGCTGCCTAGGCGCCAGCGGCGCCTGCTCTGTCGGAGGCATCCTTGGCTCGGCTGGAGCTGGCGGGGCGACAGGTCTCGAAGGTGCGGGTAGAGAAGGCCCGGTGCCGGAGTAGTGGGAACGATGGGAAGAGTGCGATCGATGCGAGGAGTGGGATCGGTGTGAGCGGTGCTGTAGGAAGCGAAGTGACTCGTCGGCGAGTCTTAGGATCAACGGCTTGGCTTCACTGTCGCTCTTGGCACCACGCTTCTGAAGGTCAGACGCCGCCTCCTCGCTCTTTGCGACCTTGTCGGCCCACGGCGTACCTGACGCCATCGAAGCCGCCGAAGAGATCAGCAGACTAAGAGTCGCCGCCACCGGGCCAACCCGACGGGCGATTCCAGTGGCGGGAATGGGTGTAGACGGTCGAGAGTCACGGTCCATGGCGGCCTCACCGGCCAGTATAACAGCCCTCCTGCAAAGAAGCGCCAAATATGAGCTCGGCCAGCTGCAAACTACTTGTATCAATAGGGTTACAGGAAGCCAAGCCGACTTGCGTCAGGTTGCTCAGAGCTTTAGGTTCCATCCCAGCAATCGCCCCAACCGGGCCAGTCGATGAGAAAAGAGGGCGCGTCGAACGCCACCTTGTGTGCCGATAGACTGCGAGACGAAGACGGCTTGCCCAGAGGTTGCCCCCACATCCGGGCGCATCCACTCATCAGCACCCAGTGCCGGAGTGTCATACAGCTCAAGTATTGTCCCATCTTCCAGCACGAGTTCGATGGTCAATCGCCCGCCAGGAAGGGCGTCGGATCGCGAGAAGAAGCGGGCGTCATCCGATCGAAGCGTAACCGACACACCATTCAAGGATCGAAGCGACGAATAGGGCAGATTAAGGCCCTCCACTTTGCTCTCAAAGGATCCAATGAAGTTCCCGTCAAATGGTCCCTGCAATGAATCCATGGGAGTGGCTGAAAAATCGACATCGGCCACGCTGTAAGGAGGGCAGATTGAAACCGCCACACCTTCACACGGGATGCCTCCATTCTCCATGTCAAAGCCGGAAAGTGACCGACTATCCGTACGACGGAGCGCGCACACCAGGCTGATGGGAAACGACGTCGCCGCTGGTTCCACATCGTGTCCGGCAAAGCTGACCTGCCCACGGATCCGCGGTCTTCCGGCCTCCTGACTATGCCAGCCACAGCGACGTGCCCTCCCCGTTGCCGATGAGAGTGCTGGCCAAGTCCGAAGTGGCCGCAGACGCCCGTCCTGGCCGGAGAAGACCCCCGGACCCATCACGCCAAACCGTCACCGCAAGTACCGAAACCGGCGTCTTTACGGTATGATGCCCGCGTGATCGCGCCGGACCTCTGGACCCGCCTCCGGGCCCTTGACCACCGCTGCGACTTTGAACACCTCCGGCTGGGACCGCTGGCGGGGGCCACTCCCACCGGGCGGAACTACTCATGGTTGCGGCGGGGGTACCCGAAGATCTCGTGACCTGGTTGCATCCGTGCTCGGGTAGGTCGTGATTGAGGCCAAGGTCCCGGAGCATTTGGCTTATTGGAGTCGCGGATCACGGGCTACGAGTAAACAGTTCCACACATCTCAGCCCGTCTGATACCCACGAGAGGTCAGCGTCATCACCGCCGACAGATCGACTTGCCGATCATCGAAGTAGGCAGGCAGAAGCTGACCAACATCGCCACCGGGAAGCGAAGCGGACTTGGATGCAGTGAGCCTCTTCTGGTTGAGCAGGCACCATATGTTCCATTCATCGTGCGCACCAAGACTAAACGTAGTGCTTGCCCGCGCGGCGTAGTAGCAGAAAAACTCCTTTCGCCTACTCTCCCATTTGTCGCGCAGTTTGGTCTGCTCCTCGGTCATGGGCGGGTCCGCCCTCCACTGGATGTCTTGGACCGAGTATGCGTCCCGGAAGTCAGGATCAAGGGTGTACTGACGTGAGAAATACTCCTCGACTCCGGCGGTGATTGACAGCGCCCCCCCGCTAGTCATGAAATCTCGCACATCAGTTGGTCCGAGAAAGTAGTAGGCGTCGAAGAACCGCCCTTCATTCGCGACACCATCTTCCACGAGAACCTGAGTCCACATCCGCATGTAGTCGCCGCCTCCGGGCCGGGGCAGCAGCGCCAGTGCCTCCTCGGAGATCCCGCGTTGGCGAGCATGACGGAGAATCAAGCCGGTTCCTTCTTTCGACTCCAACTGGTACTGAGCGGGATTCAAGATCCAGAACCTCTCACCCCACATCCTCATCAGCCGTCGCTGAGTGTGCATCGCGATCGCCACGTTAGTCGCGGCAAAGCCGCCACCCCGCGAGCTGATGGGGCAGCTCAGGTAGACGATAACCCGGTCATCAGCGCGAGCCCGGGCGATGTCCTCTCGGACAAGTTTGACCTGCTCGTCGAAAATGGGTACCCATCCGTCGTGCCAGTCGAACTCCATTGGGAAGTTTGCAACGGGTGGTCGAGACGGCCCGCCCGCCGCAAGGCCAGCGCCGGCCGCAGGCTCGGCTAGAGCATGCTTGTGCAACCGCTCACCAATCTCGGTGCTCACCTGGCGATGATCGTGCGTCATGAATGGCCCCAGCCGCTTTTGCCGAGCAAGTTGTTGTTCCGTACCTTGATGCTCTCGGGCACCACCGAGTTGTAGACCGACACAAAGTCGATACCGTCCCGTTCCGCGTTCTCTTCGTCGCGGACCCGCAGCACCGTAAACCAGTGGTTCAGCAGCCCATTGAAATGCACGATGCACCACGTCAGCTCGACGAGCATGCCATCGACGAACATGTCCATGTACGCGTCGTCGGGGGCGCCGCCCGGGAACTGCGTTGCGAGCGGGCTCGCCGCGATCCGCGCGGCGGCCTCTCTTTTTGCGATTGCGGCCATCTGGCGAAGGTCCTCATCGGTAATGGAATGCGAGCTGTCGCGAATCTTCACCGCTAGCCGCATACACGCGAGCTGGAATTCGGTGTATAATGGGGCATCCCGAAACCGTTTGTTCTCGAAGTTTGCACGGCCGGCGTGTTCTACTAGGTTGAGAAGCATCGCCTCCGCCTTCTGGCGTCTCTCCTGGTCAGAGTCGCCACTGATGCCCGCCAAAAGCGTGCTCCAGCCGATCACGGTGTGGTGCGTGATCGAGTACCTGCTCCGATTGAGGAGGCTGATGAGGTTGATCACGAGTTCCTTCGTGACACGATCTATGAAGCCCGCCGCCGGAAATAGCACCGTGCCCTCTCCTCCGGGCCGGGGCCAAGTGATGTAGGTGCCCTCGTCGAAGATGAAGGAGTTGGCGTAGTCCACCTCCGTGAGCGCAAGCTGGGGAGAGCAGGCCATGGTGCGGATCAGGTTGTTCGGAATGCCCCATGTGGCGACAGACTTCTCGTACACCGCACGCACATAGGCGTTCACCTGGTCCGGAGCCCGTGGCGCAAATCGTGGCCCGCCGACGGGCATGATCAGATCCGACATCGATGTTCTCCTGTTGCTAGCCGGCGGTATCCTGCTCGCCGTAGCGGTTCACCCAGTAGACGGGCAGTCCCGGCAGCATCGCTCGGAGCCGCTGCACGCTCTCCGTTGTCCCGCCGGCTTGGCGCCAGCCATTGGGAAGGTTGAGGCACCCGCCCTGTTCGGGGGGTACGAGACCCTGCACCAGCGACCTGCGTGTTGCTCGCTCGTGCCGGGTGTCGCTTCCGTCCGTGGACGACGAGGGGTCCTGCACGACCGCCGTTGAGCCGCCGCGCGTCGAAAGGTGATCCACCTCGGGCACGAGCTTCCAGATCTGCTGGGCATGAAAGCTGTAGAGCGAGCCCGCTAGGTTGGCCTCGAGCCCTTTAAAGTGGCAATACTTGACGAAGAACTCGACCTCATCGAGGGTAAGTATGCCCTCTCTCTCAAGGCCGCTAGGTTCCCCACGATCGAACCGGTTGACATCAACAAGGCGCGGATCGCCCGAAGTCTTCAGCAGCGAGACCCGGGCCACTTTCAGCAAAATGCTCGTGTCGAGCATGATCGAGTCGGCTCCCGCTTCGGCGGTGAGGTCGATCATCCGCTTGATGACGGCTTTCGACGTGCGACGTTGCCCGGGTTCCGCCAGTCCGAAATCCGCATGGGGATACGGGTTGTTTAGAGCCACCCGAGTGTGCGGCGTCCCATCGGGAAGCACTCCCTTGGCGATTAGCGACTCCAGATTAACTTGGTTGCGGTGAGGGAAGAGCGGCCGGCCATCGGCGCCGAGAAGCGTTCCAACGGCGAAGTCACAGAGATCAAAGACCCCCGGTCCGTCATCCTGACTGTGAAACTCGCGGAGAGCCACGAGTTCGCTGCGGACATGATTGTTGCTGCGCCGTTCCTCCCAGAGGTCGAGATCCTGAACGAAGAGCACGGACATGATCTGGCTATGCAAGTACTGCTCGGTCCGGTTGATGGTGAGCACGACCTCCCGTAGCACCTCCGCGAGACTTTCGCCGGACATGCCATCTAGGCCCACCTTGATGATGTTGCAGGGGTGGACCCGCGTTCCCATCGCGCACGCCACACCAATGGCCGCTTGGGCCGCTTTCCCTGCAATTTCGTACTGACTCTTCTCGATCGCGCGTCCTGTGGCCGATCGCTTGAAGAGCAGCTGGTCCTCTCCGATATTCGTGCTGAGCTGCACATCCAGATCGCGATGGTAGTTCAGCACAGCATCAGAGATGGTCATTATTTGGCGGGGCTTGATGTTCCCGAGGGCGCTCCTCGGGTCCTCGCTATCCACAATGCGGGCACCCCCTAGCACCGCTTCACGCGCCTCCTGGGCGTTGAAAACGCTCACGAGTAGCTTCCGATTCTGACTTCGTGGACCCGAAATGGTGCACGTCTCCTATAGTGCTTCTAAGCATGCAGAGGTCTGGGCTCGATCAGCGGCCGACTGTGCGGAAAGTGACTCAGGGGTCGGACTGTAGGATGTAAACTGGGATTTCTCATTTGACTCTCAGCCCACGGCGACCGTGGGCCATTGAACGTAAGTATACCGCCAGTTTGTCCTCGGTGGTAGCCGATCCCGCGATGGCGCAACTCTTTGTCCCACAATGAGAAAGCCCTTCGACGTGCACGTCGAAGGGCTTGATCTTTCGAAAAATCGGGGTGACAGTACACCAATAGAACTTTTCTTGGAGGGCGTTAGGGTCTGGGAGCCACGGATATGCCGTTTGCTGACCACGAACGCGGCTTCGGCAGAATGAGTGACCGCCGGCAAGGCCGACAGGCACCGACGCTGTACGTCACGGCGACTGACCCGTCTATCGACATTGCCGGCCTGAGCGAAACTGCTCGTGGGGGTAGAGGGTGAGGTTTGGAGCGGGAGAGGGGGCGCGTCTCCCGCTTCATCAACGCGGTCACGAAACTGTGCTTTCCCGTACCGTTCGCGTGCAGCCCGCTAATGCGAACTAGCTCCGGATCAAGGGGAAGTGGTGAGGGCTTTGAGTCGAGCGTTCAACTGATCAAGTGTCTTTTGGACCATGTCATCCAAGTCGGCTGGAAATGTGAAGTCGTCGAATTCCTTTCCGCTCTCCGTGAACTTTTCGGAGTTCACGAGCGCCAATTGCATCAGGCGAAAGTGTGACGTTGCTCGCGCCAGCGCTTTTTGCAAGACCGGGTCTGTCACCAGCCCGACTTTGTCGTAGATCAAAGTGGCAGTTTTCTGGCCAATTTCGACGATCTGTTGAAGCAGTACCTCATCCGTCCCCTTGAACTTATGGCCCTTGATTAGTGCGACTAGAGTGCGAAACTGGCCCGTGGTGTCGGCATACAGTCTTCGCTCTTCATCCGTTCTCCGCGGCAGAAACGCCTGTTTGTAGAGCATGCTGCTTGAACTGCGAAGCTGCAAGAACGGTGCGTAAAACCCATTGATCTGCTCTCGGATCGCCTTGCGCTCCTCCTCCCGAGACTTCTCGATCAGGAGACCTTGTGCAAGCCGAACGTTGGTCTGCGTTGTGCGAAGCAGAGAGACAAGTGCGACGATTGCCGTCAGGACTGCCGCTCCGATCGGAGTCCAATCTCGCAAGATTCGCGAACCCTTCAACTCTTCAACAGACGCCTCCAATTTGGCAAGGGATGACTGAAGGTGGTCCAAATCCGTCTTGGTGAGACTCGGAGTGCTTGGAGGAGTTGCTGGGGCTGGGAGAGTGACCTGTGACGTTTGGGGGGGCGGCGTTGGCACGGGCGCCTGCTGCGGAGCCCCGGTCGGTTGCGCGGTCGGGGTGGAAGCTGAATTCGCACTGGGCACGGATGGCGCTGATGGCGCAATCGCGGGACACGCCGGAGGCGTTCCAGGAGTTTGAGCGAGAGACACCGCGGATAGAACCCACGAACCCACCAGCGCCAATGGCAGATAGCGGAATCTCGTAGCAGCAATCGTCATTGCCAATTTGTCCATAAAGGCTCCTCGCGGAAGAGTGCGTCCTGCCGCGCTAGTCGCGCCCGAGGACTTCGATTAGTTCGTCAAACGTCGCGAGCACCGTGACCAAGGGGTGCCAGTGGAAGAGGTTCTCGCGCCGCCCGACAACAAAGACTCTGCGACCGAGAGCCAATGCAATTCCTGTCTCCACATGCTTACCGCCGGGCACTGTGCGGCCTTCTGCTTCTGCGACTAGCACCACTGCGTCCGCTCGACGAACATCGTGCTCGTCCATCAGCGCCAAGTCGTGTCGTTCCTTGTCGGTGTATGCGGCAATTCCCAGGCCAAACTTCGTGTCGGCGACAATCCACTTGGAAACGACTTCGTGTCCGCGTGCTTCTAACGAGTCCTTTAGCCGTTTCGCGGTTTCCTGAGAGTGTGCCGCGATGTACAGTTTCATGGAGCACTTCCTCAGAGGGCTTTGGTGTTCGCCGATAGCACATTATCCACTTCGTCCGTAAAAAGATCAGTCACGCGATAGAGCATCGGAGTGGCGAGCTCCTCTACGGATTCCAGCTTGGCGACCAGCGCTCCGGCGCCTGCCTCTGCGTAGCGGTTTGACAGGTCGATGATTGCGGCCGGATCTTGTGCACGGGCATCCTCGTGACCAAATGCCTTGACCGCGATGACCGTGAGCAGGCTGCACTTCCAGTCTTCAATGTTCACGTCTTGGGACTTTGGGCCAATGCTCACGAATTTCCCACCTGTGGAAGCGGCGACGGGTTCAAGGCCCGTATGAACTGCCCATGCGATTGCAGCAAACCAAAAATCGATCAGCCTCCGAAACGGCGCATCCGACGGCTTCCGATGTGCCGTGGCCGATTGAGTCTGCACCCAGCGTAGCGCCTTCTCCTTGAGGTCATCAGGGAGCTTGAGGTTGTGCTGCGAGGCTCGAAGAGATGGAACTGCCATGTGGAGTCCTTCAGACTAGAATTTCACTTGCTCGCGGACCCGTGAGACGTCCGTCTTTGACACGGTCCAGATCACCCGTTCGCTCACAGGAGTTACAGAATTCATCAACTGCGCAGGCGCAAACAACCGCCTGTTTCACGGATGTCGTGTTCGGAGTTGCTCGTACAACATCACGACCGACGTGCGTCTGCGACGTGAGGGTGTAGCTCCTACCGGACCGGGCTTTCAGAAGCTGCTTGACCTCAGGGTCAAGGAAGTCAGCTCTGGTGCCAAACAAAATGGGTTGTCCCACACGATCGCCGGCCGTCAGATACTCCACAATTCGGTGCCGCACCGCGCCGGATATAGCGTGCAATAGAGAATCAGCAACAAACGGCACTTTGGTGCGGGTCTCGTCCGCCAGTGCGAGCACGAAGGAGACTCCAATCGCACGCCGCGATGCACCGTTCGCGAGAGCGAGAGGCTTCTCCCGGCCGTCTTCGTTCATGAACACTTCATACTCGGCGCGGTTGGATCGTCCGCGAACGGGCCGAACTCCCACCTCTCCAAAGAGGCTGTCTTGAGTAGCTCCGATCACATCGCGAAAAATGGTGTTCATCTTGCCGGAGACATCACGAATCTGGTCCTTCTCGATAGCCTCGTATGCGGTGCCGATGAGTTCGCTCAAGTCATCCGCGGCCTGGGCTGCACCGCGCGCGAAGCGTGTGCGCTGATCCGCTGCAGTCGCGATGCGAATCTTTTCGCCCAAACTCCGCACTTCCTTCTGAAGCTCATCTACGCGTGTCTCAACTTCCTTCCGCTCGTCGCGGAGTTGCTCAAGGTCGTTGTTGAGGCTATCTCGATGCCGCTGCATCTCTTTGATCGCGCCCACCGCTCCGGCCTTTTCGCGTTCTTCCTTCAGGGCGTCGTATTCCTGCTCCAACGTCCCGATGGTGGGGTCTAACTTGGAGAGCTCGCCGTAAACCTCGGTGATGCCTGCCTTCCAAGGCCGCGCAGTGTGGCCCATCGCGTTGTTCCCAAGCCGTCTCGCCGACTCCAGAACCGCATCGAGAAACCGCGACTGGTCTCCTGTGCCCTTGGCGCGTCGAACTGTCTCCTCTATGTGGTGACGGCTGTCCGGGTGCTTGGACAGGTCAATGCCGCAGACGCACGTGCCGCGCTCAAGCAGCCGTGGGAGAAGTGTGAGTTCAGCGGGCGGGATGTACCCCTTGTCCTTCAGTGGCTGCAATGTCTGCATCACGCCGGATATTGCGGGGAGCATCAGCGTGGCGTACAGACGCTCGTCATCAAGGTGCTGAGACAAGGTGCTCACGAGAGTTGTTCGCCGAGTACGCGCGTCATTGAGTTGGCGACTGATGTCCTCGAACCGCCGGTTGAGCGCCTCCAGTTGTTCCAAGCTATTCAGTTTGTCATCGAATATCTGCTGGCTGGTACGCAGGGCCTGCTCTGTCTGCTCCTCCTCGGCCCGGAGTTGAGTGAGTTTCTGCTTGCCTGCCTCCAGATCTGTCTGGGCGCGATCTAGTCGTTTCACCAGCTCTTGCTGCTGGATGTCCGATGACAGGCTTCCAGCCGCGCGTGAGTAGTGCACCTGGCGCTCCTCCAAGCGCGCTTTGGTCTTCCGCATGGCGTCGAGACCCAGCAGTGCCTCAATGGCCTGGGTGGCGCTCGTCCGCATCATCTGCTCGTTGTGTCTTCCTTCAGGCCCTCCGGCAAACTCGACGGCTTTGTCGGCGTCGATGAAGTAGAAGTCCTGCATCTCCTTGCGGAAGTACCGGTTGAGGAGCACCGTCAACTGACTCTCTTGGTCCAACCACTCGTCGCCCTCGCGTCTCAGCAAGCGAGTCGATTCCTCACCGTAGACCACTTGCTTGCCGTCGTCGGTAGTCTCGACCGTGCGAGTCAGCTTGAAGAATGCAGCCGCCCGATCTGCTGTCTCTGACCGAAAGCGAATCTCCACCTTTGTGCGAATGGTCTCCCCGGGCTTGGCCCACACTGGCCGAACAGGATGCCGGGCATCAGGCATCGGTGGCAGAGCGATATTGCCAAAGAGGCCCCACACGAATGCCCGCATCAACGTGGTCTTGCCCGATTCGTTCTCTCCACGAATAAGCGTGAGCGGCTTGGTGGGGTCTACAGCGAATGTCAGAGTGAGTTGTGGATAGAGTGCGAAGTTGGTCGCTGTGAGGCTTTCAAAGCGGATCATGGTTTGGTCTCCGGCATCGGCGCAGCGAGCCCCTTGGCCAGTGCTTCCAAGCACCCGTCAAATCGCTGATTGATGTTGGTCTTGCGATCGTCGTGTTCGGCCGTCGTCGTGATGCAGTCCATCGCCGCGGCAACAAGACCCTCGCGGTATCCAGGGAATCGCTCGGGCAATGTGCCAGCAGCCTTTTCCAGTTCGACTCGAATGCGATCGACATTGCCGCTGGACATGGACTACTCCAAGAAGTACTGGGTGTGAACACCATGGATGGCTTCGAGAACAGCCTGCTTGTTTCGCGCGTGTCGCCCAAACGCTCGGACACGCTCTAGTTCCGAAGAAATGAACTGAAGGATGCTGTCGTCGTAGAGGCTGGTCTCACGTGGGGGCGGTAATGCCATGACATCGTGAATGACGGCATGCGTCTTCCCTGGAAACTTCCGGAGCACTCGCCCGCGACGTTGAACCCATTCCCGCTCCACGGAGGACGACGCCAGAAGAATGGCCTGCCGGGTTTGGGGAATGTCAACGCCTTCGTCCAGCACTCGCTTGGCGAGTAGCACCTCGTAGTCCCCGTCACCGAAGCCGTCCAGGATCGCCTGAAGCTGCTTCCGATCTCCAGACTCGGCCTCCGTCACCTGGCGGGCGACAATCCCCAAGTCTGCAACGACAGCCTTTGCAGACAGCAACTGCTCTGG
>SXGQ01645680.1_pt1 | contig 10389 bp, 8 predicted proteins | sample 3178371 | NCBI WGS metagenome assembly SXGQ01 (sample SAMN11356859, study PRJNA531348) | freshwater metagenome | isolation source: freshwater sample F1-20 | place: China: Fuxian Lake, Yuxi | collected 2017-12-25 | reverse complement strand
ATTCATCAATATTTAAATCTATTTCTTCTTGACCTTCAAGAAGCAATCCGTTTGATTGTTGAGGGCGCGTAACTACCTGTAAAGAATTAGACATTTTCTTAAGTGTTGACAGCACGTCAGGAGATAATGAAGTCATCGTTTGTCTTTTATAGGATGTTGATTCGCCAAATGGATCACTGACAAATTTATCTCTAAATTTTTTATCAGAAACGTCTGAAAATGAATTATTTCCAGTATCTAACATTCTTGAAAAATCAGGCATGCCTTTTGTGTTTTTATGCTTTTTTTGCTTGTTTATCTTAGAACCAGCTTTGATTGGCGGATTATTTTTTTCTTTTTCATCCAATGAAGGTAAAACATCATCATCTATGTCACCAGACATTAATAATTTAGCAGTACCTGCTGCATCATCAGCAGCATCGTCTCCTGCAAATAGTTCTTCCTCTCCGCCTTCTTCTGGTTCTGGGGTTTCTTCTGATGCGGGTTCCTCTTCAGTCGGCGCCGAGGCGGCCTTAGATTCTTCGCCACTACTCTCTGCTTGAGCGCCTTCTATTCCTAAATCAGTTACCTTTTCTAGGTAACGTTGCTCATTAATTTCTTCAATTTGTTCATCATTAAGACCCCAGATCTCTCGTTGAACAAATTTGCGGCTTCCCATTCCTTCAGGCAAAGCGGCACCAATTTCGAACTTAGACTTCCAAAGCTCAAGTTTTTGTTGTTGTGCCATTGTCGATGGATTTGAAAGACGAAGAGTAAAGTTTTGCAGTTCTTCGCCATCATATCCGTGAGCATACAAATGAATAATTGCCAACTTGTTTAATTCAGAAATAAGAGTCTTTTGAATAACAGAAATTGTACGAGAAAATCTGATATCTTCTTGTGCAAGAGTTGCCTTAGAAGACAACATTTCATCATATCCAAGGTATGCACGAGGAACTTTTAATGCAGCAAATAACTTTTTCTGCATGTACTGAACGTCTTCGACTGTTGCAGCGTTAGAACCTCCAGTAAGCGTGTCAATTTTTGTTCCAGATTCTCCGCCACGTACCGCGATAAAGTAATCATCTTCAACGCTTAATGGAGAATAGCGGAGGTCAACTCTACCAGTGTTTCTGTCTACAACTTGATTAGTTCTCAAATTCTTTCTTTGTTCTTCAACATACATGGGAACGTTCTCTGGGGGGATGTTCGCTACATCTATGTAGAAGACTCGGCGCTCGGGAGCTCTAACGATTCGATAAACCAGCATAGCATCTTCAAGAAGAACTAGCTGCCTCCAAATGCGGCGAGCAGGTTCAATCAAGGAAGAACCGTAAGGAAGGAACATATCATTACCAAGAAGTCGGAAATGCGTAACTTCCCAGTTCTCTAAGGTACGATTGCCTAAAGTTGACCAACGGTAACGAACAGCAAAGGGATCTTCACGATCATAGTTTTCTTCACGCTCAATTTCATTAACTGGGATTGGAAATGCATGAACAACTCCCTGCGTTGGAGAAACGTCATTATAAAGGAAAAAGTCTCCATACTTAACAAGGTTACGAGCCCAAGAACGTAGATTAAATTCAACATTTAAAATGTTATAAAATAAATCTTCTAACACATCCTTGATTTTTTCATCATCAGAATAGACGTGAAGGACTCGGCCTTTATCGTCTTGAGCAACGGTTTCATCCGCGTAGATATCCATTGCCGCTGCAATTTCAGCAGTATATTCCATTTCTTGAAAATCCTGATATCTCATCAAGCGTTCTGACAAGTTATAGGAATTTGCAGTTATTACTGAATAAGAAGGAGATGTCGAACGTTGAAACAGTAACGCTCCAGAAGATTTTGTCTTATCAGCGACGGCAATTGTCGTATCAAATCCTTTTACTTTTCTTTTTACTGCAGGACCTGACTTAAACAACCTAGTAAGTCGTTGAAATAGATTTTTATTGTCTTCTTTAGCCACGTTACATTTCCTTAATAGAGTTTAATCAAAGTATTATAATCCTCAAATCGAAGATTGATTAATTAAGCCTCTATTTCATCCTCAATTTCAATGTTTTCTAAATCTTCAGGCTCTTGCATTTCATCGCCTAAATCTTCCATATCTTCGTCATCTTTAACTGCAGATACATAATTCATTGGTTCTTTTAATATGTTTTCTAACATACCATGAATTTGTTGTAATTGTGGAGATAATGCATTCAATGCAGCTGGGGGTGCTTCTTTTTGAAACGCATTAACTTCTTCATATAAATCAATAACAAGATTATAAAGCTTTTTTGCTTCATCCGTGTTTAAAGATTCATAAATAACTGTTGCGTCATGATTAATTGATTCTTGCAATGTCTTAAGATTGATTTTCATTGTCCTACCTCACGTTGTATATTTATACTCTCACTTATACAACCAAGAAATATCATCTATACCATGATTATGTTTCGGATCTAAATGTTTTATTTCAGATGGTTCTCTAAGCTTATAAACATTAGCTTGATTAATTTGGTGTTGTCCTCTAGCATTAGCTCCTAATGCATAAGTTGGATTATTAGGAATCGATCTGGCGTCTATGCTAGCTACGCCTGTAGCTTTTAGCATAGCCATGGCCATAGCATAACCAGAATCATTATTTGTAGAAGATCCTTCGGTTAACCAGCTTCCGATAGCAAGACTCATAATTAAGTCATCATGACTATCCTTCGAGGCCATCGGCTTGTTGCCATTCCATATAAAGGCCTGTAATTGGTCATAAAGCCTTTGAGAATAACTTATTAAAGTCTTATTACGGATTAATTCCTCTAATTTAGTAAGAATTTGTACGCGGGTTTTCTGGTTGGTTGGGAATCCAGGCAATTCTTCTGAATCTACTGGTGCATAATTCATAATATCACCACGGTTATTGTGGTAATACATCCTTGGATATCCCGTATCTCTTAGCTTAACATTGACAAAGTATCCGAAAGTATTGTTTTCAGGACAAATTAACGCATTGTTATATTTCTTACCCCATTCCGCCAATAAATCTGCAAATTTTTCAGGCGGAACCTTACCCATATATTCAACAACAACTTCAGATGTTTTGTAATCCAAAATGTGAAACGTAGAATAATCAGCTGCATCGCCACGGGCGACATCTGCGGACATTACATAAGTTTTCGCAGGATCTGGTTGTTGCCAGATCCAAACATTTCTATCGAAACCAGACTTTTCGAGGGGAGGACGAATCAAAGACCTTAAGTTTTCTAAATCTTCAGATTGAAGAAACGTATCACCAGAAGTGATAAAGTCGCAAAGATACTCTTGGCTTACTTTTCTTTTTGGCAGATTTCTAGTTTCTTTGATAAACCATTCTTCATCATGTTCTGGATGAACTGTCCATGGTAATCTGATCGGATTGAATTCATTTGTTCCAGCTTCTGCCTCAACCCAAAGACGATAATAAAGACCGCCTACACCATTTGGAGATGAAATTAGGATTGCATTACCGCCCGTTGTCAACGTAGGATATAGACCGGTCCAGATGGTGTCGAAGTCTCTAATGAATGCACATTCGTCGACGATTAGGAGCGATAGAGATTCAGAACGACCCGCATCTTCTGATGTCGGAACCGCCTTGATTTGAGAACCATTACTAAATGATATCTGCTGCTTAGAAGGTTCAAATCGAGGCATCAACAACCACTTTGGAAGCGATTGGAGCATAACATGAACCTTCTTAATAAAGTTCTGTGCAGTAGCTAATTTGGTAGCGATAACAAGAACGTTCTTGTCTTTGTAGAAAATTGCTAACCAGGTTGCATAAGCAGCAGAGACAGTTGATAGACCTAGCTGTCTAGACTTAAGAACAATATTAAAGCGATGTTCTTGGAATGCATTAACGCAGTCTTCCTGAAAATCGTATGTATCAAAAGGAATTGTTCCCTTAAGAGGATGCTGAATCTTTGCATAATTTTTGATAAAGTAAATTGGATCTTTACCGCAGCGAATGATTTCATTCATCTGCTGTTGTTTTGTCAATACTTTTTCTTGCATCCAATCAGCCTATCTCAAAAACGACTTGTTTGCGATAAATTGCTGTTTTCTTTGGGTTGTGAATCGCCATTCCAACAATTTCTACAGAATCACCAGAGCTATGCTCCTTCAAAGATAGATTTTTTGATGTTAAATCTTTATAGACTTTTTTTGTTGAATCTATAACTGATTTAATATTTTCATCTGACATTTCAGCTTCTCTTAATTTAACTTGTAACATTTGCCTTTCTGATGCAAAGTTAACTATAGTTTGATAAGAAACTTTAAGCATGTCGGGTCCTATCATCGACATTTTGACAGAAAATGAATTAACTACTGGAGATGCTGAACGACCCCAAGAAGTGTCAATCGCTTGACCTAACGCATTATAATCGATATCTAACATATTAGACAAATCCTCAGTAACTAAATATTAAGTTATTTTAAATTGGTATACGTGCAGTTAACTTTTTTCTACCTTGAAATTTTTGTTCTATTTGTTCCTTGTTGGGACGCCAGCCGTCTTTCCATTTTTCTAAATTTGGTCTTGCCCAAAAAGTTTCGCATGATTCGCAACACTTAAATTCATGATATGATTTTTCATCATTTAAGTTTCTCATTAAATAATCACATACTGGACACGCTAATGGAACAATTTCTTGATGTTCTTCTGGTTTGATTACGAAAAATCCTTGCCTGTCTTGGATTAATCTATCATTGGAATATCGCTTCCATTCATACATAAGCTATCTTTGAATCCTTTTCGCTTTTTGTAATTTCTAAAATATGATCTGCTACGTCTTTAATTCCATCAACATGAGTAATAACAAGAATTAATCTAAAAAATTTCTTTAAACTTGTTAATAAACGATTACAAGATTCGACGCCGGCATCGTCGAGAGTTCCAAATCCTTCATCGATTATAAACATATCTGATTTTGACATCGATGAAACATTTACCAGCGCAACTCGTAAAGCTATCGAAGTTATTGTTTTTTCCATTCCAGAACATAATTCAATAATTCTTCTTGAATCACCATAATTGATATAAATTTCAGATGCATCAGAATCATCATCATTTTCTAACTCGACAGAAAAGTCAACAATTCCTTGTAGTATCTTAGATATTTCTGCATTGATCAGCGGTATTTGAGTCCTTGTGATAACAAGTGGAATTCCTTTTTTAGAAAATGCGCTGCTTATGATTTCATAAATTTTCATTTGTTTAATCAAAGAATCTCTAGATTTTTTTTCTTCTTGTAGCTTTTCTGACTCAGACATTAATTTGCCTCGCTGCGTTGCAAGACTAATTTTTTCCTCATCCCATTCTTTGATTGACCTAGATAATGATTCTATTTTTGATCTTAGAGAAACAACCTCTGAATTTTCATCATTTTTTAGAGCCTCTTGCAAGTCAAGCAAACGTTGCTCTGCATCTTTTAAAGAAGTTTTAAATGAATCACAAGATGATCGGTTTTTTTCAATTTCTGTCTCTTTTCTAGAAATTTCTAAACGAAGTTTTGTTGATAAATCATCTGCTTTTTCAAGCTTAGATATTCTAGTAACAATTGCATTTTTATCCAATTGTTTTAATGCATCATTAAGATCATTAACTTTTTTTAGTGTAGAATTTACTTTATCAATTTGTGAGACAATTTTTGTTTTATTTTGATGAGCATCTTTAATAAATTTACAAGTTGGATATTCATCTCCACAAGGAACATCATCAAGAATTTTTAAAGATTTTTGTTGCGTTTGAAGCAAGGTAGATTCTTTATCATGAAGATGTTGTATTTCTCTAATAGATTTTTCTAAAGAATCAATTGCAGATAACTTTTTTCTTAGCTCTTCAATATCATCAGAAGATTGAAGAGTCTCTAAAACGCTTAATTTTTCTTTTAAAGCATTAATCTCAATAACTAAATCATCTATCTTCGAACAGCAATTGTTTGATTGATCTTTTAACGATCTAACTCGATGTTCTTGAACTTCAACATCATGAACAGTTACTGGTTTATGACCCTTATGTTCTGCTAATTGAGAACGAAGTTCTGATGATTTATCTTGAGCTTCAGATATCAAACATACAAGTTGATCGATTTTTGCAGATAAATCCAGTATCGTATTATCATGCGTCGATTTTAACTCATCCCAGTTTCGATCAGGAAAATTCTTTAATTGACCCTTGAATACGTTAAGGTCTTTTGAAGCCATGTCATACATCTTGTCAAAAATTTCTAATCCTAGAAATCTCGACAACGATGCTCTACGCTTAGTAGAGCCTTGAGAAATAAACGCGTTGATATCTCCTTGTGCGGATAATGCAGTCAATGAAAAATCTTCTTGAGTACCTACTAAACCTCTTATAGCTTTTTCAGTTCCAGCTCTAAGATCATCACACAAATCATCAACCTCACCATCTTCTCTCATTCTATAGAAATTTAAAGACGTTGTAGCGTTTGTTACACCTTTTTTATTAACAGTCTTTGTTGTTTGTCTTTCAGCAATATATGTTTTACTATTATGATCAAAAATTGCTCTAGCATAACAATAAGGTTTTCTAATATTACAAACATGTAGGTTTTTTAATGAACCTCTATCAGTCGTGTTAAACAACGCATACATCATCGTTCCAACGACTGAAGATTTACCTGTTCTATTTGGTCCAAATAAACCTACGATACCGTTCAACTTGGAGAAATCAATTTCGTTATCCTCTCCATAAGCAAAAGTATTATCCCATTTTAAATGTTTAAGGGACCATTTAGAACCTTTGGCATAATCGTCAGATGAAGAAGCTGCTGATACATATTTTTTAATTTGCGATGATGTTGCATCCCAATCTACATCAGGATTTCCATTGTCCTTGCAATAGGTTTGAATCAAATTCAAAATTACATCTGGTGAACTTAAATCTGACTTAGCAATTGTCGTAGAACCAGCTTTAATTTTTTCAGTTTCTACTTTGTAATCAGACTTAAAAGTAACTTCTGTTGCTGAGTATGATGTTTTTAACACATCGTTTAAGAAGCTTATTTCATCTTGTCCTAACTCTAATTGTGACTTAATTCTAAACCTAGATAGCTTCGGATACTTTTTAGCTTCATTTAAGAAATCATCTTGTGAACCATTCCACTGAATGGTAACATACGGTTTTGGGTTAGGAAGTTTTTTAAAACTTACGTCCCAGTTATTTTTATCTGCTATCTTCCATAATAGATAGCCGTGAGTTAAATCTTCTGCATAGTTTTGTTGAATTGGAGTACCAGGATATGAAATCCACGGTTTTTTATCGCCTGAAATTGTTTCTCGATAACCCAAATGTTGCATTTGATGAATATCACCTAGGAAAACGTATGGATATTCATTAAAAAAATCAACTTTAATCTGCGATTCATCAATTTCCCATCCAGATTCAGTTACGGAACCCAATACCGGACCATGATAGCAAGCAATATTAATTTTTTCAGGCTCTGGTTTTACGATACCCCAACCTTCTTCATCAAATAAACTATAAACGCACCAATTAAAACCAGGGTGAAATTCATAAACTCCGCTCTTCTTATAGAGATGAATTTTTGGATTGTTTAATGCTTGAACGATAGGCGATACAGCATCTTGTCGAGATAAATTTGTTAGATTACCATCATGATTGCCTAGTGTCAAATGGACTGGAGCTACCTCCGCCATCGCCTCTAACCACCAAGTTAGTTGGTCGATATATTCAGGAGAAATTCCTGTAGTTTTCGTGTGAAAGATATCACCGCCGACAAAAATATGATCGACATTGTTTTTCTTGCAATCTTCAAGGAAAGCCGAAAATACTTGACGATATTCGTCGTGTCGGCTCAACCCTCGCCAGTGAATATCGGCTATGTGAGCTATTGTAACCATTTATTAAATTGAATATAGCATTTTGTAATATAAATGTTTAAAACTTAAAATTTGATGATGCGAACTTGTCGAGTTTTGTACGAAAAGAATCTTCCCAAAACAACGGTTTGGCTTCATTCAAAACAATCTCAAACTCAGATTTTGACATGCTACCAGGGTCACCCCATGGTCTTACATCAACAACAAGGACGTCGATATCATACTCTTGCAATTTCTTGACAATTTTAGGAGTCTTTTTACTCCACATATCACCATCCAATGCCAAAGCTATTGGAGTATTGTGAAGTAATATTTGATTAAAAATTTCATGACGTTCATCTAAATCTGAACCTAAAAGTGCAGTAGAGTTTTCAGGACATTTGACAAGGTCAAATGGACCTTCACAAAGCACTAGTCTTTTTGACCAATCTATGTTAATCTCATTAAAGACGATTGGATTTTTGTCGACGTCTGGGTTATCGTACTTCGGTTTTCTATCTTTGTCGATTGCCCGTGCAGCAAAGTAATTTAGATTTCCTTCTGCATCGAATGATGGCATGATTACTCGGCGCTTCCACCTAGGATCATTTGATATTCCAAACTTGAAGTACCATGCGTCACGATCTGTTAGACCGCGTGAATAAACGTACCTCCAAGCAGCTTTGACGTCTGGATCCATATCATTTGATTTTGTCAACAAAGTAAAGTCTTTAGGCAGTTCTATCTTTTGAACGGTTTCGACTGTGGCAGTCACTAGACTTGATTCTTTGCCACGGCCAGTTAATTCAAGATAAAAACTTAAATGTTCCTGTGTCCCATATTTTCGTAATAAAGGAACAAGGCTACGAGCCTTCCAGCCGCAGGTCCAGCAGTGATTGGCATCATCTGTGGTACGAATTGCCAACTTCTTTTTCGTTGGGTCTGTCGGTGCGCAAATAGGACAACGTACGTCAAAGTTCTTACCGTTCCCAGACAAACGCCCACGGCCGAATATAGACTCGTAGAACTTCAGTTTATCAGTGAGAGATACGACCACATAGTCACTATAATATGTGGATCAAAAAATTTTCATTTGCATGATATCATTGTAGCTCGGGCGATTACATAAGCATCCGTAGCATCTCTGCTCCAGTCAACTGCGGCGCCATTCTTTTTTGCTGGCCATTGAACATGCTTCAAATCATTTTCAGACATGTATTTAAATACTTGCTCTTTACCAGACATTACTGCAATAGATGTTCTTTGCATATTTATTCCACATAACTTTCTTGCAGATGATGAAGCAATATACAGGGGATCTACCTTGAATATTTCTCTAGAGATATAAGATACAATTCCGTTAAATCTCATCAAAGTTGTAATTGTAGCTGCTGAAGACATTCCTGTTCGAAATCCCAATAAGGGTTCTTCTAATGCAACAGTATAAACACCTGGATATGTTTTTAAAAGTTTATCTAATTCAGAAGCTACAACATCCGCTTTTTCCCATAAATTCTTGCACTTTTTAAATTCAATTCTATCCAAATGTTTGATTCGTGATTCAACGCTCAAATTTTGGCTTGGATCTAAAATGCAAACGCCTGTTACGGTCGTGGAAACGTCTAATCCTAAAATCATGAATTAAATAAACTCATAGAAAAGAGAGATTTTTGAGTTTGTTTTCTTTTTAACAAGACAGGTTCTCCTTGCATCAATGTTGAAATTTCCCAATGCGGATTCGAAACCAAAAATTCATCTACAGCTGGTTTTACGCCACGTTTTTCTGTTTCAATTTTCTTTGTTGCTTGAGAAACATTTTCATAACCTTCTCTCTCTGAATACCAAAGATCTTTCTCAGACCACCTACCATGATAATCATCAATTATTACTATCGAATTTTCAGAACTTAAATCATCTAAATAAGAAAGTTCTTTTGAAACTGTATAATAATTGTGATCTCCATCAAGCAGTATCACATCAAACTTTTTGGATGACTCGACCAACCTTGGTAGAACATTTAAACTGCTTTCTTGATACAAGGAAATTTTTTGAGATTGCATTCTATCAATATTTTGTAAAGTTATCAGCAATGATTCTTGAAACAGTACGTCAACTCCTACAAACTCAAAATTTTCGTGAACTCTGCATAAGAAAGAAAATATCGGTATTGTCGTTATTCCCCTGTCAAGACCGACTTCTAAAATTTTTGGTGAATTTATGTTTGACAACGTTTGTTTAACAAAAGGAATGTACCCATGATAAGCCATATCAATACATTCTTAATCTAGAATGATGTAAGTAAAATCTTTTTAAATCAATCCCATATCTTTTAATTCTATTTCTGTCAATATTTTATATGTCATTCCATGCGCTAGACACCACTCATTCGCTGCACGAGCTTTTTTTATTATTGTAGCTTGTTGTAACTTTCTAGAAGGTTTGATTTCAACTACAACCTTTTGGCCGTCTGCATATTCGATTTGAAAATCGGGATAATATTTTCTTTTCTTTTGAGATTTTTTATTAGACACATATTCT
>SXGQ01176035.1_pt1 | contig 10390 bp, 12 predicted proteins | sample 3178371 | NCBI WGS metagenome assembly SXGQ01 (sample SAMN11356859, study PRJNA531348) | freshwater metagenome | isolation source: freshwater sample F1-20 | place: China: Fuxian Lake, Yuxi | collected 2017-12-25 | reverse complement strand
TTGATGTTTTTTAACCATGAACGGCGCCACCGCAAATCTTGCGGACGTCCGTGCGAGAAAAAATATGACTGACGCTTTTGAAGTGCAGGACGACTTGTCGTCTGCGCAATCCTCTACGAACGAAACTTTCGTGACCGAAACTTTGGCGCTTGATGCAGCCGATGTCAACGAAACCACCGAAACTGAAATTGCCCCTGAGCAACCCAATGGCTTCGTGCTCTTGGGTTTGGCACCTGAACTGGTTCAAGCTGTGGCCGATTTGGGCTACACACAACCTACTTCTGTCCAACTCAAAGCCATTCCATTGGCATTGCCCAAAGAAACATTGGGCAAGGCCAACAGTTACATCGACCTGATGGTGTCTAGCCAAACAGGCAGCGGCAAAACAGCCGCCTTCTTATTGCCCGTGTTGCACACACTGTTGCAAGAGTTGGCCGCTGAAGAAGAAGCCGATCGCGCTGCATTTGCCAAAGCCTGTGCCGATGCCGCAGCCAATGGCGAGCCCGCTCCCAAGCGTCCAAAACGCAAAGACCCCACCAACGCACGCAACTTCAAAGCTCCCACACCTGGTGCCTTGATTGTTTGCCCCACACGCGAATTGGCCCAACAGGTTGCTCACGATGCCATCGATTTGGTCAAGCATTGCCGCGGCTTGCGTGTTGCCAACATTGTGGGCGGCATGCCTTACCAGTTGCAAATTGCCAAATTGCAAAACGCCAATTTGGTGGTGGCCACCCCAGGTCGTTTGCTCGACCTGCAACGCTCCATGCAAATCAAGCTCGACAAAGTCAAATTCTTGGTAGTTGACGAAGCCGACCGCATGTTGGACCTGGGCTTCTCTGACGACTTGGCCGACATCAACCAACTCACCAGCCAGCGCCAGCAAACCATGATGTTCAGCGCCACCTTTGCGCCGCGCATTCAACAATTGGCCATGCGCGTGATGCACGATGGTGGCTCTTCTGTTCAGAAAATCCAAATCGATTCACCCCAAGAAAAACACAGCAACATCAAGCAAGTTTTGTTCTGGGCCGACAACGCACAGCACAAACGCAAATTGCTCGACCATTGGTTGCGTGATGCCTCCATCAATCAAGCCATTGTGTTTGCCAGCACGCAAATTGAGTGCGATGGTTTGGCAGCAGACTTGCAGCAAGATGGCTTTGATGCCGTTGCACTGCACGGCGCTTTGAGCCAAGGTCTGCGCAATCGCCGCTTGATGGCTTTGCGCAATGGCCAAGTTCAAATCTTGGTGGCCACCGATGTGGCAGCGCGTGGCATTGACGTACCCACCATCACGCACGTGTTCAACTTTGGTTTGCCCATGAAGGCCGAAGACTACACACACCGCATTGGCCGTACAGGCCGTGCGGGTCGCGATGGCTTGGCCATCACCTTTGCCGAAATTCGCGATCGTCGCAAAATCATGGACATCGAGGCCTACAGCCGTCAGCCGTTCAAAGCTGAAGTGATTCCGGGCATGGAGCCCAAACTCAACTTCCCAGAAACCCGTTCAGGCCGCGGCGGCAATGACCGTGGCGGACGTGGTCGTTCGTTCGGCGGCGGTGGCGGTGGCTTTGGTGGCAACCGCGGTGGTGACCGTTTTGAATCACGTGGTGCGCCTCGCTTTGAAGGCAACCGCGGTGGTGACCGTTTCGAAGGTCGTGGCGATCGCTTTGAAAACCGTGGTGCACCTGCACCTCGCTTTGAAGGCCGTCCTGAAGGTCGCGGCGATTTCCGCCCTGAAGCTCGCTTCGAGCCACGCGGCGACTCCCGCGGCGAACAGCGCAGCTTTGCACCTCGCGGTGGTGAAGGCCGCTTTGAGCCCCGCGACAATCGCGACAGCCGTGCACCCCGCGCTTCAGGCGCTCCAGGCGGTCGTGACAATGCACGTGGCGGCTCAGGCGAGCGCTTTGCGCCCCGTGGCCCCAAAGTCATCGGAGCAGGCAATTTCAAGCCCCACAATGCCGGCGGACATGCAGCACCCAAGCGCACTGGCGCTAAAGTGTTGAAAGTCACACGCGGTTAAATCTTGAACCCCACGCCCCTGCTCTGCAGGGGCGTAAAAAAACCGCCTTGGCGAAAGCCTTGGCGGTTTTTTCATGAAGGTCCCGAAAGACCTTCGAAGTCGGTTTAAGCGGCTGCAGTTGTTTTGGCAGCGCGCTGTGGCAGCTTTTCTTTGATGCGTGCAGACTTGCCGCTGCGATCGCGCAAATAGTACAACTTGGCGCGGCGAACATCACCACGGCGTTTGACTTCAATGCTGGCAATCAAGGGGCTGTATGTTTGGAACGTACGCTCCACGCCTTCACCACTTGAAATTTTGCGAACGGTGAAACCACTGTTCAGGCCGCGATTGCGCTTGGCAATCACAACACCTTCATAAGCCTGCACACGCTTGCGTGTACCTTCAACAACGTTGACGCTGACGATGACGGTATCACCAGGCATGAAGTCAGGAATGGTTTTACCCAAACGGGCAATTTCTTCCTGCTCGAGAGTTTGAATCAAATTCATTTTGAGCTCTTTCATCCATCGATCGTGCTCAACGCTACGCTAAAGGCGGAAATAGTTATCCGCGGCGGGCAGAGGATCGAAAAGCCTTCGATTATATCGCCATTATTTGGCGAATTGAAGTTCACACCAATCAGGCTCAGGCCTGATCACTTGACTTGGCCGCAGGTGGGGTTTCGAGCTTCAAAGTAGCCAGAAAGTTTTCATCTTTGGGGCTGAGTTTGCCCGATAGCCGGGCAGCCACAATCAAATCAGGCCTGTGCTGCTGGGTCAGTAACAAACTTTGTTGACGACGCCATTTGGCAATCTCAGCGTGATGGCCCGACAACAAAACAGCGGGGGCAGCCAGCCCATTCAAAACTTCTGGACGTGTGTAATGGCCGCAATCCAACAGGCCATCGAGTGCTGGGTTGAAGCTGTCCATTTCATAACTGCCTTCATCGTTGAGGACGCCAGGTTGCAAACGGGCCACAGCATCTAGCAGGGCAATTGCAGCAATCTCACCGCCCGACAACACAAAATCACCCAGGCTAATTTGGACGTCGACATGTGCATCAATAAAGCGTTGGTCCAAGCCTTCATAGCGACCGCAGATCAAAACTGCACCTTCACTGTCCGACCATGCTTGAACGCCCGCATGATTCAGTGGCTGGCCAATGGGTGAAAACAAGACCACAGGCACTGGTTTTTCAGAGGCACTCTGATGCAATCTGTCTTGCCGAATGGCCATCAAACATTTTTCAAGCGGTTCGGCCAACATGACCATGCCAGGTCCACCGCCGAAGGGCCGATCATCCACTCGGCGGTAAGTACCATCGGCAAAATCACGAAGTTGCCAGAGTTTGAGCTCAACCGCACCTGTTTCAAAGGCTCGCCGGTTGATACCTGACTTTAAAAAAGGAGCGAAAAGTTCTGGGAACAGGGTAATGACGTCAAAGCGCATGACTGGTCATTTCCTGTTCAATAGTCCAATTGCCAGTCAACGGTGATCTTGCGACCCGGCAAATCCACGTTGTCGACGAAGGCTGCAACAAAGGGAATCATGCGCTCTAGTGGCGGCTTGCCCTCTTCATCTGAAGCTTGCGCCAAAACCAATACAGTTTGAGGACCCGTAGACATCAATTCCTTCACCTGACCCAATGCCACACCTTCTCGGTTAATGACATCCAAGCCAAGCAAGTCCACCCAGTAGTACTCATCTGTGCCCGCGGTGGGAAAGCTAGAGCGGGGCACAAAAATACGCGCCCCCTTGAGGGCCTCTGCTTGATTTCTGTCAACCACATCCAGTGAACAAGCCACCACTGTGTCGGCGTGATCCTTCGCTTCTTTGATTTTCAGGACGACAGGTTGGGAAGCAGCTGCTGCAGCTGCCGTGGCTTTTTGACTAGGTGATTTGCTTGCGCCCGACTGTCGATCAGAGGGCAGCAAATACCAACGTTTAGAAGAAAAAAGCGCCTCGGGTGAGGCGCTGTGGGGCAAGACTTTGAACCAGCCTTTGATACCCCAAGCATCTGCAATGCGCCCTACTTCGATGGCGTCTGCCGGCATGTCGGCAAACTCTAAATGGGGCAACACTGCGAAGCCTTTGGATTAGCAAAAATCCGATTGCTTGGCCAAGACCGTTTAGGCGGCTTTGGCGGCAGCTTGTTTGACCAAACGCTGAACGGTAGGTGACACTTGTGCGCCAACGCTTGTCCAATAAGTCAAACGATCTTGCACAACGCGCAGGCCTTCTTCAGTATCCTTGGCAATTGGGTTGTAAAAACCAATGCGCTCAATGAAGCGGCCATCGCGGCGAACACGCTTGTCGGCCACAACAATGTTGAAAAATGGACGGGCTTTAGAACCGCCACGAGAAAGACGAATGACAACCATGATTTATCCTAGGGTGGTGTCGAGAAAGCAAAAATTGCCATCCCACAAATTCTTTCAGCGTTTGAGACACGCAACTGGCCACCCGGCCAGTGACACACTGAAAAGCCGCTGATTATAACCCGGAGTTTAAGAATGCCAATCATTCGACCTAGCCAAGCCTCAGACATGCCCACAATCACGGCCATTTACCAGCACCACGTCCTTCACGGCACAGGCACTTTCGAGATAGCCCCTCCCAGCCTAGAGGAAATGACGGCCCGAAGAGAAGATGTCTTGAGCAAGGGACTTCCCTATCTGAGCATGGAAGAAAACGGTGAAGTGGTGGGATTTGCCTACTGCAACTGGTTTAAACCTCGCCCAGCCTACCGGTTTTCAGCTGAAGACTCTATTTATTTGTCGGCTCAGACGGCCGGCAAGGGCTGGGGCCGCATGCTTCTGGCCGAATTGTGCCAAGCTGCAGAAAAAGCGGGCATTCGCAAACTGATCGCGGTCATTGGCGACTCTGGCAATGCAGGATCGATTGGTGTTCACAAGTCGGTTGGCTTTGAACACGTCGGCATTGTGTCGGGATGCGGTTGGAAATTCGATCGATGGCTAGACATCGTGATGATGGAAAAGGCTTTGGGCCACGGACAAAGCCGTTCTCCTGAATAATCCGGTCTATGAAAAACAAAACATTTGCGGTTTGGCTCACGTTCTTTGGTGGGCCCTTGGGGCTTCACAGGTTTTACCTTAAGGGATTCACCGATGTTTTGGGGTGGCTGCTTCCCATACCCACCCTCTTGGGCTGGCATGGCATTCAAAGGGCATTTGAGTTAGGCCAAGACGATGTCCTCAGCTGGCTACTCATTCCCCTGCTCGGCTTCACCATAGCCGGCTGTGCGCTCAACGCCATCATCTATGGGCTGATGGCAGCTGAAAAATGGAATGCCAAATTCAATCCCGAAAGTAAACCAGCAAACCCGTCTGGCCAAACCAATTGGCTTACTATTTTCGGCGTAGCAAGCTCACTGTTGTTGGGCACCACGGTGCTCATGGCCAGCATTGTGTTCAGTTTTCAACGCTATTTTGAAAGCCAAATAGAGCAAGCCAAAGCCATCAGCCAAGGCACAGAAAAAGCAAAACCCTGAGGCAACTTAAAGTGGCCAAATGGCTTGGTCTGCCACTTTGAGTATTTCAGATGCGCTCACCAAGTGTGGCGCAATTTCGCGCAGAGGCATTAAGACAAATGCTCTTTCTCTCATTCTAGGGTGAGGCACTTGAAGCTCTTTACTTTGAATGGTGCCAGCGCCGTAGAGCAACAAGTCAATGTCCAAAGTGCGAGGGGCGTTGGGGTAAGGGCGAACACGCCCTGACAAGTTTTCTATATTTTGAAAAGCTGCCAATAATTCACAGGCGTTCAAACGTGTTTGGATGTGAGCCACAGCATTCACATAATCAGGACCATCGGCTTCAAATGGGGCTGACAGATAGAATGAAGAACGCGCCACAAGCGAGGTATTGGGCAAATGCGTCAAGGACACCACAGCCGACTCAAGCTGACGCTGTGAATCACCCAGATTGGCGCCTAAGCCAACATAGGCATCGATCAGGTCACGCTTCACCATCGGCAGATTGGCCAGATGGCTTGCGCCTTCTAGGTGCTCGTCGACTTTTTGTGGCGCCGCCAGCAGATCCAGGCGATTTTTCAGCTTTAACCAGTTGTATGAGGTCTTCTCTGGCGGCATCGTCGGCCATGCTAAATTCTTGCCACCAGTCGGCCAAGCTCACTTCCACTTCAGAAACTTCTGCGCGCAACCTTAAGAAATCAAAGCCCGCTCTAAATCGCGCTTGCTCTACCAAGCTGAAGGGCGTACTGCCAATTCGTTTGTCAAAACGAGGTTGCATCATCCAAATTTCGCGCATGTCGGCTGCCAGCTTACCGCGGCCCGAGACATCACCGATCCGCGCATCAAAGACCTCATCAATGGCTTCCTGCAACGCAGGAAAGGGTGGCGTTTTCCTGGCCAAACGCTGATCCCATCCCAACTTCACATCCGCCCACAACACACAGGCCAATAAGAAACTGGGGGCCACTGGCTTGCCTTCACCGACCCGGCGATCGGTGTCCACCAATGCTGCTTTCACAAAAGCTGTGTCAGCTCGCTCCACAACAACGTCAAGCAAAGGATAGATGCCTTTGTGCAATCCTAATTTTTGGAGCTGCTCAATAGACGCCAGCGCATGACCGGTTTGCAGCAACTTGAGCATTTCATCAAACAAGCGGCTTTGCGGCACATCGGCCAACAAACTCAACATAGTGGCCAAGGGTTTGGCTGTTTTGTTTTCAAGCTTGAAGCCCAAGGGACTTAACTTGGCAGCAAAGCGGACAGCTCGAATGATGCGAACTGGGTCTTCGCGATATCGCGCCACAGGGTCACCAATCATGCGCAAGATTTTTTGGGTGGCATCTTTCATACCCCCGTGGTAATCCACCAGGTACTGCGACTCAGGGTCATAGTACATGGCATTGACTGTAAAGTCGCGACGGGTTGCATCCTCGTCTTGGGGTCCCCAAACATTGTCCCGCAACACCCTGCCACTTGAATCAACCGCGTGCTTCATACCTGCCAACTCTGATTTGCTCGTGCGCTCATTGCCTTTGACTTGCTCTGCTGCGCGATTGTCCAAATGGGCTCGAAAGGTAGAGACTTCAATGACCTCATGCTCACGGCCTCTGCCGTACACCACATGCACGATTCGAAAACGGCGACCAATGATGAACGCTCTTCTGAATAAGGCCTTGACTTCCTCGGGCGTGGCATCTGTTGCCACATCGAAATCTTTGGGACGCAAACCCAGCAGCAAATCGCGAACCGCGCCGCCCACCACATAGGCCTCATAACCAGCGTCTTGCAACGTTCGAACCACATTCAATGCGCGGTCGTCGACCAAGCTTGGATCGATACCATGAACGGATGCTGGAATTTCAACACGCTTGCCAAAGTCAGTTGCAGCATGCGCGGTATTTTGCTTACCCAGTATTTTTTGTATGAATTTTTTGATCATGAGAAGAGTTGAAGTATGCGCCAACCCCGATCGGTCGCAAGTTGACGCAAACGCGCATCTGGATTCACTGCCACTGGAATTTGAGCTCGCTCCAGCAAGGGCAAATCATTGATTGAATCGGAATAGAAAGTAATGTGTACGTCCTGCCAAGTTTTTTGATGTGCGCTTAACCATTCTGAAATTCGAAGCACCTTGCCCTCTTTGAAAGATGGCGTACCTGAAATTTCACCCGTGATCCAACCTTGCGCGTCTCTTGCCAACTCCACAGCAATCAATTCTTGAACGCCAAAAGCCTGTGCAATTGGACGCGTCACAAACTCATTGGTAGCCGTCACAATCATGACGTGATCGGCGGCGGCTTGATGTTGCCTGACCAACTCAAGGGCCTGTGGTTTGAGATGCGGCAGAATCACTTCCTGCATGAACTGCGCATGCGCTTTGGCGCCAGCATCTGCGCCCCTTGCCTTGACGGCCTGCGTGGCAAATCGAACGTAGTCGTGAATGTCCAAAACGCCCGCTTGGTAATCTGCATAAAACTGATCGTTTTTTGCTTTGAACGCGATGGGGTCCGTCCAACCCAAGCGGTTTGTAAACTCACCCCAAGCATAGTCTGAATCGATTGGCAACAAGGTGTTGTCTAGATCAAAGAGGGCCAAGTTCATGTACTCTCCAACATAGACTTGATAAGGGGAATGGTGATGGCTCTTTTTGTTTGCAAGGCAAATTGATCGAGGTGGTCTAGCAAAATCATCAAACTGCTGAGGTCGCGAGAAAAGCGACTGAGCATGTAACTCATCACTTCGTCACTTAAAAAGAGACCTCTGGCGTCTGCCTCTGATCGCAACACCGCGCGCCGCTCGGTATCACTCAAAACCTGAAGGCCGTAGACATGGCCCCAGCCCAATCTAGATCGCAGGTCATCACGCAACTTCAAGTCTGCAGGTGGCAGCATGCCCGCCGCAAGCACCCACCGGGGGGAGCCAGATTTCGGTGTGAGTGCATTGACAAACCAATTGAATGCGAGTTGTTGTTGCTCCAAGTTGTACAAATGAACATCGTCCATTAAAACAACTGTCCAAGCCTCATCGAAAATCAAACGATCATTTTGATCGGCATCGAGCCAACCCACCGACACGCCAGCGTTGGACAACTCAGTTTGAACGGCTCGAAGCAAGTGTGACTTCCCAGAGCCACTTTCACCCCAAAGGTACGTAGGAACTGGGCTTGGCGTTTGGCTGGTGGTCCAAAGCCTGAGGTGCTGAAGTGCCGCTGAATTGGGTCCGGCAAAGAAACTGTCCAATGTGGGTGTTGTGTGCAAACCAATATCAAGTGCCATTTGCTTCATGGGCTTGGGCCTCGGTATATTTGGCTTTCAAAGTATTGTTCTCGGGCTCTGCGCAGAGCAACCAAAATAACTGCGCTGGCTGGCAATGCCACCAGCACGCCCACAAAGCCAAAAATTTGACCGAAAGCCAACAAAGCAAAGATGACAGCCAAGGGGTGCAAACCAATGCGCTCACCCACCCACTTGGGTGTCAACCAAAAGCTTTCAAGCAATTGCCCAAGACCAAATACAACGGCCACCATCAACAAGGCATGAAATGAGGCAAATTGCAATATGCCTGCCAACAATGCCAATATCAAACCCAAACCAAATCCAAGATAAGGCACAAAGACAGCCAAGCCAGTGAACACACCGATGGGAATGGCCAAATCGAGTCCAAAAGCCATCAGTCCTGCAGCATAGAAGAACGACAAGGCCAACATTACCAACAGCTGTCCTCGCAAGTACTGCCCCAATACGGCATCGCATTCACTCATGAAGCTGTCGTAGGCGGTGCGCCATTGTGGGGGCACCCATTGAACGACCTGCAACACCAATCGATCCCACTCGTTCAGCAAGTAGAAAAGAACCACGGGGATCAATATCATGTTGCCAATTGCCGTCAGGGCAAAGTTGCCGCCTAACTTTAGCGAAGCTACCAGAGGGTCAAGCCAATCATCTCGGTTGGCACTTAAATACTTCACCAGTTGTTCCTTGAGGCTTGCCAGGTCAAGCGTTAACTCAATACCGTACTTTGCCAGCCAAGGATTGGCATTGACAGCCAATCGATCAAGCAATGCTGGCAACTGTTTTTGAAGCAGCGGAATTTCATGAGTCAGGATGGGTATCAACAACAAGATGATGCCCAACACAGCCAGCAAAGCAAGCACCTCAACCAACAAGACACAGACCACTTTGGGAAACAAAGGTAGGTTAAGCCTTTGTAAATACAGCACCATGGGATGCAGGGTATAGGCTAAAACAGCCGCAAGCACAAAGGGCACCAGCACTGGCCCCAGAGCCCACAAAATCATTACCAAAACAATTGCAGCTGCTAGCCACAGAGCAAGTCGTTTTGAATTGAGATTGAAAGACATTGTGAGGGGCAGATACAAAAGTAAATTGAAAGAAGGTTCAGGCTTTGGTCAGCAATTCACGTGCAGACCTTAAAATAAGACTTGATTTTAGTCCCGCCTGCCTCAATTACCACCATTTTCCTTTTTTTCACATGAGCTCAACCCCCCTCTCCTACAAAGACGCTGGCGTCGACATCGTTGCCGGCGATGCTTTGGTCGAACGCATCAAGCCTTTGGCGAAAAAGACCATGCGTGAGGGGGTCTTGGCTGGAATTGGCGGTTTTGGCGCCTTATTTGAAGTCCCCAAACGCTACAAGGAGCCCGTTCTGGTGTCTGGCACCGATGGCGTGGGCACCAAGTTGAAGTTGGCATTTGAGTGGAATATGCACGACACAGTTGGCATTGATCTGGTGGCCATGAGTGTCAATGATGTTTTGGTGCAAGGTGCGGAGCCTTTGTTCTTCCTAGATTATTTTGCCTGCGGAAAGCTGGATGTCGATACGGCGGCAGCCGTTGTAGGCGGCATTGCCAATGGCTGTGAAATGTCCGGATG
>SXGQ01003791.1_pt1 | contig 10390 bp, 8 predicted proteins | sample 3178371 | NCBI WGS metagenome assembly SXGQ01 (sample SAMN11356859, study PRJNA531348) | freshwater metagenome | isolation source: freshwater sample F1-20 | place: China: Fuxian Lake, Yuxi | collected 2017-12-25 | reverse complement strand
TACCACCCGCATGCTGATGAAATGGTGCAGATGGCCATGGGCATGATGGGCTTTTGGGTCACACACCCCAAGGGCAAGCACCCGCTGATCGACGAGGTCGATCGCGACTATTGCTTTCTGCTGAGCTCCTTCGACATCGACCCGGGCAGCTATACGCCCAAGGTGATGACGATGCTGGACTTCAACCTGTGGGCCTGGAACAGCCGCATCTACCCCGGCATTGATCCCCTGGTGGCCGGGCTGGGCGATCGAGTGCGCCTGCGCGTGGGCAACTTGACCATGACCAACCACCCCATTCATATTCACGGCCATGAATTTTTCGTCACCGGTACCGATGGCGGGCCCACACCACGCGGCTCGCGATGGCCGGAAGTGACCGTGGATGTAGCCGTGGGGCAGATGCGCCAAATGGAGTTCGTGACCGATGAGCCGGGCGACTGGGCCTTTCATTGCCACAAGAGCCACCACACCATGAATGCCATGGGCCACAACGTGCCCACCATGATCGGCGTGGACCACCGGGAAGTGGTCAAGGACATCACCCGTCTGATTCCCGACTACATGGTGATGGGCGAGCGCGGCATGCATGACATGACCGAAATGGAAATGCCCCTGCCCGACAACACTGCGGCCATGATGACCGGCCAAGGTCCGTTTGGCCCGGTGGGTATGGGCGGCATGTTCAGCATGATCAAGGTCCGCAAGGGATTCAAGCGCGGCGACTTCCGAGACCCGGGTTGGTACTCCCACCCACCGGGCACCGTGGCCCGCGAGTTCACCGGGCCCACGCCCGAAGCCCCCCGCGCAAGCCCCACGCCCAAGACCGAGCCCACGGGTACCCCGCAGCGAGCCAAGCAACCGGCGGCTGAAGTTGAAGTGAAGGTGCGCAAGCCCTCGGGCGGTGGCCATGGCCACCATTGAAAGCGCTGCGCTGCACGAGGACGCATGAACACGCACCATGGTGCGCCATACGCCCCACCATCCCGCGTCACCACACCGTACCCCACCAGGAGTCTGTCTAATGAACACCAATACCCTTGCCCACAAGCGCCCCAACCCAGCCGTGTTGTCCCTGTGCATGGCCTTTGCCGGGCTAGGCTTGCCCAGTGCGGCCTGGGCCAGCGCGGCTGCAACCGCGCCGACGCCGCAAACGCAGCAAACAGCCCCTACACCCAGCACCGCCACGGCCACCGCCCCCCTGGCCCAGGCCGAGGTGCGCCGCGTGGAGCTGGACACCGGCCGTCTGCAACTGCGACATGGCCCCATCCCCAAGCTCGACATGCCCCCCATGACCATGGTCTTTCGGGTGAAATCGCCTGATCTGTTGCAAGGTCTCAGGCAAGGCGACCAGATCCTGTTCAGCGCAGAAAAGATCGATGGCGCCTATGTGGTGACCCACATCGAGAAGCGCCCCTGAGCATGGCCCGAGCGCCCTGTTAATCTTCAGTCCATGAAGATGGCAATCGTGGGCGCCGGCTCGATCGGCGGGCTGATCGGTGCTCGACTGGCCAGCGCCGGACGGGCCGACGTCTGCGCCTTGGCGCGCGGAGCTACGCTCCACAGCCTGCAAACACAGGGCTGGCGCCTGCGCTCGCCCGATGGTGACCTGCACGCCCCGGCACGGGCCAGCGATACGCCGGCTGCCTTGGGTGTGCAGGATGTGGTGGTGTTGGCCGTTAAAGCCCCGGCGCTGGCCGCGCTGGCGCCGCAGCTAGGGCCTATGATGGGGCTCCACACCCTGGTGGTGCCCGCCATGAACGGCGTGCCCTGGTGGTTCTGCGATCGGGTGCCCGGCTTCGAAGGCCGGCCGCTGAGCAGCGTAGACCCTCAAGGCTCGTTGGGGCAGCACCTGCGGGCCGAACAAACCATCGGCTGTGTCGTGCACGCTTCGGCCTTCACGCCGGAGCCGGGTCTGGTGCAGCATCGCATGGGGCGCGGCCTGATTCTGGGCGAAGCTTGGGGTGGCCGCAGCCCGCGGGTGCAGGCGCTGTGTGACGTGCTGGCCGATGCCGGCTTTGACACCACCCACAGCGACCACATCCGCCGCGACATGTGGTTCAAGCTCTGGGGTAACCTGACCATGAACCCGGTGAGCGCCCTGACCGGCGCCACGATGGACCAGGTGTTGGCCGACCCGCAGCTCTTGGCCTTTTGCTCGCAAGCGATGCATGAAGCGTCAAGCATTGGCGCGCGGGTGGGGTGCCCGATCGAGCAAAGCCCCGAAGAGCGGCACGTCATCACCGCCCAGTTGGGCGCGGTGAAAACCTCGATGCTGCAGGACGTGGAAGCCGGCCGCCCCATTGAGCTGGACGCTATCGTCACCGCGGTGCATGAGATCGGCAGCGCATTGGGTGAACCCATGCCGGCCATCTCTGCGCTGCTGGGCCTGACGCGGGTCTTCGGCCAGCGCCGGAGTCTGTACCCCGCTGCTGCAACTGCGGCAGCACCTGCGGCGGCAACCAGCGCCCCAGCCCGCAGCTGAAACGGTCTGCAGCGCCATGTTCAGCTCACTGGCGGCCCACCCCTACGCCTATCCCGTGCTGGAGGTGCTGCACCTCGTGGGCCTGGCCCTGGTATTGGGTAATTTGGTGCTCATAGAACTGCGCGTCTTCGGCTTAGGGGCCACGCTGCCCGCACCCGATCTGGCGCGCTTGAGCTTGATGCTGGTGGCGCTGGGTTTTGGCCTGCTGGTGCTCAGCGGCATCCTGATGTTCGCCACGCAAGCGCAGGAGCTGCTGGCCAGCCGAACGTTTGCTGTGAAGATGTCGATCATGTCGCTGGCGCTGTGCAACGCGGCCTGGTTTCACGCGCGCGGTAGCCTGCAGCGGCTGGACGCCACGGCGCGGGTGCAGATGGTCGTGTCGACCCTGCTGTGGTTGACGGTGGTCGCTGCAGGCCGTTGGATCGCGTATGAATAATGTCAGCTGTTGCTAAAGGAGACTTAGACCATGAACGCCTTGCCCCCAAATCAACGCCGCCTGCTGTTGCGCGCCGCTGCAGCAGGTGGCTGGTGCACCATCACAGGAGCGTCACCACTGGCTTGGGCGCACCACGGCTGGAGCAGCTTTGATCAAGATCGGCCGCTGTACCTGCAGGGCCGGGCATCGGAGGTGAAGTGGCGCAACCCGCATGCCGAACTGGTGCTCGAACGGTCGGGCCTGGCCCTGCCCGCCGACCTCGTGCAGCGCGCTGTACCGCCGCAGGTGGCGCAGGTGGATGGCCGAAGCCTGCTGGCACGCGCCACTGTGCCCCAACGCGCCGACGCGCGCTGGATGGTGGAGCTGGCCCCCATCACCCGCATGGAGCAGTGGCAGGTGCCCGAGATCCGCAACGGCGCTGAATTGGCCGTGCTGGGCTTCACCTTTGCCGGCGAGAAGGGCGAGGCCATCCTGCGGGCGGAGTATCTGTTCCTGGGCAACAAGGTGTACGGGCTGCGCTCGCGCCCGGCCTGATCACTCGGCTTCAAAAGCCCCAACGCAGCGAGAGCCTCAACGAACGCGGCTGCGCCGGGTGCACATGGCGATCGGCCACTGGTTTGGCCTCTGAGGGCAGGCGTGAGGCATAGAAGTATTGGATGTCGTCGGCACGGCGGTTGCCCAGGTTGAAGATGTCCAGCGTGGCTTCGGTGTTGCGGCCCCAGCCGGGCAGGTAACGCGACACCCGAGCATTGAGCGTTGAAGACGCGCGGCTGCGTACGCTGTTGTCCTCCAGCAAAGGGCCGCTGCCCAGGTAGCGCCACTGCAGGCTGCCCGTCCAATGGGCCAGGTCGCGAAGCGTCACCGCGGCTGAAGCTACACGGTCTACCGCATTGGCAATGCGCTCACCATTGGCAAGGCGGCCATAGGACCAGGCCAGGTCGGCATCGATCAGCAGCCACTTGCGTGGCGTGTAACGGTTGCTGAACTCCACCCCATACCGCCGACTGGCCTGGCTGGCTTCGGTCGAGCCCGCGTCTCCGACATAAACGAGCTCGGACTCCAAACGCAGGCCCCACAGCGACAGCGAGCTTTGCAGACCGGGCCAGGCCTCGGTTCGAAAACCCAGCTCAGCGCCCCGGCCCGCGACCAAGATGGGCACCCGGGGCACCGGTTCAGCAGTTCGCGGGTCCACGCGGATGGTCGCCCCACGCGCATCGTTGCTGTGAAACCCGGTGCCGACATTGACGAAGAGCTCGCTCTTTTGCCAAGGCCCTAGCACCAACGACAGCTTGGGCGAGAGTTGGGTGTCTGATCCCGCGCCCGAGTTCAGCACCTGGCTGATCGCATCCACGCGCAGCTTCTTATGGTCCAGTCGCAGCCCGGTGATGGTACGCACCAAAGGGCTCCACTCCACCACGGTTTGGGCATACAGGCCGATCGAAGCTTGTCGCACCGCATCGTCCCGCACCACCGCTGTCACCTGGCGCGCCACGGAATCGAATAGGCCCACGCGCGCGGCATCCGAGCGCCACTGCAGCCCAAGCTCGCTGCGGGCCAAGCGCTCCATCCAGCCGTGGCTGCTTGCATAGCTCAGGCTGCCGCCCCAAACGGTGCGCTGGTCTTGCTGGCGGAACTGGTCGCCTTGCTCAGGCCGCTCCAGGGCGTAGGTGAAGTTGGAGTACAGGTCCATGGCATAGCGCACCGCATAGGCCTGGGCGCGCAGCACGCCGCCATGGCCATCGGTATGGGCCCACTGGCCCGACACACTGTGGCGCGCCGAATCGCCCCCGGCCGTGGGATCCAAGCTACCAAAGCGCGAGAAGCCCGGCGTGCTGATCAGCCGCTCAGGCACTTGATCGGTGGCGGTCCACTTCGCTTGGTAGCCCATCACGCTGAATTGCCAGGTGCTGTTATCACCCAGGCCACTGAGGGTGAGCACCCCGTTGTGGCGCTGAAGGCCTTGCGGCACCACCCAGGGGCCATCGTGGCCCATCGCCTCCAAGGCCGCCACCAGGCTCAGCCCAGCGCCCACCGCCGCAGACCCACCAGCCACGCCGCGCCGAAATCCGCGCTGGCCCAACCCCACATCCAAGAAGGGCCGGTCGAAACTCGTGCGGTACGACACGTCGGCCGAGCCAGCCAGGGAGAAATCTCCAGCCCTGGCATGGTAGGACCCCTTGCGGTACTCGACCCGCTGCACCATCTCGGGGATCAGGAAGTTGAGGTCGGCGTACCCCTGGCCATGGGCATGGGTAGGCAGGTTGGCGGGGATGCCATTGACCGAAGTAGCGAAGTCGGTTCCGTGATCGAGGTTAAAGCCGCGCAGAAAGATTTGGTTGGCTTTGCCATCTCCACTGTGTTGCGTGACGATCACACCGGGGATGAACTCCAGGATCTCGCCGGGACGCAGGGCGGGGCGACTGCGCAGCAGACCCGCCTCGACCACCCCTTCGGAGGCTGCGTCACTGGTACCCACGGCGTTGTCGTAGTGGCGGCTGACCACCACCTGTTGGTGGTTGGCCCAAGCCAAATTCGGCCATAAGACCAACGAGCTGGCCAACAGTGCGGCCCGGGCGGGCAAAAAGATCCCCGCTTCGTGCAAGGGGTTTGGGGTGTTGAGCATGCGGAGGCGATTGTGCCGCGCGTCCGGGCTCACGCTTGCAAGCCCAATGGGCGATTCGCGCCTATGGCTTGCCCTTGCCCAGGCCCTTGGGGTGTTACTCAAGTGCCTACACTCTGCGCCATGACGAATTTCTGGCCTTCAGCCGGTTGGTCGCTCTTGCGCAGCGATGAGCAAGATGGGCTGCTGCCCACCGCCGATTGGTTGCGCCGCTTTTTGGAAGGGCCCGAGCTGGTCTTGGTTGCAGAATCTTGCGCGGCCGAACGCCGCTTGCACAAGGCCCTGCACGAAGATCCCTTCTTGCCTGTGGCCGAGCCACGCCTTCAGACGCTGGCTGATGCGGATGCCGCCGACAACTACCGCGCCTTCATCGCCTTTCGTGATGCGCTGCAGGCCGCCGGCACGCTGCAGGCGTGCTACTTGCACCAGGTGCGCAGCGCCCGGGTGAACGTGGCGCCGGTGTTCATGCAGGCCATGACGCAGGCCATCGTGCGGCATGTGTTGCGCCACACCGATGACGCGCTGCAAGCCCGGGCTGCCGAACTCTTGTTCCGCCCTCAGAGGGTGACCGTGGTCCAGGGGGTACCCCTGGCCGGTGACGCGCAAACCCTAGACCTGCTCAACGAAACCGGCGGCTTTGGTGAACTTGGACGGCTCTTGTCTCAGGCGCAGGCCCCGATTCGGGCGGCCAAGATGAGGGTGCTGACCGCTGAGCTGGCCCCTGAGTATTGGCGCGCTGCCTCAAGTGCTCGAGAACATGAATTTCTGTTGGACCTGCGCCATGAACTCCAACAAGATCTGGGCCATGGCCTGCAGTTCACCTTAGCGCGGGCCGAATCAGGCCTGGCCGCCTTGTCGCGCGTGCTGCAGGCGTGGCTTGAACACCTGGTGGGGCTGCAGGTACAGATCACGCCGCTTTCGCGCATCGATGACGACCACTGGCGCTGGCATGTAGGCTTGGACGCGGACGCCACTGCCTTGCTCAATGACCTATATGAGGGACGGGATGTAGACGCCGATCGCCGCGCCCAATTGATCAGCCTGTTCGCGCTGCGCTTTGTGCAGGCTGAACAGGCCTTGCCCGAAATGGCCGGCCGGCCGGTGTATCTGGGCCTGTGTCAAACCGCCGATGGCCAGATCCGGCTCAAGCCCCAGAACCTGCTGATCAACCTGCCTGTGGCGGCCTAAGGATCAGCCCTGTGCCCGCGCGGGCAGCTTGGGCGCGGTCTTCAGGCTCAACACCATCGTCACCGCCAGAATGGCCACCACCACGCCAAGCTCCTTTGGTTGAGGTATCCGGGCAGGAACTCGATGGTGCGGGTGTTGGCCGCTTCCAGCCCGTGGTGTTGGTAGACCGCCCACCAGAGCAGGCCACAGAAGGCCAAGGACAACACCACTCAAATTGCGGGCTCCTTTGCTTCGGATGAACCAGCTTAATTCTGAGGTTTATTTCGTGATTTTCGAAGTGTTCACGCACCAGGCAACTCGATGTGCCGCTACGGGATTAGCGGGTTTTGACGCGCCACAGCGCGCCATCGGGTGCATCACTGAGCAGGTACACCCAGCCGTCGGGCCCAACCCGCACATCGCGCACGCGCCCCACTTCGCCAAAGAGCAGCCGTTCTTCGCGCACCACGCGCTGGCCATCCAATACCAAGCGCACCAGGCTTTGGCCACTGAGGCCGCCCAGCAAGAGGCTGCCCTTCCACTGGGGAATCGCATCGGCTGAATAAAAGGCCATGCCCGAAGCGCCGATGGAGGGAATCCACACATGCAGGGGCTGCTCCAAACCCTCACGCGCCGTGCCCTCGCCGATCCTGGTGCCGGTGACGTAGTTCACTCCGTAAGTGATGGTAGGCCAGCCGTAGTTGCGCCCGGCACGGATGATGTTGAGTTCGTCACCCCCTTGCGGGCCATGCTCGTGCGTCCACAGCTCGCCCGTGGTGGGGTGGATGGCCGCGCCCTGCAGGTTGCGGTTGCCACGGCTGAAGACCTCGGGCGGCTGTTCGGCCTGACCCACAAATGGGTTGTCGGCTGGCACCCGGCCATCGTCGTGCAGGCGGATGACCGAGCCGGCATGGTCGCGGGGCGCTTGTGCGCGCTGCATCTCGCCTCTATCGCCCAAGGTCAGGTACAAAAACCCCTTGCTATCAAATACGATACGCCCACCCAAGTGAAAGCCGCGCCGCGACTTCGGGCTCATGGCGAAGAGCTTTTGCTGGTCCACCAAGCGACCGTCCTTGAGCCGTGCGCGCATCAGGGTGGTGCCGTATTCGCCCTCATCTGTAGGCGACGGCTCGGCATAGGCCAAGTACAGCCAACCGTTGCTGGCGTACTGTGGATGCAGCACTACATCAAACAAGCCCGCCTGCACGGTGGCCCTCACCGCGGGCACGCCCTCGATGGGCTTGGGGTCCAGCTTGAAGTCGGCGCTGATGCGGCGCAAGGTGCCGCCGCGCTCGGTCACCAGCATCTCGCCATTGGGCAACCACGCCAGCGACCACGCGTTCTTCAGGCCGCGCACCAGGGCCGTGGCCTGCACCGCCACCACAGGAGCAGGCGTGGCAGCCACCGTGTCTTTGGAGAACGTGGGCAAGCGCGGGCCAGCAGGGGTTTGGGCTGCAGCGGGCGCTACCCAGGCCAGCGCTGCGCTGGCCAGCCATAGGGTCGTGAAACGAGCCACCAGGGCCAAGCGCGGTCGACAGGCCTTTGGCACGGAAAGCGGCACGCCGGCCCTCGTTGCGATGGCGATGCAGGTGGTGTTGAAAGCGGTGGTGAGAGTGTCCATAGACCGCATGGTAGCCAGCCCTCGATTAACCAAGCGCCAGGGTGTGGACAATAGGCTGATGCTGCTGTTGCTAAAACGGTTCCTGGCCCGCGGCACCCGTCCTGGATGGAGTCGGCTGGCGCTGTGTCAGGTGCTGCATCAAGTGCTGTGCAGGATGCAGAGGTCGGGTCTGTATGCAGGGCTTTGTGTGGGATTGATGGCCCTTACGGGGCCCGCCCATGCCGACACCCTGGTGGTGGGCTCTAAGCGCTTTACGGAAAGCTACATCTTGGGCGAACTGGTGCGCCAGCGCTGGCTGGAACAAGGCCTGGCGGCCGAGCATCGCCAAGGCCTGGGCAACACCGCCATCGTGTTGCAAGCCTTGAAGGCCGGGCGCATCGATGTGTACCCCGAGTACACCGGCACCATCCTGCGCGAGATCTTGCAGCGACCGCAATCGCAGGCCAGCTTAGCCGAGCTCAACATCTGGTTGGCCCCTAGCGGCTTGAAGGTGGGCGTGCCGCTGGGCTTCAACAACAGCTATGCCCTGGCCCTGAGGGCTGACCGGGCCGCCGCGCTGGGGCTGCGCCGCATCAGCGACCTGGCCGCCCTGCCTGCGGCCCAACAGGCGGCACTGCGCACCGGCTTTAGCGCCGAGTTCACCGCCCGCGCAGACGGTTGGCCTGGGCTGCGTGAGCGATACGGCCTGCAGATGCAAGCCGGGCGCGGCCTGGATCACGGCTTAGCCTATGCCGCCTTGCAGCGCGGCGAAGTGGACGTGGTGGACGCCTATTCCACTGACGCCGCGGTGCACCGCCTGGGACTGGTCTTGCTGGAAGATGACCTCGGGGCTTTTCCGCGCTACGACGCGGTGCTGCTGATGCGCCTGGGCGTGGACGAGGCCCTGCTGCAGCATCTGGCGGGCCGGTGGAATGAGGCTGCGATGGCCGAGCTCAACGGCCGGGCCGAGCGCGGCGAAACCTTTGAGGCGGTGGCACGCTCGGCGCTGGCTGGCCTGGGCCAGGCTGCAGCCCGTGCTCCACTACAAGCCTCAGGCCCACCGCACGCCGGATCATTCTGGGCCAGGCTGTTTGCACCCGACCTGCCCCGCCTGGTGGCCGAACACGCGGCCTTGGTGCTGGCCTCCACCGGCTTGGCCGTGCTGCTGGGTCTTCCCTTGGGCGTGGTAGCGCAGCGCAGGCCCCGTTGGGGCACGCTCATCCTGGGCACGGTGGGCTTGCTTCAAACCGTGCCTTCGCTTGCCTTGCTGGCGGTCCTGATTGCCGCACTGGGGCGCATCGGCACAGTGCCGGCGCTGATTGCGCTGTTCTTGTATGCGATGCTGCCGGTCGTCAGCGCCACGCAGGCCGCCCTAAGCCAGGTTCCGCCGGGATTGCGGCAAGCGGGCTTGGCCCTGGGCCTGCGCCCCGGGCAGGTGCTTTGGCAGGTGGAACTCGCCCTGGCGCGGCCGGTGATCACCGCCGGTGTGGGCACGGCAGCGGTGACCGGCGTGGGAACAGCCACCGTGGCAGCCTTTGTGGGGGCAGGCGGCTTGGGCGAGCGAATCGTGGCTGGCTTGGCGGTCAACGATGCGGCACTGATGATGGCCGGCGCTGTGCCCGCAGCCGTGATGGCCGTGGCAGTGCAGGCCTTGTTCAAGCGGCTGCAGGCAGCCAACTGAAGCGACGGAGTTGCGGCGGCCGATCTTGCGGGGGCCGATCAGAAAGCCGCCACTGCGCCGTTGGAACGCGGATCGAAGCCGCCCTCGAGTACGCCGTTGGCGTGGCGCATCAACAAGCCCGCGTGGCCCACGGCCTCATCCCAAGCGCCGATAGTTTCCACCTCATGGCCCCACTGGCGCAGCTGCATCGCCACCTGAGGCGACCAACGGCTTTCCAGCTTGAGGGTGTCGCTGGCGTTGCCCCAGGTACGGCCCAGCAACCAGCGCGGGCGCGCAATCGCCAGTTGCGGATGGTCCCCGAAGTGGCGCACCCGATTGAAGACGGTGGCCTGGGTTTGCGGCTGGCCATCGCCTCCCATAGTGCCGTACACCATGAAGCGGCCGTCGCCGAACTCGGCCAGAGC
>SXGQ01139113.1_pt1 | contig 10392 bp, 9 predicted proteins | sample 3178371 | NCBI WGS metagenome assembly SXGQ01 (sample SAMN11356859, study PRJNA531348) | freshwater metagenome | isolation source: freshwater sample F1-20 | place: China: Fuxian Lake, Yuxi | collected 2017-12-25 | reverse complement strand
GCCGGCGATCTGGGCGAGGTCGCGGCCCACGCGGCGGCCGGAACCCTCGGGGAAATCAGCCTGCGTCTGTTCCAGCCGCTGCGCTTCATGCTGGCGACGCCCGCCGCCGATCCGGCCGAGATCGTCGCGCGCCTCGGCGCCCCGGTCTGGCTGGAGGAGAAGTACGACGGCATCCGCTGCCAGGTTCACCGAGACTCCGGCCGCGTGGAGCTCTACTCGCGCGAGCTCCGGCCCCTGACGGCCCAGTTCCCTGAGCTGGTGCGGGCGGCCGCAAGCCTGCCGGAAGATTTCATCGGCGACGCGGAACTGCTGGCCTGGCGGGACGGCCGCGCGCTGCCGTTTGCCGAGCTGCAGCGGCGCCTCGGCCGACGGGGTGACGACCTGTTTCTCGGTGCGGAAATCCCGGTCTCCCTCTCGTTCTACGACCTGCTGTGGCACGCGGGCCAGCCGCTCATCGCCGCGCCGCTGCGGGAGCGCCGCCGTCGCCTCGAGGGCCTGCTCGCCGGGAACCGCAGCCCTGCTCTCCTGCTCGCCCCGGTTTACCAAGGCACCACCGCGGTCGAGATCGAGGCCGCCTTCCTCGCCGCACGCCGGCGGGGCAACGAGGGCCTGATGGCGAAGGACCCGGGCAGCCCCTATTCACCGGGCCGACGCGGCCTAGCGTGGTTAAAGTTGAAGCGGGCCGGCGCCACCCTCGACGTGGTGGTCGTCGCCGTGGAGCAAGGCCACGGCAAGCGACGCGACGTTTTGAGCGACTACACGTTCGCGGTGCGGGACGAGGCCACCGGGCGACTGCTGGTCCTGGGCAAGGCTTACACAGGTCTAACCGACGCCGAGATCGCCCGCCTGACCGACCACTTTCTCGCGACCACTACCGCCATCCGGGGCCGCCGCCGTGAGGTGCTGCCGCAAGTGGTGCTCGAGATCGCCTTCGACGCGATTCAGGCTAGCCCGCGCCACGACTCCGGGCTCGCATTACGCTTCCCGCGGATCGTGCGTTTGCGGCCGGACAAGACCCCCGCCGAAATCGACACGCTCGCGCACTGCCGCCGCCTAACCGAGGTTCGCTTCGCCCCTGAGGAAAGGAACGCGGTTGAACCCGCCGTGTCGCCCCCACAGCCTCAACCGATGACCGCCGCGTCCCCCAGAGTATGCGAGGCCTGATCGCCGCCAGCCTACTCGCGGTTTCGATTCTCACCAACGTTTCCGCCCTCCCCGTGCTGCCCGGAGAAGAGCTCCATTACCGCGTCGCCTGGGCGCTGCTGCCGGGCGCCGGGGAAATCCGCCTGAGCGCCGCACGGCAGGACGATCCCGCCGGTTCACGGCTGCGGGTAGTCACCCACACCCGCACGCTCGGCCTCGCGCGGATGGTGCTGCCCTTCGAAGCCCGCGCCACCGCGGACTTCACGCTCGCGGATGGCCGGCTGCGCTGGTTGCGCGAGGAAACCCGCCAGCGGGGCGAGCAACGCGCGCATCAGGTCGCCTTCGATTACGTGGCCGGCCACGCCATCTGGACCGCCGACGACGCATCCGGCGCCTCCCGCGCCCTGACCCTGCCTCCGGGCGAGCCCTCCGATATGATCCTCGGGTTGCTGCGCACCCGCGACTGGCCGCTGGAACCGGGAGGCCGACGGGACGCGCTCGTGCTGTTCAATGATGAATTCTACGAGCTGACGATCCACTGCACCGGGCGCGAAACCGTCGACACGCCGCTCGGCCGCTTCACCACCCGCGTGCTGGAGCCGCGGATGGAGCGAACCGCCCCCAAGGGAATGTTCCGCCGCGGCGGCACGGTCCGCGTCTGGATCGCCGAGGATCGCTGGCGCCTGCCGGTGCGCTTCGCCGTCGAGTTCAAAGTCGGCCGAGGCGTCGCCACGCTGACGAGACACCTCCCGCCTGCAAGCGATGCTCCGGCTGCTCATCCTTAGAGGCGGCGCACTGGGCGACTTCCTCGTCACACTGCCCGCAATCGCGCTGCTTCGGGAGCGCTGGCCCGATGCGGAGATCGAGCTGATCGGCAATCCCGTCGCGGCCGCCCTCGCCCAGAAGCGTGGTCTGGTTGACCGGGTCCACCCGCAATCGTCCGCCCGATGGCGGCCCTTGCACGGAAGGGAGCCCCTGCCGCCCGACCTCCACGCCTGGCTCAGCACCTTTGACCTCGTCCTGAGCTTCCAGCCGGATCCGGCCGGGGACCTCGCCGCCCGCTTCCCGCTGCGGCACGGGCAAAGTTTTCTGACGGGGCCGCCCCACCCGAAGGTCGGTCCCGCCGCTGCCCACTACTGCGCCCCGCTGCGGCAGCTTGGATTACAGCCCAAGGCGCTCGTCCACCCGCTGGCGCCACTGGCCCCGCCGAACGCGGGTCCGCGCCCGGTGCTGATCCATCCCGGCAGCGGCTCCCCACGCAAGAACTGGCCCTGTGCCCGCTGGCTGGAGTTGGCCGCCCAACTTCCCGGCCCGGTGACGCTTCTGCTCGGTGAAGCGGAACTTGCTCGGCCGCTGCCGGCTGCATTGGCCGCGGCCCGCGCCGCCCGAGCCAACTGCCTGCCGCTCGGCGGCCGAGAACTGGACCTGCTCTGGGAACCATGCCTGGAGGAACTACTTCGGTGTTTGGCGGGCGCCCGCTTCTTCCTTGGCCACGATTCCGGCGTGAGCCATCTGGCCGCCTGCGCCGGACAGCCGGGTCTTCTGCTCTTCGGGCCAACTGATCCAGCGATCTGGAAACCTCCGGTCGCTAACGTTAGCGCACTGCGGCCCAGCGGCGGACTCGAATCCCTGACCGTTCCACAGGTCCTAGCCGCCGTCGGCCCGCTGCTCGAGAGGGCGTCCGCCTGAAATAAGCCTTGCCTTAACTTTTCCCGAAGCGCTTAACTGCGCGTTTCCTCTCATGAAAGCGACGATCAAGACCCAAGGCCAGCAGTTCACTGTCTCCGAGGGCGACATCCTCACCGTCAACCGCTATCCCGGCACCGAGAAGGGTGCCACCGTGGAGATCAAGGATGTGCTCGCGGCCGGTGAGGGCGAGGCCTTCAAGGTTGGCACCCCCACCCTACCGGGTGCGGTCGTATCGGCGACGATTCTGGAGAATAAGCGCGGCGACAAGGTGATCGTCTTCAAGAAGAAGAAGCGCAAGGGGATGGAGCGCAAGCGGGGTCACCGCCAAGAGCTTTCCGTCATCAAGATCAACTCGATCAAAGCTTAAGGAGAAACGACGTCATGGCGCATAAGAAAGGTCAGGGAACATCCACCAACGGCCGCGAGAGTCACTCGAAGCGCCTAGGCGTGAAGCGGTTCGGCGGCCAGTCCGTACTCGCCGGCAATATCCTCGTCCGCCAACGCGGCACGAAGCTCCATCCGGGCAAGAACGTCGGCCTCGGCCGCGACTTCACCCTTTTCGCGCTCACCGACGGCACGGTCCAGTACGATAAGGCCCACCGTAAGGTCTCGATCGTCACCGCCTGAGCGCAACCCGCTCCTCCTCTTAGGCCGGTTCCGCCTCGCGGAACCGGCCTTTTTCTTGCCCGCCCCCTGCGCCAGAGGCACGCTGCGCCAACCCCAACCTGATGCGCGCGCTCCTCCGCTGGCTCCCGCTTTGCCTAGCGCTCCTCGCCCCGGCCCGGGCCGGAGGTCCACCCCCGAAGATCTTGCACGTCGGCGTCGGGGTCGACCCGCAGGACCTCGACCCGCAGATCATCACCGGCCTCCCCGAGGCCCGGATCCTCCGGGCCCTGTTCGAGGGACTGGTTGTCATCGGCCCCGACGGGAATCTCGCGCCCGGCGTCGCCCGGTCGTGGGAGATTTCGGTCGACGGCCTGCAACTGACGTTCCACCTGCGCCCGGAGGCCCGCTGGTCGGACGGCCGGCCGCTGACCGCCCGGGACTTTGTCGCCTCCTATCAACGCATCCTGACGGCCAGTCTCGGGGCCCGGAACGCGGAGCGCCTCTACCCGGTGGTCGGCGCGGAGGAGTTCCATCGGGGACGCCTGACCGACTTCAGCCGCACGGGCTTCGCCGCGCCGGAAGACCAGCTTCTCCGGTTCACCCTGAAACAGCCCGCCACCTTCCTCCTCCAACTCCTCACGATGCCGGAGTGGCTGCCGGTGCCGCTGCACGTCGTCAGCCGGGTCGGACGACCGGACCAGCCGGGCAATCGCTGGACCCGCGCGGAACACTTCGTGGGCAACGGCGCCTTCGCGCTGCGCGCCTGGCGACCCGGCCAGCCCCTCGTGGTCGCACGCTCCCCCACGTATTGGGGTCGCGCCGCAGTCCGGCTGGATGAAATCCATTTCCACCCGATCGAGGACGCCGGGGCAGAGGAACGTTTATTCCGCCAGGGAAAGCTCCACCTCACGCAGACGATTCCCGCCGCAAAGATCGCCACCTACCGCCGGGAGCAACCGGAAAGCCTACGGATCGAACCCTTCGGCGGGCTCTACTATTACGTCTGCAACACCCGCCGCCCGCCCTTTGACGACGCGCGGGTGCGGCGGGCGCTGGCGCTGGCGCTCGATCGCGAGGCTCTCACTCGTCACGTCAGCCAGGGCGGCGAAGAACCCGCTTACAGCGCGGTGCGGCCTGGCCTGGCCGGTTATCCCGGCGTACCCGCCTTTCGGGCAGATCCCGCGGAGGCCCGGCGCCTGCTCGCCGCGGCCGGCTTTCCCGGCGGCCGCGGGTTCCCTCGGGTGGAGCTGCTGTACAACACGGCGGAACAGCACCGGGCTTTGGCGGAGGCGGTGCAGCAACGCTGGCGCCGCGAACTGGGCATCGAGATCACGCTGCTGAATCAGGAATGGACGGTTTACCTCGACGCCATCAACCGCTCCCACTCCTTCCAGCTGGCCCGGGGCGGCTGGGTGGTGGCCGAGCCGCACATCCATCTGGAACGCTGGCAGACCGGCCACGCCACGAATCAGGCGGGCTGGAGCCACCCGGGGTACGATCGCCTGCTGGCCGCGGCGCTGGCGGCGCCGACCACCGCCGAGCGCTACGCGCGCTACCTCGAGATGGAGGCGATCCTGGCTGAGGAAATGCCGTTCATTCCCGTCTACTTCCACACCTTGCCGCGGCTCGTCAGCCCCAAGGTGACCGGCTACCGCACCACCCTCGAGGACGCTTTCCCCTGGGCGGCGATTGACCTGCGCCCGTGAGCGCCGGCCGGGCGAAACCCCGGCGCCTCAAAGCCCCAAGATCGCCCGCAGCACCGCCGCCAACAGGTCGATCGGACTGCCGGACGAAGGCTGGCTGGGCTGACCGGGCTGGCCCGGTTGCCCCGGCTGGCCCGGCTGTCCGCCCTGGCTGGAGCTGGAGGAGGAACTCGCCCGGCTGGAGGAACTGGGGCTGCCGGGCTGTCCCGGTTGCCCCGGCTGCTGACCGGCAGGCCTTCCCGGCTGGCTCGGCGGCTGCCCCGGCTGGCCCAAACCGGCCAGCTGCGCCGGCGTACCCAACTCACGGCCCTCCCCCTCCTGGCCCCCACGGCTCGGCGTTCCCTGCTGATCCGCACCGCGGGCGGAACCAGCGGGCCTTCCACTGCCTGAGTTGCCGTCCGGACCGTCGTCTCGGCCATAGGGGTATTTGTCCTGCGCGTTGGGGATACCATCCCCGTCGATGTCCGGGTCCTGGGCATTGGGGATGCCGTCCCCATCCATATCCCCGTCCGCCGCGTTGGCCGTGCCGTCCCCGTCCAGATCGCCGCCCGGACCGTCGCGGCCATTGCCCGCGCCACCAGGTCCGGAAGGATCGGGATTGGTCCCGTAGCGATACTCGTCCTGCGCGTCCGGCACCCCATCCCCGTCGCTATCCTCGTCCCGTTCGTTGGGGATGCCATCCCCGTCCATATCAGGATCCTCGCGATTGGGAATGCCGTCCCCGTCGAGGTCTCCGTCGGGACCGCTGCGGCCGTCCGCGGAAACCCGCGCAAGCGCCTCGGTGCCCCGGCCGCCGACCTGACCATCCCCGCCGCGGCCGAACACGCCAGAGAAGGTGAAGCGCACGTGATCGACCTGACTGGAACCGAGCGAGGCGCGGTGCTTGATCGCCGCGTCGCGCACGACCTCCATCTCGATCCGGCGCCGCCGGGCCTCTTCCGCGTCCGCCATCGGGCCGAACAAGCAGGTCAGATTCTCGTGCCGGTAACGCACGTACCAACCCTCATCGCTTGGACCTAGCCCAGTGATGTTGATGCCGCCGTAGCGCTGGCGGAACTCGTCCGCGGGCAGATTCCATAGGTCCTCGATCGCCGAGACCGGATAGATCAAAGTCGTGGCTCGAGCCGTCACCGCCAGTGCGGCGAAGGCGAACCAAGCGAGGAGGCGGCGGAGCGCCCGCATCGTCGGTAAGTTCACAGCCCAGAGGGGATGACGCGCCCCTTTTCCGTCCGATTCGGACCGCCCTTGTTGACCGGACCCTTACCGCCGGTGCCGGTACCCTTCTCGTAATCCTGCGTGTTGGCGTTCGCGACCTGCTGCGTGCCAACGACGGCGGGGCTGCGCGGCTGTTGGGGAATGCGCATCGCCTGATCGCCGATGGCCATCGCGGTCGGCCGCGATGGCCCCTTACCGTCGGGGGCCGGCGGGGCAGCCTCGCCCTTAAGTTCCGCAACTTGGATGCCCTGGGCCTGATCGCTGGTGCCGGCCGCCGCCTTGTCGGACTCCTTGCCCCCAGCGCTGCCCGCTTGGTTCGACTCTGGTTTGCCCTGACCGCCTGGCCTTCCCGGCGGACCGCCGCTCCCCTCGGCGGCCGGTTCAGTTCCGGACTGGCCGGGCGGCGAGGAGGCTCCCCCCACCTTGTCCGTCCGCGCCTGTTCATCGCCCGGCAACTCAAAGTCCCCGATCATCCCGATCGCGGAGCGCTTCTCGGGCGCGTGCGCGGAGCCGTCGAGGAGCGCCGGGTCGGGCAACACGCCCCGGGCGCCCGCAGCGCCCCGGGGCGAGCTGGGACGGCCTGCGCCGCCCGCGTCGGCCGCCGGGAGCGGGGCCAACGCGACGCCCGCCAGCACCACCCCGCAAAGGAGGAGTGGAAGCACAGAGGTCATTTCTGGTCGGAAGGAACGTTGCAGATCACGGTCACGACCGGTGGCGGCGTGCCCGCCCTCACTTGCAGGAGCAGGTTGATGTCGCGGTAGCCCTTGCGCCGGCCAATTACCTCGTAGTCGCCGGGCAAGATGCGGATCACCTCCGAGTCTAACTTCTGCGGCGCCCGAAAATTAGTAATCTGGACCCACGTGCTGCCGTCCGACTTAAAAGTCACCTCTACCGGTTTATTCTGTTCCATCAGCACGGAGTGCAGCTGTTGCACCCGGTCGCTATTGACGAGGTAGGAGGGCTTCACGGCCATCGCCTCGTTGAAGCGGCGAATGGCCCCCTGGAAATCCGACCGGTTGGCCAACTGCTCCGCGGCCTCGACATACTTCTGGTACTGCAGCAGCGCGCGGATGACCGTCCCGACCCGCGTGTATCCCTCCTTCGCCTCGGCGTGATCCGCGTCCAGCTTCAGGGTCTCGTTGTACGCCTCGCGCGCCTCAGACCACTGGTAGGCCTTCTCATAGTCGAAGGCCTTCGCGAGGGCTTTCTGCACCGCTTCCTGGTGCGCGTTGGCGCGGGCCGTCTTCAGCTGCGCCTGCACCTCGGCGTTTTGGGGCGTTACCTTCAGGGCGTTCTGCAGCTCGGCGATCGCCCGGTTCCAATCGCGCGCCTGGAGCGCCTCATCCGCAGCCGCTCTGGCGGCGGCGAAGCGGGTTTCCTTCTCCAGCCGGGCCGCCCGCGATTGCCCTTCCTGCGCCGCAGCGGAAAACCCATCCAGCGCGAAGGCCTGTTTGTAGGCCTCGGCCGCCTCCTTGAACTGCTTCTGCTGCTCCAGTTTAGTTCCCTGCTGCAGTAGGGCGTAAACGCGGTCGATATTTTCAGCCCGCTTCAGACCCTGCACGGCGGCCTCCAGCCCGGGAGACTTGGCGAGGGCCTCCTCGAACGCTTGGCGCGCGGCAGACTTCTCACCCGCCGCGAGCGCGCGCTGACCGTCGAACAGGCGGGCCTTGACGAAGGTGGATAGAGACTCCTCCGCGCGCTTAAGCTGGGCGAACCCTGCATCGAACTGCTTTTTCGCCCCGGCAAAATTGCCATCCGCAAGGAGCTTGCTGCCGGCGCCGGCCGCCTCAAAGGCGGCCTCGAGCGCGCCCGGCGCCAGACTGCGGGATAGCTCCAGTTCCTTGATCCGCAGCAGGATCGAATCGTACCCCTGCCGCGCCTCGCCCTTGACCTTCACGTTGCGGGTAAAGGACTCGATCTCCGGATTGAGCGCCTCAAAGACCGCGAAGGCCCGGCCGAAGTCACGGCCCTTGAGCAGCGCCTCCCCTTGGCTGAACAGCCGCTCCATCGTGATGAGCTGCTCAATTTGCGAAGGATGGTCGGCCGGCACCCGGCGGAGCTCCTTGAGCGCCTTGCCGGCCAGCTCGAAGGCCTGCTCCGCCTTGGCCTGGCTAATGAAGGCGGAACTCGCTTCCGCGACCGAAGTGGCTCCGGCCGTGGGCACGGGCGCGGGCGCAAAGACATCAGGCCCCAGGACGAGCTTGGCCCCCCGGATCACCAGCCCGGCCACCAGCAACAGGGCAAAAGCCCCGCCCAGCGTCCAGGCGATCACGCGTGGCCACGCCGGGCCACGACGGGTCTGCTCCTTGCCCGCTTCCGGGTTCCAGTGAATGATGCGGCGCCGCTTCGGGCCGCCGGGGGATTCCTCGGCCATAAGTTACAATGGGTTCAGACGTGGGGGACGCGTGAAGGTTAGCACTGACGAATCCAAGGTCCCGCGGGGTTTGCGGGACAATGGATGGTGCGAGGAACCGGCCAAAATGCAAAGGGCTTCGCCACACTGACTGTCGCCGGAAACTTGCGTCGGGCAGACTCGTCCTTTCCGTCCCCCTTTCCCCGCCATGAACGCCCGTCCGACGCTCGCCTTGCTCGCCTCCGTCCTCCTGCTCGCCGGCTGCCACCAGGTGCCCGTGACGGGACGACGCGCGATGAACCTGGTCGACGAGAAGGAGGTCACGAAGATGAGCGTGGGGATGTTCGAGGATCTCAAGAAGCGCTACCGGCCCTCTCGCAACCAAGCCCAGCAACAGCAACTGCAGCGCGTTGGCGGCCGGTTGGCGAAGGTCGTGTTCTGGGATATGCCGGACGCCGACTGGGAATTCGTGGTGTTCGACAACCCGCAGATCAACGCCTTCGCGATGGCGGGCGGGAAGGTGGGCGTGTTCACCGGCATCTTCCGCATTGCGAAAACCGATGACCAACTGGCCGCGGTGCTCGCACACGAGATCGCCCACGTCACGGCCAAGCACGTCCACGAGAAGCTCTCCCGTGAGCTGGCGGTCTCCACCGTCGGCACGGTCGGGGTGATCGGCGGTATCGCCGGGGGCGCCTCCGGCCTCGCGGTCGACGCCCTCGCCCAAGTGTATGGGCTAACCACCGGCATCGGCGGGTTCGCCTTTGATCGGGAGAAGGAGCGCGAGGCCGACTATATTGGCCTGATGTACATGGCCCGCGCGGGCTACGATCCGCAGGCTGCGGTCCAGGTGATGGAGGCGCTCGAGGCGGAGACGGGCAAGGACCCGATGCCCCCGGCCCTCCTCTCCACGCACCCGTCGCACCCGGAACGCATCCTGAAACTGATGGACGCGATGCCCAAGGCGCTGGAGGAGCGCGCCCGGGGCGGACAAGTGGCCAACCCGATCATCGTCCGCTGACCCGGCAAGGGGCGCCGCGCCCCGCCTGGTCCCGCGGTTCGAGTCTACTGGCCCTGCTTCTTCTTGCCGCCCTTGTTCGTCCCGCCACCCGAGCGGCCAAGCCATTCCGGCGGAATCTGGGCCGGAACCTTCAACTCCGTGCGCAACTGCGCCAACTGGCCTTCCAGTTGCTTGCGCGCCGCCGCGTACGCGGGATCGGCCAGGACATTGCGCAGCTCCCGCGGGTCCTTCTCCGTGTCGTAAAGCTCCCAATAGTCGTCCGCGGTCCCAAAGAAGTGCACGAGCTTGTAGCGGTCGGTGACGACCCCGTAGTGCGGCCGTACCCGATGCGGCGTCGGCCACTCGAAATACTGGTAGTAGAACGCCGTGCGCCAGTCCGCGGGTCGGTTGCCCGCGAGGATCGGCCGCAGGCTGCGGCCCTGCATCTCCCCCGGCGCCGGCAAGCCGGCCGCATCCAAGAAGGTCTGCGCGAAGTCCAGGGTCGAGACCAAGTCCTTGCTCACCCCGCCCGGACGGCTCACCCCGGGCCAGCGCACCAGCAACGGCGTCCGCAGCGACTCCTCAAAGATCCAGCGCTTGTCGAACCACCCGTGCTCACCGAGGAAAAACCCTTGGTCGCTCGAATAGACCACAATCGTGTTCTCGGCCAGGCCCTCCTTTTC
>SXGQ01350455.1_pt1 | contig 10393 bp, 10 predicted proteins | sample 3178371 | NCBI WGS metagenome assembly SXGQ01 (sample SAMN11356859, study PRJNA531348) | freshwater metagenome | isolation source: freshwater sample F1-20 | place: China: Fuxian Lake, Yuxi | collected 2017-12-25 | reverse complement strand
TATTCAGCGGTCACCCAGCCCTCGCCACTGCCTTTTTTATGGCCAGGCACTTTTTCTTCGACCGAGGCGGTACACAGCACCTTGGTGTCGCCAAACTCGATCAGCACCGAGCCCTCGGCATGCATGGTGTAGCCGCGCGTCATGCGCACCGGTCGCAGTTGGTCAGCGGCGCGGCCATCGTTTCGTAGAAATTCACTCATGGTGGGATCTTGCTCCAGCTCAATCAAGCTTGTTCTGCTCAGGCAGGTATGAAACACCGGTGTCTGACAACCCATATCACCGGCAGGTAAAACAAGTCAGCGCCTGTTGACGTGTGTGAAAGATAGAGCACCGTCTTTTATCGTGATTTTGCCATTCAGCCGCCGCCCGCTCCCTGAAAGCGGGTTATTCTCAAACCAAGTCAACCTGACCCATTTTTCAGTGAAAATATCATGGCAGTTTACAGTATGACCGGCTTCGCCAGTGCCCAGATCGGCAGCACCCCGGAGGGCTCAGAGCGTGAATCCAAAAACAGTGCAGCTATCCAGATCGGCCTTGAAATACGCGCTGTCAACAGCCGATTTCTCGATTTGTCTTTTAAGTTGCCAGACGAGTTACGCCAGTATGAGCCTGCCCTGCGTGAGTTGCTGGTCAGCCAACTCAAACGCGGCAAGGTTGAGGTGCGCATGAGCCAAGATGCGGCCAGTCGCCACCAAATCCCGGAGCCCAGCGCGCGCCTGCTGCAGCGACTCAACAGCCTTCAGGACAGCACCCTGGCCTGGCTGCCCAAGGCCCAGGCGCTTAGCGTTGCTGATGTCATCCGGCTGGCTGCTGCCGAGCAGGCTCCGCTGGCTGACATTAGCCAAGAGCAGATCCTGACAATGGCGGCACAGGCCACTACCGCTTTGCTGGCGTCGCGCCAACGCGAGGGCGAACGGCTGGGCCTGATGCTGACACAGCGCATCAAGCAGTTGCGCAAATTGGCTGCTCAGGCGGTGCCACTGGTACCCAAGCTGGTAGCGCAGCAACGCCAGCGTTTTATTGAACGCTGGCAGGAAGCCATGGCCTTGGCTGACAGCGCTGTGCCTCCGGAAGCCGCTCAGGACCGGGCATTGACCGAGGCAACCGCCTTTGCAATTCGCATTGATGTCGCAGAGGAAATCACCCGCCTCAACTCCCATCTTGACGAGCTAGACCGATTGATACTCAAAGGCGGCGAGATCGGTAAAAGGCTTGATTTCCTGATCCAAGAGCTGCATCGGGAAGCCAACACCATGGGCTCCAAATCGGCCGCACTTGAGTTGACTCATATTTCAGTGGACATGAAAGTGCTGATCGAACAGATGCGGGAACAGGTGCAGAACATAGAATAGAGATTGATTGACTACATCGCTCAGAAGCGTGTTTCATGGACTACCCCGGGAATTTGTTTGTTGTTGCGGCCCCTAGCGGTGCCGGAAAATCGAGCTTGGTGAGAGCACTCCTGGAGCTTGATTCGCATGTTCGGCCTTCTGTGTCGCACACCACACGGGCGCCGCGTGGGCAAGAAAAACATGGCCGCGAATACTTTTTTGTCTCAGGCCCTGAATTCGATGCCATGGTCAATGCCGACGCCTTCGTCGAATGGGCAACAGTGCATCAGCATCGCTATGGCACCTCAAAAAAAGCCATCGAAGAGCGCATGTCGGAGGGCACTGACGTGGTGCTGGAAATCGACTTCCAAGGGGCTTTGGCGATTAAAAGAATATTCAGCAATGCGATCAGCATATTTATCTTGCCACCAAGCTGGGAAGAATTACGTGCGCGCCTAGAGCGCCGCGGTGAGGACAGCTCAGAGGTGATTGATCTGCGCCTGCACAATGCAGCGAAAGAGGTAGAGCAGGTGAAGCAATTTGACTTCGTTATAATCAATGAATCGTTTGATCGGGCGCTGTTTGATTTAAAAGCAATCGTCCATGCCCAACGCCTCAAGTTTTCCGTGCAGCTGCGTGTCCGACTTGACACCTTCAAAGCCCTGCACATCGTCTAGTCCACCCTCGAATCTTCGGAGAATTTCATGGCGCGTATCACTGTTGAAGACTGCCTGGCGCAGATCCCAAATCGTTTCCAATTGGTCTTGGCAGCGACCTACCGCGCGCGGATGCTCAGCCAGGGGCATACGCCCAAGGTTGAGAGCAAAAACAAACCCGGGGTAACTGCGCTTCGTGAGATAGCCGCTGGAAAAATTGGGATCGAGATGCTTAAAAAAGTCCCCCTCTAAGGGCCTGATGCAAAGCCCTCAAAGCACCGCTTGCGGTGCTTTTTTTTTTGTGCGGTTCACATCCTGGCCCCTGCGCGCTATATTCGCGGGGTGAACACCGCCAGCATCCCGGTCAAAACCGAACCGATTCCCGAACGTCAGCCGCGCAAACGCAGCACTGCCGCTGGCAACGCCGCCGCCGCCAGTTTCGCCAACCTGATTGAGCGGCTTGACTACCTGTCCCCCAGCGATCTAGAGCGTGTGCGTCTGGCCTACCGCTTTGCTGATGAGGCCCACCTGGGCCAACTGCGCAATGGCGGGGAGCCCTACATCACACACCCGATTGCGGTAGCCGGCCAGTGCGCCGAATGGAGACTCGATGCGCAGGCCCTGATGGCTGCCCTGCTACACGATGCCTTGGAGGACTGCGGCGTAACCAAGCCCGAACTGATACAACGCTTTGGCTCGCCGGTTGCAGAACTGGTAGACGGCCTGACCAAGCTAGACCGGCTGCACTTTGACTCTCGGGAAGAAAACCAGGCCGAATCATTTCGAAAAATGCTCTTGGCCATGGCCCGCGATGTGCGAGTGATCCTGATCAAGCTTGCTGACCGCACACACAATATGCGCACGCTGACAGATACGCCGAGGGATAAGTGGGCACGCATCGCCAGTGAAACACTCGACGTGTACGCGCCTATAGCCCACCGCCTGGGATTGAACCAGACCTTTCGGGAACTACAAAACCTGGCTTTTCGCCATTTGCGACCGTGGCGCGCGGAGGTGCTGGAGAGAGCCATCATCAAGGCGCGCGGTCGCCGCCGGGACCTGTTGCAAAACGTTCAACGGGCGGTGGAGTCCTCCTTTGTCAAGAGCGGCATGAAGGTCAAAATAGCCGGAAGGGAAAAATCCCTCTATTCAATTTATAAAAAGATGCAGGGCAAGCATCTAAGCTTTGCCGATGTCAATGACATCTACGGTTTTCGTCTGGTAGTGCCCAGCACAATAGACTGCTACACAGCATTGGGTACGCTGCACCAACTTTATAAACCTCTCCCTGGGCGTTTCAAGGACCATATAGCCATCAGCAAGCTCAACGGCTACCAGTCACTACACACTACCCTGGTTGGCCCATCTGGCACACACATTGAGTTTCAGGTACGCACCGAGGCCATGCACATGGTTGCCGAGGCTGGCGTCGCCGCGCATTGGCTCTATAAGGCCAAGGGTCCGCAAGACTCCGGGCAGGCTGAGCGAATGGGCTCGCAGTGGTTGCAGTCGCTGCTGGACATCCAGGACGAAAACCGTGATGCAGCTGAATTTTGGGAGCATGTGAAAGTTGATCTGTTTCCGGATGCGGTCTATGTCTTTACCCCCAAGAGTCAGATCATGGCGATGCCGCGTGGCGCCACTGTGGTTGATTTTGCCTACGCCATCCACAGCAATGTTGGCGACCACGCAGTGGCCGCGCGAACCAACGGCGAGGCAGCGCTGCTGCGCAGCGAACTCAAGAATGGCGATGTCATCGAGATCGAGACTGACCCCACAGCAAGCCCAAACCCCGCCTGGCTGAGCTTTGTACGTACGGCAAGAGCCCGATCAAAAATTCGGCAACACCTTAAAACACTGGCCCAGGCAGACTCCCAAAGCCTCGGCGAAAAAATGCTGACCCACGCCATGCGCTCCGAAGGCATTGAGAACTTGCCACCAGATACGCCCGACAAGCAAGCAGTCTGGGAAAAACTGCTGCGCTTCAGCGGTAACCGCAGCCGCGCCGAGTTGCTCACCGACATCGGGCTTGGCAAACGGATCGCGGGCATTGTGGCCAAGCGACTGCTCACACTACTGGTTGCCACCGGCGAGAAGCCCGATGCCGTGCTGCTCACCCGTGAACGCTTCGGGGCCGGCGAATCAGTCTCTCAGGGTAACGTGATGCTTGATGGCAGCGAGAATGCATCCGTCAAATTCGCCAGTTGCTGCCGGCCCATACCCGGCGACGGGATCGTCGGCTATCTCGGTCGCGGCGAGGGTTTGAGTGTGCATATCGACACTTGTCTGGCGGCCAAAAAACTCAAAAGCAAAGACAGCGAACGGTTTATCGGCGTGGAATGGTCAGATGCACCTGTGCGAACCTTCGAGACCGGTCTGCTGGTGACCGTGACCAATGGCAAAGGCGTTCTGGCGCGGGTGGCTAGCGCCCTGGCCAATGCGGAAACCGACATCACCCACATCGATATGGGCGACGAGGCCGCACAGGGCAGCGTTGTGCTTCGTTTTCTGGTCGCGGTGCGAGATCGCAACCACTTAGATCTCGCACTGAGCAAGCTGCGTCAGACCCCTTCAGTGCTGCAAGCGCAACGCTCCAGAATTCTAGGCGCGCTCAATGCAGATCGGGCGCCGGGTAATGAACACTGAGCACTTCTATGCCCACCGGGCCAGCCGGTGTGAGAAGCTGCAGCAGGTCGCCCACTCGGGCCTTGAGCAGGGTCCGAGCAATCGGCGACACCCAACTGACCTCTGACTTGGCACTGTCGGCCTCGTCTGTACCCAAAATCGTGACAGTTTTTTGCGCCCCTGCATCGTCTATGTAGGTTACCGTTGCGCCAAAAAAAATCTGTTTGCTGCCATGGTGCAGCCTTGGGTCGGTAACTGACATGATCTCCAAACGCTGGGTCAGAAAGCGAATACGCCGATCAATCTCACGCAGGCGTTTTTTGCCATAAATATAGTCGCCGTTCTCCGAGCGGTCACCATTGCTGGCGGCCCAATGGACCGCATCGACCACTTGGGGTCGCTCCAGGTCTATCAAAGTGAGCAATTCAGCCTGTGTGCGCGCGTAACCCGCGGGAGTGATGTAGTTCTTACCACTCGCCGGCAGCCTAGGCAGCTGCGGAACATCGTCGTCCGAGTCTTGGACTTCCTTGGTGAACGCCTTGCTCATACTAGCCTGCCGGCATCAATAGCGCATCCCGGAGTGACTGACGAAAGCCCATTTACCAAGCAGCAGGCGGGACCGAAATCACTTACCCAGGCGCTCGACGACTGCGCGTTTTCCCAGTTTTCTTGCCGCAGCAATTGCTGCGAGTTGACTCGCTCTGGGCTTGGCTTTACCCTGCTCCCATTTGTAAACAGATTGCCCGCTGACACCAAGTAAAACCCCCATTTCATTGGCGGTTACACCAAGTTTTTTTCTGAGGCTGGCGAAACCATCAACGCGAAAACGCAAATTTTTAGACTCTGGAGTAAGCGCTACTTTCGACTCTTTGTGAGACGCCTTTTGCAGCTTTCCAACAAGGGATTCCAAAGCAGCAACACGCCGCTTCAAGACGGCAATATCAGAGCGGTATTGAGACGCAGATTTTTTCAGCGCTGCTGATTCAGACCGAGCCTCTTTCTTGGAGATGCGCGAGATCTCGGTCTTTATTTGGTTGACTAAAGTGCTCATGAATACTCCCGAAAGAAATGCTTTAAGTAACCATTCACTTTAACCGAAAAAATTTAGGAGCTGAACCATGCCTATTTACCGATCATTTTTACCGGCATTTGCGCTCGGCTACTAAAGTAGTTTTACCGTTGATATCAATCTTCTATTTTTTCATTTTCGAAAGTCTCTATCTGCAGATTTTTTTAGGGTAGTTTGGGGTTCTTTAATCAGTTGGCCGCGTAGCTCCTGAGGTACGAGCACTTCTACATGTTGACCTTGGCGCAATATATCCATAGACAATTCTGGGATGTCAAGTCGCAAGAATTGCCTTGCCTACTAATTTTTTTAACAGGCAAGCGCCGATTGGATCCGCTCCACGAAGCCCGCAAAAGATGCTGGCTCCAGCCAGCGGACCACCACCACAGTCTGCTGCAAAGGGTCGACCCAAACATAATTACCGCCCGCGCCGACCATCAAAAAACTCTCGGCGCCAGCCCCCGGAAATGTACTGCCGCCGGGATTCAGCCAGGTTAGCCAGCCATAAAAAGGGGCCAGGCCGCAGGGCTGTCTCATGCGGCGCAACCAGTGGGCGGGCAACAGCGAGACACTTTGTCCAGCCTTACCCCAGTGCCCGTCCTGCAACATCAGTTGTCCAATCAGGGCCTGATCACGGGCGCTGATGGAAACGCCGCCGCCCCAGTGTGAGCCACCGGGCACGCTCGCCACACGTTGAGCGCCAACAGTGCCAGAGGCAGGGAAATCGACCCATGCGTGGTCGTAGCCCTGCCAGCTAAAGTTTGAGTTTGCGCCCAGCGGCTGCAAGATGCTTTCCTGAAAAACCGCCGGGAGCGGCCGCTGGAATAAATGCAACAAGGCCAAGGACAATTGATTGATACGAACATCGTTGTATTCCCAGAAACTGCCAGGACTTAGCAGGGGGCGGGCAGCGCCCTTGACGCCTGCGGCAGGCCGTGGATCATGGGATACGAAGCGGTAGCGATCAATGGTGTCTGGTATGCCAAAACAAGACCCCTCCCACTCGCTGGTCTGCTCGAACAGATGAGCCCAGGTGACCCGTCGGTTGTGCGGGCTGTCAAAGCCGATGCCCGGCAGGCGCTTAGCCACGGGCTCATGCGGATCAGGCAAAAGACCGCGTGCACTAGCGACCCCGGCAAGCAGTCCCAGGTAAGTTTTGGCAACACTGAAAGTTAGGTCGGCTCGGTCGGCCTCGCCCCAGCTTCGAACCAGCCGACCTTCTCGCAAAACAACGCCCGAAACCGGGCCTCGGGCATGCACCGGCCCGAGCAAACAGTTCCAGGGCGGCGGGTCTAGATTGTGAACGCCCCAGGCGTGAAGCGCATCATGCGGCTCTCGCGGCCAGTTAACCTCATGGGCCTGCGAAAAGGTAACAGCATCGTCAAAAAGGTTCATTTTTACCATTCTGCCTCCATCACAAAAGCGCCAATCCGCGCGCTGGCATCTGTAACGCTAGCCGGGAAATGTGGGGGAACAAGCCCAATGAACCCGCTGTAGCAAACGAGTAGACATCAGCAATTAGCAAATGCCACAAAGAAGAAAGGACTCAGAGCATTTCTACTCAAAGTCCTTGTTTCATATGGTGCGGCTGGCAGGAATTGAACCCACGACCCCTTGGTTCGTAGCCAAGTACTCTATCCAACTGAGCTACAGCCGCTCGACTGAAATTCTAGCATGGGCTAGTTCTTGGGCAGTCTCATGTGACACCTTGGGCATACACCACAAACCCTGGTTCACAGTCGTTTGCTAGACTGGCTATAAAGGCCTCAGGGCGGCCTCACCAGCAAGAAACCAGTCATGTCAGGCGAACACAAGAGCTTTTTGATGCGCATAGAACTCATGTTAGAAAAATGTATTTTCGCCAGTCGATGGATTTTGGCGCCCTTCTACATCGGCCTGGTGCTCGCACTGCTGCTGCTGGGATTCAAGTTCCTACAAGAATTTTTTCACTTTGCCGCCAGCATTGCAGCATTGTCTGAAACAGAAACTCTGCTGGGCATTCTGGGGCTCATTGACAAAACCCTGTTGGGCAACTTGCTGATTTTGGTGATCTTCAGCGGTTATGAAAATTTTGTTTCCATGATCGGTATTGCTCAGGGCAGTCCAGACCGGCCGCGCTGGATGGGCGAGGTAGATTTTGCCGGGCTAAAGCTCAAGCTGATCGGCTCCATCGTTGCGCTGTCGGGCATCAACCTGCTGGGAGCGTTTTTGAACCTTAAAAACTGGAGCCCTCAAGATCTAGGCTGGATGGTTGGCATACATATCACCTTTGTCGTCACCGGCGTTTTGTTCGCACTGTCAGAGAAAATTGGGCATAAAAATGACCACTAAGGCCTGTGCTCGTGCCGGATTACCGCGGCCACAGGGCTTTCTCACAAACAACACGAGGCAGCATTGAAGTTTCTCGCTGCTCTAGCTTGCGCGACCGGCGTCTTTTTTGGTAGCGCCTGGGCGACAGATCTCTCCGACAAATTGCAGGGATGGGAGCACGTTTTACTCATGCGCCATGCCGAGGCGCCCGGCATCGGCGATCCGCCTGATCTGAACCTGACAGATTGCAGCAGCCAGCGCAACCTTGATACGGGGGGCCGCGACCAAGCCAAGCGAATTGGTGACTGGCTCAAGAGCCAGGGCGTCAGGTTGGCGCGGGTATACAGCAGTCCATGGTGCCGCTGCACGGACACCGCAGCCCTGCTCGACCTGGGCGCGGTCGAGGCGCAACCAGCGCTCGGTTCTTTCTTTAACCAAGCACAGAATGCTAATAACTCGACAGCGGCCTTGCAAGCCCTTGTGGCCCAAACACTGGCTAGCAGCAACTCGCAGGCCTTGATTCTTGTGACCCACCAGGTCAATATTCGCGATTATGTCGGGGTTACCGTCGACTCAGGCGAGATGGTTCTTGCCCAGGTTGACCGCCTGGGCCGCGTGCTTTCCTGGCAGCGCTACCGGTCGCCCTGAACCTGCATGGATAAATGGTAGGGCGTGTAGGACTTGAACCTACGACCAAAGGATTATGAGTCCTCTGCTCTAACCAACTGAGCTAACGCCCCAAACCGTTTACGATTGTACGAGCCTACTTATGATGGCTTAGAGCGTTGCTGACCAGCCGGGAGGTGATGTCAACGATCTGAATCATGCGGTCGTAGGCCATTCGGGTGGGGCCGATCACGCCCAGGGTGCCGACCACCTGGCCGTCCACCTCATAAGGGGCGCTAACGACCGACAGCTCTTCAAATGGCACGGCCTGGCTTTCGCCGCCGATGTAGATACGAACACCTTCGGCGCGGCCTGCCACCTCTAACAAGCGCATCAGCTGAGTCTTTTGCTCAAACAATTCGAAAGCCCTGCGCAGGTGACCCATATCGTGAGAAAAATCGGATACTGCCAGCAGATTGCGCTCGCCCGAAATCACCACTTCATCGCTGGTCTGGACGATAGCTTCAGAGCTCACCGCCACCGCCGCTTGCATCAGACTGGCTATTTCAGAGCGCAGGGATTCAACCTCGTTTTGCAGTCGCTCACGAACCTGTTCAAGTGCCAGCCCAACATAGTGGCTGTTCAAAAAATTGGCCGCCTCCACCAGTTGACCCTGCGAATAATCCAACTCAGTAAAAATCACCCGGTTTTGCACATCACCCTCAGGAGAGACGATGATCACCAGCAACCGGCGCTCCGAGAGACGCAAGAACTCGATGTGCCGAAACACCGATGCGCGGCGCGGCGCAATCACCACGCCAACAAAGTGCGACAGGCTCGACAGCAGGTTGGCGGCGTTGGATATCACTTTTTGTGGTTGATCGGGCGCCAAGCTGTGTTCGCCAAACTGGCCGGATTTGACAGTCAGCATCGTGTCGACAAACAAGCGGTAGCCCCGTGCAGTCGGGATGCGCCCGGCCGAGGTGTGCGGGCTGACGATCAGGCCAAGATCCTCAAGGTCGGACATGACGTTGCGAATGGTGGCCGGCGAGAGCTCTATGCCAGCAGACTTGGACAGCGTGCGCGAGCCCACCGGCTGCCCTTCGGCAATGTAGCGCTCAACCAGCGCTTTCAGCAACAACTTTGCCCGTTGGTCCAACATGGACGCATTTTAGTGATGTAATTTACAAATGACATCCAAATTTCGCCATGTTGCGCTGATCGGCAAGTACCAAAGTGTGGCTTCCGGCAGCTCTGGCGGCTTGTCGCGCCAAGCAATGGAGGACATCGCACAGTTTTTGCACGCTCAGGGGTGCGAGGTGGTGTTTGAGCAAGATACGGCCCAAAACCTGAGCGTCTCGGGCTATCCTGTACTGAACGTGGCGGCCCTTGGCGCGCAGTGCGACCTCGGTCTGGTGGTAGGGGGTGACGGCACCATGTTGGGACTGGGGCGCCAACTTGCACACAGTGGCCTGCCGCTGATTGGTATCAACCAAGGACGCCTGGGTTTCATCACCGACATCCCGTTTGGTAATTTTGCAAGCACCCTTGCACCCATGTTGTGCGGCGACTACGAGGAAGACCTGCGCAGCCTGATGCACGGCCGGGTGATGCGCAATGGCCACTGCGTATTTGACGCACTGGCCATGAACGATGTGGTGGTAAACCGCGGCGCCACATCTGGCATGGTGGAACTGCGGGTCGAGGTGGACGGGCATTTTGTAGCCAACCAGAGGGCCGACGGCCTGATCATCGCCACGCCAACCGGCTCCACCGCTTATGCCCTGTCGGCCGGCGGG
>SXGQ01047794.1_pt1 | contig 10393 bp, 15 predicted proteins | sample 3178371 | NCBI WGS metagenome assembly SXGQ01 (sample SAMN11356859, study PRJNA531348) | freshwater metagenome | isolation source: freshwater sample F1-20 | place: China: Fuxian Lake, Yuxi | collected 2017-12-25 | reverse complement strand
TAAACGGAGCATATGAACATCAAGACAAACTGCTTGGCATTTTTCTGGATAGCATAACTCTAATGCGAAACTAGTTTTTGCTAATCCAATCCCCCATAATTCAAGGGAGAGACGATTGCGAAACTTAAACCAGTTCTCCTTATTAGTCTTTTTAAACTTTTCAGGATTAGCCCAAAACTTACTCGAAAAGTCCCAGATATAATTGGTTCGTTGATTGTGGCAACCTGCTTTACCTATATATAATAAATGAGCAAGTTTATCTTTATCACCAATCCAAGACTCGAAATTTTTAATATGATTGTATGCACGAACATTGCTTTCCCACGTAGTATGGATAGATGTATATGCGAACAACCATCTTTGGAAGAATTCTCCATCTGTCTGTGGAGCAACATTATTCCAATATTCTTTATATTGATTCACCTTGTGTGAATCAACACTTTCTAAAACACTCTGGTAGGTCATTTTGGCTTCGACCCTTTCGTTTGATGCCTTATATTACCAGATGTGTCCTATGGTGTCAATAGTGATTTCTCTTTACCTCAAAATAATGGTCAGCTATTTTGTTATATAATTTTTTGGATATTGTTCTTGCATCGATACAAGATTTATCTTTTATATTATAATACGTTATGATACAATTAGGACTGTTGAAGTGATTAGAAATGTGCACCTGAGTTTTCTTATCTTTTAAATATATTACTCGAAAGCTTGGTGCCTCTAATTTACCGCAACGTTCATCAAGCTTATATAATTTAAAAAGATTGTTCGAAAAATTGGCTTCATCATCTTCTTCTATTAGTTCTGGATACAAAGTACTCATTTTAAAAGTCCTAGTAATTTTTCTATTACTTCTGCAGGCACGTTTTTTAAATCTAACTCAACGTTTACCATTAAAGACTGTTCCCCAATTAAATCTTTATTTTGATATTCTACTTTTTGATAATTAGCTGTCTCAAAACTTTTTAATAATAATTGAAATAACAAAGCAGCTTCATCTTCACTCAAGTTCTGTGCTAGTTGTTGAATCTTTTCTTTCATCTGTAAATAAATTTAAAACCTTATAAATAGTGCTGAGCTCAAAATCCTGAATGGAAGTGTGTAGATTGATCTTATCATCTTCCCAGGACTGGAGCAAATTTGTTAGCAGTGTGATAATATTATCTGATTCAATTTCATCTAAGGAATCAGACAGTAGTAAGAATTTCTCTTTCATTGTATCTCTTTAATATATCTAATATTGCGTAGTCTTTATTCTTTAATTCTACATCAAACAATACTTCTTTATTATAATTTTCAGGAATACCTAAAGCCATATCACTGTGAGCTCTAGTGCCATTCTTTCCTTCAGAGTAATGGAATATAGGAGTGCAATTCCAGGTAGAAAATGCATCGAAAAACGCATCCATATGAGAAACATCGTGATTCAACATTTCGTGGTGCAAATTATCAAATGTAACAGGAATATTATGCCTATTGTAAAAATATTTTTTCAAGTTAGATACAGTCCAAGTATTACCAGTATCGTTGTTCTCTAATACTAGTCTACTCTTAACTGATTCTGATAAGCGCTCGAAATTTTTAATAAACGTTCCTGATAAATCTTCTGCATCCCCTTCTTTACGTATGTGTATATTTAAAGGATTGTAATGGGACCTCTCTAAACCCAACCTATCAAATATTTCCCCGTGCATTTCTAAATCAATTATACTATGCTGCACTTTTACATCATCATCAGAAGTAAGAGTTATATATTCACTGGGATGTGCACTCACTCTAATGCCTGTTTCTTTTATTGTCTTAGATAAATCTTTAATGGATTCTTCTATCTCATTATAATTTGGCAGATCTTCCAGGGCCAACATAACTTCAGGATGTTTTATTACTGGAGTCAAATCGCTCGAAAGTCTATATCCTTTTATCCCATTAGCTGCACAATGTTTAACAATTTTCTCTGACACAGTAAAATTATTAATTATTATCCCAGACAGCTTCTCTAACGATTCGGATCTTTCTTTGCTCGAAAAAGATTTATAAGTCATTGTTCGAAATTTATGGCCCTCTTCTGCCAAAATGTTCGAAATACAGCATAGGGAAAGATTCATACAAAAATGATATCATATGCAGGAAGAAAACACTAATGTTAAGAAGTTATTTTCTATGAACGAAGAGATTTTAAAAAAGCTTGGTTATAATAATATTGCTCTCGAAATGCTTTTAAAAAGAGAAGCTCAAATTAGTCCTGAAGATATTATAATGCCAGGAGAGTCTAGAGCAACTAATAATACATCTGATAAAGACGCTACAGAAATTTCTCTCGAAAATATACAACAACAATTTCAAACACTAGCTAATACAATTCAATCATTACCAGACGTACACGATGACGATGAATATTTTGGTAAATTAAAAAAGAAATTAATAGGTAGACTATTTGATGTTGGTCTCTCTATTGGATCATTAATGACTCAAGCTGGATTAAGCAATGATGAAATTGATGATTTTATAAATAACAAAATGTAAATAAAAAGGATCCTTTCTAGAAGGATCCTTTTTATTTTAATTCCACAACTAAAAAAGTATAGGGAAGAGTTGATTCAGTACTCCTTTGTCTTATTCGTCTCTTCAATTAGATCTTATCATCTCTATCCTGTATAATCCTTTTATGCTAGACAATTATGAAAAAGATTCTAATGGTGTTATAAAGCAAATAAACTGCACACCATTCTCTTATGATTATTCTTACGCAGATAATTATAATACACTTCCTACAAATGATATAATGTCTCACTTACGCTTAGGCTACATCGTTGGTTCCTTAGGTAAAATGCCAGAATCAATTTTAGATGTAGGATATGGCAATGGTGCTTTTTTAAATTTAGCAAAAAATTCTACAACTTGCTATGGACACGATATCTCACAGTATCCTATTCCAGAAGGTGTTTCTTTTGTTGAAAATATCCTCGAAAATTATTATGAAGTAATTTCTTTCTTTGATGTAATAGAACACTTCTCTAATCCATATTTCTTAAAAGATTTAAATTGTAAATATATTGTTTGCTCCTTACCACATTGTCATAATTTTTCTGATAGTTGGTTTGAGAACTGGAAGCATCGAAAACCAAATGAACACTTATGGCATTTTAATGAAGAGTCTCTAATAAAGTTCTTTGATGTTCAAGGTTACTCGAAAATCAACACCTCGAATTTTGAAGATGTAGTGAGAAAAACTAAAGAAGAATACTCTAACATTCTTTCAGGTGTATTCTTAAAAAGATAAAAAAGAGGAGCTTTGCTCCTCTTTTTCTTTACGCTGCTAGTAAATCTAAACTAAACTGTATTTGTCTCATTACTGGAATAAAATCATTTACATCTATTTTTTCATCTTGTAATGTCTCGAAAATCTTTAGCGCATTATATTTAGCACTATCTGGCATATCTGAGCAATTGTAAAAATAAGAAACATAGTCTATCAAAGCATCATACAACATTTTATTTTTCTTTGTCATCTCCCACACCTCAAGATATATTTTCATTAATATCTTTTACTGCGATATATTTCTTATGCACTGCTTTTACACAACATTCTAGTGCTGCCTTATAAAGCTCGAAATTTATTAGCCAACAATTTTTAATTTCTAAATCTTCTTCCACCTTATAAATTAAAAACGGCGCATCTAAGAAACATAATTTAAAATAATTAGCGCCATTAATTTCAATTAAAAAAACAGTTACTCCCTCTAAAAGATTATAGTCTATATTTAAATTACTAAATACACTAAAAGAAGAATCTATACTCTGATCATATAATAGAGAAAAGAATTCTTGAACACTCGAAATCTTACTCCTTAAACTTAATAATTCTTTTATTGTCATAGTTCTTCTGTTAATTCTTTTGTCTCTAATAAAGATAAATCTAAACTACTAATTAAATAACCTAACGCATTATTATAAACTGCCTGATCTAATAAAGCCACACTTAAACTACCCATATATAATTTACAAACAAATAAAATATCACTGCCATAATACAATTTGTAATAAGTGTATCTCTCTAAAATATTTTCACTATATATCTCAAACTTATAACAAGGGAAAAAATCTTCAAGAACTATCTTATCCTCATCTAATGGTAAATAATTAAATAACTTATAATAATTACTTACCTCGAAATATCCAGGTATATCCATCAATGCTAATAACTCATCAATATTACAAAGCTCGAAATCTAAATTTATTATTTCTTCTATTGTCATTTTAAAATAACACCTAACTCTTTTAACATCTTCCTCGAAACTTTAGGAAAACCAGTCATAACTATTTTATCATTCTCTAAAGAAAGTTCTATCTCTTGATCAAAAAATAACTCTTCCCTCGAAATTTTATCTGAGAAGAAATAAAACTCTTGATTACTACTACCTCTAAGGGAAGAATCTGTTTTAAGTTCTTCCTCATACCTACCATCAATTAAAACATCTATATAGCTTAAACACTTTTCTCTAATAGGATTCTCTCGAATTTCATTTCGAGAGAATCCAGTAAACAATATAATTCCTTTGGGGAGTTTTATTTCTTTTAAGAGAAATAAAAGCTCCAACAATTCTTCCTCTTGCTCTAAAGGATCTCCACCCGATATTGTTACTCCCTCTAACCTGAAATTTTTTATTAGCTCGAAAATTTGTCTGGGAGATAATTCTTTATATAAGTCTGTACTCCAAGTCTCAGGATTAAAACAATTCTTACATCCCTTAGAACATCCTTGAGTCCATAATACAAATCTTAACCCTGGGCCATTAACTTTACTCAAACAATAACCTCGAATATTCATAGGCTCGAAAATTGTCTTCTCCTTAAATGATAAAATGTTGAGGCTAAAAACATAGAATATTCTTATGCACTAACATAAGAATATTCTAAAAGAAATAGGCTCGAAAATTTGGCTCCTCTAATGGTCTGAGAGATGAAGGTAAAGATTTATCTTACATAGAATAATATATATTACGTCCCAAAATTTATAGTTCAATTTAGATTGTTCTCCCCTTTTCTTAAGAGCCCCGATAACTAGGAACAATCTTTCTTTGTATATAATTAATTTTTCTCTATATTAGACCATTCTTTAATCTAGATTTTCTTTTTCTCTATATAGTAAAAAATATTATTCTTCTATTAGTAAAAAGCTCGAAATATTCTTTTTCTCTTATATAACAAAAAATAGATCCCTCATAATTGAAGGATCTATTTCTTTTTTAATATTGGTGTTTTAGGATATGTATTGTTCTATAATGTGTAAATATATTCCTTCTCTAAATATGTAATTAAAATATTATTCTCCACATAGTCTCCACTCGGTCTCCACTAGAACTCCACTTGTATTATAATTTTGTTGTAATAATATGTTAATAATGTTATAAAGTCTCCACTGTTTTTATATTTTCTTTTTTCTGTAAATTTTTATGCTCGAAACGTATTAAAAACTTATATTTGAGGATAGGCCTGTATTAATGTAAGGTGGCTGATTCATTAAAGGTATATCTTTCTTATATGTAGAATAGATAAAGTCTTTATATAATTTTTATAGTGTTTAAGATGCTAGGAATCTTTTATCGTTTATAGGTGTTTAAGTTTATTAAATTGTTTTTGTGCATTGAGGAAAAAGACTAGAAAAAGCTCGAAATCATAAGCGGGTAGGAGAGCGGCATAATTTATTCTATTATTTATTGTTATGTCTGTAATGTGGAAATGAATATATTTATCTGATTGAGATAATTCTATAATATAATTCTGGAATCTATATTGTTCATCTATATTATCTGTTATGAATCTTTCTATATGGAATTTGAGTGATGTTTGTTCTATGTAGTCTAGCATTGTCTTTTCCTTAATGGGCTAATTTATTTTACTCGAAATTGTATTAGTGGTTGATGAGAAAGAAGTGTATTATTTGTCCTGCTAATATATATAATGCGCAAAAAGAGAAGAATAATTTTTTGTATTTTCCTTGAGTCTTAAATGCCCTCGAGATTAGGAATAGAATAATTGGTGTTGCTGAGAATGCGTATAGTAGTAGTAAGATGTTCATATTGTTATTTTACTATATGTTTCTCTAATGGGCAAAAAAGAAAGCTCGAAAAGTGAGTGGATAATTTAAGTAGAATATATATCTTATGGATAAATTATTAAAGGTTGCAAGTTTATTAGATAATCTTGGTAGTTATGTTTTATCTGATAAGTTATATAAGATTGCTGAATTGTACATTCCTCCTGTTGAATTTTATGAGGGTGATGACAAGAGGCATTATAACGATTAAAGGAGTCCGGGCAGTAAATCTTATGATGAGATGATGATGATGTCTCGAATGAAGAAGATGAAGAATATGCCTAAGAATTTATCAGGTACGGCGGTAATGGATGGCAGTATGTATCTTGACAATCCATATACTCCAAAAGAGATATTAGATATAAGAAAAAAATTAATCCCTACTAATTTCAGGAATGAGATAAAGCGTTATGAGAGTGGGGATAATGTGAGTAATAGTAGTAATCCAAGAAGTTTTGTTACTAGTTTATTTGAGTTTGGTAGAAAGAATGGGATGAATAATTTGACAGCTGCTTTTGATGCTTATGCTGATAGTGGTGCAAAATATAATAATCAGAGTATAAAGAATATTCCTCAATTAAAACAATTATATATGCAAATAAAGTCTAATCCTCGAATGTTTAGTGAGACAGAAATTGGGGATATGTTAGAAGATTTGTTTTAAATAAAAAATCCCTCGAATCTTTATCGGGGGATTTTCTTTTTAATGATTAGAAGAGAAGAACATTATAGGATTGATAAAACGTTCATAATTTTATTTGATTATTTGTCTTATTTTATATGCTGCTTTCACTAATGGATTAATTGTTTCTGTTTCTTGTCTAACTGATGGTAGATATAAGCTTTCTCTAATTAAGTTGATTACATATTGTTTAAAATCACTAATAAAATTTGGTTTTCTGTCATTGAATCCAGGAATTCTAACACAGGGTATATTATATTCACGGGCAAATCTATTTTTCACTTGATCTGACACAATTTTTCCAGTGGGATTTCCTTCTGATCTTTTTGAGTAAAAGTGATCTGTTCCATCAAATTCTATTATATATTTAATTCTTTTATTTTCATCAATCAGAACAGCATCTATACTGTAAGCAGATTCATCCATTCCTCTGTCATGTAAGAATTCGAAAAACGAAGTTCTGATATCGCCTTTTTTGGTGGGAGTTTTGCTTTCACCTTTCCATACTTCGGGATTTAAGCTATCGCACCAGATTGCAAATTCATATATTTTGCAAGGATCGTTCTTAAGCGCTGACATACATCTTTTCCAAGTGCCGTCTGGAACATTTTCGAAATATTCATTAGATAAATTAAAGCAATGTTTCTTTTTTCCATCTCTATCAATCACTTCTACTTTAATTGGTTTTATGCTACTAAAAAGAAATAATTTTGGACTTCTAATTCTTATTTCTTCCATTTGTTTTTCTGTGGCATTTTCTGGAATTTTGAGATATTTTTCATTAATAAATTTATTCCATCTTGGATCTTCTTTACAATCAAATTGTTGTCTAAAAGTTAGTCCATAATCATTTAATTCTTGAAATGGATATTCAACTTCTAATTGTCTTAAAGCTTCATCAGCTTTACTGTAACTGATTGGTCTTTTTAAAACTATAATTTCTATCCATTTATCTTTTAATTCTTGAATTTTTTCGAAAGTTTCATATGCTGGAACAAAATACAATTGTTCATCATACTCGAAAACTGGAATTTCTTTACCCAGTGTCCCTTTAAAAGGAGAAAACTGTTTTGGAAGAAATCTACTAATGTAAGCGTTATATTCAGCTGCTGAGTGCTTTTCTTCAGGCAATGTTCCTAAAAAATTAATCCAAGCATTTATGTCTTCTGTAAATAACTTGATTGGTTGAACTTCTCGATATTTATTAAAAATTGCTAATAAATCATTATTTCTTTTTAAAGTATTATAATCTGGAAGTTTATACCAAACATTATTAAATAAATATGGATCTGGCTTTTTACGATATTTTTTATCGCCTAATGGAAAAGGTAATATATTTTTCTCTATTAGGTCATTTAGTATCAAATCAAAAGTTGCAGGATCGGGATTTTGAAAAGCAACTTTATATAACGGATTTATTTCATAATTTGGGATGAAATAATTATCGCCAAGATATCTTGCGTATGGTATAGGATTTATTCCCAAAGCTACATATGCTTTATTTGAATTTTGTAATCTTGGAACTTTATTATTTCTTTCTATAGCACCACCATCTTTTTGACTAACTGTCCCGTTTTCTCCAGGAGTGGTATTGATGTCAGCAAAATACAGAGGATTGCTGGAATAATAATTAATTATCCAATCGAGTTTGTGAGGAGATAATGTTTCCCAAAATACTTCCTTTAGCCCGACTTTTAAATTTGATAAATCTTTAGCTAATGTGACGTGGCTTGACTTAGATTGAATTAAAGTTTGAAATTCTGCGTCTGTTAAATCATTTACTGATACAGGCCCAGGCATATCATATTGTTGAATTCTGCTTTTTGGTAATTTGACTGTAATACTATAAATCATTTCATAAGTTTTATACGTTATGATTGTACAGAAGCCCTTGAGTTTAAAAACAAATAAAGGGTGATTTAATTTTTTTTGTCAAATAATAACTTATGGAAAACTTTATTGATTTAGCTGAACATTTTGACAATTGTGGTGATTACGAGCTTTCAGATAAATTATTTAAGATTGCTCAATTAAGTACAGTTGCTCCAAAGCTTAATCCAATTCTTCCAAAGTTTTCTCCAATAGATATGCTTAAAAAGACAAATCCTTTGATGGGTTATGCATTATCTGAAACAGGTGTTGGGCAAGAGAAAAAAGTTTTGGACAATATAGCAGCCAATCCTGTTGTTCAAACTTTAGGCACTGTGCAAGAAAAAGCTGATCAAGTAAAAGAACCAATAAGTGCTCAAAAGAAAATTTTAGCTATTGCAAATTTGACAGGTTGGTTTGCAAAAAGCATTCCAACAATGCTGATGCAATTAGATGCTATAGAAGAAAAACTGGACGCTTTCAACAAAATTCCAGCAGTTAGCAGAATATTTCAAGCTTTAGATATATTTAATACAGTGAAAGAATCTTTAACTTTTTTAAATGATGTTTATAAAATAGGATTTGATGATTTATATAAAAGCGATCCTGCCAGAGTTATAAAATATATAGCTAAAATGGTGCATACTTTTACAAACCCTCAATTAACTAAATTTTTCCCTCCTGTTTTGCCTTTACAGCCACAATTAATGGCATTAAATACTATGAGTGCAGGGATGGGGCTTATGGTTGATGCAGCTCAAGGATTGGGGAATTTGATGGGTAAAATGGAAAATAAAGGCAGTAATAGAATAGAACAAATTCCACAAGCCCAAGCGTATACTGCACAAGGAATGAAAGCTAAAGCTGCAACAATGCCATTAGATCAATTAGCGCTCAAGTATGGCGAAGTTTATAATGTATTGTTAGATTATGTCAATAAAAAAGGCACAATACCACAACTTATCGCAAAACTTGGGAATGATCCTGGAAGAATGGCTTTAATGAGTGCTCACATAGCTCAAGGTATTCTTCCGCCAGCAAATGGACAATATCAAATTTCAAGTTACAAGAGAGAGCGTGATCAAGCTCGAAAACAAAATCAACAGAATTATGTCTACAGTCCTGGATCTGGCGGAATGGGATACGCAATAAGATAATTAGTAATCTTGAAATCTTTTTCTTCGATTTGTGAGTGTTTCATCTTCATAGCACCAGTATTTAGGTCCTTGAATTTCTTTTTGAAGAATAAGTCCTGTTTTTCTTGCAGCTTCTGTTAAGGTAAGTACTTCAGAATTAAATAAAACTGTATTTTCTGAAAATACAGTGCAAGTAATTTCTTCATTTTTACAAAAGTAAAGTATAGAGCCTAGTGGGATATTAGCTTTTGAAAAAGTAAAATTAGCTTCTCTTTTCCTAACAACTTTTTCTATTTCTATAAGTTCATCTGGTTCAATGTATGTATTTTCTTCTGGAGTAACATCTACAGGATTTGCCAAAGAAAGAGCTGTTTTAACTTGTTCTGGATCCACGTTAAAAAATTCACGTCTAGGATTAACTCTACTCGAATTAAATAATTTATGAATAGTATCTTCTACTTTTTGTGCATTCTGGACTTTACAAGCATAATAAATTCCGAATGGATATGGTACTGATGTTGAAGAAGATAGTTCTTTTACTCTTTCCTTAACATCATTCTTTTCAGTAAATCCAATCTTATAAATATCTGGCATACCAATATTGCTAAG
>SXGQ01852597.1_pt1 | contig 10394 bp, 11 predicted proteins | sample 3178371 | NCBI WGS metagenome assembly SXGQ01 (sample SAMN11356859, study PRJNA531348) | freshwater metagenome | isolation source: freshwater sample F1-20 | place: China: Fuxian Lake, Yuxi | collected 2017-12-25 | reverse complement strand
TCTCTGTTCTTCCGCTATCAACAAAAGCCGCACTCAACATTGAGGGTTGAAAGTTAAAAAAGCTTCAAAACCAAAGTTTTGAAGCTTTTTTGCTTTTACTTGGTAAACCCAAGTAAAAAATCAGCAAACGATTCAACGGCCTGAAACCGTTGAACTTTGCAGTGCTTAGTAACCGCCGCGTCCACCGCCGCCACCGCCATAGCCGCCACCGCCGCCACCAGAGCGACCGCCTCCGCCGCCACCGCCGTAACCGCCGCCGCCACCACCTGGGCGACCGCCACCGCCGCCGTAGCCGCCGCCGCCACCTGGGCGACCGCCGCCGCCGCCGCCAGTACGGGGTTCAGCTTTGTTTACACGGATCATGCGACCCATCCATTCAACGTCTTGGAGATCGTCGATGGCTTTTTGCTCATCGGCCTCGTTAACGAGTTCCACAAAAGCAAAACCGCGTTTGCGGCCCGTTTCGCGGTCGAGCGGGAGGCTGCAAGACTTCACTTCGCCATATTCAGTAAAAAGATGGCGCAGATCCTCCTGCTCCGCATCAAAGGAGAGGTTGCCAACGTAGAGAGTCATTCAGATCGAAAGCTTGAGGCAGGTCATTCAGGGGATAGGGGTTGTTGAACCACCTTCCCCGGGAATCCGTAACACCCTACAGGTTGGCTTGACGTCCATCCTAAAAAGGTAGGGATTGGTTTTGCCAGTGGTTCGCTTTCTGCACACAGCTGATTGGCAGTTGGGGAAGCCCTACGGCAGAGTTAAGGATCAAGAAAAACAAGCTCGCCTCAAACAATTGCGCTTTGCCGTTATCGAACGGCTAGCTGAGGTGGTGCAACGGGAAAAGCTTGAATTTGTAGTGGTAGCAGGGGATTTATTTGATTCAATTGAACCCACCCGTGCCGATGTGGCCCAGGCCTGCAGTTCAATCGGCGCGATTGGTGTGCCTGTGCTTGCAATCCCTGGTAATCACGACCATGGCGGTGCTGGCAGCTTTTGGCACGAGGCTTGGTTTAAAAACTACAAAGACGACTTAGCACCAAATTTTCAACCTTTATTAGAACGTAAACCTCTGCATCTTCCGGGCGCCTTGATCTTGCCCTGCCCCTTGAATCGCCAGGCCGATACGGAAGATCCGCTTAGCTGGCTACAAAATTACAAATTTGATCAATTTGATCAGCGGCCCCGTGTGGTAATTGCCCATGGTTCGGTTCATGGTTTTGGCGCCGATGAATTAATTGATAGCGATGATGAAAATCCACTAGCGGCAACCAACCGCCTAGATCTGGCCGCCTTGCCGATTGAATCAATTGATTACATCGCCCTTGGGGATTGGCATGGCTTGAAAAAAGTGGCTGAAAAAGCCTGGTATTCGGGTTGCCCTGAACCCGATCGCTTCCCTAAGGGTGATAACTACAAAAGTTCCCAGGCCCTTGTGGTGCAAGCTGAGCGGAATGAGCTACCCCAGGTGAATCTGGAAAAAACGGGTTTAGGGGCATGGCATCAATACAAACATCGTTTTGGCAGCGATGCAGATTTAGACCTAATGGATAAGAATCTGCAGCAATTGATTGGAAGCCGAAGTGGCGTAGACTTACTTTTATTGGAATTAGATGGAAATTTAAGCCTGGATGCAGGCGTGAAATTACAAAATCGCCTGCAGCAATTGGAGGCAAGGTTGCTGCGTTTAAAGTTAAGAGATCACACTAAGCTCACCCCTAACAGCTCTGAATTGCAGCAGCTCACAGCCAGAAGCGGTGATCCATTAATTGCAAGGGTTGCCCAACGCTTGCAGCTTCTCAGTTGTAGCGATGATCAGCACAAAGCAAAGCTTGCCCTGCTTGCCCTAAGGGAATTGCATTGGGCCTGCATGGAGCAGAAGTATGCAACTAATTGATTTCGAACTCTGCAACTACCGCCTGCACAAACAAATTTTAATTGAATTTTGTCCAGGCCTCAGCGTTGTGATCGGGGCCAATGAATCTGGAAAAAGCACCCTGGTGGAGGGATTGCATAGAGCTCTTTTTCTGCCATCCCGCTGTTCAGGTGCATTGCTCGAGGAGATGCGAGCCAAACCATCCGCAGGCGACCCAGAGGTAACGCTGAGATTCAAGGCCGGTTTGTTGCATTACACATTGCGCAAACGCTTTGCTGGCCCCAGGGGAAGCACCAGTTTGATCAGTTCTGCTGGCAACACCTGGCAAGGGGACAAAGCGGAAGAGCAACTTGCTGAATTGGTGGGAGCTGCTGCCGTGCACCGGGCCCGGCTGGGAGAACAATTGCGAGAGAGGTGGGGGCATTTATGGGTGTGGCAGGGAACGGCTGGCTTAAATCCATTGAACCTAAGTGTTGGGGCCCTAGATCAAAAAAAACTGTTGGAGCAGCTACAGGTTTCTGGTCAATTAGGAATGCAATCTCAGTTGGATCAACGGGTTGTTGAACTTGTGCAGCAGCGCTGGAGCAACTCCTTTACAGATAAAGGTCGCATCGGCAAAGCAGGCTCAAACCTAGCCATGGCCCAGCGGGAAGAACAGCAGGCTAAAGAACATTTAACTGCAATAAATAAGCTTCTGCAGGAACAGCAGGAGGCACGGGATAATCAGTTTGCTGCAAGCGCAAGCTTGGCAGAGCTTGATCAATTGATACCGCTATTACAGCAATTAGAGCCCTTGGAATTGCAAAAGGCTCAGCTATTAAACCAATTAAAACTATTAAATGATCAAAAAGAGCAACTAAGTTCTTTGCAATTAGCATCCAATACCTTGAAGAATAAATTAGAACCATTGATTCTTTCAAGGGATCAGTTGTGCAAGCAAATGCCCATCGTTGAACAGGAGCGCAATGAGGCTAATAACATACTTGATTCAACCGTAAGGGAAGCGGAGCAACTGCAGCAGGCAATTCGAAAGGCAACAATCGCAGAAAAACTACTAAGCTTGGAAGCAAATATAAAGCGCGACAAAGAATTACGTCAGTTATTACTTGATTTACCTGATATCAATTTAGGCATTGTAGAGCAATTAAGGGATAAGCAACAACAGCTTAAGCTGGCGGAAATAACGATGCAAAGCCTTGCCACTAAAATTGAATTGTTAATGGCTGAATCAGCTGTATATATAAATGGTGAGCCCCTAACCATCGGTTCATCAACCTGCCTAAATTCCACAAGTATATTGCAAATGTCTGGGCTGGAATTACGAATAATTCCAGGGGACGGAGGCAAGGTGGCTCAGGCCATGGCAAAGCATGAATTTCTTGAAACCTCTCTAAAAGCTGATTTACAGCGTTTAAGGGTGGAAACTATCGAGCAAGCAGTTCATCTGGAAAGACACCGTAGCGAGCTTTTAACAGAACAGAAACGTTTGCAAGCCGAAAAAGCTTCTGAATCTGTTGAGGATTTACGCGGGGCGCTAGACAGATATGCAAATGATCAATTACCAATTGCATCCATAGATGATTTACGCAAGCAATTAGATGATTTGGTACCAATTGGCAAGGAGAGAAGACAGGCCTTTAATCAATTAGACAATAAGTTAACAAATCAGCGCCAGCAGCTTGCGAATTGCAATCAAATAATAAATACTCAGCAGGCAGAACTTGTAAAAACCGATACCTTGCTAGAGGAACTACTTAAGCGTTTTAGTAGCGTTGATGAAGTAGACGGCCAACTTAGCAAACTAAATTTAAATATATCTGAATTGGAAATGCGGCAAGAAATATTGAAAAAACAACTGATTTCTGATTTTCCTGGATACAAAGGTTTTAACAGCAGCCATGCCCATCAACAAAGGGAGGAGGCATTGCAGAAATCAGCAGCGGCAGGCGCCTTGCTGGGAGCAGATGGTATTAATGATCGCTATGCCCAGCGGGAGCAGTTAGAAGCTGCTCTCGAGGCCCGTACTTCCGAGCGGGAACGGTTGGAGCAGGATGCGCTGATGTTGGATTTGTTGAGGCAGTTATTACAAGAGGAACAAACCTCCATGGCTCTTCAATACACCGAACCAGTTACCAAAAAATTGGATAGCTATCTCAGTTGCTGTTTCCCAGGGCCGATGCAAAGCAGCCTCGAATATCAAAGCACTAAGGGTTTTCAAAATTTGCAGTGGCAACGGGGTGATTCTGCTGTTGCCTGGGAATTTTCAGCGCTCAGTGGAGGAACCAAGGAAATACTCGCTGCCAGCCTGCGCCTAGCAATGGCAGAGGTGCTTGCGAACGCCTACAGCGGTTGTTTACCAATAGTGTTTGATGATGCATTCAGCAACGTAGACCCAGGTCGTTGGCCCTGGGTTTCGGCACTGTTGCAAAAAGGCGTTAATCAAGGCTTGCAATTAATTTTATTTAGCTGCGATCCAAATTTTTGCGAGGCGCTGCCAGCAAACCAACGGCTTCAGTTGTCCTGATTCCTAGGAGGCATGCCATCTCCGTGGCGCAATTGAACAAGCCAGCCATTTGTTAGTTGCTTAATAGCAAGCGTTAAAAGCATGGCAAATATTAAAAACAATCTAAGATAAAAACCTGTGCTGTAAATAGTAGTAATCAACAGCAATAAGATTAGCCATGGGATTATTCTCTGAGCCAACTCAAAACGCCTTAAGGCAGCGCTGCAACTAGCGCATGAGCGTGTGTGTGAATTTAAACGATCAAGCAATTTATGCCTTTCGATTAAGGCTGGAAGGGATATGCCTGGAAATGGATAACCACCATATTTACTTATCCAGTTGTGAAAAGCGATAACGTATTTATCAGCGCTAGTGGGTAAGAAACAAGATTTCAATAATAAACCGGATCCACCTGATGCCTCGAGATTTCGCTCTTGATGGTGCAGGAATATTTGATCATCTTCTAAAACTAAATTATTGCCGATATGTTGCAGCCATATTGGTCGTAATGCTAGCAGTTTTGCCGTGATGGGTTTTTCGAACTGGAAAGGAAATCTGGCAAACAAACGGCATTTGCCCGGCAGGGTAGGAGTGGCATAAACCACGGTAAGAATGCGGGCAAAACCCTTGGCGGTAAGGTCGTGCCACATCAGTGCGGGAGCCATGAATGTGGTGTGTTGAGTGCCAAGCCGTCCTTGGCGTGGCCCCTCATTCCAGATGCCAGTAAACCCCTCTGGGCCCTCCGAGAGAACTTCTAATTCCACAGGCCCAGCATTACTGCGCTTGCCTACGGTGGCGTGGTGGGTAAAGGGCACATGGCTAACATCCAACACGTTTTCTAGCAGGGTTTGGCTGTCGTAGGGAAGATCCCTAAAAGTATCTTGTAAAAACCAACCCGCTTGATCAAGTATATTTAGCACTGGTAATGGTTTAGTTGAAGCTAGGGATGAATCACCACTAAAAATAAACAACATATCTTGGGCCTCTGCAGTGGCATAGGCCTTGCAATTAGCCCTACTGCTGATTGGAATTTCTCCAGATATTTGGGGAACTTTTGTGCAAATTCCTATCCCATTAAAAGACCAGCCATGGTAGGGGCACTCCAACTCACCATTAACATTTAATCTCCCCTCTGACAGGGAAGCTAAACGGTGAGGACATTTGTCAATAAAAGCTCGCCAACTCTTGTAATGCTTGTCAAACCAAATAACTAATGGTTCACCAAGTAATACAAATCGAGAGGGTTTAGCTTTGTGGAGATCTCTTAGATAGGCAACGGGATACCACTGATCTTGCCATAGGTTGTCTTCGATGTTCATAGGGATAATGAGGATGTTAGTTCAGAGCTGTTGAGATCATGCCTTTTAATTAAAGCAAAAAGGGTTCCATTGCTGCCCCGACTAAGCCTTAGTTCATTAGTTAAAACTGTAACATCTAGCCAAGCTGGAAAATCCTGCTTGATGTTTGTGAGTAGTTTTGGTTTAAAGAGTCCTAGCTTTGGCCCAATCCAGCCGCCTCTTATAAATGTTACACCAACCCGTTTTGGTGGTTGTATCTGAAGTTCAGCTACTACAGCAATTCCCCCTAAGGGCGCTGGTAGCTTCAGCAGATTAACAGCGCGTTTATCCGCAGGCAACAATATTTGCAGGTTATTAAGCCACGGTTGCACTTGAAGGTATGGGGCATTGCTATTGCTCCAACGCAATTCCCATACCCCTGTTAGATCATCAATTTGATTATCAATATTACAGGGATAATCATGCTCTAACTGCTCAAATAGAGGGATTATATCAGCAGCTCTTGGCTTGGGTAGCCGCAACAAATATAATATCTGTGCAAATTGTTCTGGGCCCATTTTATTTAATCCTCATCGAGGAAATTTGCCTCACTTTCAAGTGCATTAAGTTGGGCGTCGAGCAGGCGTCCCTGTTGAACGCTGTTTGCTTTTGCTGCCTCGAGCATTTGCTCAGCGATTTCAAGCCTGCCTGCAGCATCCTTGATGCCTTGCTGTGAGGCTTGATAGTCAACCCTCTGCCTTGCGGTTGAAGCACTCAGATTTAGCAGGGTTGCCAACCGACCACAGGTGGCCATGAAGGCTTGATCTCTAATGCCGGCCATAGAATCAAAACGGTTATGCCATCATCGCTGAGAGCGAGGCTGCGCGCCCACTTTAGGAAAAATACCGATGGAAGAGTTTGAGAAGCGACAGCTTGAACCGGAATTAATGAATGGCGCAGATCAGGTTGATGCCTATGCTGCAGCAAATTTCAGTGGATCAGATAATGAATTAATTGAATTCATTTCAGCTAAATTTCCCAATGGTTTGGGCGAGCAAATAATTGATCTGGGTTGCGGGCCAGGTAACATTACTGAACTTGCAGCAAGGCGTTGGAGCCATGCCCATGTTCTTGGTATCGATGGCGCCCCGAGAATGCTTGAAATTGCAGAATACAGAAGAGATCGAATTGATGATAAAGAATTTTCACTTAGAATAAAATATGAATGTATAAATCTTAGCAGCATCAATGGGTTTAGTTTGCTAAAAGCTTTAGATTTGAGGCGGGGAATTTCAATTATAAGTAATAGTTTGCTACATCATCTTCACGAACCAGCTATTCTTTGGAGCGTCGTAAAAAAATTAGCTTTTAATGGTGCTTGTGTGGTGGTAAACGATTTGCGAAGGCCAAGGAATAAAATTGAATATGATCTTCTAATGGATACGGAAGCCTTAAATTTACCTGCGGTTTTAAAAGCAGATTATGCAGCCTCCTTGCGGGCTGCTTTCACTGTTGCTGAAGTAAAAAAGCAGTTAAGGGATGCCTCCCTAACTCAACTCAATGTGTTGGAGCGAGGAAATCGCTACCTAACGGTTTGGGGATGGCTTGATCCAGTGGGAGAATTTGGTGAGCCTTAAGCAAATTATGTTTCCGTTACTCTCCCTTAGAGCTCCGGCTGCTCCGGAGCAGGAGGAAGAAGCTAAGCCCAGTAGCAAAAAGGGCTTTGGTGGGGGGTCCAAAACCGCTAAGCAAAAAGGGCATAAGCGCAAGGGAACTGGGTTATCGGCAGCAGATCGTTCCCCCCTGGGCAAAGCGCCAGATGTGGATGCAATAAAAGCAAGGGGAATACTGCAGCTACCCCTTGCTGGCCGCTTGAGGGAGGCACAGGTAAAAAGTGCATATAAAAGGGCCGCTGCAGAGCACCATCCTGATCAAGGTGGTGAAATAGTAGTAATGCAAAGGATTAATGCAGCAAGGGATTTATTGTTGTCAAATGAAGAGTCTTAATATTCAGGAAGAAGCAACTAATTCATCATCAATTTCTTGGCCCACCTCGGGAACCTCCAGCCATTTACGCAACCACGCAACCAATAGATAAAACGGCAATGTATCCAATAGGGCTGCTATTAACTTGAACAGATAGCCACTTGCCACAAAGCTTGCCAATTGGGGGAAAATGGCTTTTTCGGCTTGGATCGGCAAAACATGGGCTGCATAATGGCTGATTAAAACCACTGCTGTTGTATCCACCAACTGACTTACAAGGGTTGAGCCATTATTACGAAGCCAAAGTGCTTTTCCATTGCTCAATCTTTTCCAAAAATGAAATAAACGCACATCTGTGAACTGCGCAGCCATATAGGCAACCATCGATGCACCAACAGCACCAAAGGCAAGACGTTGCATTTCGAAATATAGAGGTGAATCATTCCCAGGTAGGATTCCCCCCAACCAGATTATCAACATAATCCAGCCATTAAGTAATAAACCAACCCAAACAAGCTGGCCGGCCTTATCCTCTCCCCACAATTCACTAATCAGATCAGTACAAAGGAATGTGAGTGGATAGGGCAGAGCACCAACGGCAACAACGATTGGCCAATTACCAATTGTTCCAAGCGTTAAAAAGCGGCTAAGTCCAAGAATATTCAGCATCCCCATCGTGCCGAGGAACAAACCAGCAAGGATGAGGAAAACCAGATCTCTCCTTTTTTTTATAGACATTTTCATTGGTTTGAAAGCTCAAGAAGAAAACTATCTCGACGGTGAAAATCAGGGTTTGCTCCATTATGGGTTAGGGCCCAATAGCTTAAATTGCCATTTTTTTGCTCAAGCACAGCCGTAAAACTAAATTCTAGGTTTGTATCTGCAGCTATGCAAGCTGGCAGCTCAACTGTTAAACCAATAGAAAGACTATTTTTAGATTGCCGGTGGATTGGTTTGAAATTTGGATTATAATTCTCCTCCACTTGATTAGAGCGGTAATTACTAAACTTATAGATATTCCAATCGGAATTAACGGAATAATTAAGCTCCCAATATGTTGTTGAATTTGCTTCTGCCCAAAAAGCTTCAAAGCATGTGTGTTGCCATAGGTTGTGGTTCCTGATACCAAGTGGTTTGTATTCAGGAATCAGAAGTTCATCAAGCGGTCCCTCAAGCCGATAACGCAGGCACAGAAGCTGATTTCTTCTAACCACCGCTGCTGCAAGGCGTAGGCCAATCAATTCCTCTGGCCTGTGGTGCGGAAGCAAGAGGGCGGAATGGTTATTCATCTCATTTCCTCAATGCACTTACGTATCGCTAATTCTTGCTGTTCAATGCTCTCTGTAAGCTTGAATTGAACCATTGCCCTTAATAGATTTTGGTTTTGGCTAGATACCTTGAAATATTGATTACCATTAAGATGGTCGGTGAAAAAACGAATGCCAAGTTCAAGTGGCATTAGGCGAATGGAATCGAATAAGTATTTAATATCATTACTGCTGAGAAAATGTCGGCCAATTTCCAGGTATCCCCGCAGGAATGCACTTAAAGTGTGTATATCAAAATATACTTTACTTAAGTCTTGCTCCTCTTCTCCGGCAAGATTGCAGCATGAGCGTAGGCAATCTGAAATATCATAATGCAACAGACCAGCCATTATCGTATCAAGATCGATTAAGGATATTGCCTTACTCGATCGATCATCAAACATAAGATTATTGATTTTAGGATCTCCATGAATCGCCCGTAAAGAAAGGTCTCCGCAATCGATGGCATTCTGAAGAATGGAAATTATGGAAGATCGAGCCTCGATAAAGTTAATGCACCATTCTGAGGAATTGCACAATTCATTGCTATTGATAGAGCGTATACGGGTATAATTATTATAATAAACTGGTGTAACATGAAATGAGTCGATTGTTGGTATTAAGACGTCTATCGGTAGATCGTAAAGAAGTTTATGGAAAATGGCTAAACCCGAACCAGCTTCCAATGCCTGACTTTGGCTTTCAATTTTATCAATCGAATATGAAGATGATATAAAAGATGAGGCTCTCCAGATGTCATCATTATTTTCGTGCCAGAAACAGTTGCCTTCAAGTGTTTGCAGTAATAGGGGGACTTGCCAAGCTCGCCCATGAACCAAGCCACTGCCACCAGATAGCTTATTACTTAGATGCTCAATAAGGTTAAGGGTGTTATTAATAATATCCTTAGGCTGCTTAAATACATTACCATTTATTCTTTGTAGTACAAATGGGTTGAGACTTCTGTCTATAGGTGTTACTTTAAAGGTGTCATTAACATTGCCGTTGCCCAATTGCTCAATATTATCTATTTTATCAAAAGCTATAAATTTAGCTGCAATCTTCTTTAGCTCATTTCTGTTGGTTTCGCAGTTATATCTCAAGCCCAAGAACCACGCTTATAACAATTCTGCACTAGCAAGCTTCGCCATGCCAGCTCGAGCAGCCAGAGCAGACAATCGACCCTAGTACGCTTGACCTAAGAGTATAAGTGTACTAAATTTAACTGGTACCGGTTTCAGGGGCTTTGTACCTATGGCATGTTTCGTGACAGACCCTGCCGTTGAACCCTTACGGCGGGCAAATCCGAATCGCTATAAGGAGGTGAAGGCTGGCCATTTGGCTGTGGTGGCTGGGGTTGGAAGGCCATGGTTTATTGGCCGTGTTGGCGAAGTTATTCCCTTACCCCATCGCAGCACTCCAGCATTTGTGCACTTAATCAACGTAGATAG
>SXGQ01699273.1_pt1 | contig 10394 bp, 3 predicted proteins | sample 3178371 | NCBI WGS metagenome assembly SXGQ01 (sample SAMN11356859, study PRJNA531348) | freshwater metagenome | isolation source: freshwater sample F1-20 | place: China: Fuxian Lake, Yuxi | collected 2017-12-25 | reverse complement strand
GAAAGTCGAAAGTCGAAAGTCGAAAGTCGAAAGTCGAAAGTCGAAAGTCGAAAGTCGAAAGTCGAAAGTCGAAAGTCGAAAGTCGAAAGTCGAAAGTCGAAAGTCGAAAGTCGAAAGTCGAAGATTTGTTAGATGGGGGAGCGTGGGTCTTCGCGGGCGTCGCGGAATTTCATGGCGGCTTCGGTTCGGGAGCGGACGTGGAGTTTTTCGTAGACGTGCTTGAGGTGGACGCGGACGGTTTCGACGGAGATGTTGAGGCGGTCGGCGATTTCCTTGTTGGCGAGGCCTTCGCAGAGGAGTTCGAGGATTTCGGTTTCGCGTTTGGAGAGTTTGACGTCGTCTAACAGGCTTGGTTCGGAGCGAGGGGTTTGGTGGAAGGCTTCGACGACGCGGCGAGCGATTTCCGGGGACATGGGGGCGCCGCCGGTGCGGACGTCGTGGATGGCCTGGCGGATTTCGGCGGGGTTGGAGCGTTTGAGGAGGTAGCCGCAGGCGCCGGCTTTGAGTGCGGCGAAGATTTTGTCGTGGTCTCGGTAGACGGTGACCATGACGACTTTGATTTCGGGGAGGAATTGTTTGAGGCGAGCGGTGGCATCGATGCCGGACATGCCGGGGAGGTTGATGTCCATGAGGACGATGTGCGGGCGGAAGGCGTCGATTTTCTTGAGTGCGTCTTCGGCGGTGGCCCAGACGCCGATGCAGCGGAGGGAGGAGTCGGATTCGACGACTTTGCGGAGGGAGTTTCCGAGCGCGGAGTTGTCCTCGACGATGGCGATGTCGGTGATTTCGGTTTTCGCGGACATGACTGGGTTCGGTTTTGTTAGATCAGGTGGGTGAGGGGAGAGGCAGAGAGAGGGTGACGGTGACGCCTTGTCGGGGGATGCTGGTGATGGATGAGGATCCGCCGCAGGATTGCATGCGTTCGGCGAGGTTTCCGACGCCGTATCCTTTGGTGTGTGAGGCTTCGGCGGATTGGTTGAAGCCGCGGCCGTTGTCCTGGATGCGGACTTCGAGGTGGTTCGGGGTGAGGGTGACGGTGAGGCGGGCTTCGGTTGCGCCGGAGTGTTTGACGAGGTTGTTGAGGGCTTCGCGGGCGGCGAGGAAGATGCCGTGGCGGATAGTTGAGTCGAGGGGAAGGTCCGGGATGGAGCGTGGGATATCGGTGCGGAGGGGGATGGCGGCGGTGTCGAGGAATTCGCGGGCGAAGGCGGCGAGGTAGTCGATGAGGGAGCGGAGGGTATCGTCTCCGGGGTTCACGGCCCAGACGATTTCGTCGAGGGTTCCGACGACGGCTTTTGCCTTGTTAGAGAGTTGGCCGAGGGCGGGTCGCATGACGGTTTCGTCCTCGCCTTCGGCGGCGAGTGCGGAGAGGATGGAGATTTCCGTTAGGGAGGCGCCGAGGTCGTCGTGGAGGTCGCGGGCGATTCGTGAGCGTTCCGCTTCGCGAGCGTGGCGGATTTTGAGTGCGTTGATGCGGCGTTTGAGTCTGTTGCGTGCGATGGCGGAGCCGACTGCGGCGGCGGAGAGGAGGGTGAGGAGGGTTGCGCCGATGATGAACCAGGTGGATTCCCAGAAGTGGGGGTGGATGCGGATTTCCATGCGTGCGGGTATGGCGCTCCAGACGCCATCGCCGTTGACGGCGACGACTTCGAATTCGTAGCGGCCTGGGGGGACGGCTTCGTAGGCGGCGACGCGTTGGGTGCCGAGTTCGCGCCAGTCGCCGTCGAGGCCTAACAGGCGTGTGCGGTAGGTGACTTTTTCGGGTGAGCTGTAGCTGAGGCCGGCGAAGCGGAATTCGATGCGGGAGCGGCCGGGGCCGGCGTGGATGGGACCTGTTAGGTCGTCGTGGGGTTGGCCGTTGAGTCGGGTGCTGCGGAGGAAGACGGGAGGGGGGACGCGGTTGATGCCGATGAGGTCCGGGCGGATGCGGACGACGCCGTTTCCGGTGGGGAACCAGAGTTTGCCGTCGCGGGCTTTCCAGCCGGCGGGTTGGTAGCCGCCGACGCATTCGCGGGTGGGGAGGCCATCGGAGCGGTCGAGGCGGAGCCAGTGGAGGGGTTGGTTCTGGCTTTTGGATCTGGCGAGGAGTTCGGCGCGGCTGGCGCGGAGGATGCCGCCGAGGGAGCCGAACCAGAAGTGGCCGTTTCCGTCGTCGAGGATGGTGGTGAGGCGGAGGTCGGGGAGTCCGTCGTCGAGGGAGAAGCGGTGCCAGTTTTTCCCGTTCCAGAGGGAGAGTCCGCCGCCGAGGGTGGTGACCCAGATTTCGTTGTTAGACCGGGCGAGAATGCCGGAGATCCACCAGTGTCGGAGGGTGGAGGGGTCGCCTAACAGTGAGAAGCGTTGTTGTTTTCCGATGAGGATGCGGCCATCGCTGGTGCCGACGATGATGGAGGAATCCGGGGCGAGGGTGAGGGTGGTGACATCGCATGGGGCGATGCCGTCGGCGATGGTGTAGTTGCGGACGAGGGTGCCATCGAAGGAGGCGAGGCCTTGTTCGCCGCCGAACCAGAGGGTTCCAGCGGGGTCCTGGAGGATGGCGCGGACTTTGGATGGGACCTGGGATTTGGAGAACTGGGGTTCGATGTTTCCGTTCTGATAGAGGAAGACGGAGCCGCCGCGGGAGGCGATCCACATGCGTTTGTCGCGGTCTTCGAAGAGGCATGCGACGGGGCGGTGGTAGCCGGTGGGGACGAGTTCGAGGTGGTGGACGGAGGTTGGTGTCCAGAGGTCGATGCCGCCGCGGCGGTTGGCGATCCACCAGACGTCTTCGGAGTCCTGGAGGAGGCCGAAGATTTGTCGCTCTAACAGGCCTTCGCCGGTGGAGAGGACTTCGACGCGGGCGTTTCTGATGCGGACGAGGCCGTTGACGGGGGTGGCGAGCCAGATGTTTCCCTCGCGGTCTTCGAGGAGTTCGTTGCAGGTGTAGGGGGGGTCGAGGCCGGGGAGGTCGATGGGGGTTGAGGTGCCTGAGGGATTGGTGACGGTGAGGCGGCCGGTGGGGCCGAGGGACCAGCGGTCGCCGTTGTCGAGGGTGAGTGCGGGTAGTGTTTCTAACAGGACGGCGCGGCCGTTGGTGATTTGCTGATCGAAGTCTTTGGCGAAGCGGGTGAGGAGGTCCGGCGAGGGTTGTGGGACGGGGGATGCCTGGCCATCAACGATGCGCCAGATCTCCTCACCGCGGAGGGCGTGGAAGACGCCGGGGCTTTCGGCGATGAGTTGGGTGACGAGTGGTGCGTTGGGTGCGGGGGTGCGTTCGATGACGCTTTGGAGGCGGTCGTCGCGGACTTGGAAGAGGGCGCCCTGATAGGTGGCGACCCAGATGCTGTTGTCGGGGAGTGCGAAGAGGCGGGAGAAGGCGAAGCGGAGGCGGCGGAGTTCGCCATCGGGCTCGACGGGCATGAATTCGATGCCGTCGAAGCGTGCGATGCCTTCCGCGGTGGCGATCCAGAGGTGTCCGTCCGCGGATTGGACGATGGAGCGGACGACGTTTCCGGGGAGTCCGTCTTCGGACTGCCAGATTCGGACAAGCGGGGTTGGTCGCTCGCTTGCGAGGAGCGGGAGGAGAGAGGCGAGGAGGGCGAGGAGGAAGAATCGCACGTGAGTGCAGTTTGGGTGGCTGGCGGGTGGTTTGTCGAGGTTTGGGGGGTGTGGAGGATTTGCCGAGAATGCGAACGGCCACGGGCGGAGGATGATCCACCCGTGGCCGTTGGAGATTTGGAGGGATCAGCGACGGCGGCGGATGAGGCCGAGGAGGCCGAGTGAGCCGAGGAGAGCTGCGGCGGGTTCCGGGATGGAGACGAGTGCGATGTTGTTTCCGCCGAAGGAGTAGTCGATGGAGTAGCCGGAGGGGAGGTTCACGACGGATGCGAACTGGGTTCCGACGAGGCTGCCATAGGTGGCGAAGATGTAGGATGCGTCATCGGCAGGGGCGGTGATTTGTGAGAAGTCGACGGTGGCGTTGGTGATGTTGAGGGCGTTGGTGACGGCGAGGAGGTCGATGGTTCCGGAGCCGGAGCCGTTGTATTCGATTTCGAGGGTTCCGTTGATGGTTGCGGAAGTGACGGCGAGGGATTCGATGGAGGTTCCTGGGGCGAGGAATGCGGTGGCGGCGATGGTGACGGCGCCGTTGATGGTGCCTGTTCCGCCGAGGGTGGCGGCATTATTGACCGCGACGGTGGCGGCAGGAACGGTGGCATTTGCGAGAAGTGTGCCATCGTTGACGATGTAGCTGATGTTTGTGCCTCCACCGCCTTCCAGAGTGAGAACGCCCGATCCGGTTTTGGTGAGTGTGCGGGCACCTCCGGTGGACAAAGGTTGCTGGGCAAGGGTTATTCCTGATGAACCGGTGTTGATCGAGCGGCTGCCGTTGTAGCGCAGGCTAACGTTGATGGTTTGGAGGTTGGACGAGTTGTTGACAAGGTTTCCCATGCGGATGGCATTGCCGGTGAGAGTGAATGCCCCGGCGGTGGAAGCGAAGGTGATGGCGTTGTCGCTGCCGGTGAGGGTGATGTTGTTGTTAGGGGAGAGGCGGGTTGATCCATCGAAGGTGATGGTGTTTCCCGCATCCAATGCAACGGCGGGACTCCAGTTGGCTGTATCGTTGAAGTTGTCAGTGGAGCCAAGACCGACCCAGGTTACCGTGGCCCCGTGAACGGATGCGATACTTGCGATGAAGAGCGCGAGGAAGTGTGTGGCTTTCGATTTCATGGGTTTTTGGCAAGCTACAAGTGACTTGGATGCTAGCGGGAATCGAGGTGTGGCCAATCCCCCGAACGGGTAATCCCCGGGAAGTGATCAGGGAATGAGGATGCGGTAGAAGGCGCGGTCCGGAGGCGGGTTGGTGTCGGTGAAGTTGCCGGTGCCGATGGTAGTGTGGATGGTGGACCATGGGCCTGCGGGGGAGGGGCTGCGCTGGACGTGGAAGGTGACATTGGGGGCGGTGGGCCAGGAGAGTTGGAAGCCGGTGGGTGTGTTAGAAAGAGATGCCTTGAAGGCGGAGGAGGGGTCGAGCGGGAGCAGGCCTAACAGGAATTCGATTTCGTTGGTGGTGCCGTCGTGGTCGGGATCGGCGGTGGGTGCGGCGTCCGGGTGGGTGGTGGAGGCGAAGTGTTGGATCTGCCAGGTGGCGAAGGGTGAGAGCAGCGGGGTGAGGTTCACGCGGATCTGGTTCGGGGTGGAGGTGATGAGGGATGCCTGGTAGCCGGGCGGAATGGAGCCGAGGCGGAGGCCGGTGGCCACGAGGGAGCCGGTGTGGGTGATGAGGGTGTAGGTCCCGGAGGTGAGGCCGGGTGCGGGGAGGAGGTCGATGATGCCGCTGGCTGTTAGGTTTCCGTTGATGGCGAGGGAGTCCGGGGTGGTGCCGAGATGGAATGCGATGCGGGAGTTTTCGGTGACCTTCAGGTTTCCGGAGATGGTGAGGGGGCCGGTGGGTGAGATGGTTCCGTGGCAGGTGGTGTTGCCGCCGATGGTGCCAGAGCCGGCGAGGGTTGCGGGTTGTTCGAAGGTGATGTTAGATGCGGAGGTGGAGCCGTTGATGGTGAGGGTGCCTTGTTGGGTGGTGAGGGAACCGTTGAGTGTGGATGTTCCGGTTAGAGTGAGGTTTCCGGTACCGGTTTTGATGATGGAGAGCGGGCCGTTGCCGTTGGAGAGGGTGCCGGAGAAGGTGGAGTGGTTGTTGTTTCCGCCGATGGTGTAGGTGACAGGCTGGTTGTTTCCGGAGCCGCTGGAGCCGGAGAGGGATGAGCCCGGTGAGCCATCGAGCGAGCCGAGTGCGATGGCATTTCCTGAGCGGGCCGAGAGGGAGCGTGTACCGAGATCGAAGGCGGTGTTAGAGCCGCCGTTGCTGCCGAAGAAGCGGAAGGATCCTGAGCCGGAGAGGGTGATGCGACCGGTGAAGTTGTTGAGGGAGCCTTCGAGATCGAAGACATTGGTGGCGACGAGGGTGAGGTTTGCGGAGCCGGAGATGGCCTTGATGCCGTGGGTTCCACCCGGGCTGCCGCCGGAGATGGCGGAGTCCGTGAGGACGTGGGTGGGGTTGATTGGTGTGAGGGTGGAAGTTGACCAGGTGCCGCCATCGAGAATGATGGTGCCGGAGCCGAGTGAGGATGCGTGCTGGATGGCGAGGGTACCAGAGCGGAGGGTGGTTCCGCCGGTGAACGAGTGTGCGGAGGTGATGGTGAGGGTGCCGGTGCCGGATTTAAGGAGGCTGGCGGTACTGGTGACCGAGCCGGAGCCTGTCAGGGTGAGATTGCCCTCGCCTTGGATGATGATGGCGGCGGGTTCGAGGAGTTGGGTGATATCGACGGTGGTGTTAGAACCGGCGGGTGATGTGAAGAGGGTTGTGTCGCCGGTTTGGAAGCTGGTGGGTGTCTTGAAGACGGTCCAGTTGGCGGTGGTGGTGTCCCAGAGCTGGTTGGTGTTGCCGGTCCAGAGGATTTCCGCAGGGGCGCGTGGTGGGTTTGTCAGGATCAGGGTGATGGTTCCGGGGTTTCCGCCGGATGGGGGGAGGTGTTGGATTTCCGCATTCAGTGGGAAGCCGGGAGGCGGGGACCATTGGAAATCGGGAGTGCCGGAGATGGTTCCGGTGTAGCGGAGGATTTGATAGGTTCCGGAGGGTTTGGATTCCGAGGTGAAACGGGTTATGCCGGAGAGGGTGAGGTTGCCATTGATTTGGAGGGTTTCTATGGCTTCCGCGCTGCCGCCTAGCAGGAGGGTGGCGTTATTCTGGAGGATTGCATTGCCGTTGATGGTTCCCGGGCCAGAGAGTGTGCCGCCGCTTTGCACGGTGATGGTGGTGCCGGTGGTGGATCCGCTGATGCGGAGGGTGCCGCCGGTGACGGTGGTGTTTCCGGTGTGGGTGTTAGATCCTGATAGATCGAGTATTCCCGGGCCTTCCTTGATGAGGTTGACGGAGCCTTGGAGGGTGCCGGAGAAGGTGCCGTCGAGGCCGAGGGAGCCGATGCGCCATGTGACGGGGTTTTGGGCGCCTAGGCCTGAGCCTGAGCCGGCGGAGATTCTTGAATCGTGGGTTCCTGTCAGGTGGCCGATGGGGATAGTTGCGCCTGAGTTTCCGCGGTTGATCATGGTGAGGGGTCCTGAGAGGTCGAGGTGGGCGAGTGGCATGCCGGAGGAGTTGGCGACGCGGAACTCGCCGCCAGCGGAGTCGGTGAGGATGTTAACTTTTCCGGTGAATGCGCTCCAGTTTCCGGTGATGTCGGCGCGGACGAAGCCGGTGAAGCAGTTGAAGGTTCCTGATCCGGTGAGCGGGCCGGCGAGGGTGCAGCGGCCATCGAGATTGAGTCGGCCGGAGGAGCCCGAGGGGACGTGGATGGGCCAGGATGAGAGGTCGGCATTTCCGCCTTCCGAGTTGTTCATGGTGAGGGTTCCGCCAGCGAGTGTGAGGGTGCCGGAGCCGAGTGCGGATTGATTGGCGATATCGTTGCCGAGGCGAACGGTTCCGGCATTGATGGTGGTGCCGCCGGAGTGGGTGTTGGCGTTGCTGAGGGTGAGGGTTCCGGGGCCGGTTTTGGAGAGTGAGCCGGGGCCGATGATTTCACCCAACCAGATGAGGTTGGAGGCGGCGGTGGGGATTTCGAAAGTGGTGCCGGTGCCTTGGAGGGTCGCGCCGCGATCGGTGGAGGAGGTGTTTCCGGTGAAGCGGAGAGTGATGTCTGTTAGGTTCAGGTTTGATGGTGAGGCGGTGGCTGAGCCGAAGGGGCCGGGTTGGCCGGCGGGTGAGAGATTTGCAATGCTGACGATGCCGCCGGTGAGGGAGGTGGGGCCGGTGTGGGAGTTGGTGGTGGCAAGCGTGAGGGTGGAAGCGCCTGATTTTGTTAGGGAGGTATTGCCTGCGATGGTGCCGGGACCGGTGAGGATGTAGTCGGTGGGTCCGGTTAGGGTGACGGATGCAGGGACGAGGGTTTCCGCGAGAGTGATGACGTTAGAGCTGGCTCCGGCGGAGTCGAAAGTGACGTGGTCGCCGGTGACGAAGGTTGCGGGACTGCCGGCGAGGAGCCAGTTTTCTGATTGGTGGAGATCCCAGAGGTTGCCGGAGCCCCGCCAGGTGATGGAGGCGGGAGTGCGAGTGGCGGTGACCTGAAGGACGATGGCATTGGGAGCGAGGGCGAGGGTGGCGGGGAGGCCGGAAAGTCCTTGGTATGTGAGATTGGCGAGGCTGCCGGTCAGGTTACCGGTGTAGGTGATGAGGGTGTAGATGCCGGGGGTCGGGGTGGCTCCGAGTGAAGTGAGGCGCAGGATGGTTCCTCCTGATAGATCGAGATCGCCGGTGATGGCGATGCGATCGTGAGTGGCGGCGGGGGTTGAGGCGAGTTGGAAGTCGATGTTTGCGCGGTTGAAAGTGGTGTTGCCGGTGATGCTGAGGGTGCCGGGGCCGGTGATGCCGGGGGAGATGGTTGAATGGGGTTCGCAGATGAGGCCCGAACCGAGGGCACCTGTTCCTAACAGGGTGCCGTATCCCTGGATGGTGAGCGGGCTGGTGGTGAGGTGGCCGGTGAGGGTGAGGGAGCCTTGGTTGATGATGGTGGGGCCAATGAATGGATGGGTTCCGTTGATGGTGAGATTTCCGTGACCGGATTTGGTGAGAGACATGTCACCGGTGAAGGATCCGGTGCCGGTGAAAGTGAAATCGTGATCGAGCGGGTTGTGGACGACAACGGCGGCGGGCGAGAGATTTACTGCTAGATTGACCGGGGGATTGATCTGGCCGGAGCCATCGAAGAGGATTGTGTTACCGGAGGTGAATGGGGAGGGGGCGGGTTGCGAGGAGTTGGTATTGAAGTTCGGGGTTATGGTATCGAAGGAATTTCCGTTGCTGCCGCCCTTCCAGATCAGGTTGCCTTCCCAGATGGGGGAGCGCGGGGGAGCGGGCATGTCGTGACCGAGGAAGAAGCCCGGGTGTGGGGGTTGGTTGTAGCCGGAGTTCTGCCATGCGACGGCGACGCGGTAGTGCGGGTCGTGCATGAGGGTGTAGAGCCTGTTAGATGCGGGTATGGTTGTGGTGTAGATGCGGAGGGACGTGTTGTCCGAGGCGCGGAGGATGATCTCCTCACGCCAATCGCCAAGGATGTCCGCAGTGAGGGCGGGGGTGGCTTTGGTGCCGTTGTTGGAGGACGCGCCGGTGGCTGTTAGGAGGCGGGTGGTGTTGCCATTTGCGGGAACCCATTTGTCGATGCGGTTCTGGTCGAGGAGTTCGCGGCAAAGGTCGGCATCCCACCAGACGCCGAAGTTGTAGGACGGGCGTGAGGTGGTGGGGATGGGGTCGCCGTTCAGATTGAAGACGACGGAGCTGTTTGAGGCCCAGCGTTCGAAGCCGGGGTGATTGGGATCGATGTCGAAGGTGACGCCGCGACCGACGTCGCTGCCATTTCCTGATAGACTCCAGAGGACTTGGCCAGTGCGCGCGTCGTGGTAGGAGATGCCGTGTGGGCCGTATGAGCCGGGGTCTTCGTGAGGCATGAAGAACTCGAGTCCGGGCCGGGCTGGGTCCATGTCGGTGAGGTGGGTGGCGTCGCCGTGGCCGAGGCCGGAGTTCCAGAGTGGGGTGCCATCATCGTCGATGGCGCAGGCACCGTAGGAGATTTCATCGAGGCCGTCCTGATCGAGATCGCCGATGCTGAGGGAGTGTGCGCCCTGGCCGCGATAAGCGGCGTTGCCGGGCGTGCCGTCGTCGCTATCGAAGGTCCAGCGGTTTGTTAGATTGGCGTTCCGCCAGTCCCATGCGGAGATGACGGTGCGGGTGTAGTAGCCACGGGCGAAGATGAGGCTTGGGCGTTTACCATCGAGGTAGGCGACGCCGGCGAGGAAGCGGTTGACGCGGTTGCCGTAGCCATCACCCCAGATGTCCTCGATTTGCTGGGAGGTGGGGGTGAGGGTGGAGGGGTGGCGTTGGGGGACGAAGAGGGTGGAGGAGATGGCTGCACCGGTCTGGCCGTTGAAGAGGGTGAGGAATTCCGGGCCGGAGAGGACGACGCCGTTAGAGCTGCGGTGATCGGCGGTGGGATTTCCAATGGGGTTTCCGATGCCATCGATGGTGCCATCGCTGGTCATGGAGGCGACTTCGGATTTCCCGTCGCCGTCGAGATCGTAGACGATGAAGCAGGTGATGTGGGCGGAGGCGTTGACGTTGGGGCCGAGGTTGATGCGCCAGAGACGGGTGCCGTCTAGCTGATAGGCGTCCAGCAAGACAGGACCGGTGTGTTCGCCGATGCCGCCGCCCCAGGAGTTGGCGGGTTCCCAGCGGAGGATGATTTCATATTCGCCGTCGCCATCGAGATCGCCGGTGCTGGCGTCGTTGGCGGTGTAGGTGTATGCGGTGCCATCGGGTGAGGTGCCGCCTGGTGGGATATCGAGGGGAATTTCGAGGTATTGGCGGGTGG
>SXGQ01605115.1_pt1 | contig 10395 bp, 7 predicted proteins | sample 3178371 | NCBI WGS metagenome assembly SXGQ01 (sample SAMN11356859, study PRJNA531348) | freshwater metagenome | isolation source: freshwater sample F1-20 | place: China: Fuxian Lake, Yuxi | collected 2017-12-25 | reverse complement strand
TTGATTACTCCGGATCCCAGGCTGCCCGATCCCTTCGCGAAGAAGGCATCGAAGTCATATTGATCAAGTCCAACCCGGCCACCATCATGACTGATCCGGTGACGGCGGATCATGTTTACCTCATGCCGTTGACGGTGGATTCGCTGGAACACATTTTGAACAAGCATTCCATTGATGCCGTTCTGCCCACCATGGGCGGGCAGACCGCGCTTAATTTATGCAAAGAGGCCGATGAATTGGGTCTATGGGCTCAACATAACATTCGATTAATTGGAGTGGATATTGATGCCATCGAGCGTACTGAGAATCGGGAAGAATTTCGCAGACTGATGCTGGAAATCGGTGTGGGCGTTGCGCCTTCCCGAATCGCCAATTCTTTTCTAGAGGGCAAGGAAGCAGCCGAGGAAATTGGATTTCCTTTGGTCATTCGGCCATCCTACACCCTGGGGGGAACAGGAGGCGCTGTGATCTACCGCAAAGAAGATTTTGACAAAGCCTTGAACAGGGGCCTGAATGCATCGCCCACCCATGAAGTTCTGATTGACAAGGCGGTACTGGGATGGAAGGAGTATGAATTGGAATTGTTACGGGATGCCGCGGACAATGTTTGCATTATTTGCACCATCGAAAACATGGACCCCATGGGCATCCATACCGGAGATAGCATCACCGTTGCGCCGGCCATGACCCTCAGCGATACTGCAATGCAGACCATGCGGGATCAGGCGATCAAGATGATGCGTTCCATAGGGAATTTTTCCGGGGGGTGCAATGTGCAATTTGCCATGGATCCGCAGACGGAGGCGATTATTGCTATCGAAATTAATCCCCGCGTGTCCCGATCATCAGCCTTGGCTTCCAAGGCCACAGGGTATCCTATTGCCAAAATCGCTGCCAAGCTAGCGGTTGGTTATCGTTTGGACGAATTACCTAATCAAATCACCCTCAGCACTTCCGCTTTCTTTGAGCCCGCCTTGGATTATGTGATTGTCAAAATCCCCAAATGGAATTTCGACAAATTTCCCGGGGCGGATCGTAGCCTGGGCTTCCAAATGAAATCGGTAGGCGAAGTGATGGGGATAGGAAGAAGCTTTAACGAAGCCTTGCAAAAGGCCTGCCAGAGCTTGGAAATCAACCGCGCGGGCATTGGGGCTGACGGCAAAGGCGAGCGCCGTTTGGAGGTTATCATGGACAGTCTGGAGCATCCTTCATGGGAACGACTTTTTCATTTGTACGATGCCTTCTCCCTGGGGGTTCCACTTAAGTCTGTTCAGAAAGCAACGCTCATTGACCCATGGTTCTTGCGTGAAATTCGATCCTTGGTGGAACTAGAGCAAAAGGTCAAGCCCATGAGCCTGGCTCAAATTGACCGCGATTTGATGCAGGATCTCAAACAAAATGGGTTTAGTGATTTTCAGATCGCGCGCATTGTCATGGATGATGTGCAAGAAGAGCAGGTCAGGGTCCATCGAAAGTCCCTAGACCTGCATCGGGTTTGGAAAATGGTGGACACGTGCAGTGCGGAATTTCCTGCGGCCACACCCTACTATTATTCCTGTTACGATACCGAGAATGAAAGTGTAGTAAGCGACAAACCCAAGATTATTGTCTTGGGATCCGGCCCCAATCGTATTGGACAAGGTATTGAATTTGATTATTCCTGTGTGCACGGCTTGCTGGCGGCTAGAGAATCCGGCTTCGAGGCCATTATGGTGAACTGCAACCCGGAGACCGTGAGCACGGATTTCAACATGGCGGATAAATTGTATTTCGAGCCTGTTTTCTGGGAGCATCTGCTTGATTTGTTGGAGCATGAAAAACCGGTAGGGGTAATTGTTCAATTAGGAGGTCAAACAGCTCTCAAATTGGCGGAGAAAATTCATGCTCACGGTTTTCGAATTATCGGCACCTCTTACGAGAGCATGGATTTGGCCGAGGACCGTGGCCGATTTAGCGATTTGCTCAAAGAACTCGATATTCCTTATCCCAGGTACGGGGTTGCCGAAACGGCTGAAGATGCCCTGCAGATTGCGCACGTTGTGGGATATCCTGTTTTGGTGAGACCCAGCTATGTGCTTGGGGGTCAGGGCATGAGTATTGTGATCAACGACGAAGAGTTGGAGAAAGCGGTCGTCGATTTGCTGCGACGAATCCCGGGGAATAGGATCTTGATCGATCATTTCTTGGACCGGGCGATGGAAGCTGAAGCGGATTGCATTAGCGATGGCCAAGAAGTAATGATGTGTGGAATTATGGAGCATATTGAACCGGCCGGTATCCATTCCGGGGACTCGCATGCGGTTCTTCCGCCTTTTGGTTTATCGCCGTTGGTCGTAACCCAAATGGAAGAGTACACCAGAAGACTCGCCAAGGCTCTTCAAATCAACGGATTGATGAATGTACAGTTTGCGATCAAGAACGACGTGGTTTATGTGATTGAGGCGAATCCTAGGGCCTCTCGTACAGTGCCATTCTTGGCCAAGGCCTACGGTATCCCCTTTGTGAATATGGCGACCAAAGTAATGTTGGGAATACAGAAAGTATCTGACTTTCATCCGGAATATAAACTGGAAGGCTGGGCCATCAAAGAGCCTGTTTTCTCTTTCAGTAAATTCCCCAACGTGAATAAAGAACTCGGCCCGGAAATGAAATCTACGGGAGAGGCCATTCGCTTTATTAGCGATTTGCGCGACCCTTATTTCAGGGATCTGTACAAAAGAAAATCCATGTACTTATCGCGGTAATCTTGCCGTTGCACCGCGGCATTGCTTGAATCTGCCCTCTTTTTCATAAGATTTTAATGCAGGGGTCTAAACTTGGAGGCAAGAAAAGGGTTAATTTATAGTTATAGAAAGCATGGAAACCGTTCATATCTTGATTGTAGAGGATGACGAGGTCATGGCTGGAGCCGTGGTGGAAGGTTTGACGCAGGAAGGCTTTTCGGTGGATCGTGCCGCCGATAGTCTGGAGGCTAGGCGTTATTTCAGCGAAATGGAATACCGAGTGGTGATTTTGGACCGAATGTTGCCCGGTGGACTCAACGGTATTGAACTTGCTCGGCGTTTCCGCTCCCAACGACCGGCTTGCGGTTTGTTGATGTTGACGGCCTTAGGCACAACCGGGGATAAAGTGGAAGGTTTGGAAGCAGGTGCAGATGATTACCTGGTCAAACCCTTTGATTTTGACGAATTGCTTGCCCGAATTCGGGCTATTCTTCGAAGGCAAGACGGTCAGTCGGGGCCTCGGCAATTGCAGGTGGGTTCCTTGATCCTGGATTTGCATACCAAAGAGGCCCGCAGGGATGGTAGGTCCATAGGGCTCACTGCCAAAGAGTTTCATCTCTTGGAGTATTTTATACGACATAAAGGGGAGGTCTTGAGCCGAACCCAATTGGCCGCTGATGTCTGGGATATTCATTTTGATACGGGAACCAATGTGGTGGATGTGTACATCAACTTTTTGCGCAAGAAAATCGACCGCGATTTCAAGACCAAAATGTTGGTGACCCATATCGGGCAGGGATATCAATTGATTGAAGAAGCAAACCCATCCCAGGCGTCTTAGTTTCGCCCAAGGGATGACCATACGCGATCAATTAAGTAGGAGGCTTTTGGCCTTGGTGGCCTTGGTTTTGGGCCTGGTTCTTCTGGCAGTATATGTCTTGGTGAATCGCCAAAGGGAGGCATCCTTTCGCGAACGTCTTCAGCAAGGGGCAGTGGCCAGGGGTGTCCTTTGGATGGAATCTTCTCCAGGCGTAGCATTGGGGACGTTGCGGTCGAATTCTTCAGGTTTTATGGCAACACCGGCGGTGTTTTGGGTTTACAATTACCAAGAACGTTTGTTATGGGTGGAGGATTCTGTAGGTCAGGTCGCTACCCTGACCCAAGAAGAATTGAGCCAAACGCGACGTGAAGGAATGGCCTTTTTTAGGAGGGGAAATCTGGAGCTTGCCGCTGTGGCTTTTGCCGCCGATCGTTACAACCGAATGCTCGTGGTTTGGGGTTATGAAGACGTGGAAGGGGAGCGTCAATTAGGATTTCTTCGTTGGATTCTTTTGATGGGCTGGATCTTAGGCATGGGCTTGACCGGTCTTTTTTCGTATTGGTTTTCGGGCAAAGCCTTGAGTCCTGTGAGCCATCTGCTGGATCGTGTGGAGGGAATGCAAACGAGCCAGGCTCTTGATTTTCATCTTCAGGAGGCCAAGAGGCCGGATGAAATTGGGCGTTTGGCCCGCAAGTTCAACGAGTTCATGGCCCGCCTTGCCGAGGCAATTCGTTCTCAGCAGAAATTCTTGGGTCTCGCGTCCCATCAGCTGCGCACACCCTTGGCCTCTACCAAGGCAAGTATTGAGGTTTTGTTACGTAAACCACGGACCGAAGAAGAATACCGCGCGGCTTTGGAGAAGACCTTACTCAGTTTGGATGAACTTAACCGCACCGCACGCCGGCTCCTGGTATGGGTTCAATTGGATGCGGGCTCTCATACCATGCAAAGAATCGAAATACCTTTGGATGAATTGCTTATCGAGATCCAGGCCTCTTGGAGGCGCCACCTTCCGCAGTGGGAAATTCAATTCCAAATGGAGGCCGAAGAGGAACTTGCCCCCGACGGGCAGGGCATGGAATCGGAAAGAGGAATGGAAAGAATAAAGGAATTCGTAAGAGGGGCAGAGGTTTTTCGAATACGTGGAGATGCAGAATTGCTGCGAACGGCGGTGGATAATTTGATTGAAAATGCAGTCAAATACAGTGATAAATCCAGGATCGATTTGGAGCTTTCGTGGAACGCGTTGGAGAGAAAGGTTCGGCTACAAGTTCAAGACTACGGAATAGGCATGGATCAAGAAACCCTCAAGAGAATTTACGAACCATTTTATCGATCATCTAATAGCATGGACCGAACTGGTCATGGTTTGGGTCTGGCCTTGGTTCAGCAAATCGTGCAATGGCATGGAGGCACGATTCATGCAAGCTCTGAGCCCGGCCAAGGAAGCGTTTTCAGCATAGACCTGCCTCCTATCTTTGGGCATGCTTAAAGCGATTTTCCTATTTCTGCTGTTCATATGGGTGGGAGGACTGTTCATGCGTTGGATCTTGCCCTTTATCCTGATGCGATGGATGCGCAGGTTTCAAGAACAAATCCAACGCCAGGCTAGATCCCGCCCCAAGGAACCGCAACGCAAGGAACAAACTTCCCCCACCCCTATCAAGGGAGATTATATTGACTACGAAGAAATCCCTTAATTTTTGCGCTTATTCCCATCCCATTTATGAAATCCAAATCAACTCAGCCTCCAATCAGAAGCTCCCAAGAATCCTCTTCCATAGGAACCCTTTCCTTAGGGATCGATAGATGGAGCCGATGGAAAGAACATTTGTTTGCCTTGGCTGTAATGGCCGCTTTGGCGTTGATGTACAATTATCCGGTGCTCAGCGGCAAGGGTCTGCGAATGGAAGACATGACGCAGGTTTCCGGCATGGCCAAAGAGCTCGAAGACGCCAAAGCCGTTAATGGACGTTACCCCATGTGGACGAATTCGTTGTTTGGAGGAATGCCGGCCTATCAGATCGCAATGGATACTCCCAATTCGCTGATTAACGAGGTGGGACAGATCGTTTATTATTGGTTGCCTCAGCCTGCCAATATGATGTTATTGTATATGGTTGGGATGTATATCTTGTTAAGTGTTTGGGGATGCGGCCGTTGGTTATCCGTTATGGGCGGATTAGCCTTTGCCTTGAGCTCATATAATATTATTATTATCGACGCTGGTCACGTGACCAAGGCCCTAGCCATTGGGTTCATGCCGCCGGTCTTGGCCGGTTTGCGCTTGTTGTTTACGGGGCGCTTCTTTGGGGGATTGGCGACCTTGGCCTTGGCCTTGGCGCTGCAATTGTACGCTTACCATTACCAAATCACCTACTACCTGGGACTTATGATCGTCTTGTATGTGGTTTACGAACTGATCGATCATGGCCGCCGTGGGTCATGGCCCCAAGCCATCAAAGCCTCTGGTTTGGCCTTGTTCGCCCTGGCTTTGGCCTTGGGATCCAATTGGACTCATTTTGCGGTCACCAACGAATATGCCAAGGAAACCATGCGAGGTGGTTCCGATTTGAAGCGATTGGAGAAGGGCAGCGACAACGGGCTGGACCGTGAGTACGCCCTCAAATGGAGCAATGGTATAGCCGAAGGCGGTACCGTCCTTATTCCGAACCTGATGGGTGGCGCATCGCAAACGCCCTTGGGTACTAAAAGCGCTACCTACGAAACCCTGGTTTCGGCGGGATTTCCAGAGGCCCAGGCCAAAGATTTCGTGAAAAAGGGCGTGCCCACCTATTTCGGGGATCAACCCGGCGTGGCGGGTCCCACCTACTTTGGTGCCTTGATGATCTTTCTATTTGTCATGGGCTTGTTAACCCTCAAAGGCTCGCTGAGGTTTTGGCTCTTGGCCTGCGTTGCACTTTCTTTTATGCTAAGTTGGGGCAGAAACAGCATGACGCTCACCAATTTCTTTATGGACTATCTGCCTTATTACAATAAATTTCGCGCGGTGGCCATGAGCTTGGTGATGGCTAGCCTGGCAGTTCCCTTGTTGGGTGTTTTGTTTGTGAAAGCTTTGTTGAACAACGAGATTCCCAAAGACGAATTGGAGAAGAAACTTCGTGGCGCAGCTCTTGCATTGGGTGGATTATGTTTAATGTTGGCCATAGCGGGCTCTATGTTTTTTGACTTTTCGGCTCCCGCGGTGGATGATGCCGAACAATGGAAAGACATCAAAGGGCTTGTGGACGCCTTCAGGGATGACCGTGAATCGCTTATGACTAAGGACGCCCTCAAGTCCCTCTTGATCATTGCCATGGGCTTTGCAGCGATTTGGTATTATGCCCAAGGCAAAGTCAAAGGCGCTCAATTAACCTGGGCCCTTCTTTTGATTTCCACGGTGGATCTGTGGTGGACCGATCGACGTTATTTGTCTGCGGAGGACTTTGAGCGCAAAAGCCGTTTGGAAATACCCTTTGAGATGACGGAAGCCGACCGGGTCATTTTGGACGAAGAAAATCGCTTGGCTCAGAACGGTCAAGGAAACCTTTATTACAGGGTCTTGGATTTTGGGCAACAGAATCCTTTCAACGAAAACAGGGCGGGTTATTTCCACAAATCCTTGGGGGGTTACCATGCCGCCAAACTTTCCCGCTTTGAGGATGTCAAAAACAATTACCTTGGAGGTAATGGGAAAGCGCCCCAACAGAATTTGTTGGATGCGTTCAACGTGCGTTGGATGATCTATCCTCCACAACAGCAGGGGCAGGGCCCGGTTCCTGTACCTAATCCCGGAGCCATGGGTAATGCCTGGTTCGTGAAAGAATTGCGTTTGATGCCCGATGCCCGGGTTGAATTTGATTCGCTAGACGGAACGGATTTGCGTAATGTTGCGATAATGGATAAGTCTTTGGCAGGATCCTTGCAAAGCAAATCTTATGCCTTAGATTCTCAGGCGTTTATACGATTGATCGCTTATGCGCCTGATACATTGACGTACGAATACCGAAACAATGTTCCTTCCCTCGCAGTATTTTCAGACATATACTACAACAAAGGATGGAATGCCTATTTGGATGGAAAGCCAGTGCCGCATCTTCGAGTTAATTACTTGATGAGGGGGCTGGCATTGCCGGCAGGCTCACATCGCGTGGAATTCCGCTTTGAGCCGTCCACGTACCTTCAAGGTGAGAAAATTTCTTTGGCCTTTAACTTGGCTTTGTTCTTGGTGGTGGCCTTCGGATTTTGGAAATCACAGTTCGAATCGGGTTCTTCAGACCAGGCATCATGAGCAAGCCTCTTATTTTGATATGCAACGATGACGGGATAACGGCCCCCGGTATCCGTGCTTTGATTCAAGCAGTCCGCGATCTCGGAGATTGCGTGGTGGTTGCGCCGGATCGTCCGCAATCGGGAATGGGTCACGCCATTACCATTGGGCATCCGTTGAGGGTTCAGGCTCAGCATGGGCTGTTCGGGGATTTGCCGGCTTACCAAACCAGCGGAACGCCCGTGGATTGTGTGAAATTGGCTGTGGATCAAATTCTCCACCGGAAACCGGATTTGCTGCTTTCGGGGATTAACCACGGCTCCAACGCCTCGATCAATGTGATTTATTCCGGAACCATGTCGGCGGCGGTAGAAGGCGGAATAGAGGGCATTCCTAGTGTGGGGTTTTCCTTATGCGATTACGCCTTGGAGGCTGATTTTGGACTCTCTGCCGATGTTGCGCGGACTGTGGCCAAGGCGGTTTTGGAGCGTGGCTTGATGCCGGGTACCTTGCTCAATGTTAATATTCCCAAGATAGATCCTTCTCAATTTCGGGGCTTACGGGTGTCGAGGCAGGCTGCCGCCAAATGGAAAGAAAGCTTTGAGGAACGTCACGACCCCCACGGAAAGGCGTATTACTGGATGACCGGGGAATTTGAATTGTTGGAGCAAGCGGAGGATACGGATGAATGGGCTTTGCGGAATGGCTATGCCTCGGTCGTACCGGTACAATTTGATTTGACAGCCCACCGTGCTCTACTTAGTTTACAGGGTTGGGGAATGCAGGACTGGAATATAGAAAACGGTATTTGAAGCCCTATGGCCTCGGAGACACGATTTTGGACGAGCAGAGAAGGCCGCAATGGTTTTTTGGCGGGATTGGTTGGGCCTTGGATTATGATTGGCCTGATGGTGGCTTATCGGATGCAGGCGGGTTCTATGGGGCGCGTCGGTGATACCGATGGTTCTGCGGCATCCAAATTGTTGGGTTTGCTTTGGGGTTCAGGTCTCGTGGGCCCGCTCTTGAGTTTGGCGGTGTTGCCGAACCTGGCCTTGTTTTGGTGGAATTTGTATCGCCAATCCGAAAAGGGTGCCGGTGGGGTTTTGGTGGCGACGTTTATTTACGCCTTGGTGGTGGTGGCGATGAAATGGATTTTTTGATGTTAAGGAATTTTTCTTGTTTGGCTCATCTCCCTCTATCATGAAAATTTATTGCATTGCCGGGGAGGCTTCTGGGGATATGCACGGTGCTGCCCTGCTCAAGGAAATTCGAAGCAGGTATCCCGAAGCAATCCTTAGGGGTTGGGGTGGGGACTTGATGCAGGCTGAGGGCTTGAATTTGGTAAGGCATTATCGCGAAACCGCTTTTATGGGCTTCGTGGAGGTATTGCGTAATTTGCCTACCATTCTTCGTCTGCTCAAAGTGACTCGAAAAGATATACAATCCTTTGCCCCGGATTTACTGATCTTGATCGATTACCCCGGCTTCAATCTGCGCATGGCTAAATTTGCCAAACGCTTGGGAATCAAAGTTGTGTATTATATATCGCCTCAATTGTGGGCATGGAAGGAGGGCAGAATTCAAACGGTACGAGACTATGTTGATCAAATGTTATGTATATTACCTTTTGAACAAGATTGGTATGCACAACGCGGTGTCATGGTGCAATACGTGGGACATCCTTTGGCAGATCGATGCAAGCCTTGTAGTTCTGCGCAGAAGTTTGCTTACCGCGAGGCTTTGGCCGCGAATGATCCATCTCATGCAATGTTGTCTTGGTTAGCTTTATTGCCTGGAAGTCGTTTGCAAGAGATTCGTAAACACCTTCCCACCATGTTGAAAACCGTGAGTTCAATGCGGGGGGTTGTCGCGGTTGTGGCCATGGCTCCGGGTGTCGATGCATCGGTGTACCAGGCCATTCTTAACACAAGTCATAGGTCCTGCGGAGAGGGCTCGGGAAGGATCCTGCTTACGCATCGGACCCGGGATTTGTTGGCTTGTTCCGACGCTGCCTTGGTGGCTTCGGGGACCGCAACCTTGGAGGCTGCTCTGCTAGATTGCCCCATGGTTGCCGTGTATAAGCTCAACGCTCTTTCGTACCGTTTGGGCAAGGCCTTGGTGAAGGTTCCCTATGTCAGCCTGGTGAACCTGATTCTAGGCAAGGAGGTCATACCCGAGCGCTTGCAGGGTCAGATGACCGCGCGGGTTCTGAGGGCGGATCTTATCAAATTACTGCCTTCTGCTGAGGGGCAATCAGGGCCTGACGCGCTGGCTCAACGGGAATCCTATGCGGCTTTACGGGCCATTTTGGCCCCATCCAGGGGCGGCCCGGAGTCTTCAGCGCCCTTAACGGCCTCGTCGAGGGCGGTATTCTGCATGGAACAAGCCAGACTTTTAGCTGAATAACGCCTCCCTTGAACGATATTTGCAGTCCTCCGGGGGATTAGCTCAGCTGGTTTAGAGCACTGCCTTGACAGGGCAGGGGTCACAGGTTCGAATCCTGTATCACCCACCCAAGACCCTCCCTTCCATCGCGCCCATGGCCGTTTTGCACAATCCGGTAAACCGCGAGCTCCTTCGCA
>SXGQ01867848.1_pt1 | contig 10396 bp, 6 predicted proteins | sample 3178371 | NCBI WGS metagenome assembly SXGQ01 (sample SAMN11356859, study PRJNA531348) | freshwater metagenome | isolation source: freshwater sample F1-20 | place: China: Fuxian Lake, Yuxi | collected 2017-12-25 | reverse complement strand
GAAACCGCTGTTCTATCCATTGAACTACGGGGACAATGGCTGGCGGAATATGCCACGTGCGAGAAGCACGGCAAGCCGAAGCCACCGCAATTTGGGAGGTTTTCTGGCTTGCATGCAGCGGGCCGCCGGTTGTCTAAGAGACGCACACGGTAGCACGCAAACGCCGCAACCATGGATGTTTTCCAACAACGAATCCTCGTAGCCGCCCAGGGATACAGCGAACTCGGCCTCCCCGACCTCGCGCTCGAGGAACTTGAATCGCTACCCTCACAGCAACAACTCGATCCCGTAGTGATCGAAACCCGGCTCTCCGTGCTAATGCAGGCCAGGCGCTGGAAGGATGCGCTGCCCGTGGGACAGGAGCTTTGCCGGCTCGTTCCCGAAAAGTCCGCCGGTTACATTCATTCGGCCTTCTGCATGCACGAACTCGGCAACACGAGCGCCGCGCGGGAAATCCTCCTCAACGGACCATCCGCGCTCAAAGCAGAGGCGACTTACCATTACAACCTCGCCTGCTACGCAGCCAAACTTGGGAATCTCGACGAAGCCCGCGCGCATCTCGACGTGAGCTTTGCCATGGATAAGAAGCTGAAAGATTACGCCCTTAACGATCCCGACCTCGACCCGCTGCGCATTTTTCCGGTTTCACTGAGCGTGTAGTCGCCGGCACTGCGAAGCCAGCAAAAATTCCCGAGCCTGAAACCAAAGTGGCTTCGACAGGTACCGGAACCCGCTCGCGGGATCCTCTGCGTAGAAGCCGCCCATAGCGACGACCATCGAGCGACGTGATTCACGCACAGCACCCGCGGGCTGCGCGAAGATTACCCGCATACCGTCACACTGCCCCGAACCAGTTCACCTCAGACCTGAACCAGTTCTCCTCGGTCCTGAAGCTGGCCCCGTGTTTTCGGAGACTGCCCGAGATGGGTCGATGGCATCGGCGACGAGTCCAGATACGATTGCCACTCAAACTCGAGCGCGGGCCTGTCGCCACAGCGCAGTCGTGATGTTCACGGAAGGCATGCGATTGCTGGCGCGCTTAAAAGTGCCGTAACTTGCGAGGCCTCGACCCTTGTGTAGGGTGCAGGCTGTGAAAATCCCGTCCTCACCCTTCGCTCCCATACTCCTGTGCGTGCTCGCCTCATCCCCCGTGTGGGCGGCTCCGCTCGCAGAGCGCCATGTGCTTCCGGATGGCGCCGGCTTGCGCGCGTTTGTCGTGGCTACCGACGAAATCTCGGCTTCGGATGCTTTGCGAAAGGCGCGTCCGGTAAAACTTCCGCCGCTCGCGAATGCGGAGGCCGCCCGTCAGGCTGCCGCAGCTCACAAAGCGCGGACTGGCGAGGATGCGGAAGTGGTGCTGTATGAGGAAGGTCGCGCACGCTCGGAGTTCACGCGGCGGATCGTGACAAACCGCCTCGCGGTGAAACTGCGCCCCGGCGCTGATGCCGCGGCGTTTGCAGCGCGGCATGGGCTCGCAGACCGCGGGCCGCTGGCCTCCTCGCCGGGCTGGCGGATTTTTGAGACCACGGGAGTTGCGCGTGCGCTGGAAGTTTTCGCGGAGGCAGGGGCGGATGCCGCGGCTGCGCAAGTCGCGCCGCAATTGCGGAGAAAGCAATCGAAGCGGTTCGTTCCAAATGACCCGCTCTTTTCCAGCCAGTGGCATCTCCGGAACACCACCACGCCGGGGCTGGACGTGAATGTCGTTTCCGTCTGGGACACGTGGAAGGGAAACGGCGTGCGCATTGGAATCGTGGACGACGGGCTTCAGGTCACGCATCCCGATCTTTCGCCGAATGTCGATACTGTGAACGACCACGATTGGAATGACGCGACTCCGAACGACCCGAGTCCGGACGTCACCGTGGATCATCACGGCACGTCCTGCGCTGGCGTCGCGGCGGGACGCGGCAACAACGGCCTGGGAATTTCCGGTGCTGCGCCGGAGGCTACGCTCGTGGGATTGCGGCTCATTGGCGGATCGGGCGGAACCGATCAGGACGAGGCCGATGCTTCAAACTGGAGCAGCAATATCATCCAGTTGAAAAGCAACAGCTGGGGTCCGAATGACGACGGCGTGACGCTCGAAGGCCCCGGTCCCTTGATGGCAGCAGCCCTCGAGAACGCCGTAAATACGGGGCGGGGCGGACTTGGCACCGTGTTTCTGTGGGCGGCCGGAAACGGCGGCGATGTGGGCGACAACTCGAACTACGATGGCTACGCAAACTCGCGCTTCACAATCGCCGTAGCCGCCGTGGCGAACGACGGCACGCAATCCTACTACAGCGAGCCGGGTGCGAATGTGCTCATCACCGCGCCCAGCGATGGCGGCACTCTCGGCATCACCACCACCGACATCACCGGCACCAACGGCTACAACAACGGCACACTCATTCCCGACGCAAACTACACGAATGACTTCGGCGGCACATCTTCCGCGTGTCCGCTTGCCGCCGGTGTCGTGGCGCTCGTTTTGCAAAGCAAGCCGACGCTCGGCTGGCGCGACGTGCAGGAGATTCTGCTGCGCTCCGCGACGAAGATTCACGCCACAGATACCGATTGGTCGAACAACGGCGCAGGGTTTCATTTCAATCACAAATACGGCGCGGGATTGATCAATGCGCAGGCCGCAGTGGCCCTCGCCGCAAACTGGACAAATCTCGGTTCAGAGCAATCGGTGACGTCCGCGCAGACGGGACTCGCCGTGAGCATTCCCGACAACAACGCCACGGGAGTCACGCGCACATTCAATCTCTCCGCGAGCAACATCCGCGTGGAACGGGTGACCGTGAAAGTGAACATCAACCACCTTTCGCGCGGGCAACTCACCGTGACACTCACCTCCCCTTCCGGCACGGTGAGCCGCCTCGCTGAAAAACACGGCGACACTGGCGACAATTACGCCGACTGGACGTTCTCCAGCGTGCGAAGTTGGGGCGAGAACTCGGCAGGCAACTGGACGCTTAACGTCGCCGACCGCGCCGCTGGAACGACGGGCACGCTCACAAGCGCGACACTCACCGTTTTCGGCACCCAGGGTGCGCCGCCAAACCTGCGTCCGGTCGTATCCGCCGCAACGGTGTCTCCCGCAAGCAATGCGTACTTCGACCAAACTCTCACGGTCACCGGCGTCACCGCGACGGATGCCGAGAGCGACCCCATCGCGATCAGCTACGCGTGGGAGGAATCGACCGACGGAACAACATTCACGGCCATCGCCGGCGCATCATCGGCGACGCTCCCACTCACCGCCTCGCAATCCGGAAAACTCGTCCGCTGCGCGGTGAGCGGCTCCGACGCGGGCGGCGCGGGTGCCGTGTTCGCCACCAATGCCGTGGCGGTAAACAGACGCCCGCCGCAGACCGCCGCGCACGGCACACCGTTCAACTACGACAGCGACCTGTTCATCGCGGGAGGTGCACCGTCATTCACACGCAGTGTAATCATCAATGAGTTCAGCCAGGGCACCAGCGGTAACAAGGAGTGGGTGGAACTCCTCGTACTCAAAACCGCAGACCTCCGCGGATTCACGCTTCGCGATCGCGGCGGCACCTACACAACGTTCGCGAATGCTGCGACATGGGCCGCGGTTCCGGCGGGCACCGTGATCGTAATCTACAACGCCGCGGACCGCGACACCGTGCTGCCCGCTGACGACACCGAACCTGCGGGCGGCACTATGATCGTGCCATTCAACAACGCATCATTGTTTACCGCCGGCGCGTGGGGTGGGCTCTCGAACACTTCCACCGGCAATGAGCTCGTGGAAATTCGCGACGCAGCCGCCGTGGTCGTGGACGGCGTTTCTTTCAACACGAACACGACACACCTCCCGGACCTCGGCACCGTGGGAAGTGCGACCGCAGCGGCCTTCACCGGCGACACCGAGACCGGCGCAGATTTGCTCGCGGACTGGACGAAGCCTGCCGCAACCGCGGCGACTCCCGGCGCGGGAAACAGCACGGCAAACTCCGCACTCATCTCCTCGCTCCGCAGCAGTGCAGGCACATCGCAGTTCCGCTTCGGTGCCGCCGGAGACAGCGTGCCGGGTCTCTCGATCGCGGCCGCAACGGGCGTGGTCAGCGGCTCGCCGGATGTGAGCGGTGGCGGTGTGTTTCAGATCGTCATCGAGAGATTCTCCGGCACTACGGTCGTTTCCCAATCATTTCCGCTCTTCATCGCGAATGCGGGCGGCGCGTTCGTTGTGCAGGCTGGAAAGAGCATCGTCCTCGACCAACCGCTGTCGCTTGCGGGGAACCTCACCATGCTTGGCAACCTCGATACAGCGGGTCATTCGCTCACCGTGAACGGCACCATCACCGCGCAATCGGGAATCACCAATACGACCGGCACCATCTCGTATCTGCACCGCTCCGGCGCACCCATTCCCGGCAACACACAACTCATCGCAAATCCCGCCAATGACCTTGCCGACCCCGATGGCGACGGAATTTCCAACCTCACCGAATTCATTCTTGGCCTCGACCCCTCGGCTCCTTCCACCGCAGGACTGCCACTGCCGTCGCTCAACGGTTCGCGTCCGACACTCACCTACACCGTGCCGATTGGCGCGCTTGGCGTCACACACTCCGTCGAATACTCGCAATCACTGGCGGGATGGAGCAGCGGCGCATCGGTGGAAATAGTCTCAGATACCACCGTTGGTAATCTGCGCACCCTCGTAATCCGCGCGACAACAGCCGGCCCGGGGTTCCTCCGGCTGAAGGTATCGCGATGAGCCGGTAAACGCTATCGGCGCTTCGCTCCACCAGGCTCGATAAGGGTGACGGGCTCGTCGAGAAGGAGCGGTTTTCCGAACACAGTCTGCGTGTCACCCTGCTGTTTCATCCATGCGTCCAGATCCGCGCGCATTTCGGCGAGGCGCGCAGCGTGTTGCGGTTCAGCTGCGAGATTGCGGAGTTCGAACGGATCCGCAGCGAGATCGTAGAGTTCCTCTGCAGGGTGTTGGATGGAGCGCTTTACGATGGCAGCAGCGGCAGGGTCCCGCTCAGCGACTTCGAGCCATGTTTTCCAATAGGCATACCCGCCGGGCCCCGCGGAGCGGGAGATGTGCGTGTGGTGCTGAAATTCGGGGTGGAGGTTGCGGATGTATTTCCATTCACGGCTGCGAACGCTTCGAATTGGATACACGTTGAAGTCTCCATCGCCGCTGTGAGTCGTGAAGACGCGGTCGCGATGGGCGGTGGCGGTGCCACGGAGGATTCCGGCGAACGATTTGCCGTCGATACCGGCGGGTACTTCGCCACCGGCGAGCTCGATGAAAGTGGGGAGCAGATCGGGCCAGCAAACCATCGCGTCCGTGACACTGCCGGGCTTGATTCGGCCCGGCCACGCCACGATGAGCGGAACACGAATCCCGGAGTCGTAGAGCGTCCACTTTGAGAAGGGAACCTGCGCACCGTGGTCGGCGGTATAAATGAAAAGCGTATCGCCGCCGAGCCGGGTGCGGACGAGTTCGCGAACCTCGCCGAGGAGCGTGTCGGCTTTTGTAACATCTGTAAGATAAGCGGGGCGTTCCTCACGCGTGTCGGCGGTATCAAAATGCGACGGCGGGATTTTTACAGCACCGGGTTCATACGTGCGCTCGGTACTCCACGGGACGTGCGGATGGCGCGTACCGACAAGGAGGCAGAGCGGCTTCGACGACTCCCGGGTCGCCAGAAACTTCGCGACCGCGGCGGTGTTGTCGAAGCCGATGTTCGGGCCCTCGATGGAATCGAAACCGTGATCCTTTGCGTAATTGTTGTGCGCGACCTTGCCGATGACAGCGACTTCGTAGCCGCTCGCGCGAAGCACCGGCGGGAGCGAGGAAACGCCCGGATTCTTCGGCTTATGATTCGGCTCCGCTCCATTGCGTGCAGGCCAGAGCCCGGTTAGCAGCGCCGTGCGGCTCGGCCCGCAGGCGGGCGATGCAACGAATGCGTGCGTAAACCGGAGTCCCTCTGCAGCGAGCTTCGCCATGTTGGGCGTGCGGACCTCGGCGGAACCGTACGCCTGCGAGTCGAGCTGGCTGTGATCATCGGCAATGAAGACCACGATATTCGGACGATTCGTATCAGCGGCGCTAACGGGAGCCGCGAGCGCGGCGAGCACGAGGAGAAATGAAACGAGGATACGCATCGTCCGCGGCTAATTCGGATTTGTCGGGCTGCCGGCTTCGCTCTGGCGCTTTTTGCGACGCGCGGATTGCTTCGCAGCTTTCTCCGGCGCGGGCGTTTCGCCGTCGCCAGCACCGTCCCGGCCTTTAAGTTCGGCGACGTTTTGGACCGGAAACGATGCAGCAAGTTCCTGCTTCACCGCGGCAAGCGCGGGATCTCCGGCGAGGTTGGTCCATTCGTATTCGTCCTTGCTGTGGTCGTAGAGTTCCTCGCTGCCATCGGCGTAGCGAATGTAGCGCCAGCGTTCGGTGCGGACGGCGTGGTTGTTGCGACCGTGCGTGGTCAGCGCGGGCGTCGTCCACGCAGCCTGCGGATTGGCGAGCAACGTTCGAAGGCTCGCACCCGAGACGTGGGCGGGCTTCGGGATTCCAGCCACGTCGCATAGCGTGGGGTAAATGCTCATGAAATCGACCGGACGCGCACAGACTCCGCCCGGCTTCGTGACGCCGGGAACCACCCAAATGAGCGGCGCACGCGTGGCCTCCTCCCAGAGCGCAAACTTCCGCCAGTGCTGCTTTTCGCCGAGATGCCAGCCGTGGTCGCCCCACAGGCAAATGATCGTATTGTCCTTGTAGTTCGATTTTTCGAGCGCATCGAGAACACGGCCAACCTGTCCATCGAGATACGAAATCGCTGCGAGATAGGCCTGCACAGCCTCCTTCCACCGACCGGATGCGATGACACGCTCGTGGTCGCCGAATTGATGCGCCATCTTCACACCAGCCGCCGGGATATCCGACAGGTCATCGGCTTTAACCGGCGGCAGCTCGATCTCGGCGAGCGGATGCATGTCGAAGTATTTGCGGGGCACATTCCAAGGCATGTGCGGCTTGTGAAAGCCGGGCACGAGGAAGAACGGCTTGTCGTGCTTTTTGCCGAGTTCGGCGATTGCCCAGTCTGCCGTCGCGGTATCCGGCACGCTCGAATCGTCGCCATCGATAATCCCGAAACGAATCCCGCCGATACTGCGGTCATCAAGCTTTCCACGCTCCGCAGACTCACGTCCCCCGGTAGCAGTCCACTGCTCGGGGAAACCAAGACCGCCGTGCCAGAGCTTGCCCATGCCAAGTGTCTCATAGCCCGCATTCTTGAACTGCATCACGAGCGAACCCGCGGCGGTCACGCCAGCACCTTTCGAGTAATGCGGACCGTTGTCGTAAATACCGGTCGTGCTCGGACGGATACCGCTGAGCAGCGCAGTACGGGACGGATTGCAAATCGGCGCGGCACAATGCGCATTCGTGAACGTGACGCCCATCTTCGCGAGGCGATCAAGATTCGGAGTTTTCGTCTGCTTGTTACGCCCGAGGTGACCGACCCAGTGGTTGAGGTCGTCCACGGCGATGAAAAGGACGTTCGGCTTTGCAGGTGTGGCGCTTTCCGCCGCCGGAAGCGGCCCGCAAAAGAAGGAAGTGAGCGCAGCGAGTATCAGGAAGGATTTCATGAGGAAGGCGATATGTGGCCATAGCGCCGAGCGGTCGCATTGCGACACAATTCAAAAGATCACAAACACACTCCGCGCATCCTTGTGCCGAATTTCGGTGATGTGCCCCGCTCTACGCGAGCGTGACGAACAACGTCACTTTTTACCCTCGCCCCGCTTTTCACGGCTGCGGAATCGGAAGACGATGGGCAGGCCGGTGAACGGGGAGACCGCGCGGATGGAGGCTTCGAGAAACCTGCGGTAGTGTTCGTCGAGGAGCGTGGCGTTGTTGACGAAGAGGACGAATTCCGGAATCGGGACGGCCGTGTGCGTCGAGGTCTCGGGCATGGTGGCGTAAACGACCTTGAAGCGTTTCCCTTTGCGAATGGCGGCGGGCTGCTGCGTGAACGCGGATTCGATGAGACGGTTCAACGGACCGGTGGCGATTCGCTGTTTCGATGCGGACTGCACTTTATCAAACATGCGGAAGAGGCGGCCGATGTCTTCGCCAGTCTTCGCGCTGAGTAGCACAGTCGGCGCGTAGGGAAGGAAGAAAAGCTCGGAGGTGATCGTGTCGAGGAACGCCTTGAGTTTCTCCTTCCCGTCGGTGCGCTCCTTGATGAGGTCCACTTTGTTGACGGCGATCACGCAGGGCTTCTTCGCCTCCTGAATGAGGTTCGCGATTTTCTTGTCCTGCGAGGTGACGCCCATTTCTGCATCGATCACGAGGCAGCAAAGGTCTGCGCGTTTCACGCTCGTCTCGCTGCGCATGACGCTGAAGACCTCGACCGAATTATCCACCTTGCCGCGCTGACGAATGCCCGCGGTGTCGATGAGGATGTAGCTTTTCCCACCACGCTTGTACTCGATGTCCACGGCATCGCGCGTCGTCCCGCTGATGGGCGAGACCATGGTACGATCGGAGCCGAGGATGGCATTGGTGAGGGAGGATTTGCCGACATTCGGACGCCCGATGATCGTGATCTTGAGCGGGGGATCCTCGGCGGGTTGCTCGACGAATTCGGGGAGGAAGCTTTCGAGCAATTCAACAAGGTCACCGATTCCGTGGCCGTGCTCCGCGCTGATGCTGAGGATGTGCTCGAAGCCGAGTTCTTCGAATTCGCCCGCGAGCGAGCCGTGTTTGGCGTGGTCGATTTTATTGACCGCAACGACGATGGGTTTTCCAGCGCGGCGGAGCATCCGTGCGAGCACGGCGTCCACAGGAGTGAGGCCGTCCTGGCCATCCACGACGAAAAGAATCACGTCGCTCGTGGCAATCGCGATGTCGGCTTCGGTCTGCACCTGTTCCTTGAAGCTGAGGTCGGCATCAGCGCCGATGCCACCCGTGTCGAAGATTGCGAATGGCGCGCGACCGAGCCTGCATTCAGCACGGATGCGGTCGCGGGTGACGCCCGGCTGGTCGTGAACGATGGCGATTTTTCTCCCGGCGAGACGGTTGAAAAGCGCTGATTTGCCCACATTCGGGCGGCCGACAATGGCGACGGTACGTGACATGTTCGTGCAGTGTCAGCGCGGCACGCGGGACTGTCGAGAGATTCCACGCTTCTTCGGCGCGGATGCGGGGCGTTTCCGGACTTTGCGCTCGGCTTCGTCGGAAATCTCGACGGGCGTGCCCGGCGGAGCGAGGTCGTAGAGTTCCACGATGTCGCGATTTCCCATACGCACGCAACCGTGACTGGCCGGCGATCCGAGGCGGCTTTCGGCGTTGGTGCCGTGGATGTAAATGTAGCGCGATTTGGTGTTGGCGTTGGCTTTGTCGAGACCATCGAGCCACAGAATACGGGTCTGAACGTGGTCCGCCTCGTCCTCCTCACGGCCGAAATTCCCCGTGGGGACCCGGCTTTTGAAGATCATCCCCTCGGGCGCGGCGTCGCCGTGCTTCTCTGCGATCTGGAAGCGACCGGTCGGCGTGCGATTTGAACCGGGCTCAAAGCCAAGACCGAATTTCGACGTGGAGCAGACGAAACGGCGGAGCAATTCCCCCGAGTCGTCGAGCAAATCGAGCGTCTGGCTTGGCACGTGCACAAAGATTTTCACAGCGGACTTTGATAACCGCAGCAGGATGGAAACGCCAGCGGCTGAACAAAGATTTTCACAACGAACGGATTGACGACGGGAGGACTTCGTCCACGGTTAACCTATGAAAATGAAATCCAACGCACTCGCTCTGATGCTTGGCGCACTGCTCGCAGTTCCCGCGGGATTGGTTGCTGACGAACAAAACGGCCTTTCCGTGAATATCAGCCGCAAGACGGTCGATCGTACGAGCGGAAAAATTGACGAGGGCAGTTCGGGAATCCGAACGAAGCAACAGCAGCAACTGCGCGTGGAAATCAAGAACACGCGTTTGAAAGCCCTGCCTCCAGGCGAGATGAAGTGGACGGTTCTGGTAAAGAAACGCTGGGAGGGACGCACAAAGTACACCGGCACCGAAGTGGTTCCCGCACTCGGACCGACGAAGACCATCGCGCTCAATGTGGGGGATTTCGGGATCTCGACCTACCGCGCCGATGAGACTGTTTCGAAGGAAAAGGCCGAATACGAAATCGTGATTACGCACGAAGGGAAGGAAACCTACCGGTTCTCGACCGACTCGAACTTCGCGCTACTAGCTAAGAGCGCGACCCCGGCCGAGAAACCGAAAGGCGAAGGCGAGAACGGCGGCGGAGAGAAACCAAAAGTCGTGGAGAACGACCCGAAAAAAATGCCACCCGCGCCGGGCACGACGCCGGACGGAAAGCCCATGGTGCCGGGAACTCCGACTGCGGGAACTCCG
>SXGQ01475777.1_pt1 | contig 10396 bp, 14 predicted proteins | sample 3178371 | NCBI WGS metagenome assembly SXGQ01 (sample SAMN11356859, study PRJNA531348) | freshwater metagenome | isolation source: freshwater sample F1-20 | place: China: Fuxian Lake, Yuxi | collected 2017-12-25 | reverse complement strand
TATCTGCTCCTGCTTCGCGTTGTCCACGGCGGCAACGCTCACAGCTCCCGCCAGCTCACGAACCGCGCTCGACAGATGCACCAGCTCCTGATCGCGCCTACCACCCTCCCACAGAATGGCTGCAAGGCACGCGAGAATCGCGGCCAGTTGCATCGCTGGTAGTGCCTGCCTTGCGCGATGATTCATGTCTGAATCCCCAAGCTGGCAAAGGCCACATTCTCGCTGAACGGCTGCCGCCAGTTGACATACGAGGCACAGGCCGGGCTGCTCAGCGCACCCGATGACATCGCTTGCGCAGTACCAGCGCTGGGATGCGCCCAGCCCATGTACGGCTCGCCAGTAGTCGGGTCTTTCGCCACCACTTGCCGCAGATGCCCGTAGGCATCCCACACGATGCGGTGTTCAACGGTGTAGGTGTCCGGCCCAATCTTTGAGACATGCGCTCCCGCGTAGACCAGATAGCCAGCGGTGATCGCCTGCCAAGTGTCGCTGTTGCGCTTGCCGACTGCGGCGATCCAAGTGGCCGTCAGCAGGCCTGCCCCATTCAACACATTGCGCACGCTCAGCGTGGCGCTTCGCGCTGGGAAGCTGCGCGGCTCGCCCGCAATGTCCACCGTGTAGCCACCCACATCGGTGGTGGCCGTGAACGACGCAGTAATCGGCAGATAGGCGAATGGCCCTACCCGCCAAGTGTCCACCAGCTCGGCACGCGCATCGACTTCATACGCGACAAATCCCGGGATGTTCTCCTCGGTTTCTCCGCTGCTGACATCGATCGGTGAGTAGGTCACTTCGCAGCGCCATGCGCGTGCGCTGCCTGTAGAGCAGCCACCATCCACGATGCTCAGCGTGTGGCCTCGCACATAGAGCGCCGATGCTCCGCTGCCCTCCCATGCCTCACCGAGCGCAGGCAGCACCCCAAGCGCGGATATTTCGCTGACGCATGTTCCGCCTGTCGTGTTGTTCACCAGATACACGCGAGTTCCTGCCTCCTTGCCGTCTGCGCGTGAGTAGCGGTAGCCCTCTGGGAGTTCGATCGCCTGTACAGCCATTAGCTCAACACTCCCCCTGCCGCGTGTATTTGCTTCAGCACGCCGAGCTGCTGCGCGGCGAGACTCACGCCCTGCTTAGCCACCAGTATCTGCTGATCGCTGCCAGCCACTTTCGCCTGACCAAGCGCTGTCTGTATTCCGACGGTGGCTTCAGCCTTGCGCTCGGTGGCCTTCACCGCTGCATTGGCTGCAGCTGCAGGGTCGGGAGCAACGCCAGTCCCCAGCGTGGCCCTCACCTGATCAATCGCGTCGATGATGCCCTGTGTTGATCCGGCGAATGCACCAGCGCCGCTGGTGGCTGCGAAGTCCGTCAGGAACTTTTCCACGCCGGCCAGCGCCGAGTCAATCTTGGCCGAGGCCTGCACCCCGCTCACGCCTGCGGCGTGCATGTCCTGGGCGAAGCTGTCCAGCCCCTTCGACCACTCGTCAGTACCAGCTGCGATCTGATCCCCCCTGCCCCACAGCGACATGCTGCCAGTCGCTGCCGTGGCCGTGGCCCTGCCAACGATGTCGCGCAGGCCGAGCGCCTCCACAATCCCGCTGACTACTGGCGCTTGCAACAGCGCAGCACCGCCGAGCGTGGCAGCGCCAGCAGCGATGCTGGCGGTCTTGCTCGCCCCCCCACCGATTGCGCGTATGTACGGCTCGATGTGGGAGAAGAACGCGGCCACCTGCTGCAGCAGTTGGCCCATCGCTCTAGCCACCCAATCCACCACGGCATCCAGCGCTGGGGCAACCGCCTGCAGGATCGCACGGATGCCCACCACGATCTGCGCTGCAGCGTTGGCCAGCGATCCCATCACCGCTGACCAGTCGCCAGCGATCACCGCCAGCACCGCGCCGACCACGCCATCGACCACGCGCAGGCCTTGCTGCACAACTGCCAGCAGGGTGTCTGTCCAAGTCACTAGGTGGGTGCGAATCCAATCCAACGCTGGCGCTACATACTTCGCAAGCATGTCTGCCATCGACATATCTACGGGGAAAAGCGACTGCACCGCCTTGACCAGCGCGAGCAGTTCGCCGCTGACTTTCTCCATCACCTGCTGCAGCAGGCCTGTCCCGCTGTCCTCACCAGCGCCGATCTGCGCCTTCACTCCAGCAAGTGGGCCTGTGTCGGCCTGAAGTTTCCCCAGCATCCGAGCGATGGCAAAGCCGACTATTCCGCCACCAGCGAATGCGACACCGGGGCTAAGCACGCTGGTGATCGTCTCCAATACGCTGCTCGCAGCGCTGACCAGCCCACCGATTGCGCTGCGGATGCCGCCGACAACCTTGCCAGCCACGCCCGTGATGCCACGCCAGATCCCCGCGATGGCATTACCCAGCCAACGCACCGGAACCATGCAGGCGCTGAACGCTGCGGAGAGCGCTTTGGCCGCGCCCATCGCCGCTGTGACCGCGCTGCCGATGCCGAGTGCGCCGACAGCCAGCGCTGCAACTGGGGCAGGCAGCGCAGTAAATCGCTCCCACAGCTGCTGCACACCAGCGACAGCCTCACCGATCGGGCCGACCAAGCGACTGCGAGCTGCCGCCGCGAATGCCTCTACTCCCTCCACACCATCAGTACCAGCGCTGCGCATCGAAGCTGCCAAGCGATCAATGCCTTGCACTTCGATTCGTGAAGTTCCGATGGCCCTCAGGTTGGCCAATGCCCCGCTGAACATCGATGGCTGCAGCTGCTGGTGTATCCGCTCGAGGCCTGCAGTAATGCCGGACAGATCGACATGCACCGCGGCTGGAGCCTCCACCTTCCGGCGCATCTGCTCGGCCTGCGCCATCGCCCCAGCGGTGTCCAGCACCGTGTTGATTCGCAGCTCAGCCATCAGCGCATCCCCGCGAATCTGCGGCGAATGTCAGCGGCAGTCGGTGGGGCTTCTGCCCCGCCGAATGTCGGCAGGAAGTCCTGCACTTCGCATCTTGCCCCCTGTGACCTAGCCACGGTGCAGGCAACAATCGCGCTGCGTAAATCGCTGCGCGCTTCGCCCCACGGCTCCTGGGCTGCGTACTCCAGCCAGTCTGCATACTCAGTACTGGACATGGATGCGGTCAACTCCTGAACTGTTCTGCCCAGCGCCATCGCTAAGCGGTGAAGAAAGCGCCTTTCGGCGCTCAGGTAGGGCGCTCGGCACTCATCCCGCACAGCGCTTGGCACGACTGGAAAAGCCGATCCACCACAGCGCTAGAACGGCTGGCGATGTGCTGCAGCTCCGTGTCGCCCCACAGCCTGCCGCCATGCTCATCGCACGCGCACAGCTGGATGAGCCGCGCTTGGATGCTGGCTACATCGGCATGCGCGGTGTCGGCAGCACCAGCTGCGCGAGCGAACTCCAAGAAAGCGTAACGCTCCTGCAGGCTCAGGGGCCGCAGCATGACGCTGCCGCCCCACTCGGGAACATCGACAGCCACCAGCTGCCGATCGATCGCCTGATCGATCTGGGCGCGGCTCAGGATCATGGCCAAGTGACTGCGCCAGTCACCTTCAGGGTCACTTCGCAGGTAATCACAGCGTCCATTTCCAGCGCGGGTGACAGCGCGGTCACAAACGCGCTGAAGCTCAGGATCGTGGTGAGGGTTCCGGTGCCAGCCTCATCGGCTGCGATCACGATGGCGCTGGCAGTAGTGGAGGCCTTCGCGGCCGCCAACACAGTCATGTTGCCTGTGGACGCGGTCGAGTCCCACATCAGCGTAATGGTGCATTCCCCGCCTTCAATGACGCTGCTGGCTCCGTAGACCTTCGCAGCAGTCGCTGACAGCGGGGTGACATCGTAGGTGGCGCGGGAAGTGTTCGGCCCCTTGACCGATTTGATCTGGCCGATGTCGGTTCCTCCCAGCGTGAGAGTTGCAGCGTTTGCGGGGACATGTGTGGGCATGGTGTCTAGACCTTTCGCACGGTGGACAGGTAGTCGGTGTGAACCACATGCACGGCCCTGTCGGAACCGTCCACATGGTCGATGTCTTCTTCGTGGCCGCCGATTCTGCGCATCGCGCCAACCTGCAGGCTGCCGTATGTAGTCGCTGGCGCAGTCTCTAGCACCGTGTCGACCGTGCTGGCCAGCGTGGCCGCTGCAGCGTAAGTCGGCGCGTAGCAATCCACCTGCACCCGCTCCCATTCCGACTGCCAAGGGCCAGCGAACTGCCGCGCAGGCTGCACGCTGACCACGCTGTAGACCACGCATGGAATCGTTGCGCCTTCAGCTCGGCGCTGGGGGTAGATGCGGTCGGAGACCAGCGCGGTCACGGTCTCGTCAACGCTGAGCGTCGCGTAAATGTGCTGCGGTGTTCCAATCATCGCACTTGCCCCCTGAGCCACTCGGTGACGCTATCGATGGCAGGCCGCAAGAAGGGGCGCGGTGCGACAGCGCGAACTTTGCCAGCGAACACACGCTTGCCCCGCTGCATCCAAGTGAGTTTGTGGCCGCGCACGGCAGGCCTGCCGTACTCCACATACCAGCCGTGGCTGGCACGGCGCGACAACCGCAGCCAGATGCCACGCTCGTCAACACCAGTTCGAACAGCGCCAGGAATGCGCTTGCTGCCGATGCCGCCAGCGTTGGCCTCGGCCTCGGCCTTGAGCTTGGCGCTGGCCTCCAGCAGCAGGCGTGTGTACTCAGGCTGCGCGGTCAGCAGCAGTTCCGCGTGGCTAATCACGCTGCACGCTCCCGCACAAGCAGCTGCATCTGCAGCCCATCGTCCAGCACTTCGACCACTTCGTATGTCACAGAATCGATCACCAAGCGAGTGCTGGTAGTCACCTGCGCCAGTCGGTCAATCGTCACACGCCTAGTTGCCAGCGGTGTCTGGCCGCTAGCGAGCGCGTAAGCAGCGCGGGTGAGCGGCTCGCTCGCTGCCCACACGGTCGAAGTCCAAGTTGCCCCGCTGTCCAGCACTCCGCCGTACACACCCTCATGTGTCACGCCGTAGTTGGTCAGCGCGGCACGGTATCGCATTTCGCCAGCGCCACGGATCACCGCAGCACCTCCCTGCTGATCGATTGCCTCAGCCACTTCTCCGCGTTGTCTGCCGCTGGGCCGCGCCCCTCGGGATCGTCGCCACGGAAGCGGTACTGGTGTGCTATTCGCCGAAGCGCCCAAGCGTAGTGCGTAGGCTGAACTACGGCGAAGCCTGCCGTCCAAGTGATCTGTGCGTACTCGTCGATTGCAAGCGCTCCGCTGTCAATCTCGATGTACTGGCCACCCGGCGATGGCAGTAAGCGCCAATCGGCGCTGTCCATTGCGGCACTACTGCCGCTTTCGTCGTTGATCCTCACCACGCTGGTAACGCTCACCACAGGTTGGCGTGGTGGCGACCAGCACCCGCTGAATCCTCGGCAGGTCTGATCCCTGTAAGCGCCGACCAGCATCGGCATACCCGTGGCCTGCTCCCACTCCAGTTCGACGCTGCGCACCAGCGATGCGATCAGCGCATCGTCTGTTGAGTGATCGACGCGCAGCCACGCCTTCGCCTGCGCGGTGGTGACTGCTGCCGTGGATGGTGCGGTGGTCTGCTCGAGCATGGCGAGTATCAGCGGGGCTGGGAGGACGCTGCTCCCAGCCCCGCCTACTCGGGAGGGGTGTCAGATCGTGTGGATGCCTCCAGCACTCGGCTCAACGATGTCGCCGTCAGTACGGGCGAAACTGCGGAAGGTGACATAGCCAGTACTGCCGTTGGTGTACGGGTCAACTTGGAATGTGAAACCTGCGCGGTCAGCAATCCGGTAGCCGATGCTCAGATCGCCACAGAACACCTTGTTGCTGCTGGCGTAAGCCGACAGGTACACAGGCCGCCCACAGATCAGCGCTGGCGCACCCGACACCGCAGCGTTGTTCATCGCCGTGGACATCAGGAACTGGCCAGTAGTGTCAACGGACTTGGCGATGGTGGCGAAGTTGGCCGCAGTCATCAGCCACACCGAAGTGGGCTGATACGCCGTGGGAATGTCGGTGTAGAAGAAGTCCACCAGCTGGGCCAGCGTGAGTGTGCCAGTACCCGTGTTCGTGTTATCCCATGTGCCTGTGAACACGCCGTTGGGCTTGCTGGATGCGTCACCCGCCACGAATGCAGCTTCTTGCAGCAGGCCGTGGGCGCGACCATGCTCGATGGCAATCTCAGACTCGACCGCGATGATCGAATCCTGCAGCAGCTCCTGTGAAACATTCGTCTGCACCGTGGACTTCCACGCCTCAAAGGTGACTGCCGTGGTGTCAAGGTCGCTGGCGTTGAAGGTTCCAGCCTCAGCAGTCCACGCTGCGGTGTTGCGGCTGCTCAGCCGATTCACCTTCATCGTGGTGGGGTAGGTCACAACCGTAGCCAGGCTGCGCATCACGCTGGCGGCATCACGGGCCTTGACTAGCTCAGCAGCCACGCTGGTCTGGATCACATCAGGCAGCGTTGTGGTGCTGGCCGCGCCGATCGTCATCGAACGGGCCTCGGGGTTGCGCAGCCAGCTGCGGAACTGCTCATCGCCGCTGATCGGCGCGGTGCGCGAAGCGCCACCCTCAACCAGCTTCAGGGATCGTTCGCGCTGTGCGCCGATCGCTCGCTGCAGCTCGCCTTGCAGTTCCTCCTGAGTTTCCATCAGGGCCACAGCCTCGTCCTCGTTCTCGGTGATCGTCCCGCTGATCTGCGCTTCCAGCTGCGAAATCTTGCTTCGCAGCTCCTTGATACTCATGCTCATTTGTGTTCTCGCATTGACCGCCAAAGGCGAAGGCGCAACGCCGTCCGACGGTCAGGCCGGAACGCTGCGCGGAATGACCGGAGTGCCGCCGATGTTTCGGGGTAGGCCGGGTCGTGAACAAGTGATATTTCGATCAGATCGACCTGCAGCAGAGTGCGCTTGCTCCCCGCCCAGGTGTCCCGTGTTGCGCGGAATCCGAACGACAGTTGATCCATTACGCCGTCTTCAACGAGTGCGCGAGCATCGCGGCCATCGGAAGTGTCAGGCAGCGCAGCCTTGAAGCGCAGGCCTTCGGCATCTTCGACCAGCTCCAGCGAGCCGCTGCGAATCGTCGCCAGCGGTCTGGTGTGGTCGTGCGACCACAGGAGCGCTTGGCCGCGAGTCTGCAGACTCGCTGAGAATGCGCCGGGTGCAACCTGCTCCGTGAAGTTGCGGCCGCCACTCATCGGCAGCGGCTGGCTCCACACATTCCAGCGCACCGCGTAGCCCTCCAGCTTGCGGCTGTCGAGTGTCACCGTGCGAGTCTCTAGCAGGCTCATTCGTCGGTACTCCCATCCGTGGGCGCTGTGTCCAATCGCAGCACCGGAGTGTCTAGGCCATCGATCGGCGGCAGGCCGAAGATCGCTCGCGCTTCATTGCGCGTTGCAACGCCTGCGGAGACCAGCGAAGTCCAAGTCTGCGCTGATTCGATCGGGCTGCTGCGCAGCATCTGCGCGGTCGGCAGGCTCACGGCCAGCTCCGGCGACACCTTGCGCTGCAGCTCAGCTGACCACACGGCAGCCCAATGAGAGAGGCAGCCATCGACATACAGCCGATAGGCTTCATAGACGCTGGAGAGTGTCCCACCATCAACCGAGAAGAGCAGTTGCCCGGGGATGCCGAAGATGCGCCCAATCTCGGTGACTTGAAAGCGCCGCGAATCCAGCCACGCGCTCTGCGCGAATGGATCGCTGACTTTCTCGACCTTCATGCCTTCGGACAGCACGATTGGCCGCGCAAGATTCTTTGCGCCCGTGTGATTGCGCGTGTAGGCCTCGCTCAATGCGGCTTTCGCTTCAGGGGCCATCGATGCAGGATGCACGATTGCCACCTTGCCCAGGCCCGCGTTGCGCATCGCCTCCACGCCTGTCTGATCTTGCGTTGCTGCCAACTCGACCGCAGTACGGCATTGCGCCAGCGGCGAAGTCCCCCACAGCGGATGCCCACCAGCAGGCAGGCTGCGGATGTGCAGCAGGTCTGAGTAGTCGATTGGCTGGCCATCGATGCGGAACTCGCGTAGGCCGGGCTGTTCGTGCAGCATCACCCGCTGCGGGTCAACATGCGTCAGCGTTTGCACTTCGCCGCTGGGGCTGCGGCCAATCCACGCGAAACCGTTGCCGCTGCGCAGGCAGTCGGCCTGCACCTGTCGGCGCAGCTCGAAGCCGCTGAGCATTCCGCCAGCGGCAGCAATGGCCGCGAAGGATTCATCTTCGACCAGCTCGCCAGCTCGGCGGGTTTCGATCGGCAACCGCGCCATGTCACCGCTGATCAGGCTGATGCAGCGATGTACAGCTGCGAGTGCGTCAGCAGCTGGCGTGGAAGTGCCAGCTGGGATGAAGTCCAGCCAAGTGTTGCCCACGGCGCTGCGCTGCTCCGCGGTTGGCGCAAAAAACCGCCGCACGGTCTGCCACATGCAGACCATTGTGCGGCGTTAGAACTCCTGTCAAGCGCTACTTGGGCCTGAAGGTCAGACTCGCCACCCCGCCATCCGTGGGGGTGTCCCCGGTGTCACCGTCACCGATTCTCCAACGATTCCCGGTGAAGGCGTGGGTTCTGGTGACGGTGACGCTGGGGACAAGCCTGAGCAGCTGCGCGGATGGCGACAAGCAGGGCAGCGTGCAGAGGAATCTTCACAGCCAGGCCGGATTCACGCTGTAGCTGAAGCGCGTATTTACGCGTTTCAGTAATCAGCGGTGAGCTGGCTGGGACTGCGACGGTGGATTGCCTGCTCGCTTTGTGGGGCTGTCGCTGTTTGGGGTGGCCGCTGTCGGCCACCCCGTTCTCGCTCTCCATGGCTGCGTAGCAGTCCGCGCAGTACGGCGTGCCGCTGTTGGCCTCGGTGTGCCGGGTGTTCTTGCCACACCCCTCGCACGCGAAGCACCCGCTGGGGTTGCCATCGCGGGAGCGCGAGAAGGTTGAGCGCTGGGTGTTCCGTGTCGTAGTCATTGGGGTCTCTTTGTGTTGGGGGTGATCAAGGTCAGGCGAGAAAGTACCGGGTGAACTGGTCGCCCTCAGCCAGCCACACGATGCGGCCATCAGTTAGCGTGGTGATGTACTGGTCGTCGCTGGCGTAGGCCTCGTCGCTGCCGCAATAGTGGGGGAGGTGGTCACACCAGTTCTCCCCGCGCCGCTCAGCGTCGGCGATGGCCTCGGTCACCGCTGCAATGATGTCGGCATCGGACGGCAGGGGCAGGGGATTGGCGCGCAGCCTGCCGCTGTTGTGTTCGTAGGCCAGCTCCCCGGCCTGCAGCAGCCACGCGATTCCAGCGAGTTTCTCGCTGCTCACGAATCGGCCATCGGGCTTGGCCAAGAGGATCAGGCTTGCGCCATCCCGCTGGCAGGCGATGGCCGTGCGGATGCTGGCTACGACGCTCGTCAAGTTGGCTGGGGGGAGGGTCTGCGGTGTGGTCTGCGTCATTGTCGTTTCTCTCTTTCTGTCCCGTTGGGACTATAGAGAAGATAGCGCCACACTATCGACTGTCAATACCCCCCAAGAGAAAAGACGCAGAATCAGCAGACAATCTGCGCGGGGCTGTGGTAGTCGCCAGCTGCGCGATGCCGAGCTGCCACCCCAACAAGCATCGTCAACGCCATTACTGGGTCAGAAAGGCCATGTTCGGTGTCTTTCACGGGGCGCACAAGGCCACTCGTGGTCACGACCGCCCGAGTCTGCGTCAATGACAGCTCCAGCACGGGGTCTGCTGGCAGCCGCAGCTGCCGCTTGCGCAACATGTCCAAGCACAGCCCCCACGCCGGCGACATATGCACGATCGTCTGCGGAACTCGCTCGACTGGCCAGCGGGGTAGCCACTCTCGTTCGATCTGTGCTGCTTGCCGCGTAACTGGATCGACCGCCAGCACCTTCACCGCGAAGCGACTGGCGAGCTGCTCCACTTGCGCGGTGACCAGCGAAAAGTCCAACGCTCTCTCCCCACCATCCAACACAGCGCGGGTGCGCATCCACTCCGTCAGCGGCAGGTTGCGCCGCCTACCGATGTCGCCTGCCTTCTGGCCACCCGGCAGCAGATGACGCAGGCCCACCAGCAGACAATCACCCTGCCACACTCCCCATGCGATGCTGACTAGATCGATCGATTCGCTGAGGCCACCAGCTGCCATGTCGATAGCCACGATGCACGGCTGACCGCGCACAGACTCCCAATCCACTTCCCCGATGCACGCTCGGTAGTCGGCCATGTCGACCAGTTGCACGGACTCGACCTGCGCCAAGCACAACCGCTGCTCCATGAACTCCTGCCTGCGCTCGCCACCCATCAGGTACAGCGTGTCGTAATCTCGCTTGATCGCTTCCTGGGCGATGATGCTCCCCATGCCGGGATTCGCCTTGCGCCATGTCGCAGGTGAGCCTGCTGGATCATCAGCCGCAGCCGCGAACAGGCACACCGCC
>SXGQ01343589.1_pt1 | contig 10397 bp, 8 predicted proteins | sample 3178371 | NCBI WGS metagenome assembly SXGQ01 (sample SAMN11356859, study PRJNA531348) | freshwater metagenome | isolation source: freshwater sample F1-20 | place: China: Fuxian Lake, Yuxi | collected 2017-12-25 | reverse complement strand
TTTTTATAATTTTATTGTTATTTTTTTTATCAGGCCCATAAGCATTTGCAGCTAATTTGAGAGCGTCTTCTAAACTTGTATCAGTTTTTTTTCTATTTGCGTAATGAGATATAATTTGCACATTTTCAACAACATATCCTTGAGTGGCATCTATTCTATCTATTGATACGCCGTTGTTTCTTCTTGAATCTGTTAAATTCATAGATGAATATATCAAATCGATCTTATATACCGGACAAATAACTGGTAATACAGGATATTTTTCTCTAAGATGTTTCAATAAAACGGTTGACGAATCGTTTGTCAATTTTACTCTGCCTTCTCTAGTTCTGCTGCAACAATCAGAGGCCAATTTATCAATTCTTTCCCAACGTGCTTGTTCCGATGTCGCGCACTGTTCGTTTGTTTTTTCTCTTTTTTGTTTTTGAGCTTCTCTATTGCACGGTCTACAAACTTTTCTGCCTTTATTATATACGTTTTGATTTATATTGTCGCCGGGAATTAAAACAAGCGAACAAACTATGCACTTTCTTGGTTCGTTGGATATGTTATCCATAATTATTGTACATACTACATTTTCAGCCGCCGATGTCAAAAAAAATCTTTACGATACAAGACTATCCGCCACTTTCAACCGCTATCCGACACTTACCGTCAAGATTCTTTGAAGGTTTTTTGAGTCGTTCATGTTTTTTTAGAAATCAATGTGTTCATTTTTTATAATTTACATACATGCGCGTATTAATTACTGGCGGTAGTGGTTTTATCGGCACTCATTTAATAAAAAAGTTATTGTCTGATGGACATGACATTTATAATTTGGATAAAGTTATAAGCCCCGCACTTCCTACCGACAAACAAAAAATTATAGATATACTAGATATTGACGTTAACGATAATTTCTTTGCCGGTATAGATACCATCATTCATTTGGCGGCTATGGTCAGTGTGCAAAAATCGTTCGATGATCCAGTAAATAGCTTTGGTAATAATACGTTCTGTACTATAAAATTATTATCAGCCGCGCACGTTCACAAGATTAAGAAATTTTTATTCGCTTCAAGCGCAGCAGTATACGGCAGCAAAGAAGGAACTGTATGCGAGAACGACGCGACTGAACCAAACAGCCCATACGGATTAGATAAATTGGTGTCTGAAAAATATATACAAATGTACTGCCAACAATGGAATATTGATTATTTAATACTCCGTTTCTTTAATGTATATGGTAATGGACAAAATCCTCAATACGCTGGAGTTATAACTGCATTTAACCTTGCAGCACAGAACAAACAACCATTAATCATATATGGTGACGGTGAACAAACGAGAGATTTTATAAGCGTAAACGATATATGTAATTATATTTCTAAACTGATTTCTAAAGATGTTAAAAATGAAATATTTAATCTTGGTTCCGGTAAATCTATTTCTATAAATACTCTAGCAAAACAATTCGGCAACAATATAATCTATAAAGAAGCGCGAAAAGAAGTTCGTCATTCATGCGCTAATATAAATAAATCATTACATTATCTATGAGTGAAAATAAATACGTCAAAGATTGTAAAATTCATCATACAGTTAAACTGTCGCCATTCATTAATTTATATGGTTGCGAGATATCTGAGTTAGCTTTTATCGGTCCGTTTGTTGAAATACAAAGAAATGTATTTATTGGCCGCGCATCTCGTATAAGCAGTCATAGTTTTGTATGCGAAGACGTAACCATTGGAGAAAATTGTTTTATCGGTCATGGTGTTATGTTTACGAATGATAAATTTGATTCGCCAGACTTGAAATCATGGATTAAGCGCCCAACATGTATTGGTAATAATGTAAGAATAGGTTCTAACGCAACAATACTACCAGTAACTATTGGTGACAATGTTATAATTGGTGCAGGAGCAGTTGTTACTAAAGATGTTCCAGCAAATCATAAAATAAAAGGTAATCCTGCGAAATGAAATTTGGTTTAATAGGTTATGGTTATTGGGGCAAAATAATATATTCCACATATAAGAAATTATTTACAGACGATATTATTATATACGATTCATATAATCCTATTTTCTCAAATAATAAAGATATATTATATGAAAAATGTGATCATGTTTTTGTCGCCACACCTTTATCTACTCATTTTCAAACAGTTGAGTCGTTGTTGAATAATAAAATAAATGTTTTTTGTGAAAAGCCTTTAACGTCGGATACAAATCAGAATAAATATTTGTATGAACTAGCTGATTCTAAAAATGTTAATTTATTCATAGATTGGATATACATGTATAATGAATACGTGCATTATCTAAAAAATACAATTGACGCTGATTCAGATAATCTAGTCAGTATAACTATGAATAGAAATAATAAAGGTCCAATACGCGCCGATACTAATGCTCGATATGATTTAGCTTGTCATGATGTAAGTATTATAAATTTTATATTGCAAAAGTACCCAACAAGTATAAAATGGATCGACTATAAAAGAAACAAATCTTCAATAACTAGTGATAGTTGTATTGGTTTATTTAAATATGATGATATATTTGCTCAAATAAATTGTTCATGGGAATATCCAGTGAAAGATAGAACATGCATATTCGAATTTAAAAACAAAACCGTTGTCTGGGATGATAAAAATAAAACAATTAACATAAATGGCGCTCCGATTTGTTTTCAAGAGTTGCATTCTCCATTGGAAAATTCAATTATGAAATTTATAAATAAAGATTTAAACTTAAATAGAGAAACGACAATCAATTGTAATTCAATACTTAATTATGACTGTCAATTTCAATAATCTATATCTACAGAACAAAAAAATTGCCGCCAACTCTTTAAAGAGAGTAAAAAAATTAATAGAATCTTCTTCTTATATATTAGGAGACGATGTAAAAATCTTTGAAGATAATTTTAAGAATTATATTGGTGTTAAATACGCTGTTGGAGTAAATAGCGGAACTGATGCTATTAAATTATCTTGCAGATCATTAGATTTACAAGGCGATATAGTAATTTTTATACCTGCTAATTCTTATGTGGCTACTTATACTGGAGCTTATGAAGCTTATCCAGACGCTCATTTTGAATTTATAGATTGCGATCAATATTATCAAATCAATTTAAAAGATTTAGAGCAGAAGCTTCAGAAAAATAAAAATTTTAAAAACAAAATTGTTTTACCAGTTCATTTGTATGGTCATGCTTGTGATATGAAAAATATTTGTAAGTTAAAAGACAAATATGATTTTTATATTATAGAAGATTGTTCTCAAGCTCATGGTGCTATAAACAATTTAAATAAAAAAATTGGAACAACTGGTTGTGTCAATGCTTTTTCTTTATATCCCGGTAAAAATCTGGGAGCTTTAGGAGATGCGGGAATAATCACTACTGATGATGAATCTATTTATAAAACATTGCTATCATTGAGGAACATTGGCAGTATACAAAAATATATTCATGATGATTTTGGTTATAATTCTAGATTAGATAGTGTGCAAGCTATCTTTTTGGACGAAAAATTAAAGATCTTAGATAGTCTTAATAATAAAAGAATAAAGATAGCAAAAAGATTGTGTCGCGAAATTAATAATTCATTAATAGATTTGCCTAAAAAAGCTAACTATTGTAAAAAGAATGTTTATCATTTGTTCGTGATAAAGACTAGCTATAGAAACGAACTCCAAAAATATTTAACAGAAAAAAACATCCAAACTGTTATACATTATCCTCGTCCTATATATAATAATAAATATATTTTAAAACACAAGACAGAATGCGTTAATGTAGATAAGTTTTCACAAGAAATAATTAGTTTACCGATGCATCCATTCTTAAAAGACGAAGAAGTGTCTTATATAATAGAATGTATTAATAATTTCAAAGTATGAATTTAAATAATTTAAAAATAGGGGTTTTATTTACAGCGTATAATTGTGCGGATTATATAAATGACTGTTTAAATCCTTGGTTTAATCTTAAAAATAATTTTAATTTTAAATTTGCTATCAACAGTGGAATGTTCAAGATGTATAAAGATCTTGGATTTCCTGATCGTAATTCAGAAACTTTAAATATCTTATATAAATATAGATTTGACTACCTTATAAATACAAAAGATTCCGTTTTATTAGATGAAGATACGTCGCGAAACAACTGTCTTAATTACTTAAAAGATATACAAGGATGTGATCTTATTTGGTTGGTTGATGCGGATGAAATTTATACTGAGAATCAAATAATAAATACAATAAATTTTATTAGACAAAATAGCGGTCCAGATTGGTATTCTATATTGCTAAGAAATTTTACTTTTACCGATAAGTTACATTTAGATTTTGATAGACCAAACATATATTGGACAGATAGAAATAATGGAATAGATAAATTTCATTTTGATTGTCATGTCTTGTATAAAGATGGAGCTTTATACCATCAGAAAAATGGCCTGTGCATTCCTAAGAATATTTTGTTTATTGATCATTATTCTTGGTTAACTAATGATACCAGAAGCTCTGAAAAAATAGAATATCAAAAAAATAGACATCATGGAGAAATAGATACTAAATGTTCTTATGTATATAAAGATGGAGAATTATTTTTTAATAAAAATTTTTATGAAAAAAGAAAAGTTAATCATCCGTTCTTGCATGAGTTTTTAAATATAATAGATAATAGATTTACTATAGGATACGATTATTTTGATAAGCATTTTTATATAATACCATCAGAAGAAATAAATAATGTAAATCTTAAAATTTATAATTTGAATAAAAATATCATTTTTGATAGAATTTGTGATGTTAGGAATCCATTCAAATATTGGTTCGCTATCGATTTGCTGGGATCTTTTAAGTTAGAAATTTATGTGGATAATAAATTGACACACGAAGAAAATTTTCATATTGATACTAAAATGATAAATTACGATTGAATTCTATATTTACGATTTGATAATATAGATCAATGAAAGAAATTTTCATAAAAGTAAATAGTAAATCTTTAGGAGATACTCTTGCTTCCACTCCTTCAATTAGAAAAGTTGCTAAATGTTATGATTGTAAAGTTAATATAGTGACTCATGTAAAAGAACTTTTCGAGAATAATTTAAATGTAAAAAATATATATTCTTTTGAAGAGTTTGAAAAACTTAAAATAAATAAAAATACAGAAATTTTTGAAACTTTTTGTGGCATAGGAGTCAAGGACAAAAATGGAGTTGAAAAAAAACATGCAACAATAGATATTAGAAGATTTCATGCAATGGATTTGGGATTCGATTTACTTGATGAAGAAATGCATTATGACTATGTAGCTAAAAATGATAAGTTTATAAATATAAATAAAAAATACGTTTGTTTACATATATCCAAGACTTGGGATTCAAGAACTTATTCTAGTCAAAATTGGCAAACAATAATATCTTGTTTAGAAAAAGCGAATTATTATGTTGTTCTTGTCGGTAACAATGGAAATGAAATTGGTTTTTTCAACATAAATAAAACAGTTCATGATCTGCAATTAAATAATGGTATAGATTTATCTAATAAATTAAATCTTTCTCAGTTATGGCACATATTAAATGAATCTATGTGTGTTATAACTATGGATTCTGGTATCTTACATTTTGCTGGAACAACAGATACTTTTATCATTCAATTAGGGTCTTCAATTAATAATAAGTTACGCGCACCGTATAGAAATGGTAGTCAAAATTATAAATACAAATATATTTCTGGAACTTGTGATATTTTTTGCGCGTCAAATATGAAATACGGTATAAAAGAGTGGGGATCTATAAATGGTGTCCCCCCATTAGTCAAATGCTTAGAAAATAAACCTACTTTCGAGTGTCATCCTAATCCTTTTTTAGTTGTTGAATTTATTACGCAACATTTTAATTGCGAAAAAATAGAAAAGAAAAAATATTTGTTTATCGCTGGTCATTTATCTACTGGTGGCGGCCCAAAGTATTTACTATGGTTAATAAATAATATAAAAAATCAAGGCAACGAAGTTAAAGTGGTAGAATGGAATTTATATAGTGAAAATTACACAGTACAGAGAAATGAACTAATAAATTTAATTGGAGAAGAAAATTTTACTTCAGTAGGAACTCATTACGAAAATGATGAAGTCTTTTACGCTAACGAAAAAAATATAAAAGATTTAATTGTAAAATACAATCCTGATTATATTCATATAAATGACTATGTTGAATATTTAGCTATAAAACCAGCATCGAAAGACTTTTTAAATTTCTTATACGATCCGAAAAGAACTTATAAAATTGCTGAAACTTTGCACGATTCTGTTAGAGATATTAATGAAAAAATTTATTTGCCTGATGAATTTTGGTTTTGCTCGTCTTATCATTTAAATAAATATACAAGAACTGATATCCCAGCATTTCTAAAAGAAATGATGATAGATAAAAAAGTAAGACCTGATCGTAATAAAACTCTTTTATCATTAGGGCTAGATCCTAAATATATACATGTATTGCAAGTTGGATTGTTTAATAAAAATAAAAATCAAAAATTTACATTTGACTTAGCAGCTAATTTTTTAAATGAAAAAATTCAATTCCATTTTATTGGAAATCACTGCTACATTGATGAATGCAATATAGATAAAAATCAAAAAAATTGTAAAATCTGGGGAGAAAGATCTGATGTTGATAAATTTATGTCTTGTATGGATGTATTTGTTTTGCCTTCATTTGCTGAATTAAACCCGATATCTTTAAAAGAAGCATTGTCGTGGAATATGCCATGCTTTATAAATAAATTAAAAACTTTAGAACATTTACAGAACAATCTTATTAAATATATCGAAGACAACGATTTAAATAAATATTTACAAGAATTAATTAGCAAAAATGTTATGGACGAAATAATAGATAATAATAAAATTTTTACTTCATTCACGCCAAATGTAAAATTAGAAATCATAGGAAACGATAATTATACATATGAGGTTAAGTTTATTGATTTAGATACTAATAAAATACAATATTCTGATATTATTAAAAATAATATGTGGACTTCTTGCAATATTGAATATTTTTGTAATTGGAGGATTCTCGTAAAAAACTTAATTCTAAATACAGAAAAAATTATTGATTTAAATTTAAAAAACAAGAGAATTAAAATTGTTAATGAGTCGCCAAGTCTAGGAGATTTAATTTCTTGGGTTCCTTATGTTCAAGAATTCAAAAACAAGCATAATTGTGAAATTGATTTTTACACTCCTAATAAAAATCTTTTTGAAGATCAATATCCACAAATAAATTTTTATAATTATAATCAAGATAACATAAAGTATAGTGATATTTATTATGCTTCGTATAAGATAGGATGTTTTAGCATTGAAAATAAACATTTATGCAAACAAGACTTTCGTTTAATTGGATTACAAGAAATTGCTTCTGGTATTTTAGGGTTAGAACATAAAGAAATAATAACAAATGTAACAGTTAAAAATAAAGAAAGAAAATTAAATGATAAATATGTTTGTATTTCTACGGCTTCCACTTCTGGATGTAAACATTGGCATCATGAAAATGGATGGCAGAATACCGTTGATTATTTAAATCAATTAGGTTATAAAGTTGTAGTTATACAAAAAGAATCTTTAGACTATATGGATCTAAAAGGTTTAAATAATGTAATTCATCCAACAACTTCATCAATCGACGAAGCGATTACATGGTTATATAATTGTGAGTTTTTTATTGGTTTAAGTTCTGGAATAAGTTGGTTAGCTTGGGCTTTGAAAAAGAAAGTTGTGATGATAAGCGGTTTTACCAAAGAATTTAATGAGTTTTATACTCCATATAGAGTTATAAATGAAAATGTATGCAATGGATGTTGGAATAATGATAAATATAAGTTTAATCCAGGTGATTGGAATTGGTGTCCAGCTTTAAAAAATAGTTATAGAAAATTTGAGTGTTCGAAATCTATAACTTTTGATATGGTAAAAGAAAAAATAGATTTATTGCTAAATAATTTACACACAAGTAAGAACGAAATAGAAGTTAGAATAGAAAAGATGAAAAAATTTGACGCTTTTACTTATAAAGAAATATTTGAATGGAATCAGTATGAAAAATATGTAAAAGTAGAAAAGAATGATTTTGTTTTAGATCTCGGATGTTCTAAAGGATATTTTTATTTCAAGAATTGTAACTTAGATATAAATTATTTAGGAGTTGATGGAAGCATAGATTGCATAAAAGATTTTATAGAGAATCTAAATCAAAATGAATCACCTAAATTAATTAATGCAGTTCTTTCTGGAAAGAAAGACGTTATTGAATTTCCATCTATGTTTCATGAAAATAAAATAAATACCGTTGTATCTACAACATTTCCAGATTTAATTGCCACGCTTAATAGAAAAATTGATTTTATGAAATTTGATATCGAAGGATATGAAAAGTATTTTTTATCTGAAAATTTAGATTTATTTAAGAAAAATATTAAAAAATTTACTGGAGAATTTCATTTTAATTCTAAAGTGTCCACAAGGCAACAAGCTATTGACATTTTAAATAATTTAAAAAATGATAATAATATAGATTTCAAACTATTTTCAATTGATGGGGTAGACATAACTCAAAGTTTTTGGAATAACACTGGCTATTATACAGAAATTATAATAAGCGGATTTAATAAATAATATGGAAATAGAATTTCATAAAAATCATTACATAAATTATGCAAAATTTTTGCAAAATTTATTTTGGGAAAATAATATAGAATGTTATTTAATTGGAGGATCATTAATTAATGCAATTAGAGATAACGGTGTTTTTAAATCTGATGATATAGATTTTGCTGTTTTAGCTAACGAAAATTATCAAAATTTAAATAGTGTTTTAGATTTGATATCTAAAAATTCTTATCTTTTTTCTTGGCGTTTGAACCCAGCCGTTTTGTCGATATATTTTGATTTAAATAGTGATAAAAGAATTGATTTAAATTTATTTGTGAAAAGAAATATAAATTATTATTTAGCGGATCGAAATTTTATGCATGAAAAAATATTTCATTTTCAAACTTTTAAATCTTCCCAAGTTATTTTAGAAAATAAAAGCTTTACAACTATTTATAGACCAGATTTATTTTTAAAAACTGTTTATGGAGACTACTCTGTTGAAAAAATACAATATGGATCTGAAGAAAGCGGAAACACATCACACATGAAAGAGTGTTGTTTCTACACTAATTTAGAAAACTATGATAAAATAGATGTGCAAGTAGAAAATTTAAAAAATTTTTTCCGCAAGATAATCGTAAAGAGGGGTGTTCTAGATGTAGATTGCGCAAAAATAAATATTTTTGACGATTGTTATTCAGAAATTATTATTAAAAATGATAATATATTTTATTCAGATTTCGTATCATTTATGATAAAAAATAATATGGATTACTTACATTGCTAAAATATTTTTTATTTTTGATGTCGAAATATTTTCTGTTCTATCTAAAAGAATCAATTTACCAGAAGATACTTGATAATATTTTTTAAGATACTCTGAATTTTCATTTCCAGCAAAAACAAAATCAGCTTTTAATTTTATTAATATATTATCTGTTGTTATTAAATCTGCATTTTCGTAAATTTCATCGACATATCTACAAGATCTAACAATCTCTAACCTATCATAGTAACTAATGATGGGTTTATTTTTATAAGTCATAACCTGTTCATCATTATGAACTCCAACAATTAGTTTATTGCATTGTTGTTTTATTCTTTTAAATAAATTCACATGACCTATGTGAAATAAATCGTAAACACCATAAGTATATGCAGTCATACTGTATAAATAAAATTAGTAATTAATTCTATTTAATATATTATTAATAGACTATTATATGTCAATCAAAAAGAAAAAGATTCAAAAAGAAAAAGACGATATAAACGAAATCATCGCTGATAATAGTTTTAAATCGGCTAAACTTACAATCAAGAATTTTAATTTAACAGACAAGCAAAAAAGCTTTGCTCAAATAGCTTTTGATAAGAATACTAAGATTGTTTTTATTAATGGTCCTGCTGGAAGTTCTAAAACTTTTCTAGCTGTTTATTGTGCGCTTCATATGTTGAATATGAATTCAAAATATGAAATTAAATATATCAGAACAATTGCTGAATCTGGAGAAAGAGGCTTAGGATCTCTGCCTGGAACTGTAGATGAGAAGTTTAATCCATTTATGATGCCATTGTATGATAAGCTGGATGAACTTCTTCCAATGCCTCAATCAAAGTATCTTGAAACCAATGGATTTATTGAAGCTTTACCTATAAATTTCTTGAGAGGTGCGACATGGAATGAAAAGATAATTATTGCAGACGAATCTCAGAATTATAGTAGTAAA
>SXGQ01003534.1_pt1 | contig 10397 bp, 8 predicted proteins | sample 3178371 | NCBI WGS metagenome assembly SXGQ01 (sample SAMN11356859, study PRJNA531348) | freshwater metagenome | isolation source: freshwater sample F1-20 | place: China: Fuxian Lake, Yuxi | collected 2017-12-25 | reverse complement strand
TTCCCCCAGTCTCCCACCGCACATAACCTGGCCGCTTTGCATGTTCCTCTGCGGCTCGGCGATCTTCTGGTTCGATGGGCGGATGCGGCGCTGGTTCGCGCTTGATGACTTCTCCCGGATCCGCGCCTTGCGTACCGAGGTCCTGCAGGTGGCGATGCAGGAGGCGGACACCGCGCGGCTCACGGCGGAGTTCGAGACGCTGCTGGCGGCCCGACATGATGCCCCGGTCGCCGTGATCCTTGCCCGCAGCGGCGCAGCCTACACGGGCAGCGGTCACACCATCCGAAGGGATCGCGCGGCGATCAACGCCCTGCGCGAAGACGGCTGGATCACTCCGGAGAGCCTCCAGCGCCGGCGGCCCACCCCCGCCCTCGAAGACCTCGACGCCCTCCTGCGTGAGCTCGGCGCCGGAGCCCTCGTCGCCGTGCCGCGAGAGAGCCCCTCCCCCAACCTCCTGGTCGCCATCGGCATCCGCCGCACTGAGTGGCCCTTCACCTACCCAGACGTCACGCGCCTGCTGCACACCGCGGAGCTGATCGACAACATCCTTACTCGTTCGCGGCTCACCGACCAGCTCGCCTTGCGCGCGCGCATGGAGTATCTCGCGATGATGTCCCGCGGGCTGGCCCACGATCTGAAGAACCTGATCACCCCCGTCTCATCCTTTTTGGTGCACACCGAGGGGCGCGCGCGCGCGGGCAGCGCGGAGGAGGAGGTGCACGGCGCAGCCAGCCGGGCGATCGGGGTGATGACGACCTACCTGCGGGAAGCGCTCTTCTTCTCGGACCGTCTGACGCCCCGTTTCGCTCCAGTCGAGCCGGAGCGGCTGCTGGAGGCCGCGCGGGCCTTGGCGGTAGAGCGGGCGGGGCGACGCGGCATCACCCTCGTCGCGCGCAGCACGTGCGCTGGGACGCTGCAGGCCGACTCGGTGCTGCTGCAGCGGTTGCTGGTGAACCTGCTGAATAACGCGATCGACGCGTCTGCACGGGGCAGCGAGGTGCGGCTGACGGCGGAGGGGCCTGAGGCGGGGATGATCACGCTACGCGTCGTCGACCAGGGGTGCGGGATGGACGAGGCGACCCGGGCGCGGATCTTCGATCCCTACTTTACGACGAAGGAATTCGGGGAGGAGGTGCGGGGATTTGGCCTCGGGCTGACGATCTCACAGCGCATCGCGCAACTGCACCACGGCCGCATCATGGTCGAGAGCCGACCGGGCGCCGGGACGACACTGAGCGTCGAACTGCCGGAGGACCCTGCGGCCGTCGCGGCGACAACCTGAGCTCCCCGCCATGGCCTCCTCCACCAGCACCATCTTGCCGACTCGGATCCTGGTCGTGGACGACGAGCGTCAGATCCACGCATCGCTCCGCCTGCGGCTGGGCGGCACGCATGAGCTGGCGTTTGCCTTCGATGCAGCGGCGGGGCTCGAGTGCCTGAGAGAAACGCGATTCGACCTGTGCCTCGCCGACCTGCATATGCCTCGTATGGATGGCTTCGCTTTCATCGAGGCGGCGAAACTGGTGGACCCGGCGCTGGGGTTTGTGGTGCTGAGCGCGTTCGATTCCGCGGAAAACCTCCGCCGCACCATCCCGCTGCAGGTGTACGACTTCCTTTCGAAGCCCCTACCCGGCAAGGCAGACTTCGAGGCGCGCATTCCCGAGTGGGTGGCGCGTACACGGCAGCGGCGGGAGGACCAAGACCTGGCCCGGCAGGCGGGGGTCGTGGCGGGGGAGCGCGAAGCGGCCCTGCTTGAGCGCGATGTCGAGCTGGTAGCCTCGGAGACGGCGCGTGACGCGCTGCGACAGACCGCGGGGCTGCTAACGACGGTGCACGCACAGCTGCTCGCGTCGCAGACGCTCATAGGGACCCCGGCCCGGACGGATCCGCGCGCAGCGCAGTTCACCCGGCGGCTCGAGGAAGCGCGGCGCACAGCGGAGGCTGCGATGGCGGTCACCGAGGCATTCTTCGACACCGGCTACGGCAGCCGGGATACTTCGCCGGCCGTAGTGGACGAGGGCCTCCGGCACGCGGCGGGGATCGCGCTGCGGATGTGCCGGGGGGAGGAGGAGGGCAAGGCAGTGGAGTTCACGCCCGGGGCTGCGGGCCTGCCGGTGCGGGGGCTTTCCGGCATCGATTTCCTGCTGATGATGACCCCGGCGCTGGGCGCCGCGCTCGCGGGCGCACCGCGCCGGACGACGGTCGGGGTACGGGCGGAGCCGTTGGGTCGACTCGAGGAAGCCTTCCGCGAGCCCGCGCTCCGCAACTTCGCGTGGTACAACCGCCGCAACGCGCCGGCCGGCCACGCGGCCGTGCTGATTACGATTACCGGGGCCGGCCCCGCGCTGACCTCGGCCGCGCTGGAGGCTTGGCTGCAGGAAAGACACGAGCCGCTCGCGACCATCACGGCCCGCGGACTGGTCGCCGGGGTGCGGCGCTGCCACGGGGTCCTCGGCGCGGCGGTTTCGCCGCATTCCGGCCGCTTCAGCCTCGCGCTGGCGCTGCCCGTCTAAACCCGGCCATGATTCTGCTGGTCGACAGCGCGGAGCGCGAGGGGTCCGTCTTGGCTGAGCTCTGCGCCGGCCGAGGGTGGGTGACCGAGGCCTGCGCCACGATCGCCGCGGCGCGGCGGCGGATTCCCCGTCTGCGGCCGCGCGTGGCGGTAATCCGGCGCACCCTGCGGGACGGCCTAGCGGAGGAGGTGCTCGCGGCGCTGACCGACTCGCACTGCCGGCGGCTGGTACTGGTGCCGGCGGGCACCAGCGGGGCCGTGGAGGCTAGGCTGGTCGCGTTGGGCGCGGACTGCGTCCTCCGAGAGCCGGTACGCATCGAGGTGCTGCTGGCCTACCTGGAGCGTTTCCGGCACGAATCGCGCCCGGCGGCGCGGCCCGGACCGGCGGCGCTGGGCTTTGCGGGGGCGCGGCTAGACCCTGCAGACCGGACCCTGCGCCGGGGCGCCCAGCGGACCACCCTCGCGCCCCGTGAGGCGCAGCTGGCGGAGCTGCTAGCAAGGTCCCCCGCAGAGGTTGTCGCCTACGAGGTGCTCTATGCGGAAATCTTGGGCCGGCCGTTCCGCGGGGACACGGGCAACCTGCGTGTCCTGCTGGGCAAACTCTGCACCGCGGCGGCCCGCGCGGGCGTCAACGCGCGGGCGTGGATCGAGGTGATTCCAAAGTCGGGCTACCGGTTGCGCCCGACCGCAGCCCGGGCGTAACGGAAAAGTTACGGCAGGCCCGTTTCGGGAAAGGCGGGGCCCAGGCACCGTGCCCGCATGGAAACCCACCCCAGCGTCGTGATCGTCAAGGCGGACCAGCTGTACGCCGCCACCCTCCGAACCCACGTGGAGGCCGTGCTGCCGGGGGCGCGCATTACGGTCGCGCCGCACGTCGCCGCAGCCCGGGCCCTCCTCGATCGGGCGCCCGTAGACCTGCTGCTGGGCAGCCTCGGGGAGGGACCCGAAGGGGACGCGCTCGACTTGCTGGCCCAGGTTACCCGGGCGCCGCGGCGGGCCCGGAGGGTACTGGTGGTGGCGTTGCGCTGCACCTACCGGACCCTTTCGGCCCTCCGAACCCTAGCGGTGGAGGGGGTATTCGACGCGGCCCTGGAGGAGCCCGGGGCCTTTCGCCCGGCGCTCGAGAGGGTGCTCGCGGGGCAGCGGTGCTGGAGTCCCTCGGTGCAGGGACAGTTGCGACAGATCTCAGCGGCGCCGATGGCGCTGTTCCGGTTGCTGACGGACTTCGAGCAGCTCGTACTGAGTGTGATCGGAGCGGGATGCGATGACGAGGAGGCGGCGGAATTGCTGCGGTTGAGCCCGGCGACCATCTCCTCGGTGCGGCGGGATCTGCACCGGAAGCTGGGGGTGCAGCATCGCGGCGCGCTGATCCGGATGGCGGCCCAGAAGGGATACGTCCGGTTTACGCCTGATGGGGTAGAGCGACCGGGATTCGCGCTCTTCGCGGCGGCTTACCGCCCGCGGCAGCCGCGGCAGCGAGCGGGCGAGCCGGTGGCGGCCTGAGCCCGGGGGCGGCAGGGCGGAGGGGGCGGCGACGGGCGGGTTGCCAAAGGGGCGCGATCCCGTTCACCTTCCCGCCCTTAACGCATGCCGCCCACCGGTCCCGCTTGGTCCCAGAAACTCCGCGCTGAAATCGGCAAGGCCGTCGTCGGCCAAGATGCCGTCGTTGAACGCTTGCTGGTGGCCCTACTCGCCAACGGCCACGTCCTGCTCGAGGGCATGCCTGGTTTGGCGAAAACGCTCCTGGTGAAGTCGCTCGGCTCTGCCCTCGGAGTGCAGTTTGAGCGGATCCAATTCACCCCGGACCTGCTGCCGAGCGACGTGGTCGGCACGATGATCTTCCAGCCGAAGACGGGGGAGTTCACCGCCCACCGCGGGCCGATCTTCGCCAACTTAGTTCTCGCGGACGAAATCAACCGGGCCCCGGCCAAGGTGCAAAGTGCCTTGCTCGAGGGGATGCAGGAGCGGCAGGTGACCTTGGGCGGCCAGACTCACGCGCTGCCCCGACCATTCTTCGTGATGGCGACCCAAAACCCGGTGGAGCAGGAGGGCACCTACCCGCTGCCGGAGGCGCAAACCGACCGATTCCTATTCAAGCTGCTCGTCGATTACCCGAGCGCCGCCGAGGAGGCGGCGATGCTGCAACGCTGGGGCCAGGTCACCCGCCAGCCGGCGCTCACCGCCGTCTCCAACGCAGAGGAGCTGCTCGCGCTCCGGACAGAGGTCGACGCGATCTATCTCTCGCCGGCCGTGCAGGGCTATATCCTTGCGCTGGTGCGCGGCACGCGGGCGCTGGCGGAAGCGGCGGCGCCGCGGCGGCACTTGTCGTTTGGGGCGTCGCCCCGGGCCTCGCTCGCCCTGTACCAGGCGGGGCGGGCGCTCGCCTGGCTGCGCGGCGAAGACCACGTTTCCCCCGGCCTGATTCAGGAGCTCGCGCCGGACATCCTGCGGCACCGAATTGGCCTCACCTACGAGGCCGAGGCCGAGGAAATCACCGCGGACAAGCTGGTGGCGGACGTCCTCACCCGCACCGCGGTACCCGCCGTCTAGGCGCCCGCCGATGCCGACCGCTGTCCCCGCCGTCCCGCCCGCGCCGGCCGCCGCCGCGCCGCTCGCGGCCTTGCGCCGGCTGGAGTGGCGGGTGCGTCACGCGGTGGAGGCGATGCTCAGCGGTGAGTACCGATCCGCCTTTCGGGGGAGGGGGATGGAATTCGACCAGGTGGTGAAATACGAATTCGGAGACGACGTGCGCGACATCGACTGGACCGTGACAGCGCGCCTCGGGGAGCCTTACCGGAAGAAATTTGTAGAAGAGCGGGAGGTGACGGTGCTGCTGGTGCTGGAGGATTCGCCGTCGCTCGGTTTCGGCTCCGGGGCGCAGTCGCGGCGCGAGGCGCTGCTCGAGCTAGCCGGGCTGGTGATGCTGCTCGGGGCGGTGAACCGGGACCGGGTGGGCTTCGTGCACGCAGCGCCGGGGGGCAACGACGTGCGGGAACCCGTGCGCGGCCGCGGCCGGATTCTGCAACTAGCGGCTTCGCTGCTGGCCCGCCCGGCCCCCGCGCCCGACGCGCCCGCCCCCGTGCCGCCGTGGCGCTTCCTCGCCCGCGCGGCGCCGAAGCACAGCATCCTAATCTGGCTGGGCGACTTCCCGCCGGTCGCGCGTTCGGGCGGCGAAGATCCGCACCCCGAGGGCTGGAGCGTCCTGCAGCGGCGGTACCAGACGATGGGGTTTCGGGTGGACGACCCGTGGGACCGGCAGTTGCCGGCGGGGGAACCGTTCGCGGCCTACGATGCCGTGGCCGGGCGACTGGTCACGATCGACGGAAGCGCGGCGGAGCAGGCGTCCCACGCCGCGTGGGTGGCCGCCCGGGAGCGGGCCTGGCAGGCCCTGTTCCCCGACCCGCTGACCCGCCTCGCGGTCGGCACCGGGGAGAACCGGCTCGACGCGCTGGTGCGCTTCTTCCACGCCCGGATGAACCCGGGGCGCGGTTGACCCGATGGGCCGCCTCACCTTCCAGGATCCCCTCTGGCTGCTGGCGCTGCTCGCGCTGCCGGTGGTCGTGTGGCTGCGGGGCCGGCGGTCCGTGCCGGTGCTGCTCGTCCCCTTCGCGGCGGCGTGGCACCGCCCTTCCCTCGCCGCCCCCGGGCGGTGGCCCGCGGCGCTGGTCTTCACGGGCCTCGCCCTGCTGGTCGTCGCCCTCGCCCGGCCCCAGCGCGTGGAGGACCGGCGCGAGGTCCGCTCCGAGGGCTACGACATCGTCCTCGCCATCGACCTCTCGACCTCGATGCGGGCGGAGGACTTCGAGAAGGACGGGGAGCGCATCAACCGCCTGCAGGCGATCAAGCCGGTGATCCAGGCCTTCATCGAGCGGCGGCCGACCGACCGGATCGGCATCGTGCTGTTCTCCGGCCGCGCCTACACGATGGCGCCGCTCACCTTCGACCACGACTGGCTCGCGCGGCAGCTGGCGCGGGTCCGCATCGGGATGATTGAGGACGGCACCGCGATCGGGGACGGCCTCGGCGTCGCCCTTACGCGGCTGGAGCAGGCCCGCCGGGACGCGGCCGGCCGGCGCATCGGGGCCTTCGTGGTGCTGATGACGGACGGCGCCAACAACCGCGGGGCCCTGCAGCCGCTCCAGGCGGCGGAAATCGCCAAGTCCCGCGGCGTGCCGATCTACACCATCGGCTCCGGCAAGGAGGGGTACGTGCCCGTGCCGATCTACGACGACCAGGGCCGCAAGGTCACCTACCGCCGGATGCTCTCGGACCTCGACGAGGGCACGCTGCGGGAGATCGCGAACCAGACGGGCGGGAAGTTCTTTCGCGCGGCCGACACGGGGACCATCGAGGCGGCGTTCCGCGCCATCGACCGGGCGCAGAAGATCGAATTCCAGGCCAAGAGCTACCTCGTGACGACGGAGCTCTTCGCCTGGGCCGCGTGGCCGGGCCTCGGCCTGCTCGCGTTGGGTGCCGCGGCGGCGCGCCCGCTGTTCCGCCGGGAGGTGGCCGCGTGACCTTCGCCCTCCCCGCGCTCCTCTGGCTGCTGGCCGTCCCAGTGCTCCTCCTGGTGCTCGACCGCCGCGCGCGCGCGGCCGCGGGGGTGGACCGCCCGCGCATCCTGCGGGCGGAAGCGGGCGCGGGCGGGCTGCGCCTCGCGCCGGCGGACGCGCTCCCCCGGACCGGCCGGCGTCCGCGCTGGTGGCTGGCCGTCGGACTGGCCCTCGCCGTCCTCGCCCTCGCGCGGCCGCAATGGGGGCGGATCGAGGAACCGGTCTTCGACCAGGCCCGCGAGATCCTCCTCGCCGTCGACTTATCCCGCTCGATGCTCACGCCCGACGTGAAGCCCTCGCGGCTCGAGCGCAGCAAGCTGCTGATCCAGTCCCTGCTCGAGAAACTGGCGGGCGAGCGCGTCGGCCTGGTCGTGTTCGCGGGCACGGCGTTCCTGCAGGCCCCGCTCAGCGCGGATTACGAGATTTTGCGGGAGTTCCTGCCGGCGCTGAACCCGGATTTCCTGCCGCAGGGTGGGAGCAACTACGGGGCGCTGCTCGACGCCTCGCTCCAGGCCTTCGGCACCACCGCCGCGGCCGACCGCTTCCTCGTGGTCCTCAGCGACGGCGAGGCGACGGACGACCGCTGGAAGGAACGCGCCGCCGAACTCGCGCGGAAGGAGATCCGCGTGCTCGCGCTCGGCATCGGGACGGCGGCCGGCGGGATGATCCCGGACGGCGCGGGCGGGCTGGTGAAGGACGAGCGCGGCGCGGTCGTGATGTCCCGCCTCGAGACCTCCACCCTGCAGGAGCTGGCGCGGGTCACCGGCGGCACCTACCGGGACGCGAGCGCGTGGCTCGACCTCTCGGCGCTGCTGCGGGAGACCGTGGAGCGCGGCCAACGCGGCCGCTTCGCGGAACGCAAGACCGTGCGCCAGGTGGAGCGTTTCCAGTGGCCGCTGGCCCTTGCGCTGTGGTGCCTGCTGGTCAGCTTCTTCACCGAATTTCCCGTGCGCCCCAAGCCCCGCGCCCTCCCCCTGCGCCGCCCGGAGGCCCGGCCCGCTGCGGCCGCGACCACCGCCCTGCTCCTCGTCCTGCTCGCCGTCCCTTCCCCCGCCCCGGCCGCCGCCCGGCGCGAGGATCCGCTCCCGCCCCCGGCGGCCGCCCCCGGACCGGGTACTGCACCCGCCCCCGCTCCGCCGCCCGCGAACGAACCGCCCCCGCCGTCGACCCTGGGCCGGATGGTCGGCCGCCTCGCCGCCGCGCCGGAACATCGCGCCCGCGACTGGGCCGAGCTCGGCCGGGAAACCGTCACCTGGGGCTCGCAGCTGAAGGGCGGCGGCCAGCAGGTTCCCGAAGGCCCGGTGCGGGACGCGCTCGAGGCGGTCTCCCTCGGACAGAAACTCGATGGCCGGGCCGCGGACTGGGCCCGCCTGCGCACGGAACTTGAGGAGTTGCTGGAAACACCGCCCGAACCGCCGCCGGAGCAGAAACCCGACCAGCCCCCGCCGAAGCAGGAGCAGCATAAGAACCAGAAGAAGGACTCCCAGCCGCAGCAAAAGTCATCCCCGGGCGAGCCGCCGCCGGACCAGCCGCCGCCCGAGGGCGAGCAGGGGCAGCCGCCGCCGGACCAGCCGCAGAAGCCGGAAAACACCCCGGGCAAGGATTCCCCGCCCGGGGAGGCACCGCCGGACCAGGACCCGGCGCTCGGGGACCTCAACCGTGGGGAGCCGCCATCGCCGCCGCCCGAGGCCACCCAGAAGGTCGGCGGCCAGCCGGAACGCAAGGAGGGCCCGCCCCCCGAGGCCGCGAATCCCGCGCTCGCCCTGCCGCTGCAGAAGCTCGACCAGCTCCGGGCGCAAGACTCCCCGGCGCAGCTGTTTCAACTGATGGAAGGCGAACGCAAACCCGCCCGGAAAACGGGCAAGGACTGGTGAACCGATGAGACTCCTCCCGCTCCCCCGGACCGGAAACGGCCGCCGGCTGCTCTGGACGCTCCTCGCGTTCGCCGCCGCCACGATCGGTCTGCCCGCGCAGTCCGTGCGCTGGGAGGCCGGCGACTCCGGCCTCGGCAACTCCCTGCTGCTGATCTTCGAGAACTGTGAGCCCGAGGGCCAGCCCGCCCTGCCCAGCATCCCGGGCGTCACCTTCGCGCCCGCCGGGCGCTCCGAGAGCACCAACATCGTCAACTTCTCGGTCTCGCGGACGATCGCCCTCTCCTACGTGGTGCGCGGCCCCCAGAACCCGCCCCTGCAGATCCCGGCCTTCACAGTGCGGACCTCGAAGGGGGACCTGCCGGTCGCGGCCTTCAACGTCGCCGCCCCCGCCGCCCCGCTGGACTCACTGGCGCGCGCGCGGCTGCTGCCCGCCAAGCCGGGCGTCTGGGCTGGCGAGGTGTTTGGGCTCACCTACGAGCTCTCCGCCGCCCGGCGCACCAACCCGCAGATCTCCCCGACGTTCGACTGGAACCCGGCCCCGCTCGCGGCCGAGGACTGGTCCAAGCCGGAGGTCACGGAGGCGGTGACGAACGGCGATCGCCGCGTGAACGTGACGTTCCGGACGCGCGTCGTCGCCAAGGTGCAGAACCGCGTGAAGCTGGAGTCGGCCAGCCACCTGATCAGCATCCAGACGGGCACGATCGGCTTCGGGATCATCTCGCAGCCGCGGATGGAGCAGGTTTCCGTGTCCTCCGACCAGCCCGTACTCGAGGTGCGGTCCCTGCCGCCCGGGGCGCCGGCCGGCTTTGGGGGCGCAGTGGGCCAGTTTCAACTCGTGTCCCGCGTGGTGCCGGAACGTGCGGCGGTGGGCGAACCGGTCACCTGGACACTCGAGTTGACGGGCACCGGCAACTGGCCGGACCTCGGCGGGTTGCCGGCGCGCACCGTGTCGCAGGACTTCCAGGTCGTGCAGCCCAAGGCGAAGCGGATGAACGCGGAAGGGAAACTGTTCGACGCCACGCTGACGGAGGACGTGGTGCTGGTGCCGTCGAAGGCGGGCGAGTACGCGCTGGGTCCGGTCAGCTTCAGCTACTTCGATCCGCAGACCGGCGCGTACCGCACGATCACCGCGCCGCGGACGACGTTGACCATCGCGGGGGCGACCGCGCCCCGCTTCAACGTCACCCCGCCGGACCTGGCGACTGATCCGGCCGCGCCGGCGGTCCCCGCGCCGCCCGCGAAGGAGGTAGTGCCCGCCGCGGCGCCGGCCGGCATCCCGCGTGATCCGCTCCCGGGCGAGGCGCGGGCGACGGTTCCCTTCACCGCCCGGAGTCTCGGCTGGTCGCTCGCGGCACCGGGGCTGGCGGTGGCCGGGTGGTGGCTGGCGCTCGCGTACCGGCGCGCCCGGGCCACCGATCCGCTCCGCCCCCGCCGCGAGGCGCGGGCCCGCCTTGTACA
>SXGQ01283108.1_pt1 | contig 10401 bp, 10 predicted proteins | sample 3178371 | NCBI WGS metagenome assembly SXGQ01 (sample SAMN11356859, study PRJNA531348) | freshwater metagenome | isolation source: freshwater sample F1-20 | place: China: Fuxian Lake, Yuxi | collected 2017-12-25 | reverse complement strand
CGGCCCGCACCGCGACGAGCGAGCCGTCGGCAGTGACCACCTCGTGCCTCGTGGCCATCCGGACGGTGCGCTCGGCGACCTCGGCAGGATCGTGGAGCACCGCATCGGGCTCCCGGCGCGAGACCAGCGTCCCCTCGGGCGTGTAGGCGCGGTCTGCGAAGGCCTCGGCCACGGGCACGAGCCCGGCCGCCTCGGCGACGGCGAGCCACACCGACCCCGGCAGCCCCAGCACGGGCAGCGTCGGGTCGTAGCGGCGTACGGCGTCGGCGACGGCCTCGGCCTGCGCCTCGTGGTGGACGATCGCGTTGTAGAGCGCGCCGTGGGGCTTCACGTAGCGCACCCGGGTGCCGGCCACGCGCGCGAAGGCCTCCAGCGCTCCGAGCTGGTAGAGCACGTCGTTGGTGAGGTCGTGGGGATCCATGTCGACGAAGCGGCGGCCGAACCCTGCGAGGTCGCGGTAGCCCACCTGGGCACCGATCACCACACCCCGCTCGACGGCGCGCTCGCAGGTGCGTCGCAGCACCGTCGGGTCGCCGGCGTGGAAGCCGCAAGCGATGTTGGCGCTGGTGATGACCTCCAGCAGGGCGTCGTCGTCACCGAGGGTCCAGCTGCCGAACGACTCCCCGAGGTCGGCGTTGAGGTCGATGGTCACAGTGGTGGCGGCGGTCACAGCAGGTCCGCGATCCCGCCGAGGGAGTTCCAGCCGAGGTAGACCGTCAGCACCCACGAGAGCGCGCCGATGACCAGCAGCGCCTTCGGGTAGCGGTAGCCGCGGAGGAGGTCGGTGCGGCGGGCGGCGACCCACAGGATGATGCCGAAGCCCACCGGGAGGATGAGGCCGTTGAGAGCACCCGCGAGGACCAGCAGCGTGACCGGCGCCTTGCCGAGGGCGAGGTAGACCACCATCGAGAAGACGATGAAGCCGACTGTCACCCAGCTGCGGCGCTCCTCCAGACGTCGCGAGAAGCCCGCGAGGAAGGACACCGAGGTGTAGGACGCGCCGATGACCGAGGTGATGCTGGCGGCCCACAGGATGATGCCGAAGACGCGGACGCCGACCTCGCCCAACGCGGCCTCGAACGCCGACGCGGGCGGGTTCTCGACGGCCAGGGTCACTCCTCCGGCGACCACGCCGAGCACGGCGAGGAACAGCAGGGCCCGCATCACGCCCGTCACGAGGATGCCGGTCACCGAGCCACGGGTGATCTCCCGGACGCGCTCGGGGCCGGTGATGCCGGAGTCGACCAGCCGGTGCGCGCCTGCGTAGGTGATGTAGCCGCCGACCGTGCCGCCGATGAGGGTGGTGATGATCAGGAAGTCGATGTCGTCGGGCAGCACGCTCTGGCGCAGCGCCTCCCCGACCGGGGGGCCCGACACGATCGCGGCGTAGAGGACCATCGCGATCATCAGGAGGCCGAGCACCACGACGATGCGGTCCATCGCGATCCCTGCCCGCTTGCTCAGGAAGATCGCGATGGCGATGAACGCCGAGATCGCGCCGCCGATCTTGACGTCGAGGCCCACCATCGCGTTGGCGCCCAGCGCCGTGCCGCCGATGTTGCCGATGTTGAACACCAGGCCGCCCATGACCACCAGGGCGGCCAGGAAGTAGCCGGCGCCGGGCAGCACCGAGTTGGCCAGCTCCTGGGCGCGCATCCCGGAGACGCCGACGACGCGCCACACGTTCAGCTGGACGGCGATGTCGACCAGGATGGACACCAGGATGGCGAAGGCGAAGGCCGCACCGAGCTCGGCGGTGAAGACCGTGGTCTGGGTGATGAAGCCGGGGCCGATGGCACTGGTCGCCATCAGGAACATCGCACCGAGCATCGTGCCGCGCACGGCGGTCCCGGACGCGGTGCCCTGTCCGACCGCCTTGCCCTCGCGTGATCGTGTCTCGTCGGTCATGTCTCGTCCGTCCGTGTCGGTCCCGGGCCTCGGCATCGGCGTCAGGAGTGTTCCCCGTCACACCAGAGTGAGGGATTGTTCAACAATCCGTCAATACCCCCAGTCGGATAGCCTGCGGACGTGACCACCACCGACTGGCTCGAGGAGCTGCGCAGCGAGCGCTCCGACCTCGGCCGCGCGAGCACGGCAAGCCGGGTGGCCGACGTGCTGCGCACCCGCATCACCGAGGGCCACCTGCGCCCGGGCACGCGGTTGTCGGAGGAGGACATCGGGGCAGCGCTCGGCGTCTCCCGCAACACCCTGCGCGAGGCGTTCCGGCTCCTCGGCCACGAACGCCTCCTGGTGCACGAGTTCAACCGCGGGGTGTTCGTCCGCAGGCTGACGGTCGACGACGTGCGCGACCTCTACCAGGTCCGACGCCTCCTCGAGTGCGGCGCCGTACGACGCCTGGCCGAGCGTCGGGCGTCCGACTCCCCAGCAGCCGGGCGGACGGCCGAGCTGCTGGCGCGGGTGCGGGCGGCCGTCGAGGAGGGCGAGTCCGCTGCCGCCCAGGACGCATGGGTGGCGGTCGGCACGGCCAACATGCACGTCCACCAGGCGGTGGCAGACCTGGCGCAGAGCCCCCGAGTCACGGAGGTGATGGACCACCTCCTGGCCGAGCTGCGGCTGGTCTTCCACGTGATGGACGCACCGCAGGCCTTCCACGCGACCTACCTGCCGGAGAACCGGGCGATCCTCGAGCTCCTCGTCGCCGACGACCTGGCCGGCGCGGAGGCGGCCATCGCGACCTACCTCGACGCCGCAGAGGCGCAGCTCGTGGAGGCGTACGCCGCTGCTGCCGCGCGCGGCTGAGGTCAGTCGACCGCTTCGACGGAGTCGAGGACGAGCACCTCGCCGCCGCGGCGCAGGGACGTACGGGTGTAGCCGCCGCTGAGGCACCCGCGCGAGGACCCGACGTTGAACAGGCCCGTGTGGTCGCCCGCACCGAGGGCGAAGGCGCCCGCCATCGGGTACATCACCTGCTCGCGGCCCACCGTGTGGCCCAGGCCCACCGCGTGCATCAGCTCGTGCATCATGATCTGGCCCCAGCCCGCCCGCTCGCTGGTCGGGAACCCGGCCGGCAGCTGCTCCTCGCGGTCGAGGGTGACGCGCCCGCTGGTGATGAGCCGCCGCACCCCGCCGTTCTTCGCCGGGTCGACGAAGTAGTAGGACGGACCGCCGATGCCGACCACGCCTCCGGCGAGGGACGGGGTCGCGGACGCGTCCGACCACTCGACGTGCAGCTTGCCACCGCTGGTCCCGACGTAGGAGAACTGCAGTCCGCTGCGTGCGGACACCGCGGTGACGGCGCGGGTCATGTCCGCCAGGCCGCCGGCGTACTCCCCGGCCGGGGCGTAGGACCAGGCGATGGGCGCGCACGAGTTCCAGGCGATGGGGTCCGCGCCGCCGATGTAGGCCCAGTGCGCGGGATCGCCCAGCCCGGTCGTCGGGGTGGGCACGGGCGGGGGCGTGCCGGTCGGGTTGTTCGTCGGAGACGCGGTGGGCGTGGGCTCGACGGGGTTCGGCTCCACCGCGACCACCGTGACCCGCACGGTCGCCGAGAGCGCACGCCCGCGACGAGGCGCGATCACGACTCGAAGCGCGTGCCGCCCCGGCGCGTCGACGCGGGTGGACGTGCGGAAGGCACCACGGGCGCTGGTGCGGGAGCGGTCGACGCCGACCCACTGCCGGGCGGTCCGACGCTGCAGACTCACCACGGCGCGACGGTGCCTCGCGCGACCGCGTACGACGATCCGCTCCCCCGCGACGACCCGGGCGTCGGCCCTGACGGTCAGTCCGGGCTTCCTCACCGTGGTCGCGACCAGCACCTGCGCGGCCGCCGTCGTGTCGTGCGCCGTGTCGTGGACGGACGCCGTCCCCGTGGCCGGGGTCGTCTCTCGACCCTGCGCGGGCCCTGCGGCACCGGTCGGGGCCAGCAGACCGGCGACGACGAGCGGGACGGCGGCCAGGCACAGCAGCGTGCGGGGCGCCAGGAGCGATCGGATCACGGTTCGGGGGTCCTGGGTTCGTTCGGGGGCGGACGGCGTCGGCGGACGCGCGGCGGCTGCACACTCTGCCCCACCCGCGGGCTCTCCACACCGGGAACGGACGGATCGCAACGGCGCGGATGCGAAGGACCCCGACCCGCATCGCGGATCGGGGTCCTTCTCTGGCTCCCCCGGTTGGACTCGAACCAACAACCCTCCGATGCCGCTCCGCGGGCCCCACGCGTTGGTCGCGGTTTGACGATGGTTGCGACAAGTTACGGCTTGACCTGCGCAAACTCCGAAATCCAATGGTGACTATCTGCCAGTCGTTTCCAGCCCCTGACGCAGTTAATGGCCTGTTTTTGGACACCTTCCAATGCTGAACAAGTCCCTCACGCATGCCAGCGCGCAGCGAGACGTACGCCCGGCCGAGTGGACCCAGCAGGAGCGGCCGACCAAGCCCGGCCGCCGCGCCCCATGTGCGTTCGTCGCGGCATCGTCACGGGGCACTTCGCACCCCAGAGCCGAGCCACGAGTCCCAGCAGTCCGGGCGCGAGTGGGGAGCCAGCCGGGGACTCCAAGCTGCGACACCCCGGAGTGATCGGGCCTACGTTCCAGGGCCAGTCTTCTCCGGGGCTTTGCGCGCTCCCTCGTGATTTCAAGGCTTGTGCGACTTGCTAGTTCACATCAGATGAGGTCATCTCGGGTCGTTCGCGGATGGCTCTGGCGAGTAAGTGGAGAGCTGCCGAGTGCCCCTACGACGCGCAAGCGCAGCCGCCCCGCGACACCAGGGAATCAGGGAATGCGTCAACGCGCGACGTTGCGGCACACGGTCGTGGCTCCAACCGAAACACCAACATCAACGCAAGCCTCGCGCAGCATGTCCGAGATTGTTTAGGCACCACACGATCCGGCGGAGTCGACGCCGTCGATCAGCGCGGCCGATGTCACAAGCCTACGGCCCGGCTTGACGAACCCAGAAGTCATGCGAAACCATCGCCGTGTGACGATGTCAAAGATGGTTGGCGATCAACCTGAGCGGGTCATGGAGGACGCAGATGGGCTCGCTGCGGCGGCGTGCCTCTTCCGCGGGTTCAGCGACCCGTCCCGGATTGCCATCCTGCGCCATCTCGCTGTGGGCGAGCACCGGGTGGTGGACCTGACGGCGCACCTCGCGTTGGCCCAGTCGACGGTCTCCAAGCATCTCGCGTGCTTGCGCGACTGCGGCTTGGTCACGTCCCGGCCCGAGGGCCGCGCCACCGTGTACACGCTCAACCACGCGGAGGCGCTGACGGACCTGTGGGTCGCTGCCGAACGGCTACTCGCCGCCACAGGTGAGGCAGTGACGCTCTGCCCGAACTACGGCACCGCCAGCCTCCTCTCCCCCGACGACACCAAGGACGCCCGATGAGCTCGCCCGACACCGCCCGCTCCCGCGCAGCAGACCTCTCCCCCGAGGACCGCAGCCGTCTAGGCCGCCGGGCGCAACTACTGGCCGGAGCGTCGGTGGCCTACAACGGGATCGAGGCCGTTGTCGCCATCACGGCGGGGCTCGTCGCGGGATCAGTCGCGCTCGTTGGGTTCGGTCTGGACTCGATCGTCGAGGTCTCCAGCGGGCTCATCATCCTGTGGCAGTTCCGCCACCGCCTGCCCGAATCCCGCGAACAACAGGCCCTGCGCCTGATGGCGCTGTCGTTCTTCGCGCTCGCCGCCTACGTCACCTTCGAGTCAGTCCGTGCGCTGCTCGGCAATCACGACCCCGATACCTCGACGGTCGGCATCGCGTTGGCTGCGGCGTCGCTGGTCATCATGCCCTTCCTGTCCTGGGCCCAGCGGCGCACCGGCAGGGCTCTCGGCTCCAACGCGGTGGTCGCGGACTCCACGCAGACGCTGCTGTGCACCTACCTTTCGGCCGTGCTGCTCGTCGGGCTGGTCCTCAACGCCACCCTCGGTTGGTCCTGGGCCGACCCCGTCGCCGGCCTCATCATCGCTGCGGTCGCGGTGAAGGAGGGCCGCGAGGCGTGGCGCGGGGAGAACTGCGGCTGCGGGCCCGTCGGCCTCGGCGCAGACGACGCCGCCGACGGATGCTGCAGCGGCGGGACCTGTACCGACGGCTGCTGCACACCCACCGATCAGACCGACCACACGACGCCTGCTGTCGACGTGTTCCAGCTCGACCGGCGGCACTGATGTCGCGACCCACGAACCATCTTCCAAGGGCTGCTGCACTGACCGACGCGGAGACCGAACGGCTTACGCGTCGCGGGCTCCGGCTGGCACAGTTCACCGTCGCCTACAACGTCGTCGAAGGTGCGGTGGCCATCACCGTCGGCCTGATGGCCGGGCTTGTCTCCCTGGTCGGTTTCGGGTTGGACTCCGGCATCGAGTCCGCTGCCTCGGTCCTGGTGGGATTGCGGCTCGCGGCACGTCTACGCCACGGTGAAGCTGACGAGGCCAAGGAGCGACGGACCCTGAAGGCCGTTGCGGTCACGTTCTTCGTGCTGGCCGCGTACGTCGTGTTCGAGGGCATCCGGTCGCTGCTCGAGGGTGAGCCGCCGGAGAACTCGATGGTCGGCATCGTGCTGCTCGCCGCGTCGGTGGTGGTGATGCCGCTGCTCGCGCGGGCCAAGCGCCGCGTCGGAGAACAGCTCGGCGGAGACCCGCTCATCCTGGCCGACGCCGCAGAGACCCGCATCTGCGTCCTGCTCAGCATCTCCACGCTCATCGGGCTGGGCCTGTACGCCCTCACCGGCGCCGCATGGCTGGACCCGGTGGCCGGGTTCGTCATCGCCGCGTTCGCCATCCACGAGGGTCGCGAGGCGTGGGAAGGCGAACTCGTCGAGGACGACGACGACGAGCAGGATGAGGATGATGACTGAGCTGGACAACGACGCGGTCGCCGTGGCCGCACTGGCCGTCTACGCGCTCTACCTGGGCGTCGGGTTCGGGCTGCGCACCTGGGTGCAGTGGCGCCGCACCGGCGACACCGGATGGCGAGGCATCTCCGGCCGCTTCGGCTCCCCCGAGTGGTGGGCTGGAGTCCTGTTCACCGTCGCGCTCGTAGCCGGCGTCCTTGGGCCCATCACCGCACTCCTCGGACTCGAGCCGGTCGCGGTCCTTGACGGAGCGACTACTCATTTGTTGGGTGCCGCCCTGGCGTTCGCCGGCGTGCTGGCCACCGTCGCCACCCAGCTCGCGATGGGCACCAGCTGGCGCATCGGCGTCGACGACACCGAGACCACCGAGCTCGTCACTACTGGCCCGTTCGCGCTGACTCGCAACCCCATCTTCGCCGCCATGGCCACCACCGGGCTCGGCCTGGGGCTCATGGTCCCCAACCTGGTGGCAATGCTCGGGTTCGTCCTGCTCGTCGTGGCACTGCAGCTGCAGGTGCGAGTCGTCGAGGAGCCCTACCTCCTGCGCACCCACGCCACAAGGTACGAGTCGTACGCGGCCTCCGTGGGCCGGTTCCTACCCGGACTTGGACGTCTGACGAAGCCTCGGGCCTGCGACTGAACAGTGCTCCCATGCTCGTGATCGAACATGCGTCGTGACCGGTAGAGCCGCGGACCGGAGGCCTTTCGAGCGTGCCTCTCAGGCGCCGAACAGCAGGAACAGGCCCATGAAGGTGTAGAGCACCATCGCGAGGAGCAGCGGGAGCTGACCCGTGACCTGGTGCTTCTTGGGCAGGACCTCCAACGCACGGTCATGGGCCGCGATCACCCCGAGCACGTGTCCGGCCACGATGGCCAGGACCTTGGTCGTGGCCAGGAAGGTCGGGTGCTGGGCGAGCCAGTAGTTCACCTCCCAGTCAGCCGTACCGAACAGGTCTGCTCCGACCCCCATCGGGTCGCTCAGCTGGATCAGCGTCAGCTGCCCGGTCTGGATGAAGAAGCTGAGGTAGTGGGCGACCATGTAGCCGACGATGATCGGGACGACGGAGTGCGCCAGACGGCCGGGCAGCTGCCTGCGGTCGACGCCACCCACACCGGTGGCCATGGAAGCGGCAGCGAACGTCACGCCGACGATGGCGACAGCGACCAGGAGCCCGATCGTCCCCCACACGGTCGAGCTGATGTTGCTGCCCTGTAGGAAACGGATCCATGTCGCGGTGTCTCGCCAGCTGTCGTACGCGGTGCTCCCGAGCAACACCGCAACGACGGCGACGAGCCCGCCGTCAGCGGGGATGCGCGACAGATGCCGCAGCGGACTGACCCACACCAGGTGGCCGCGGGCGTCCCGTCCCCAAGGGGACAGGTGGGCCAGCAGCGTGGAGTAGACCTCGAACGGGTCGGCCCGTTCGAGCCAGCGATCGCCGTAGACAGCGCTGCCGACCACCATCACCGCCACGTAGATGGCGATGGACAGCCTGAGCGGGCCCAGGTACGTCGAGTCCGGAGAGACCAGCTCGAGCCACACGAAGGCGAACAGCCCGATGGCTGCGGGCCAGTAGCCGAGACGTGCCGGGTAGTCCCGGAGCCCGCGCGAGGGTGGTTGGCCCGTTGCCCTGGACACCAGCAGGTGAAGCGTCCGGACAGGGCTCACGGCCCGATAGAACCGACCGAACAACAACGACGCAGGCACCAGGCCCACCCACAGCCAGACGTAGACCACACCGAAGATCGGGTTGATGAGGGTGTCGGGCCCGAAGAGCGTGGGCCACAGCATGAAGCAGAAGAAGAGCAGCCCCAGCGCACGCAGTAGGAGCGACCAACCGGCAGTGTCGAAGATCCGCACCAGCACGATCGGCACTTGACGGTCTGGGCCGCCGGCGAAGCGCGGTGTCCGCCAAGCGAGCAGGAGGACGACGAAAGACAGGGTCAGCGCTGCGGTGCCGGCGGCGATGGCCATCGAGGCCGCGATCGGCAGGTCGGAACCGCCGCCCAGACCGTGCATGGGCAGGATGAACTGGTTCATTCAGCGTGCCTCGATCAGGGCGACCACAGCACTGGTGTCGTGCTCCTCGACCTCGACGCTGCCCGGAGTCTCGATCACCAGCTGTGCGCTGGTCCGTCCGGCGTCGAACTCGACGTACTGCTCCGGCGTCGAGTGGACGTGCAGCTCCCCGGCACGGTCGGACTGGATCTCGATCATGAGCTTCTCCCCCGTCTCCAGCTCAATCTCCTCCGCGTTCGGCTGGACGTTCGGGCCATCGATCCTCACGAGCAGCTCGGGTGCGGCCGGCGTGGGCTCCTCTTCCGCCGTCGCCGTGTCACTCGGCGTGGGGGTTGGGGAGATCGACGGCGTGGCGGACGAGGTCGGCTCAGTGGTCGGCTCACTGGTTGGCTCGCTGCTGGAGCACGCAGCGAGGACGGTCGTGGCAGCGACGAGTGCCGCAAAGGTCTTCGTGGAACGGACGAGTGTGGACATAGCAGGTCTCCTGGATCGGGACGGGGCAGGGCACGCCTACGGACGCCGCTCCGCGGCGTACGTGCGCATGAAGTCGTGAGTCAGATCGCAGTCAACGGGGGTCCGCGTCGCCCGAAGCCACCGGCGAGGGGGTTGCGCAGCCGACTTGGCCGCTGGGCGCCGACGCTCCATGGGCCCACTTCGGGCTCCACCACGGCCGCACAGTCACTCCGGACAGTGACCCGGAGGAGTGCATGGGCCACGGACCAGCCCACCAGCACCAGTACGGTCCAGAGCGCGCGTTCGCCCTGCGCGAGCCACCACGCGACGACGCCCGCCGCTGCCAGGTGAGCGAGGGCCATTGCGGCGTTGGGGCCGGTGAGGTCACTGACGACGTGGGTGAACCAGTGAGGTACGACGAGGTCGCCGCCGGCATCCGGCTCGACACGGACCTCCGTCAACTCCCGGAGTGACCCGCGGCGACCTGCGCCGACGTCTGTCGATGGCATCGACTGCACCAAGGCCGGGCCACGAGAAGGATGGCCTCCGCCGTGACCCGCAGAAGCAGTGAGCACCAGATGGGTGGCGAACTGTCCCCCACCGACCAGGACCACGAGGCGGAGCAAGTCCGCCGGGCGGCCCATCGACGCGATGCAGACCGAGCCCAGCGCCAGCACGATCGCGGTCATCCAGGCCGCAGACGGGAGATTTCCCCCGCCCGCGACGTGAGCCGCGACTCCGAGGCCGACAGCCACGACAGCCGTCACCGCTCCCCGCGCTGCCCGCAGGACGGGACTGACGAGGAGGTCGTTCACGGACCGATCCTCTCGCACTGGCTTGTCGACTCGTAGGTGGGTGGCCGCGGACCAGGACGGCTTCCCGCCCTTGTTACTATCTCGAATAGTAGACCCCGTGGAAGGTGACAGACGTGCGCAAGCAAAGCCAGGCGGCCCTGACCGTCGCCGCGGTCGTGGTGATCGCGATCGTCGGTGTGTTCGTGGTGAACCAGGTGCGAGGAGGCGACGAGCCGGCATCCGCTGAGGTCTCACGCGCGATCGCGGACGGAGCGATCGTTCGGGACGACAGCCACGTGCTGGGAGAGGAGGGCTCCAGCGAT